>Ga0185299_10006101_pt1 | contig 13012 bp, 15 predicted proteins | sample PaiPotPPA55metaG_FD_128002 | JGI IMG/M metagenome (GOLD analysis project Ga0185299, IMG submission 128002) | Iron sulfur acid spring bacterial and archeal communities from Banff, Canada, to study Microbial Dark Matter (Phase II) - Paint Pots PPA... ...
GCCTCAACAAGCGATTCCCGAGCAAACAGCAAATACGTCTCGTTCAACATTGCACGTATCCGCCGCCGTCTAATTGCGCTTTCTGACCGCCGCTCACACTGCTGCGTGGGAACAACCGCCGCGTCCAAGACGCGAAGGCTGAAACGCTAGGGCATGTCGACGGATCAGTTTAAAAGGCTAACTATCGTCAACCCCGGTCGTCATTTCGTGTGCCCGTCGACCGGCTTCGTCCGGATGGAGGAGATTGTGACGACTCGTCATTCTGCTGAGTACTTCCGGGTAGGGTATCCATCGCCTCGATTAGCGCCCGAATCGCAGTTCGCTTGCGCGCATCAAGCGCTCTGTATCCAGTAAGTACTGCCTGCTCGTCACCGTCTAATGCGAGCGTGGCAGTGCGGCCGGTAAGCAGATAGTGAACATCCACGCCGGCAGACGCAATCTTCGCAAGGTAGTCAGAGTTGGGGCGTCGCGTTCCTCGCTCGTAATGGAACTGCGCCTGCTTCTGGACCCCGCCCAGTGCAGAGAATTCAGCCTGGTTCAAGTCCAGGCGTTGCCGCTCCTGCTTCAGACGCGCTGAAAAATCATCCATTTGTCACATTTTGGTTATTGACTACAGTACAAACGCGTACTAATGTGCTCATATCATATGGTTCACCTCGATGGTACCGCACCTGTCTTAGGTACAGGCTCCGTCTCGCCTGTTGGGATAGCTGCGCCCTGTCGCCTCTGGAGACGCTCATGCATGGAAAGTACGAAATCTGCGGCGCCTTGCCCGTACACCCCCAGTTCCGGCATGCCCATGCGGTGCGCTTGGTTGAGGGGCTCGCCAACCCCGCTCACGTCTATTTTGCGACCGACGCAATCACGCATACCTTGGTCCTCCGCGTAAGTGGCCGCCTGTCCGAGACAGAACAGTCCGAGGTCGAGGACGCTCTCACTCGCTTTTCGGACAAGTGGGCGCGTGCCGGCGCGGTTTTCAGCAGGAACCTTTATGGTGCTCTGTCATTCGTGGCGATGGGACTTGAACGTCATGTCGAACTGCTCACCGAACTGGATGATCTGGACCAGCAAATCCGTGCGGTGCATGCGCGACGGGCGTGGATTCTGGCGAGACTTGAACAGCCTGCGTGATCGCATCACCCGCGATCATTGGCAGCGTGTCCGGTGCCGGGGCGTGCTGCCGCACCCTTACCTGCGGCGCAGAGGTAGCGGAGAAATCTCATGGAGAAGGGAGAATATGTCCTGTCAGGAGCGTTACCCGTACAGGACGATCTGGACGCGGAACAAATAGACCGGGTGTCCCGTCATCTTGGCGGCATCGCGACGGTCTACCTGGCCCACGACGATGTTGCGCACTCAGTCTCGATTCGCATTTCGGGCACCATGTCGCCCGACGATATGCGTATCGTCGAGAAGCGCATCGAAAAATTCGCGGAGGAGTATTGCAGCGCCGGAGCCATCCTTCTGAGCGAGTGGAACGGCCTGTCCAGATGGCTCGTCGTCGGGATGAACTGGCAGGTCCAGTGCCTGTTGAAATTCGCCGCGGTCGAAGAGCAGTTTGCTCGGCTCGCGCAAAAGGACATCGACTTTCTGGTGCGGCTAGAGCCGAACGAGAGCGCTCAGGGCAGGCGAGGAAACCTCGTGACGTCGTTCTCGGTGGCTGTCGAAGAACCTTCCTGGTAACAACACCGTCGCATGGACGTCAAACGAACCTCATCGCAGGCGGGTTAGCTGCTTGCCGCAACCGGGCAACCGGTTCATGCGGTTCCAAGAAACCGTCGCGGGTTTTCGAACGCGTCGGCAGTGACAATTATTCCCATTTAGGTATAATCAATTGACATGACGCAATCTCCCAAGTCCCTGCGCTGGGTCGGCACGTCGAAAAAGGACTTGCTGGCGATGCCTGATGAAGTGATCGACGCGGTGGGCTACGCGCTTCATCTCGCACAACTGGGCGAGAAGCATAAAGATGCAAAGGTATTAAAGGGCTTCGGCGGTGCAGGCGTGCTGGAAGTCATTGAGAACCTTCAGGGCGACACGTATCGTGCGGTGTATACCGTGAAGTTCGCGGCCGCCGTCTATGTTCTGCATTGCTTCCAAAAGAAGTCCAAAAGTGGAATTGCGACACCAAAGCCCGATCTGGACTTGATCCAGCGACGCTTAAAGTTGGCCCAACGAGATGCCGGAGAATGACGATGACTACCGAACAAATCGAACGTGGCTCGGGGAATGTCTACGCTGATCTTGACTTACCCAATGCTGACGAGATGCGCGTCAAAGCGGATCTTGTGATGCGGATTGCCCATCTTCTGAGAGACCAAGGACTGACACAAACCGCTGCGGCGAGTCTTCTTGGACTCTCGCAACCTAAGCTTTCCGGTTTGCTACGTGGTCAGTTTCGGGGGGTTTCCGAAAGCAAACTGATCGAATGCCTCACGCGACTCGGACAAGACGTGGAAATTGTCGTGCGCGCGGCGCCAAAATCTCGCGGGGAAGGTCGCGTACTGGTTACCGCAGAATAGAGACATCTGACGTAGACACATCGTCGTGGCATCGCGTGCTGAGTGGAAGCGAGACCACCTTCCTCGCCAGTGTATCTCGACCCATCGGTAGCGGCGACGCCGGCGAGAGCATCGCACTTCGTTGTAAATTGTAGAACTAGCGAATTTATCCGCCCGGATGACAGGCAGGTCCTTCTGGATCACGCTCGCCGATATATGACGACGCACCAAATCGGAAGATGCGACGCGGTTCTACTGGACAGTGTATTAGGCGCCTCGGGAGTCATCAGGTAGCACGCTTTGTCTGGTGGTACTTTTGGTGGTATGTCTCCAACTAAAAATCCTCAGACCGCCTCCAGTAAAGCGATAGGGAGATTTTTTCGATTCCCACCCCGGCTTCCGAGAAGTTCCGTAGAGTTCCACCAAAGACCGGACCTACGATAGTTCGATGTTTCGCAGGATTTGTCCTGATTGGGCGAGCTTGTTCTGTGCGATCTGCCGAGATCGAATAGTATCGGCTCGCAAACCGCCTCCATTGCATAGCAAGACCGTAGCAGATGGGACCAGCCTAAACGGACCTAGACGGACGCTTATACAAAGTCGCGTCATTGATATATCGAGTCGAGATAATCAGCCCACACTTGCATTAGCTTCTGACGCTCTGACAAGAATTCAGCTTGGTTATACGCCCGCTTCACCACGTTCTTCTCGACGTGGGATAACTGGCGCTCGATCGCTAGGGGGTTGAAGCCATTCTCGTGTGCCCACGTACTAAAGGTGCCTCTCGCACCGTGCGCCCGGAATGATTGATCCTTGTTGAATCCCGCTCATTTGAAGACGGCGTTGATCGTCCCTGCCGACATAGTTTTAGTGGCATCTTTCGTGTGCGGGAATAAAAAATCATCCGACTTATGTTTGGGATTCAGAGCCTCCACTTTACGCAGGACTTCCACCGCTTGAACACTAAGCGGAATCAGATGGGGGCGTTTCATCTTCATGCGCTGCCCAGCGATGGTCCATTCTCTTTTTTCCAGATCGAACTCCTTCCACGTCGCACCGCGCAGTTCTGCGGTCCGCACGGACGTGAGCATCAAGAGACGCATGGCTAACCGAGTAAGTGGCCGTCCGTTCATTGTCATCGCACAAAGTACCATCTTCAGTGCGGGGGCCTCCAGCGCCCGGTTATGGCGTACCTCTGGAAGGCGTACCGCGTCGGATAATTTCAATGCTGACACCGGACTGAAACCGGATTGATGTTAGCGGTGCCGTTGATGACTGCACGACGAAAAACTCCATCCAGATGGAGACGGATACGAACCGCAATATAGGGAGCGCCGCCTGCCTTGCGTTCCTCGTTCTCCCTCTTCTTACGCTTCGCGATAGATTGCAGGAGCCGGTAGATATGGCCCGGCGTCACGCTCTTGATGGGCATGCCGCCAAGTTCCGTTTCCTTCACGTAGCGTGTTAGAAGTCGCTCCGCCTGAACGCCGTAGTACTCGGACCACTTGCTTTTTTTGTCCTCTAACCACGCCGCGCAATTGAGCCAGAGCGTGTTCTTAAAATGCTCGATGTTGCCGGTCTGCACCTGCTTGTCCTGTGCCTTGGGATGAATCCCCTTCTCCACTAATTCGGCCGCTTCGTTGCGAAGCTTGCGAGCAGCGATCAGCGTCACCTGAGGGAAGGAGCCGAGCGTGTAGGTGCCGTCTGTGCCACCCAGCCTGTAGTCAAACTTCCACCGTTTGCCTCCCGCCGTCGAAACGTGCAAGTAAAGATTCGTCGCTTTGTCATCGCGCAGCTTATAGGGCTTGGCCCCTGGCTTGGCATTCAAAAGGAACGCTTGCGTAAGTTTCATTACTGCACCTTGATGTCTAAACAGTATGAATTTTATCCTGAATTTACCCGCAATTTACCCGCACATCTGGCGGATGCAGACGGATTTAAACGGATTTAAATGGATAACGTTGCGGCGATGAAGGCCGAGCAGAAGCTCAAAATATTAAAGACGTCTAATCTCGAGAACCCCCGTAAATAAAGGCTTTAATGCGTTCGTACCTAGTGCTGGCTAGGCTCCAAGAGCGCTGTGCAAGAAGTGATATGGACCTGCCTTATTCCGCCAATGCTATTTACCATTCTGAAATTAACGTGTGACTGAGATATCGAGACAAATGCGTACTGGATGGGCCATCAGACAGTTACCCGATTTTCGCAGCCACCTTATTCGCCTCAAGCCTTCGATCCGGATCTTGAAAATGATCTGGAATCCGAAATCGCGCGGCATATTAGCCATGCGAAAACAAGCATTCCTTACTGGATAATTCCTAATTAGTGAAACACTTTTGAGTGATTTTTGAAACAGCGCAAAAACGTGAACAATCGGAAAACTTTAGTGCCCCGCCTCTCGTTGTATTGTTGGAGTTCATGGAATTTCCGGGTTGAACGCAATTAAGAATGCGAAAGCACCGGAATTATGGCAGATAGAAAAGCCAAAGCGGAAAATGCGTGAAGATGCTTTTTCCGGCCCGATCATCACCTGAAACACTCCACGGTTTTAAACGATTTGTGAAGCGATTCCTGCAGTGATTCATTGAGCAATTCCCGCCAGGTTCTATAGGTCGTGACGCAAGCGCTCGCGATCCTGAGCGAACTTCGAGACATGTGTATCGCCAGGTTCGCTGATGGGCGAGAAGATGCGTGAATCGACTTGCTGTGTAGGTACTGCGGAGAAGATTCCACGATCTGCCTTGAAAACGAACGGAGCGCCCGAGTAAATGCCCGGATCGATGGACGTAGCGGCCATGCTGGAAGAAACCTGGAACAAGCCGCCCAGCGCAATCAGGCTGGCGGTCATAAAAGACAAACGGGTATGCAAGGACATGAGGGAGACTCGCCGCAAAAAATGCCTGCGCGCGAACGACCGTTGAACCGCGTACTCGTGACAGGCGTGAACCAGAAGAAGAACTCGCGTGCGTCTGATGACAACGCCCGCGACAATCCAAGATGAGACCATCTCCACGCCACCCGAACCATGAGCGGGTTCCTAATTTCTCCTAGGAGACTGTCGGATTTTCGGGAGAGGTGGTCATCCGAAGGATGAGGTTGCGCGTTAGTGGAGCAACAAGTCGCTGAGAGAGCCCATAGATGAGTCGCTTCGTGCCCGTTGATCGTCAGACCGGCTATCTGTTGCCGCCATCGGTGGAGGACTGGTTGCCGGAAGACCATCTGGCGCGGTTCGTGGTGGAAGTCATCGCGCAGATGGACCTGTCGGAACTGAGCGGCGCATATGCGGGACGTGGCATGGCGGCGCATCACCCCGAGGTGCTGCTGGGTTTGCTGGTGTACGGGTATGCGACGGGCGTGTTCTCGAGCCGCAAGATTGAGAGAGCGACCTATGACTCGGTGGCGTTCCGCTACATTGCGGCGAACACGCATCCGGACCATGACACGCTGGCCACCTTTCGCAAGCGGTTCGCGAGTCAGATAGAGAAGCTGTTCGTGCAGGTGCTGCTGGTCGCGCAAGAGATGAAGCTGGTCAAGCTGGGCCGCATTGCGCTGGATGGCACCAAGGTGAAGGCGAATGCGAGCAGGCACCGCGCGCTGTCGCACGGGCACATCGGCCGGATCGAAGCGCAGTTGCATGAAGAAGTGCAGCAGTTGATGGGGATGGCCGAGAACGCCGAGCGCAACGGTGTGCCGGACGGGATGGATGTACCGGCGGAGATCGCACGACGCGAAGCACGACTGAAGGCGTTGGCCGAAGCGAAGGCGAAGATCGAGGCGCGGGCGCAGGAACGGTTCGAGCAAGAACAGCAGGAGTATGAAGCGAAGGTGGCGCGTCGCGAGGCGCAGCGCCAAGGCGGCAAAAAGCCGCGTGGCAAGGACCCGAAACCGCCGCAAGGCGGTGCCAGGGATCGAGACCAGATCAACCTGACAGACGAAGAGTCGCGCATCCTGCCGGTGTCCAGCGGCGGCTTCGAGCAAGGCTACAACGCGCAGGCGGCGGTGGATGTCGAGACGATGTTGATCGTGGGCACGACGGTGACCCAGCACAGCAACGACAAGCGTCAGGTCGCACCGATGCTCGACGTGCTGGGGGCGCTGCCCAAGCCATTGGGCCAGCCCGAGGTGTTGCTGGCGGATACGGGCTACTTCAGTGCGGCCAACGTCGCCCTCTGCGCGGCAGCGGATATCGAGCCACTGATCGCGATCCAGCGCGACGCTCATCATCGGCCGCTGATGGAACGCTTCGCCGATGATCCGGCGCCACCTGCGAGCACCGACCCGATCGTCAAGATGACACACCGACTCAAGACGAAGGCGGGTCGCGCGCTTTACGGGTTGCGCAAGAACACGGTTGAACCGGTGTTCGGCATCATCAAGCATGTGATGGGATTCCGGCAGTTCTCGCTGCGCGGACTGTCCAACGTCACGGCGGAATGGTCGCTGGTCGCGCTCGCGTGGAACATCAAGCGGATGAGCGTGTTACGAGGCGCGTAGGACGACAAGGGGGCTCTTTGCGCGGCCCCATCGCCCCGATTGCCTTCCTCACAAACTTTCAAATGCCTTTCATCGCAAGTTGACGACTGAGGTGAGCCCGCAAACCGGCGCGAACCCACTCACGGCCTGATGTTTTGAATCACGCTTCACCTCAACTCCGACGAGCTCCTAGATCGCCTCGATTGTTTCAATCCTTCGCGGGTCAGTTGATCCAGCGCAAAACCGACGGCCTCATCAGCAGAAAGCCGAACAGCAGTAACAATCCGATGACAGGCCCTGGGACGGGTATATGCAAGCCCATCGAGAGGCCTTCTCCGAAGCACTGGAACAACAGCAAGGTAGCAAGGGCGCGCAGTATGACGTGACGTTTGACGGGCGAAAACGATGAAGCCAGACGATGCCACGCGTAGTGTCGCGCGCCTCGCGTGCCGACAAAACGCGACCGGGCGCGAAAAGTGCGAATGCGATCAGGTTAAGGCAGGGTTCATGCGGCGCAGGCTCGAATCAAGCTCTCGAATCCAGCTTCAAACCAAGCGCTCAAATCCCGTTCCCGATTGATTTAATCGACGACTTCATAAAAATTTGCAAACACCGACATCACTGGTCGTCTCGGCGATAGTCCGTTCTTACGCGACGCAGCAGCCGGGCGACGGCACTCGAGATCTCCATGACGGCAATGACTGATCAAGCAACGCCATCCAGCCAGACCGATTCCGATCCGACCACCGTAACGACCGGCGTGCCCGGCCTTGACGACATACTCGGCGGCGGCCTGGTCAAGGGCGGGTTGTATCTGATCGAAGGCATGGCGGGCGCGGGCAAGACCACCCTGTCCGATCAGGATGCCGACACGCGGACATGAAAAAGATCCTCGTCGTCGACGATGAATTCGACCTCCTGACCACCTGGCGGCTTGTCCTCCAGATGGAAGGATACGAGGTCAGTACGGCGTCAAACGGCTTGCTGGCGCTTGAATCGGTGCGTGCGAATCCGCCCGACCTGATCGTGACGGACTGGATGATGCCCACCATGGACGGCGTCGCGCTCTGCCACGCGCTCGCCGCCGACGACACCCTCGCGCAGATTCCCGTCGTGCTCTCGAGCGCGGCTGCACGCACGCCGGCGGTCACGCATCCGCACCTCGAATTTCATCGCAAACCGCTTTCCATCGATCAACTCATCGAGATCGTCACGCGGCTGATCGGACCGGCCTAAAGCGTGGCTCGTGCCGCTTGGGCATGAACCCTGCTCAATCAATCGCTCCGGTACGCCGGATTCTTCGATAACCGCTTCAACTAGAACGGGAGGCACCATGGTGCAGGATCAGGTAGAAGGCGCGGCGCAAACCGTCGTGGGCAGGGTGCAGGATGCGGTCGGCGGTTTGACCGGCGACACGGCGACGCAGGCTGAAGGCAAGGCGCGCCAGGTGCTCGGCACGATCCAGCGCAATTACGGCGAGACCATCGACAACGTCCGAGAAGCGGTGATTGCACAGCCGATCAACGGCGTACTGGTGGCAGCCGCGGTTGGTTTTATGCTCGGCGCGATCTGGGCACGGCAACGATAGTTTTCGTCTTATGGGTTTGGGCGGGAAGCGGCTGGCCGCACTGCGAAGTGCGGCCAGTTTTCTTGCGGACGGTGTCATGCCTGTTCCTGGCCGGACCGATGGGGCTCTGATGGCTTGAAGTCAGATCAATCGAGCAACAGACGGTCCCTTGTCGCGGTGACCCTAACGCGCGGAACGCGAATCCGCGTTCCGCTGGTTTTGCCGCCTCACCCAATCTGCCAGCAGATTGGGCACACGCGGCAGCGCGTGCGGCCAGTGCACGGCTTCCTTCGCCAGTTGCGAAAAGGCTCCGTGCGAACTGAACTGATCCAGCGCCAGGCGCATGATTACGCGGCGCGCGATTGGCCACACATCGACATCCGGCGCGATCCGCCGCACCATCTCCTCGATGCTCTGTACCGAGCGCGCCAGCAGCGCCGCTCGGGAGGCGATGCCTGCGTGGTTGTCGCCGAAAGCATGCTCCAGCGGCCCTTTGCCCAGCGCTGTGAAGAGATCGGCGGCAGTCCGGTGACGATGGGCATCGCCGGCAAAACGCTCTGCTTCCCGCCGATACGTCGCTTCCACGCGCACCGCATGCTGCGTCTCGTGTTCACCGGGGCGGCCGTGTTGCATATGTTTGCGCGCAGCCGCCTTGTGATCGCCGCGCAACAACGCGTCCGACCCGGCGATCAGGAAACTGCGCTCGTGCGCGGCGAAAAAAGTGAGCGGCGAATCGCCATCGAGCACCAGCGCCCCAAGCGTGTCCGGCTCGATACTGATCGCTGCACCCGCCGCTTCCAGACCGGCGTGGAACACGCCCTCGCCCAGCGCGATCTCGAAAAAAGCCTCGATCCACGTAGCGATCAAATCGGCCGGATCCAGGCCGTGGGCGCGCAGTGCCTCAGTGTCCGAGAGCGGCACGCTGCGCACGGCGCGCGTAACAAGCACCGTATCGCTACAGAAATCCCAGAACACCTCCGGCACGACGACGCGCGAATCCTTGTTCACCTCGCGCAGCCGGTAGCGGAGAAAACTTTGATCGGCGGCGCGCTGGCGCAGATCGAACATGCCGCCAATCGACTCCGTCACGCGCGCGATGAGCGCGCCGACGTTCTGCTCGCGGACCTCGCGTGAAAACCGTGCCGCCAGACTCGCCGCCGAGCTTGCCACGTCGAGGTCCTGCATGAGTTCGGCGCGAGTATCGGTGCGGATCAGCGTAATGCGCGCGGCCACGGGCGCTGCACTCACGCCGGAGCGGGGATTCACATCCAGCACGATTAGCGCACGATGCGTCTGCTCCGCGATGCCGCAGCGCTCAGGCTCGGTGTCCACATCGATCAACGCCGCCGCCCGTCCAGGCGGCAACGCGGTTTCCAGCGCCTGGCGCAACGGCGCGTCTTTCAGCGGCGACTTGAGCGTGTCCAGTTCGGTGAGTGCGACACGCACCGCCGTCTCCGATAACCCCGGATGCTCGGTCAGCAGACCCGACGCCGTGGTCAGCACGCCGGACAGGTTCTGCAACACAGGCACGCGCTGAGCGAGACTGGTCGCACTGTGAGCCCGCGCGCCCGCCGCGAACGAGCGCAGGACGCGATGGATCGGGGCGTCGGCTGCGGACTTAACGCGGCTTTCCCGCACGAAAAGTCTCGCGAGACGCCAGATTGCACGTACGCGCTGCGTCATCGGTTCACCCGGCACATACTCGAATAGCTGATTTTTCCGCTCCTTTGCGAAGGTGGATCGAGTGGAACGTAGGCGAAACCCGCGATGGGTTAAACCCTCAAGAGAATGATCGTTGCGCAATTCACGTTGGTCACGCAAGCGTTTGGAGCGTTCTCATGGATAACACTCAGGCCGCCGGTGGCGGACGCCGCTTTGGAAAGCAACCGGATCGCGTCGAACATACGTCGAATCCTTGGTGTAGGTCGTTGGGTGGCTTGCCAATGGCCATCGGTGGTAAGCCAATCGTCCGGAAGTGTTTAGCTATTTTCAATAAAACAAATTAGATTATCGTGTGATTATTTAAATGCATTTTATTTGCATATTTCTTAATAACGATATTGTTTCGCATTCCGGTTTTTAATCATGAACTGTTCACGAGCTTCGTAAGGCCAAAGGTGGTTACATGCAATGGGTTACGCCGAGTTTCACAGATATGCGTTTCGGCTTTGAAATCGCGATGTATATCGCCGCACGTTAAGTTCACGAAGGCCGTCTCGCGCGGCCTTTTTTCAGCCGACGGCGGGTCGCTCGACGGCAGCGCTCGACGGCCTTGCTCCGCCGAGGCGATCCAAGCACTATTCCTCCAGATACGCCAAAATCTGCAACGAACCGCTACTTTGATTCTTCAAGTCATCCGCCGTCACTTCGCTACAGCGATTGGAGAAACAAGCCGGTTGGATTAATCGTGTGTCGTTTTGCAGAATTTGCACGGCAACGGGAAAAGAAGTGCGCGTTGCAGAAAGCCGACGTTATTAGTTTTATCAACCCCTGACGCCCGAACACGTTTCGCCGACAAGCCGGCGCGCAATTGAAGCTGAAACGGATTAAAAATCAATTTCGTTGGGAAAAACGTCCTGACCGGACGAATCGGAAAATTTGTCACATTTCAATACCAAACGTCCATTTCGATACGAATAATTTACTGTAATTAATTGAGTGTGCGTAATGGTCTCAATTCAACCATCATTGTTGCTTCTTCTACCTGAGCGCGATAACGTCGAACCCTGCATCGAGGCCTTGAAACGATTTCGTTCGAAGTTGGCACGTTTTGTGCATGAAACGCCGTACGAGTCTTTCGATTATGTCGTCTTTTTGTCTACCCATTGCTGTGACATCTACTCCAGTCATCGAAACACATCTGAATGCCTTCCATGAGGTGCTTGCAGAATGCACCGACCTCAAGAGCCGCGTTGAGACGGAGCGCGTGGCGGTATCGGCGATCACTGCCGCGCTGGTCAATGCGAGTGAGACGCTCGCCAGGCGCGGATACATGACGCCGCAAAAAGTGGAGGGGCTGACCGTATCGATGGAGGAGAACGCGCTCGATCTGAAGGCTGCGCTCGATGAGGTCGACGCCTCCATTCGCACGGCCATCGGCCCTGTCGAGAAGTTCGCCGAAGTGACGGAGCGCATGAGGATTGCCCAGGGAAGATCGTCTCCGGATCACGGAAAGTCGATAGCCGGTCAAACCGGATGGCCCGAACCCACAACGTTCGATTCAATGGTGGCCCAACACTCCGCCCTGTGCGAGCACATGCTGGAAAGCGTTCGCGATCTGGCCGACAAAACCAAGTACAGGCTCGACGATTTGCGGGAAAAGATCGATCGGCTGCAGTCGTCGTTCGGGGAAATCACGGCGGCGATGGCATCCTGACGCGCTGCATCGTGCCGCTCACGACGCGTGAATGTGGCGACGGCGTTACGTTACATCGGCAGGCGGAGGCTTGTGACGGGTCGCGGAGGGCGGGATTTACCTGCGTCGAAGGGAACTGGCGTCCAGGCGTTCCGTTTCGGCAACGAAACCGCAAAAGCCGGCAGAGGACAGTGCTGCTCGATCCCACTAAGCCGATGAGTGCCGGGCCCGCCGCTGCTCAACTCCGCGCGGCAAAATGCTCCGCGTAAATGGAGGATTCCGCATTGCACCGTAGCGTGCTATCGTTTTCATGCCGGGATCAAAACGTCCGGCACACGTCAATCATCTTCGTGAGCTCCGCCATGAACGATGTACGCCACAATCTCAGCCCGACCGACCGCGTGGAATTGCTCTGCTGGCTTACCTGCGGGAGCCTGGGCGCCTATTATCTGAACGGCTCCTGGCCCACGGCGGCTTTTCACGTGCAAGCGGCTCACAAGTGGCTGGACAGGCACAAGCGCCAGGCTGAATGGCTCGCCATCGCGAAGCTCTCGGCCATTGCGGCCGATCTCGCCCAGCGACACTCGGAACTCGTGGATGCCGACTGGGCGCGCGATGCCGTGGAAGAAATTCTCGACAGCGACGACCTCAACTATCAATCGGAGCTCGTGCTGCGCGTGCTCGATGAATGCAAGCGAGCGCTCGCTGACAAACGGCCGGCCGACTGATTAGATAAACCAAGAGGCCTATCGTTCATCGGGAGTCGCCGCTCGAACGACGGGCCCCTTCGGCTTCAGAACTTCGTGCGCATACCGATCCGGATTGCCGTCGACGACTCCCCTGAGCCGACATACACCCCGTTGGAAAACACCGGCGCCGCGCCTCCCGCTACCCGCCGGTAAGTCGCACTTGTGCACTTGTGTGGACGTCCGTGCGCTTGGACAGTGCGTAATCGAACAGGAACGAGTCTTCAGCGGTGGCGGGGGAGTCAATCGGGATAGGGGCAGGCCTCGCGGCCCGACCCCTCCCACACCACCGTGCGTACGGGTCCGTACACGGCGGTTCGGATCGGTTACCCGACCGGGCCAACCGATGGAAGTCCAAGCGATCGGAAGT
>Ga0185299_10006102_pt1 | contig 13011 bp, 13 predicted proteins | sample PaiPotPPA55metaG_FD_128002 | JGI IMG/M metagenome (GOLD analysis project Ga0185299, IMG submission 128002) | Iron sulfur acid spring bacterial and archeal communities from Banff, Canada, to study Microbial Dark Matter (Phase II) - Paint Pots PPA... ...
GCAACCGGCTCTTTCACCGCACCACGCGCCACATCTCGCTGACCGAAACCGCCGAGCAATTCTTCGCGGGCTGTACGCGCGTGCTGGATGAGCTTGACGCACTGGAGGCGCAGGCGTCCGATCGCACCAGCGACCCCACCGGCATGCTGCGCCTGGTCGCCCACACGACCGCAACGGTCAACCGGCTGGTGCCGCTGATCGCAACCTTCCGCCGCCGATACCCCCTGATCGGACTCGACGTGACCCTGACCGAGCGTCCCGTGGACCTGGTGGCGGACGGCTACGACCTCGGTGTGGTGTTGCCCTTCATGCTGACCAGCGACACCACCGTCACGCGCCTGCTCGAACGTATTCCGCTGGTCATCGTGGTGACACCGGGGTATCTGGAGGGCAAGCAGCGGCCGGTCCATCCGTCCGACCTCGCCGGGTATGAGTTCGTCGCCATGCACGCATCGATCCGCAAGCCGCTGCTGACGTTCCGGCTCGATGGCGGTGAGCAGATCACGGTGCCGCTGAAGGCGGACGTGACATCGAATAACGCGGTATTCAATCGCGAACTGGTGTTGCAGGGCTTCGGCCTGGGCGTGTTGCCGGCCGCGCTGGTGCGCGACGAACTGGCGTCGGGCAAGCTGGTGTCGCTGCTGGACGGCTTTGAAATAGTCGACGGCGCAATCGAAATCCGGCTGGCGTACAGCAGTCGCACATTGCTGCCGGCGAAAGTGCGGGCGTTCATCGAACATGCCGCCGAATTCTTCGAGACCTGAGCGTCGCGGACACGCTTTAATCTTCATTTCGTATCGATTCCCGTTCGATTGTTAACCGATTCGTCATTAATTGATGTGCGCAATGATGGTTGACGCCGTGCATATGCACACATAATCTGTGCACATGCACACACGACTTCCTAGTCATGACGACTGTTTTGCGGTTCGCCAGGCTGCGCGGCACATCTCGCAGTTATACGAGCGGCATTTGTCGGCGGTACAGATTACGCCGACGCAATTCAGCATCGTGTCCGCGCTTGCGCGCATGCCGGAGATGACGATGGCTGAACTCGCCCAGGCGATGGTGATGGAGCGCACGACGCTCGTCCGGGTGCTGCAGCCGTTGCTGCGCAGCGGCCTGGTACGGGCGGAGCTGGGTGGACCGTGCCGGCGGCGTTTGCAACTGACGCTGACCGAAGGCGGCCGAGCCAAGCTCGCCCACGCATCTCGGCACTGGCAGGCAGCACAAGACGAGTTCGAGGCGAAGTTCGGACGCCGGCAGGCAGCGAGCCTGCGGCGCGAGTTGTTTCGCCTGACGAGCGAATGAGCGTGACCAGCGTGCCCCAACAACCATCCGATGCAACCAACAGGACTCACCGATGACCACTCCTTCCTCGCCGCTTCCGTCCACCGCCGCGCCCACGGCTGAGCGCGAAGCGCGGCGGCCTTTTCGTATCGGCTGGATGCCGCTCGCGGTCACCGTGGTGGTGATCGTGCTGGCTGCCGCTGCGACCTACTGGTTCACCGTGCTGCGTTTCGTTCAAAGCACGGACGACGCGTACGTCGGCGGCAACGTAACCGTGATGGCGCCGAAGGTGAACGGTTTCGTCGCCGAACTGCTGGTCTCCGATAACCAGCGCGTCAAGGCCAACCAGGTGCTGGTCCGCCTCGACTCGCGGGACTATGACGCAAGGCTCGCGCAGGCGAATGCCGACGTGCAAAGCGCGCGTGCTGCTGTCGCTGAGCTCGAAGCGAAGCAGCAATTGCAGGCCGCCGTGATCAACCAGAGCCAGGCGCAAGTGCGGGCGTCGTCGGCCGAAGTCACGCGCAGTGAGTCCGATCAGGTGCGCTACCGGCAACTCGTCAAGGACGAAGCGGTGTCGAACCAGGTAGTCGAACGTGCCGACGCGGATTACCTGAAGGCTCGGGCCACGCTCGATAACAGCAACGCAGCGGCGCTTGCCGCGCAGCGCCAGCTGGCCGTGCTTGCCGCGCAGATCGACGACGCCCGTGCGCGTGTCGCCACTGCCGAAGCATTGCGGCGCGTAGCCGAGCTGAACGTGGAGTACACGACCATTCGCGCGCCTGTGGACGGTTATGTCGGCAACCGGACGGCGCGTGTGGGCATGCTGGCGAACACGGGGGCATCGCTGCTCACCGTCGTGCCCGTCGACGGCTTGTGGGTCGATGCCAACTTCAAGGAAGACCAGTTGAAGAAGATGCATGTGGGCGATCGCGCGGACATCTCGCTCGATGCTTCCAGCGAGACCATTCACGGTCATGTGGAAAGCCTGGCGCCCGCGACCGGAGCAACCTTCAGCGTGCTGCCGCCGGAGAATGCGACCGGCAACTTCACGAAGATCGTGCAGCGCGTGCCGGTGCGGATTCGCCTGGATGCACCGAAAGACATGCAGAACGTGCTGCGCGCCGGGCTCTCGGCAACGGTTAAGGTTCACCTCGACAGTGCGAGCCGTTCATGACCTCATCCGTTCCGCTCAACCCCGCCGATCAGCCCACGAAACAGCGAATTTTTGCGTTCGCGCTGATGTGCCTCGGTTTTTTCATGGCGACGCTCGACATCCAGATCGTGGCGTCGTCGCTGAAGGATATCGGCGGCGGTTTGTCCGCGAGTCAGGATGAGCTTTCATGGGTGCAGACCGCGTACCTGATCGCCGAAATCCTCGTGATCCCGATGTCAGGCTGGCTCTCCAAAGTCTTTTCCACGCGTTGGTTGTTCGTCGCGTCGGCGGTGGGCTTCACCGTCACGAGCATGCTGTGCGGCCTTGCATGGGACATCAATTCGATGATCCTGTTCCGTGGTCTGCAAGGCGCGGCCGGCGCCGCGATGATCCCGACCGTTTTCACCACGGCGTTTGTGCTATTCCCCGGCAAGCAACGGCTGATTGCGTCGACGACAATTGGTGCGCTCGCTTCGCTCGCACCCGCGATCGGGCCGGTGATCGGCGGCTGGATCACCTCGCAATGGTCGTGGCACTGGCTGTTCTATCTGAACCTCGTCCCGGGGCTCGTTGTTGCGTTCCTGGTGCCAAAGTTCGTGCATATTGACGAACCCGACCTGTCCTTATTGAAGAAGGGCGATTACCTCGGCATTGCGTTGATGTCCGGTTTCCTCGGCTGCCTTGAGTATGTGCTCGAGGAAGGCCCGCGCAAGAACTGGTTCGGCGATGACGTGATCATCACCTGCACCTGGATCTCCGCCATCTGCGGTTTCCTGTTCATCGTGCATGCGTTCACCGCGAAAGATCCAATAGTGGATTTGCGCGCCCTCGCTGTCCGCAACTTTGCAATTGGCTGTTTGCTGTCGTTCGTGACGGGCATCGGTATCTTTGTCGCGGTGTTTCTCACGCCGCTGTTTTTAAGCCGCGTGCGCGATCTGGATTCGCTGCAGATCGGTATCGCGTTGCTTTCGGTCGGTGTATTCCAGTTGCTCGCGCTTGGCGCCTATGCATTTGCTTCGCGCCTTGTCGACATGCGCTGGTTGTTGCTCTTCGGTCTCGTGTGTTTCGGTCTCGGCTGCTATTTCTACGTGCCGCTCACGAACGACTGGGGCTGGCAGCAACTGCTGTTGCCGCAGGCGCTGCGCGGGATCGGTCAGCAGTTCGCGGTGCCGCCCATCGTGACGATGGCGCTGGGGTCGCTGCCTCAGTCGCGTCTGAAGTCGGCGAGCGGCTTGTTCAATCTGATGCGAAATCTTGGCGGCGCGATCGGCATTGCGGTCAGTGCGACCATGCTCAACGATCGGCTGAATTTTCACTACTTGCGGATCAGCGAAAGCGTCACAACGGGCAGCCCGGAAACCGAAGCGTTCCTGTCGCGGCAGTTCGCGCACTGGGGGTCGGTTGCAGGAGATGCGTTGAACGCGACGAACGCGGGCCTCGCCAATCTGCACGCCCTGGTGTTTCGCGAAGCGCTCGTGATGACTTTCTCCGACACCTTCTACGTACTCGCGATGTGCTTCGCCGTCGGCATAGTCAGCGTGATTTTCGTGCGGCCTATCGGCGCTGCGCCGCCTTCTCCTGACGCTCATTGAGATCGATCATGTACAAGCTTTTGTTATCACTTGCGGCAAGCCTGACGCTCGCGGCGTGCGCCGTGCAGCCCGCGAGCCATGCGGATTTGCCGTCGACCGTACAGTCAATCGCACCATCGGACTGGAGCGTCGACGCCCCGCAAGACAGCGCGGATTCCGCTGTGTGGTGGCAGCAATTCGGCGATCCCGTGCTGCATGAACTGGTGACGTCGGTGCTCAACCAGAACCTCGATGTGCAAGCTGCGCTCGAGCGTGTGAAGCAGGCCCAGGCCGTTACCACACAGCGTCGCGCGGCTCTTCTGCCGGAACTCGATGCGACCGCCACGGCTGCGGATGTGCGCCAGAACACGCCGCCGCCGCTCGGATATGTGCGTCAGGCGGGTGTCGGCCTGGCCCTCAATTGGACACCCGATGTATTCGGCGGCGAGCGCCTCGAACTGTTGGCGTCAGAAGCGCAATTGACGGGCCGTCAACATGCCGTCGATGAACTTCGTCTCGCGCTTGCGGCGAACACGGCGTCGGCGTATGTGGATTTGCGCTGGGCGCAAAGCGAGCAAAAAATCCTGCAGGACAACATCGCGATCCGGGAGCGCGCGCTGCGTCTCACGCAGGAACGGCTGCAATACGGGCTCTCGCCGCGGCTCGACGTTACCCGCGCACAGAATCAGTTAAGCGATTTGCAGGCGCGTTTGCCGCGCGTGGCATCCACCATTCAGCATCAGCTAAGCCTGATCGCGGTGTACTCGGGGCGCACGCCCGAGTCGGTGGATACCCTCGTGCTCGCCACGCCCGGCACCATCCCGACGCCTTCCAGCGCCGTGCCGCAGATGCTGCCTTCGGAGGCGTTGCTGCGCCGTCCCGATGTCCGTAGCGCCTACGCCGAGCTAACGCAGCGCGCAGCGGAAGTGGGTGTTGCGAAAGCGGACCGTTACCCGAAGTTTTCGCTGCAACTGACTGATGGTTTGCTGGCATCGTCGTATCTCGGCTTGCCCACGCTGACCGACAACCTCTTTAGCGCCGCGCTCAATGCCACCAGTCCGATCTTCAACGCCGGCCGCATAACGGCAGGCATCGAGCAGAGCGAAAGCCGCATGCGCGAGTCCGATTTGCATCTCCGCCAGACCATGCTGCAGGCGCTGAAAGATGTGGAGGACACGCGCAGCGATCTCGTCAGCACGTCGGAACAGGCCGAGCGCCTGAAGGACGCGTTGCAATCCTCCGATCAGTCGCTGCGCCTCTCCACGCAGCTTTATAAGGGCGGTGCGAGCGGTTTCCTGGATGTCCTCGCGGCGCAGGAAGCGTATCTGCAAGACTCGGATGCGCTGAATCAGGCGAGGCGCGAGCATGCGCTGGCGGCAGTCGCGTTGTACCGTTCGCTCGGCGGTGGCTGGAGCGAGACGAAGCAGGAGTGATGCGCGGTGCGCGGCTCGGGTAACATCGGGCATCCTTTGTGTTCAAGTTGCCCACCACCTGCATGGCACTCAAAAACCTGTTGAGACGGCTCGACCTGACCACGCTGCAGCTCTTCCTCGCGGTCTATGAGGAGGGCACGCTCACGCGCGCCGCCGAGCGCGAGGCGATCGCGATATCGGCCGCGAGCAAGCGCCTGCTTGAACTCGAACAGGCCGTGGGCGCAACGCTATTCGTGCGCCGGGCAAGGGGCATGGAGCTCACGCCCGCCGGCGAAACCCTTCTGCACCACGCGCGCCGGGTGTTGCGCGATGTCGAGAACATCGGCATCGAACTGGCCGAACATGCGACCGGCGTGCGCGGTTATGTTCGGATGATGGCGAACCTCTCGGCCATCGTCGAATTCCTTCCCGAAGATCTGCGCGCGTTTTTCTCGATGAACGAGCGCATCAAGCTTGACCTCGAAGAGCGCCCGAGCAGCGGGGTGGTGGAAGGGATAGCCGACAGTCTTGCCGACGTCGGCATCTGCTCAGGCGAAGCCGATACACGCGGTCTCGATGTCTCGCACTACCGGCATGACTCGCTCGTGGTCGTGATGCGCGAGGATCATGCGCTTGCCGGCCGCGAGCAGGTCACGTTCATCGAAACGCTGGATAGCGACTACGTCGGCCTGCATGCAGCCAGTTCCATCAACTTGCGCACGCATACGGCCGCGCGTCAGGCGGGTAAACCATTGAGGTTGCGCATCCAGGTGCCGGGCTTCGATGGCGTCTGCCGCATGGTGCAGGCGGGTCTGGGCATCAGCGTGCTGCCGCTCAAGGTATTCAACACCGTCGGGCGTCCGCTTGGACTCACGGCAGTTACACTCGACGAACCCTGGAGCCAGCGCGATTTGATTGTCGTAGTCCGCGACGCCGCCGCGCTTTCGCCAGTAAGCCGGATGCTGTTCGATCATCTGCTTGCCGTTGAGCACGACGAGCTGAAAGGCGCCTGAGCGTTCGCCATTCGCGAAGGGTCATTGGCGAATTGCGGTTGGACGGGGCGCGCTGCCGGCTCCTAAGCTGTCTTCCAGATCAGGTTTTTGGGAGACATGCATCATGGCAGGACCGCTCGCAGGTATTCGCGTCATAGAAATCGGCACTCTGATTGCGGCGCCGTTCGCTGCCCGCTTGTTGGGGGAGTTCGGCGCCGACGTCATCAAGATCGAAGCGCCGGATAATGGCGATCCGCTTCGCAAATGGCGAAAACTGCATGAGGGCACGTCGCTCTGGTGGTATCTGCAGTCGCGCAACAAAAAGTCCGTATGCGTGAACCTGAAGTCGCCGGACGGCGTCGATGTGGTCAAACGCCTCACTGCGGACGCCGATGTTGTCATCGAAAATCTCCGCCCCGGCGCGCTCGAAAAACTCGGCCTTGGATGGGACGTCCTGCACGCACTCAATCCCAAACTCACAATGGTCCGCATCTCCGGATACGGACAGTCAGGACCGTATCGCGATCGTCCGGGCTTCGGCGCGATCGGTGAGGCCATGGGCGGCATCCGTTATACGACTGGCCAAGCCAATGGCGCTCCGGCGCGCGTAGGCGTGAGTCTTGGCGACTCGCTCGCTTCGCTGCACGGGGTGATCGGCGCGTTGATGTCGATCCTGCGAGTGAAGACCGGGCAGGGCGACGGGCAAGTAGTGGATGTGTCGCTCGTCGAAAGTGTCTTCAATCTGATGGAAAGCCTGATTCCCGAATACGACTTGCTCGGGCATGTGCGCGAGCGCAGCGGCGGTGCGTTGCCGGGCATCGCGCCGTCGAATACCTATCGCACTGAGGACGACGGTTATGTGGTGATCGCGGGCAACAGCGACCCGATCTTCAAGCGCCTGATGCACGTGGTAGGGCGCGCCGATCTTGCCGATGACCCCGAGCTCGCCCGCAACGACGGTCGCGCCGCGCAGAGCGCGCGTCTGGACGAAGCGATCGCGGCCTGGACCACGCATCATTCCACGGACGATGTGCTTGCTACGCTCGAGGCTGCCGAAGTGCCTTCGGGAAGGATCTATTCGGTTGCCGACATCGTCGCAGACCCGCACTATCAGGCACGTGACATGCTGCTCGACGCGGCGTTGCCCGGCGGGGTATCGGTGAAGATGCCGGGCATAGTGCCCAAACTCTCCGACACCCCCGGCGAAGTTCGCTGGCAAGGGCCGGCTCTTGGAGAGCATACGGATTCCGTACTATCCGATCTGGGATTCGATGCACGCGACGTCGCGCGACTGCGCAGCGAGGGCGCCGTGCAATGAATGATCCAATCGGCTAGGGCATCCGCCCGTAGAACCCTCCCCTGAACATCACCAGAACATCACCAGAACACATATGACCGGACGGCCGCAGGCCAGTTCGGCAAGAGACGATCATGAGCGATCTTGGCGCCACTGCGGCCGTACCGCAAGCACACAGCGAAAACGACTTGAAAGCAGTCATCAGCAAGGTGGCATGGCGGCTGATGCCGCTGATCATGATCTGCTATCTGTTCGCGTTCTTCGATCGCATCAACATCAGTTTCGCGAAGTTTCAACTGCAAAGCGATCTGGGTTTCTCCGATACCGCCTACGGCCTCGGTGCCAGCCTATTCGTTATCGGCTATGTATTGTTTGAAGTGCCGAGCAATCTGATGCTCTACAAAGTAGGCGCCCGCCGCTGGATTGCGCGCATCATGATTTCGTGGGGCATCGCCACGAGCGCAATGGTGCTGGTCGGTAACGAATGGCAGTTTTATGCGCTGCGTTTCATCATCGGTGCAATGGAAGCGGGCTTCGCCCCCGGCGTGCTGTATTACCTCACGTTGTGGTTTCCAGCGAGCCATCGCGGCCGCATCACGTCGATGCTGTTCCTTGCCTCAGCATTTTCCGGGCTTGTCGGCGCGCCGTTGTCGGGCCTCGTCCTGGGGCATATGGATGGCGTGCTTGGCATCCGCGGATGGCATTGGCTATTTCTGCTTGGCGGCTTGCCGTGTGTCGTGCTCGGCATCATGGTGCTCAAGCTGCTGAAGGATCGTATCGAGGATGCGGGCTGGCTGAGCACCATGGAAAAGTCGCTGCTGGCGAGCCGCATCTTGCGACAGGCCCCGCATACCGACGCGAGCCGTTCGTTGCTCGACGCAATCAGGACACCCGGCTTCCTGATGCTTGGGCTTATCTATTTCCTGATTCAGGTGGCGTCGTATGGTCTTAACTTCTGGGCACCGCAACTGATTCGAAGCGCCGGTACGCACAATCCAACCACCATCGGTTTGCTGACGGCCGTGCCTTATATTTGCGGCGCGATCTGCATGGTCGTGGTGGGTCGCCTCTCCGATGCCTGCGGCGAGCGCCGCAAGTTTGTATGCGCGCTGTTGGTGATGGCGGCGCTCGGTTTTTTCGCCGCCGGCATCTTCGATAAGCAAACCGGTTTTCTGATTGTCGCGCTGGGCGTGATGGGCGCGGGCGTGGTGGCCTCGATCCCCGCGTTCTGGGCATTGCCGCCGAAGCTGTTGACGGGGGCGGGCGCAGCGGGTGGCATCGCGTTGATCAACACGATCGGGCAACTCGGCGGCATTGTGAGTCCGGTGATGGTGGGGCGGGTTCGCGACCTGACCGGGAGCACGACGCCCGCGCTGTATGCGATTGGTGCCATGAGTCTCGTCAGCGCCTTGCTCCTCCTGTTCGGCTTGCCGGAAATATTGAAGCAGAAGGATCCATCGGAGGCTCGCGCTTCCACGAGATAAACTGGCCAGGCAGGAGCAAAAGCGCCGTTTCAACGCTAGTTGAAACGGCGTTTCCATTTGGCTGGACCACCTGAAGTTTTAAAAGACGAAGCAAAAGGTTTCGCCGCGTTGCCGGCAGAAATCCCATGCGATTGGATGCGTTGTTAAATATAGCCTGCTGCTTTGGCGCATTAAAACAGTCCGAATCGGTTATCCAGATTCAAATGTGGCCAAAAATACCGCCTACTCCCGGCATCGGCTACTTGCTGGAAAAAGCGACCGGCATACTTCAACCAGTGCTTTAAAAATCGTCGTGACGCAGCCGTCCCGCAAGCACCTGCACCATCGTCGCGAACACAGTCAAGCTTCGATTTGCCTTGCCTCGCGCAACGATTCGGCGCATTCTTAATCGTTCCGATGCCGATGACCGCCTATTTGCATATCGGTCTTCAGCAAATTTCCACGACGGTCAGCGCAGTGTGTCCAGCGAGTGCGTTATGACCATCCATACAATCGAATATCGCGGCTATGCATTGCGCGCTTATTCGCAGCAGATTTTCCCGCCGCATGGCGATCCGTTTGCAAAAGGTCCCAAGCGTTTTTCCGCAATTGTTCAGATAGACGCAGTACCGTCCGACAGCGCGACGTCCAAGCGCTATTCGCCGGCCATCAAGGGCGCCGAGCCGGCTAGCGCCGAGGAGGCAATCGAGCTGGCCATGCAATACGGTCGCGACATCATCGACGGCAAAGTACAGGCCGGTGCGCTATATAACGCGCGAAGCGGGCGCTTTTCCCGCTCGGTACGACGGTTCCAGCCGTCCGTGCCGGCACCGTCCGTACCTTCGCAGCCAGGCGGCGCCGACAACGCCACATGAGCGGCAACGCTCGCAGTACCCACGCGTGACTAAGCCTCGGGACGTCACGCAATAACCGAAGAACATCATGAACGACACTGTAAGAAGCTACCGCGGCCTCGAAATTTATCCGCTGATCTACCCGCATAAGCCGCGCGGTGCGGACGGTTCGCGTCATTACGACTCGGGTTTCGACGCTGCGGTGAAGATTTCCCGCCGTGGCGCTGACGACAGTACGACTACCAGCCGCGTGTATCGCGTGCCCGGCGCCGGTCCGTTCAGCGGGTCGGGTGAGGCGCGGCTTGCGTCCACGCGTTATGCAGAACGGCTGATCGACGGCAACGTCGCGGGCGAATCGATCGCCGATCTATGAGTTATTCGCTCGATCATCAGCCCTTGGCCTCGTCGCTGGATAACCGGACGGCCGACAAGCCGGCGGGGTGGGCCAATTACAACGTGGCAGCGTCGTCACGGCGCGCAACGGGCGGAACCATGCCCACGCTGCGCGTGACCCGGCTGAGCGACAAGCGCGTGATCTATCCGTTTGTTGGCTGCGCAGACATGCCGCTTTTCCCCGATGCACAAAGCGCACGCGATTACGCCGAGCAGTATGGCGCAAGCCTTGTCGACGGCGACATCGCGGTGCCGGAGTAGGACCGGAGTGACAAGCCGGCGGCGGGCAACGGCTGCGATCGTTACATAAGGTGACTAGGACCAGTCCGAAATAGCTTGACACCGCTTCCCGCGGGACGTAATCTGCAGGTCGAAGTATTCAAGAAGCTCGATTGCTGTTCATCATTCTGCCTCGTTATCTCCGCGGTATTTGTTGTCCTCTCACTTCCTTGAAGCTTCTCTCGCCTCAATACGGGGTTGCATCATTTTTATATTTTCAAGGAATTCTCATGGATACCGGTATCGTCAAGTGGTTCAACGACAGCAAGGGCTTCGGCTTTATTACGCCTGACGCAGGCGGCGACGACCTCTTCGCCCACTTTTCGGAAATTCGTAGCGACGGCTTCAAGACGCTCGCCGAAAACCAAAAGGTTAGCTTCGAAACCAAGCAAGGCCCGAAGGGTCTGCAAGCTTCGAACATTACCCCGCTGTAATTGGTGGTGTAATTGATTTATCGCGTAAATCGGCTTGCGCCGGTTTACGCGAGCAGTAAATGTTTTCGCGGAGCTTCGGTTCCCGGTTGCGGTAGTCGCTCTTATTGAACGACACCCATACCACCAGCATTGCACCTGTCTGCCTCTGCTTGCATCTGTTTGCACTTTCACTTTAGTCCGCTTTAGTCCCTCTGCAATCTCCTGCAACTCGCTGCCACATGTCGCGATCTAGCTTCGAACGCTAATTGTTCGTTGCCGCGCTTGTGATTTCGGCTGCTTTCTGCTGTTTTTCTGCTGCTTCCTCTGCGAATTTTTAGGCCTTGTGCCAATCATCAACGCGTCCTGACAATCAATGTTTGTCGGACCAGCGTTTGTTCGTGTGTATCAATCATGCATAACTCTAATATTTATCAGTACAACGGCTATAAAGTCATTCCCTCCGCGCACCGTCTGCCTGATGGATCGTTTGCGTCGAACCTTTTGCTTGAACGCAATAGCGGCAGCGAGAAAGGCAACCGTTACCAGTTCCACGTTCTCGATTATTTCAAGAACGAAGCGCAAGCGCTCGGTCATTCACGCAAGTGGGCCCGGCACTGGGTCGACACCCGCGGCTGATCGTTCGCAGCGGGTCGATATTCGACTCATCGAAACGGCTTGCTGCTAAAAGCAGAGTCGAGACCTCCGTTTTTCTAAAGTTCGATCTAGTCGACTTTTCTACCGTAGTTCCCTGACACGCGCGGTAAGCGCGATGTCCCGCTGGCGCACCAAAAGGTGCGCCGTTTTCATTTCCGGCTGACCATGCTGGACAAAGCTGATGGAGCTACCCTGCATACTCGCGCTGCTTTTCGCGCCTCGCAGATGCGCTTTTTTAGTTACCCCGTCTTCTATACGCTCATTGCGTTACGGCTTGGCTTCCTGATGAAGCGGTCGATCAGATAACGCTTCGTGCTGCCAACAAGTATTTTTAGCTGGTCTCGTCGCGCTGTATTCTTGATGTCGATACGTTGGTTTTTCAGCACCGGTTCCCCTGGCGCATTCATATTCACATCGGCAATAGCAAACGTCATTCGAAGAGTCCGTGAGTCGTTCGCTCACCGCATCGATCGCTCTAAGTGTCTTCATCTCTTTCTAATGCCGTGGATTTGCGGTATTCCTGTCGGGCAGGCACGTGCACCCCAGCAGCGCGCTCATCCCAAATCCACAAGAACCGGAGCCGTCGATGTCCTTATATCTTCTTGCCCTGCTGATCGGCGTTGTCGCCGGCCTCCGTGCGATGACCGCTCCCGCCGCCGTAAGCTGGGCTGCGCATCTTGGCTGGCTGCCCTTACAGCACACGCCGATAGCGTTCCTCGGTGCAACCGTCACGCCTTATATCCTGACTGTGCTTGCCATTGGCGAACTGATCACCGACCAACTGCCGAAAACCCCCAGCCGCAAGGTGCCGATGCAGTTCGGCGCGCGGCTCGTGACCGGCGCGGTGAGCGGCGCCGCGCTGGGCGGTGCGGTGGCAGGGCTGATCGGCGCTGTCGTCGGCACGCTGGGCGGTGCGAGCGCCCGCGGTGCGCTGGCTCGCGCGATGGGCCGCGATCTGCCGGCGGCGCTGATAGAAGATGTCGTGGCGGTGGGTGGCGCGGCGCTGATCATCATGGCTTTGGCTTGAGCTTACCTGTCGGTGTCGACGTCGGCGTCGACGTGGCTTCAGTACTGGCGCCGCTGCGGTATCGAAAAGTACGTGGTGAGCATTTCGGCCAGGCGCCAGGTGGCGCAGGGCCGCCGGCAATGGGCGTCGAAGCCTGCATCTTTCAGGGTTTCGATCGGATCGGCCGGCCAGATATTGCTGATCGCGACCAACAACCGGCCGGTGATATCGGCG
>Ga0185299_10006103_pt1 | contig 13009 bp, 10 predicted proteins | sample PaiPotPPA55metaG_FD_128002 | JGI IMG/M metagenome (GOLD analysis project Ga0185299, IMG submission 128002) | Iron sulfur acid spring bacterial and archeal communities from Banff, Canada, to study Microbial Dark Matter (Phase II) - Paint Pots PPA... ...
AAGGCGTGTACTGATGCCGAAATAAAGAAGTTCATCCTCTACGATCTCCGACACACTTCATTAACGCGGCTGGCGTGTGCGTGCAAGGAACCGTGGACCGTTGCAAGGATCGCCGGTCACGGCTCAATTACCATCGGGCAACGCTACGTGCATTCACATCGGATGGAGCATTCTTCGTGGTGGGCCGAGTGGTGGGCTTATGTGTCGGACAGCCGCAAGCCTGTTTCAGCAGAAGCAAAACAGGGAAAGCGCCGGGAAAAGACTGCTCGCTCATCGCAAAGCGTCAGCCCAAAGAGTGGCGCGGCACTAGGTACAAAATTAGGTACAGTCGAAAAACCAGTTTTGGAAGGGGCCATCCAATGACCATAACCTTTACCAAACACTGTGGTTATGGTGGGCAGTGCAGGACTCGAACCTGCGACCTCCTGCTTGTAAGGCAGGCGCTCTAACCAGCTGAGCTAACCGCCCCGTCGGGGGGTACTTCGCAATGCCATCCGTTACAACTGTCATTCCGAGCGAAGCGAGGAATCCGGGTGTTTTCCGGTGGCGGGAATTCCGCTGGACAGGCAACCGGGATTCCTCGCTTCTCTCGGAATGACAGATGCGCGGAAGCGACTCTTGCCAGTATACGTGAGCGGCCCAAGACTTGGCACTGGCTCGCCGAATTGAAAACCCAACTAAATTGATCTCGCTTTCTGCTGCTAGACTGGCGCGTGCGGCGTTTGATCGTCAATGCGGATGATTTCGGGCTCACTCAAGGTGTGAATCGGGCTATTGTGGAAGCCCATACCCACGGCATCGTAACCTCATCGACCCTTATGGCCAACGGTCGGGCCTTCGATGACGCGGTCCAACGCGCCACCTCTGCGACGCGGCTGAGCGTCGGGTGCCACGTAGTACTGGTGGATGGCTTACCTGTCTTTGACAAAAAACCGGCAGCCACCACTCTGTCGAATGAAGAATTCGACGATGGCCGGTTTTACGAAACCCTGAATGGCTTTGCTCTGCGCCTGCTCAGGAGCCGAATCAATGTGGACGATATCGAGGCCGAAGCCATGGCGCAGATCCGCAAGCTGCAGGCCGCCGGCGTAGTTGTATCGCATCTCGACACTCACAAACACACGCACATACTTCCGCGAGTGCTGCGGCCGCTGTTGCGGGCGGCACGGGCATGCGGCGTTCCGGCACTGCGCAATCCATTCGGACCGGTGCACTTATCCGTCGTCGCAAGTCGCCCCCGCTTGTGGAAGAGGTTCAGCCAGCTCACAGCGCTGAACCGGCTAGGTAAGTCTTTTCGAAAATCCGTTACCACCGCGGGCATGTTCACTCCCGATGGAACCGTAGGCATTGTGGCTACCGGTGCGATGGATATCCCACTATTCGAGAGCATCGTAAAGAGCCTTCCCGAAGGCACATGGGAACTCGTTTGCCATCCCGGATATAACGATGCGGAACTAGCTGGTATCCGCACCCGCTTGCGCGATTCGCGGGCACAAGAACTAGGCCTGCTGACTTCTCCCGAAGCCCGCGAAATATTAGCTCGAAGTGGGGTTCAATTGGTTTCGTACCGCGACCTAGCCTGAGACCGGTCGAACGTACACGACCTTTAGATAGGGACTATGCCCAAATTGCCGCGCCGCAGCCGCAAGGGCCAAGTTATGATATGCCATCCCGTGAAAACACGGATAAGACCGTAGAAAAACATGGATAGAAGACCGGAAACGCGGCTCGCGACCGTCATCCCCGTGCGGATTTGGGGTATGGACGCGGACGGACGACCGTTTTTTCAGAACGTTAACGCCACCAATATCAGTAGCGATGGCGCGACTTTCTCGGGAATCAGTCATCCTTTGAAGGCTGGTGATGTGATTGGCGTGCAATACGCCGAAAAGAAAGTTCGCTGCAAAGTAATTTGGGTAATTGATTCCGGCGTGGAACGGCAGATTGAAGCCGGGGTAGAAATTTTGCCCGGCCAGAAGACCCCTTGGCTTGAGCTTACCAAACAGGAGAAAAGCGGAGCGGCGCCGTCAAAAAATAAACGACGATGGGCTCGTCATAAAGTTTGGTTTCCCCTGGAGATTGGCTTCGACGATTCCCGCCGCACTCACATGCAGACAAATGCCACTGACATTGGCGGCCGCGGTTGTTATGTAGAAACCTTGCTTCCGTTACCCATGGGTACAAGAGTGAAAATTACCTTTTGGATGGACGATGAAAAGATCCAAACCAGCGGCGTAGTCAGAGCTAGCGATGGCGGAGTAGGCATGGGAATCGAATTCACACAACTTGACGACCATGTTCAGGAAAGGCTGCAGAAACATCTGGAAAAACTCGATGCCGGACTTCGGCGCCACGCAGCCGCAAAACGCGCCACCAGCGCGGAATGATGTTCCATACCTGTCTGCAATTCCTCAAAATCTGAATCCCACCGCAGAAGTCACCATCGAATCAGAAGAGTCGTATAGCCTGGCTTTGAGAGGATTGGGATGAAGATCGGAATCACCTGCTATCCGACTTACGGCGGCAGCGGAGTGGTCGCCACCGAGCTTGGCGTCGAACTAGCCGAGCGCGGACACGAGATTCATTTCATTTCCTATGCTCAACCCATCCGCCTGACTGAGCTCCATCCCAACATTCACTATCACGAGGTCGATGTCTCGCGCTATCCGCTCTTCGAATATCCTCCATATGACCTGGCTTTGGCCACGCGCATGGCAGAAGTTTCCGAACTTTACGCTCTCGATCTTCTGCATGTCCATTACGCCATCCCGCATTCCGTAAGTGCATTGTTGGCTCGCCAAATGCTGGCTGCTAAACCCAGGGGACAGAAGCTGCCTTTCGTGACGACCCTTCACGGCACCGACATTACATTGGTAGGTCTGGATCGTTCATACCTACCGATTACTCGCTTCTCCATAGAGCAAAGCGACGGTGTTACCGCCATCTCCCAATATTTGCGTGAGCGCACGCTGCGCGAGTTCGACGTAAAAAATAATATCCAAGTCATTTACAACTTCGTAAATTGCGACGTGTATGTTCGCGATCCAGAAGCGGCGAAGCGCAGAAGTGAATATGCACCGAATGGAGAACGTATTCTCGTGCATCTTTCGAATTTTCGTCCGGTAAAACGTATAACGGATACGATTGAAATCCTGGATCGAGTGCGCAAGAAGATTCCTGCGAAGCTGCTGCTGATCGGTGATGGGCCAGATCGCTCGCGCGCCGAGTGGCTGGCGGTCCAGAAAGGCATTCACAACGATGTCCTGTTTCTCGGCAAGCAGGACAACGTCCACGAGAAATTGGGCCTCGCCGATTTAATCCTAATGCCGAGCGAACTGGAATCGTTCGGCCTGGCCGCTCTGGAAGCGATGGCCTGCGAAGCCGTGCCTATCGCGACTCGCGTGGGCGGTGTGCCCGAGGTTATCGAGCATGGGAAGAGCGGATACCTGGCGAATGTGGGCGATGTGGATACGATGGCTGGCTATGCAATTGAATTGCTGAGCGACGAGAACCGTCTGCGGGAAATGGGCAAAGCTTGTCGCGCGGTCGCGCAATCCCGGTTTTGTGCCTCGAAGATCATTCCACAATACGAAGATTTTTACCGCCGCGTGCTGGAACGTTCTTCGTAGAGTGCGGCGAGCAAAGACTCCTCGCTCGGCAGAATCGGTAACCGCAAACGAATCATGGTGCCTTTGCCTTCATGACTGTCGATCGTCATGCGCGCCGTTTCTCCGTACAGCACTTTTAATCTTTCGGCGACGTTTGCCAATCCAATTCCGGTTCCACCCAACCCGCTTGGCTTTTCCAGAATATTGGCCGCGCACATGCCCACTCCGTCGTCCTCCACTTCAATGATCACCTGGGAGTCGGTTAACCGGCTTCGCAAAACGATGCTGCCACCTTCAATCTTGGACGCGAGCCCATGCTTAATCGAGTTTTCCACCAGTGGCTGCAGAAGCATGCTGGGCACCATCACGTCGAGCGATCCCGGCTCCAGTTCCTTCGTGACCTGCAATTTGTCGCGGCCGAAGCGGACCACTTCAATGTCGAGGTAGTTATCGATGAATTCCAACTCTTCGCGCAACGGAACGAAAGCATCGCCGCTGCTCAGCAACCTGCGCAAAATCGTGGCGAGCTTGATGATCAACTCGCGCGCCGTATCCGGATCGAAGCGAACCAGCGATGAAACTGAATTCAGAGTATTGAACAGAAAGTGCGGGTTGATCTGATTTTGCAGCGCTGCCATGCGCGCGTGTAAGAGCAGCCTTTCCTGTTCTTCCAGCTTGATCTGGATGCGCACACTGTTCCAGATTTTCAGCTCAGTGCCAATTGCAATAATCGAGGTGGCATAAATCGCGATCCACACCCACGGATTCAGGCTTTCAGCACTAAGGCCTTCCAGCGTGAAGGTGGCGCGCGGAAGGAATCGAGAGATCTCGGTGTGCACGAAGCGCAGCGCCACGATCGTGACAAAAAACATTACCTGCCAATCGAACAACCGAGGCGTAGGAAGGTTGCGGCGGATCATTCGGTATACGCTGAGATCAATAAACGGAGAGAACGACCAGATATCTTCGCGGTCGGGCGCAAGCGTGCGCAGTTGTCCGGCAATGAAACCGCAAAGCACATTAAATGGCAGGGTCGCCCATTCTCCGTGCAACAAAGCCGGCAGCGCGATAAAAGCCCCACCTAACATGCCGGTAAATCGCCCAGCTATTACGCCCAATAAAATTGTGGTCTCAAACGACAGGTCTCCTGCCAGAAAACTGTTTTGCATGAACCGAATCCACACCGCGGCGGCCAGCGGAATGCCGATCCACAGCACCAGATAAATCTGCTGCTTCAATGAGCGATTTTCGCGGAACAGCAACGATTTAAATTCGACCGAACGCACAAGCGTGCTGGCAACGGCCGCTGCCACGCCAAGCTTAATCAGAAGATTTACGAGGATGAGCCGCTGTTCCATTTTTTAACCGATCATGGTTGGCCGAATGAAGCCCGCTGAGGAGAATGTAGCATGAAGCCGGGATCAAAGAACGTGGCCTTACATCATGTAGCGCCGGCATCTTGCCGGCTGTCCCGAGGGCATCCTGCCCTCGGGGGTGCAACGCTTCAGTTGGCCTTAGCCGCGAAGTCGTGCCGCGAGATCGCTGAGTGCGGTTTCAAGTCCTTCAATCTGCGCCGGACCGCCTTGAGCCATGTCTTTACTGCCGCCTCCGCGCCCGCCAAGTCGCGCAAGTATTTCTTTCATGAGCGCTCCCATATCGAACGGCTGCCCCGGGGACTGAGCAAAGACTAAAGCGGGCTGACCAGAAGTGACGCCGAGAAATGCAACTACTCCCGCACTCTGGCGAGTCAATCGTTGTCCCAGTAACTTGATGAATGCGAGATCGCGGTCCGCAAAAATGCGAACGACAAATTTGCGCCCACTGTGGTCCGCAGTTTCAGCGAGCAAGCGTGCCGCATACGAATCAACCAACTCTTCCATCAGATGCTCGAGTTCTTTCCGAGAAGCCCGCGCCTCGTCCTGCACCTTTCCTAGCTGTTGCGGAACATCCCATATGTGGCTCGAAAGCAGACCGCCAGACTCCACTAGCACACTGTAATCACGCCGGGCCGTAGCCACGGCACGCTTGCCGCAAACAAATTCTACTCTCCATCCTTGCCGCGTTTTTTCCGTCTTTCGCAGCAGGATGCAACCGATCTGTCCCGTGGACGAAACATGCGTACCCCCGCACGCCGTCAGATCAAAGTCATTCACCTCGATAAGCCGAAGCTGATCTCGTTCGACGGGTGGAATTTTGCGCAGCCCCAACCCGCGTGCCTCTTCCTGCGTCACAAAACGAATGCTTACGGCGCGGTCCTCCATGACGACATCATTCGCCAATGCCTCCGCCGATTCGACCTGCGCGGTGCTCAGGTTCTTGGTACCCAAGTCAATCGAACAAGACTCGGCGCCCATATGAAAAGAAACCGTGGGCATGTTGAACAGCCGCAAGAACGCCGCGGAGAGAACGTGCTGACCCGAATGCTGCTGCATGTGGTCGCGGCGACGCTCAACGTCAATCAGTCCGTGAACACGACCCCCCTTCGCAAGGGACTGTGAATTTTCGAGGACATGAAGAATTTCTCCGTCGTCTGTCTCCATCACCTCGATCACGCGAAACTTGCCGCCTGTAGCGTCGCAAGCGCGAATCCACCCCGTATCAAAAACCTGCCCGCCGCTAGTTGGATAAAACGCAGTACGATCCAGAATCACCGCGGAGCGAGAATCAGCAGTCACGGGAGCGTCCACTACTTCCGCATCGAATTCATAGAGAAAAGAATTCTGGTAATAAAGACGTTCAGTCATATCTGCGTTTAGTAGCGCCGGCATCTTGCCGGCTATCCCCAGGGCATCCTGCCCTCGGAGGCGGAATGCTAGGACGATGGCGCCATTTAATAAGGTCCAATAATTCCAGCGATGTGCCGCGACGCCAGAGCAGATTCGCGTTCCGACTGCGTATGGCTGTTGATCACATCCAAATATTTCAACCCCGAGCCGGTATTGAACAGCACCACAGTGTCATCAGGGCCGAAGAAAGTGCTGGCGCGCAACTTTCGATACGCCGCCAGCGAGGCTGCGCCTTCGGGTGCGGCAAAAATTCCCTCCATCCGAGCCCATTGGCGAAACGCGTCCATAATTTCGTCGTCAGTCACGGAGAGCGCAACGCCGCCGCTTTTTTTCAGAATATCGAGAATTAAGTAATCTCCATACGGCTTAGGTACGCGCAAGCCCGCAGCCAATGTAGCGGCGTTCGTCCAGAATTCGGAAGTGGGCGTCGCATCATCCCAAGCTTTCGCAATCGGCGCGCAGCCCGCCGCTTGCACTGCGATCATTTGCGGACGTTCCGCACCAATCCAACCCAGATCCTGCATCTCCTCAAACGCTTTCCACATCCCAATCAATCCGACTCCGCCTCCAGTGGGATAAATAATTCCCTGCGGCATCCGCCATCCCAATTGTTCTGCCACTTCGTAACCCATAGTCTTCTTGCCTTCCACGCGAAACGGTTCCTTTAGCGTGGACACATCGAACCAGCCTTCTTTATCTTTTCTCTCAGCCAACATGCGCGCGCAATCGCTGATCAGTCCGTCGACAAGCGTGACGTGCGCCCCATAACTTTCGCACTCCACGCGATTCGCCAGCGGCACATCCTTGGGCATGAAGATGTGCGCCTCAATCCCCGCCGCAGCTGCATACGCGGCCAGCGCACTGCCTGCATTGCCTGCAGAAGGTGCAGCCAATTTTTTCAGGCCATACGATTTCGCCATGGTTACCGCAACCGACATGCCCCGAGCTTTGAACGAGCCGGTTGGGTTTAATCCCTCATCTTTTATAAAGACATTGGGAAACTCGCGAGACGGCAACAAAGGAGTGAAACCCTCACCCAACGAAACCGGCTCAGCCTCCGGCAAAATTTCGGCGTAGCGCCACATGGTTGGAATGCGCCCGGCGAGCGAAGCGGTAGTGAATTTAGATTTCAGCGCGGAAAGTTTATAGCGAACGTAAAGCACACCGCCATCTTTAGGGCAGATCGTCTGCGGACGCGCAGCGTCAATCGATGCCCCGCATTTTGTGCATTCAAGGTAAGTGATGCGAGCCACGCTCAAAAGTTTAGCATTCGCGCAAAAAGTTTTAATCGAGGCCTTGCATCCTCGCCGGGTGAAACGGGTGAGACGCCCCGTTCTCCATCAACTTCTTCTGTCGTGTGGTGCCGGGTTTTTGACCCGGCCCGGACGAGGCGTCCCGAACTGCTGACCTACTTCCGCGGAAACCTGGTGTCAAGGTCGAGATTCAACTCAAGCACATTAACCCGTGGCTCTCCGAGCAGGCCTAACTGACGCGCCTGAGTGTGCTGTTGAATGAGCTCTCTCACTTGGTCCTCAGAAATTCCACGTTGTTTTGCGACTCGCGAAACTTGAAACGCAGCCGCCGCAGGCGAAATATCAGGATCAAGACCAGAAGCCGACGTAGTTATCAAATCAACGGGCACAGGCTGGCCGGGATTGTCCGCCTGGTTCGTTGCGATGTCAGCTTTAACCCGGTCGATCAGGTGCTGATTGGTAGGACCGAGCTGAGAGCCGTTGGAATTGGCCGCGTCATATCCATTTCCCGCGGACGACGGGCGCGAATGGAAATATGCGGGACCGACGAAAGCCTGCCCGATAATTCGCGAGCCTACGACTTTGCCATTTTGCACGATTAGTTGCCCGTTGCCTTTATCTTTGAAAAATAATTGCGCCAGCCCCGTAACCACTAATGGATAAATAGCTCCCAGCAGAACCGTGGTTGCGATCGTCATCAGCATCGAGATCATTAAATTCTTTTTCATGACAATCCTCAGGCCATCCCCACGCGCGTGATGAACATGTCGATCAGCTTGATTCCGACGAATGGCACAATGATGCCTCCAACGCCATAGATCCAGAGATTCCTGCGCAGCAGCACCGCAGCCCCCATGGGCCGATATTTCACGCCGCGAAGAGCCAGCGGAATTAAGGCAACAATGATCAGCGCGTTAAAGATGACCGCCGACAGAATTGCCGACTGCGGAGTTTTGAGTTGCATGACGTTCAGCGTATTGAGCACGGGGAACGTGGCGGCGAACATTGCTGGAATAATGGCGAAGTATTTGGCCACGTCATTGGCGATTGAAAAAGTGGTCAGCGCGCCGCGAGTCATCAGCAGTTGCTTGCCGATTTCAACGATCTCGATGAGCTTGGTCGGATTGGAATCGAGATCGACCATGTTGCCGGCTTCTTTTGCTGCCTGCGTGCCAGTATTCATCGCAACGCCGACGTCAGCCTGGGCCAATGCCGGTGCGTCGTTCGTGCCGTCGCCGGTCATTGCTACCAGCTTGCCTTGCTTCTGCTCGCCGCGGATCAAATCCATTTTGTCTTTTGGGGTTGCTTCGGCAAGGAAATCGTCCACCCCGGCTTCGCGCGCGATCGCGGCCGCAGTCAGCGGATTGTCTCCGGTAATCATCACAGTCTTGATACCCATGGCGCGCAGTTGGTCGAAGCGCTCGCGCATTCCACCTTTCACAATGTCTTTAAGGTGAATCACGCCGAGAGCGCGGCGGTTTTCGGCAACGACCAGCGGCGTTCCTCCGGAGCGCGCAATGGTTTCCACGGCTGCCTGAATTTCTTTGGGAAGCACAGTTTCGTGTTGAGCGAGGTATTTGGTGATGGCATCGACGGCGCCCTTGCGGATTTCACGGCCGTCCAAGTCGACGCCAGACATGCGGGTTTGCGCCGTGAACGGAATGAACGTGGCTTCTTGAGAAGCAAGTTCTCGACCGCGCAGGCCGTAGCTCTCCTTCGCCAACACAACGATTGAACGGCCTTCAGGAGTTTCATCCGCCAACGACGAAAGCTGCGCGGCATCCGCCATCTGTGCCGCCGTGATCCCGGGTGCAGCCACAAATTCCGACGCTTGCCGGTTCCCGAGAGTAATGGTTCCAGTTTTATCGAGCAAGAGCGTATTGACGTCGCCAGCAGCCTCAACCGCGCGTCCAGACATGGCTAACACGTTGTGTTGCACCAACCGGTCCATGCCGGCAATTCCGATCGCGGAGAGCAATCCGCCAATGGTCGTCGGAATCAGACAAACCAGCAGCGAGACCAACACGAACACGGTCTGCGGCGAGCCGGAATAAATTGCGAACGGCTGCAGAGTGACGACAGCCAGTAGAAAAATAATAGTCAGGCCGGCCAGCAGAATGTTCAAGGCGATCTCGTTTGGAGTCTTCTGCCGCTCGGCGCCTTCCACTAACGCAATCATGCGATCAAGAAAAGTCTCGCCGGGATTGGAGGTTATCTTGATCTTCAGCCAATCCGAAAGCACGCGCGTGCCGCCGGTTACCGCGGAGCGGTCGCCTCCAGCTTCGCGAATTACGGGAGCAGACTCACCTGTGATTGCGGATTCGTCTACCGAGGCCACGCCTTCAAGAATTTCACCATCACTGGGAATGAACTCGCCAGCGGCAACTCTAACCAAGTCGCCTGAGCGCAGTTTAGAGCTGGCAATCGGTTCTATTGTCCCGGTCGGTAGGAGACGATTGGCAATCGTCTCGGCGCGGGCTTTGCGCAGAGAATCGGCTTGCGCCTTGCCTCGTCCTTCGGCCATGGCTTCGGCAAAATTCGCGAACAGGACCGTAAACCACAGCCAGAGCGTGATCTGCAGGTTAAAGCCGAAAGCTCCCTGATGGCGTAGCGCATCGCGAATCAGCAGAATGGTCGTCGCCACGCTGCCAACTTCGACCACAAACATTACAGGATTCTTCATCATGTTCCGCGGGTCCAGCTTAACCAGCGAGTCCACAGTCGCGCGGCGCACGATGTTCATGTCCCAGATGGATTTCGATTTCCGTTCTGCCATATTTCCTCAGAAAGTTTTGCCGACTGACATCAACAAGTGCTCAAGTACCGGACCCAGGCTCAGCGCCGGGAAAAAAGTCAACGCCCCAACAATCAGAATCACGCCCACCAGCAGCACGCTGAACAACGGCGTCGTCACCGGAAACGTTCCTAGCGAGGGAGGGACATATTTCTTCTTGGCCAGATTGCCGGCGATGGCCAGCATCGGAATGATCATGAAGAAGCGGCCGATCAGCATGGTCATTGCGCCCGCGCTGTTGTACCAGAGAGTGTTTCCGTTCAACCCTCCGAAGGCCGAGCCGTTATTGCCCGCCATGGATGTGAACGCATACAAAATCTGCGTGAGTCCATGCGGGCCCGGATTGCTGATGCTGGATGTGCCAAAGCCCTCCACAGAGGAAATTGCGGCCAACACCAGAATGACCACGGGAAAAACCAGCGTGACCAGCATCGCCATTTTCACGTCGTAGGCTTCAATCTTCTTGCCCAGATATTCCGGCGTGCGCCCGACCATCAGTCCCGCGATAAATACAGCCAGCACAACGTAAATAAGAATTCCGTACAGCCCAGCGCCCACGCCGCCGAAAACGGTCTCGCTGAGCATGATGTTGGCCAGCGGAACCATTCCGCCGAGGGGAGTGTACGAATCGTGCCAACCGTTGATCGCTCCGCAACTGGCGTCGGTGGTGACGGTGGCAAACAGCGCAGAATCAGCAATACCAAAGCGAGCTTCCTTGCCTTCCATGTTGCCGCCAGGCTGCAGCGCGCTAACGCGCTGGTCCGCTCCTTTCAGCAGCGGATTGCCACGCGCCTCCGCCCAATAAGCGGTTGTGACTCCAGCCAGGAACAAGAACGCCATAGCCGCCCAGACCGCCCATCCATGGCGTTGGGATCCAGTCATGCGTCCGAGCGTGTAGGTCAAGCCAGCAGGGATAGTGAAAATCGAAAGCACCTGCAGATAATTGCTGAGGGGCGTGGGGTTCTCGAATGGATGCGAACTGTTCGCATTAAAGAAGCCGCCGCCATTGGTGCCGAGCATCTTGATCGCTTCCTGTGACGCGACTGGGCCCTGCGCAATAGTCTGATCGGTGACGGTATCCATCACTGGCTTGCCGTCCTGGCCGACCATTGGCTTACCGTCCGCGCTGGTCTTCTGCACTTGCTGGGACTCGACCAGTTTCGCCGTATCGTAAGGTTTTAAGTTCTGCACGACTCCTTGTGAAACCAGCACCAGCGCGTAAATTACGCACATTGGCAACAGCAGCCACAGCGTGGACCGCGTCATATCCACCCAGAAGTTGCCGATAGTTTCTTTTTCCCGCCGCGCAATGCCGCGCACGAACGCGATGGCCAGCGCAATGCCCACTGCCGCCGACGTGAAGTTGTGATATGCCAACCCCGCCATTTGGGTGAGGTAGCTCATGGTGGCCTCGCCCGCGTAATTCTGCCAATTTGTATTAGTGGTGAATGAGGCCGCTGTATTAAAGGCCAAGTCCTGAGCCACTGCGCCAAACTTCTGCGGATTCCACGGCATCCACTGCTGCACGCGCTCGATCAAGTACAGCACTAACATCGAGACGCCGCTAAACAGCAGCATGGCCACGGCATATTCCGTCCAGCGCATCTCGTGGTTCTCGTCGACTCCGGTCACGCGATATAGCAAACGTTCCACGGGCCGCGCAATCGGATCAAGGAACGTTCGTTCGCGATTGAACACCCGGGCCATAAACACTCCCAGCGGTTTCGTCACGGCGAAGATCAGCCCCAGAAACAGGAGTATCTGAATCCATCCATTCGCAGTCATCAGAACTTCTCCGGCATCAATAACGCGTACAGCAGATAAACCATCAGCAAAACACAGACAACCAGCATGAGGATCGATTCAAGGCTCATGACAAATCCTCTCTCAGCGAATCCGATCGCAAAATCGTACGTAGCCAATGGCAGCGGCAAAAAATACCAGCGTAGCGGCAATGAAAATAATGTCTTTCATGAATGTTCTCCCAAGCGAGACCCTGCGATTGAACTCACCAGGCACCCTGCTTACGGCCCCACCACCAGACCAATCCCAACGTCGCCGTGTTTTGTTCTTTGCTCAGCACGCCTTGCGTGCTGGTCAAGAATGAAGGCTGATTCGAGAAATCGCGACGCCACTCATATCGCATCAGGAAACCGTCTGTCACGTTGTAATCAAACGTTGCGGTGGTTTCTTTCAGAGCCTGAGTCAGTCCGCTAAATAGGCCGCCGCGGTCAGACATATATTCTGCGCGTCCACCCAAGCTGAATTTGGGGCTAAGCTGATATTTGAGATACGCGGCGCCGCCATCGACATGCGATGGAGCTGACGACTCACCCGGCGCAGAATTCCTCCACAGCCGTTCAATGACGTAATCGCCTTCCACGGCAAGACTCAGTTTCGGAGTTGCCTGCCAGCTCACATAACTATCGAAAATGTGCAGCAGGCCATTAGGCGCTGGAACAATCGCCGCGAAACTAAGCCCGGGCTGCACCGGAATCGGCGACGTGGGTGGCACACTGACGCGATCCGGATGCTCCTGCCCCAAGTAGTAATTCATCGTCCAACTAA
>Ga0185299_10006104_pt1 | contig 13009 bp, 23 predicted proteins | sample PaiPotPPA55metaG_FD_128002 | JGI IMG/M metagenome (GOLD analysis project Ga0185299, IMG submission 128002) | Iron sulfur acid spring bacterial and archeal communities from Banff, Canada, to study Microbial Dark Matter (Phase II) - Paint Pots PPA... ...
TTCTCCGTTTCCGGCCCCCGCGCCGAATAGACGAAACGGGGGGTGGGTAGTGTCATGGTCTCGCGTGGCATCTGTCACGGGACACGGCCAAAGACGACACGCGGCATACCAGTGTTAGTCACGGATGCCGGGTCGGCGTATCATCGTGACAAGCCAAAGAGAGGTGACGAACCATGTCGGACAGTGAGATCGACCGCCCTACTAAAACGATGCCATGCAAAGTCTGCAACCGTCCGATTGTGGTAAGTCTTTACCGCTCTAAGCAAGTACGGTGCTCTGATTGCGCCATCTCGGCATTTGAAGACGCAACACGCCAGATTGCGGCAAGATCAGGTCCGTATTACGAGAAGTGGCGCGCGAACGGCGGAAATGGCCGATATGGACGGGGTAGGGGGAGGGGGCAGAACAATCCCTAGATATAGAGGCCGTCACGGTGTGCTGAATTGGCGTTATGACCTGCTACGCTTGGAAGCGCCGGGGTAGGTCGTCAGTCTGGTCGGTGGTCCGGTGCTCTCCGAACCGGCCAGACTGGCGCACCCTCATGAATCAACTGGAAGGTGTGAGATGCCGGTTAAGTCGAACCCTCAGGCGGCAACCGCCAAGTGGGTGCAGAATCTGAGTGCGGCAGCCGACCGCATGACGGCGGGAGCTAATGCCGTTACCAAAGCTCCCGGTGTCGCCGCCGCTGCCGCCGCTGACAAGTGGCTTCAGCGTGTCACGGCCTCGAAGCAGAAGTTCGCGACGAACGTCGCCGCTGTGTCGCTTCAGGCGTGGCAGTCGGCGTACGTCAACATCGGCGTTCCGCGTGTCGCACAGGGCGCGCAGGCCAAGCAGAGCAAGGTTCTGGACTTCCAGACTCAGTTTCTGCCGTATCTGTCGCGTGGGCTGTCCACGATCGACGCGATGCCGAGCACGACTCTGGAAGACGGCATCGCACGCGCCACGGCCATGATCCGCTACAACGCCAAGTTCAAGAAGGGCGTTACCTCCTAACCAGAGGCCGACGTTCTGTCTTGACAGAGAGGTCTGATCATGGGTGTTGCAGCCCAGCTTGTTACCGGTTTCGCCACAGCGGCCGGTGCGGGAACGCTTGCCGCCACACCGAACGGTGGCGACACGTTCGCGGTACAGAACTTCAACTCACCGGACACGGCGTTCATTGATGAGGTGTGGGCGAACGGTGCCACAACCGACTTTGTGCGTGTCCGGTCTCCCAGGTTGCACGATGCCAACCAGGGTATCCGGCTGCGTGTCGGCGGTATCGTCGGCGTACCGCTCATCCCGTACGACACGAACAACCCGATCTATCCGGCCGACGTGCTGACAGTCGAACTCGACGCAACCGGCGCGGGCACGGGTGCCATCTCGGTACTCAACTACTACAACAACATTCCCGGCATCGCCGCGCGTCTCGCGACATGGGCAGAAGTTCAGCCGCGCGTCTCGCAGATTTCCGGCGTTGACGTGGCCCTGGGTGCAATCCCTGCGATCGGTTCGTACTCGCCTGGCAACGCGATCAACTCACTGTTCGACAACTTCCAGGCCGGTGCGGACTACGCGCTACTCGGCTACGTCACGGCTGCGTCTCGCCTAACCATCGCGATTCAGGGCCAGGACACGGGAAACTTGAAGATCGGCGGGCCAGGTATTGCGGACGCTCGCACGACATCGGATTACTTCATTCGCATGTCGGAGCGTTCGGCGCTGCCGTACATCCCGATCATCGCGGCGAACAACAAGGGATCGACCAACGTCTTCCAGGCCGACAACGCCGCGTCTGCGGCGACGAACGTCACTCTGATCATGGCAGAGCTGCACTAGGCCATGTCGGAAGTCATCGTTGAGGTGGAAACCGGTGGCGTCATGGCGCTGCCGGTTCTGCCCACCTCTGTGGACGTTCAGGTGATCGCAGGAGACGCGCGGCTGGTTGGCTGGTCACTACGCGATACGAGCACACCGGCCGGTGCGGAGGGTGCAGGCCAGGTCGTCTCACCGGCTGCCGGTGCTGCCATCGTCACACTCTCCGGTCTCAGGGCGGGTACGTACGACGTTACGTGGTCTGTCGGCTTGCAGGGTGCGGCGGCTGCGATCGATGCTGACAACTTCCAGCTCAAAAACGGTGCTGCCGTAGTCGAGAACTCGGATAACGCCGGGGCTGCGGGTGTCTACAATCAGGTAGGCGCACGTATCGTCGTACCAGCTAACGGCACTGTCACGATCAACGCCATTGCGGCCGGAACGGTCGGCGTGACGTATCTCGCGCAAATCGAGATGACGCCAACCACGATTGCGGCAACCGTCGTAGAGCTGCAAGACTCCGGCAACATTCTTGGTGAGGTGTCGCTACCTCCCGGCGATTCTGACACTCACACTCTGGCGGCCTCCGGTATCCTGTGTCAGGGCCGGATCAACGTACACGTGGTCTCCGGCCAGGTTACGGGAGTCGTGTACGCACGTTTGACGAGGTAACACATGCCACCCCGGCTATACGACATCGCGTTCACCGTCCCTCCTGGCACGCCTGCGAATGCGCCGTTGTCTGTGAAGTGGGTAACTGAAGACAACATCATCGCAGATATTGAGCTTGAGATACCCCCCGGCCATAACGGATTGACTGGTATCCGTGTCGTTAAGAGTGGCGTTCAACTTCTGCCGTGGTCGTCTGGTACGTTCATTATCGCGAATGATTACACCCGCGTGTTTCCGATCGGCGTGTATATGCCGACAACCGATCTGACGCTACAGGGTTACAACACTGGCCAGTATCCGCACACGTTCTATCTCCGCATGACTGTCGAGGATTACAACCCACCGGTTGCGCAGACTACGGGTGATCCGTCACAGGCGATACCGGCCGGATCGGTAACGGCTGCACCCGATCCGCTCTCGCCAGACGCGATCCTGGGAGCTGACACGGTAACAGCTCTCACTGACGGAACACTGACAGCCGCCGATGTGGCACCTATCGATACGTCGAACTTGTCTCTACCTCCCGTGCCCGACTCGACCATAACAGGATGAACCTTGTTTCTCGCGTCTCACATTCTAGCCGATGCCCCTACACCGTCATGGGCCGCAGTTGCTACCGCCGCAGCATCGGTGATAACGGCGATTGGCGGTATCATACTGTCAGTTGCCGTCTTGATACCGCTGTATCGCACCTCTCAGTCAACTCACGCTCTGGTAAACCAGCAACGTACCGATGGAATCAACTACCAGAACGCCCTCATCCGAGCGTTGAAAAGTGCTGGTGTGAACGTTCCGGTTGACCAGTCGGCACCTAACGGCGGTACTCAGAACCTACCACCACAGGAACAGGCGGGTACCTCATGACAGCACCTATGGGTGATCTCCCGGACTGGCAAGTTCCGTCACCTCCCGGCATCCTGGCAGTTGCGACACTTGACCAGCAAGCCACCCTTAACACGGTGCTGTTTCAGAGTGCCGTACCGTTCCGTGTCTGGGGTTTGTGGCTGCGCATGTCTATGGCCACGAACGCGGCGTATGTTGCGGCAATCCTTGAGATCACAACGGAGCTTATGGACGGCAACTCAAACGGGCTACTTGAGCTAGCGTGTCACGTGACGGCAGCTAACCAGTCGCAGCATGCAAACGCAGCTATCGCTGTACCTGGGTTTACCCCGCAGCCGCTAGGCGGCTTCTGGCAAGTCAACTTCTTTACGGGTGCGAGTGCGGCTAACGTGTTCTTCCGTGCAAGCGCCGGACTCTACTACTCGATACCCTGACAAGACGGTGAGGTGATGACATGGGTGTGAGCGTACCGCTAGCGTATCAAGGTCTAGTCACATACATGTCTGCGTCCACGAATCTCCCGTATCAGGTTGTCGCGTGCCAGGCCAACGAGGAGTCTGGGTTTAACGCGTTCGCCGTGTCACCTACTGGCGCTCAAGGGTGGCTCCAGTTCGAACCGGGCACCTGGGCTAGCGTCGGCCACGGGTCGCCGTTCAACATCGTGGACGCAGCACAGGCGTATGTCGTACTCATGCGGCAGCTACTACGCGAGTTCGGCGGAAACGTCCGAGACGCCCTAGCGGCGTACAACGCCGGGCCTGGCAACATCGCAGCCGGGTTCGGGTACGCAGATACCATCCTGGGATGTGCCGGTAGCAGCAACCTTATCAACGTGCCGACACCCACGGGTGTCGCAACTGGTGATCTCCCCCCAGGTCCGAATGTGCAGGCCGATGACTGGTCATGGTACATCGGCCAGTCATCGAAACATGTTGGCGACCTGGCTAATATCTGTCACACTTACGCACTCCTAGTTGGAAGGTTGTGACGACATGGCAGAAGTCAATGGCGTCAGATGGCATATCATCCCGAACGGGCAACGTCTCACCACCGACATCTCACCGGCCGGTAACGGCTTCCAAGACGTGTGGGAAGTCACCTACATGATTGACTCTGGTCCCGCACAGGGAACACAGGCGCTAGTTCGCATACCGGCAACGCAGTACAACGCGGAGACCGTCAAGGCCACGATCAACGCACAGGTGGCACACCAGCACAACATAGCGTCACTTTAACCATGTTCGGATGGTTGCGGAACGCGTTTCGTCTAGGCGAGAACATAGGTAACGTTCTTACCGGGGCAACGCTGCGATCGATGTGGAGCACGATCACGCAGATATTCAGCGTGACGTATGGCTACTGGCACACCGTGTCAGGACACGTGGCCGGAGGGTGGCAGGAGCTGACGAGAACACTCCTGTACCTACATAACAACCTGAATCAATTCCTGTTCTCTCAGTACCTTCTTGACGCCCTGATCGTGAAACACGACATCCCGTTTCTGTCGAACTGGATATCGTGGCTAGGCGGCAAGATACAGCACGATCTCGGGACACTGCGGGGAATCCTGCAACGCAGGATGGACGCTGGTGACGCTGCCGTACACAGCTATGCCCGTTCGATTCTGGTCTTTGTGCTGCTTCACGTCCTGGCATTCCTGTACGGTCTGGTTAAGCAGGTGTTCGGCTGGATTGACGGTATCGGCGCTAAGATGTGGCACTACTTCACTCATCTCGCCGACTTTGCCGAACTACTGTTTATGTTCCTAGTGCTGTCTCTCGAGAAGCACGCATGGGATATCGGCGCGTTGCTCGGCAAGTTCTTCTTGTCTCTCATGGTGCATAACGTCGTGAGATTCGCGACACTAGTGGAGACGATCATAGATGCCGTTCTCTAACGATCCTGCCAAGATCGGGACAAAGCTAGGTCCGAAACTGGTACACGTCATCTCTGAGACGATCGTGGCGACGAAACGTAAGCTACTCGACACAGAGCACAGGGCGCGCGTTCACAGTATGCAAACCATCATCGATCGTGCCGGTGTCGAAGTTGCGGACCTTTACAAACCCGTGTGGGATGAGGCACTAGCCGAAACGGACATGCCGGATCACATCCGTGCGCACGTTGAAAAGATCATGTCTGGACAGCATCAATGGCAAGCTATCGCGGGTATGGCGTTCAGCGGATCGGGCGCAGCGTCAGCACTCGGAACCATCATCTCAAACTTCCTAGCTCCCGGCGTGCGTGCTGCCGTCTCGCGTGATCCGCAGCTAGCGCCGTCACCGGAGACGATGGCTGGTCTAGGTGCAAGAGGTCTATTCCCGTTGTCGGAAGTCACCGACCTTAGCGGAGGTGCTGGCTACTCTGGCGACATCGTGCAAGCGCTTCTAGGTGCTGCGTCATCTTGGCCAGATGTCACGACAACGCTGGAGCTATTGCGCCGCCAGATCATAGGCCGCAGCGATGCTACAACCTACCTCAAGCGTAACGGCGTGCCAGACGCGACAATACCGCAGTTGCTGCGCCTTGAAACAGTCGTACCCGCACCTGCCGACCTGGCCGACATGGCAGTACGCGGAATCAAGACAGAAGCTGAGGCCGCCACGATAGCGGCAGAGTCCGGTGTCACAGCATCGGACTTCAATGACATGACGCTCATAACAGGACAGCCCCCAGGGCTAGAGCAACTACTAGAAGCGTTCCGCCGGGGATTTATCGACCAGGCAACGCTAGAGCGTGGTATCAGGGAATCGCGGTATCGCAATGAGTGGATACCGATGCTGGAGCAACTGCGGTTTAGCCCGATCTCGGTTGCCGACGCGGTAAACGCAGTAGTCCAGAATCACCTTACCGCCGCTCAAGGTGAGTCGATCGCGCAGCTTAACGGCCTAGAACCCGGACAGTTTTCCATCTTGCAGGAAACAGCCGGTGAGCCGTTGTCACGTACCGAGATGGAAGAACTGTTCAACCGTGGTCTAGTGACACAAGAGGCCGTCAACCAGGCGTTGCGTGAATCACGGGTGAAAGATAAGTACATCGATCTCGCGTTTCAACTCCACCGTAAGATCATACCTATTTTCACCCTTGAGCGTGCCGTAAGCGCCGGGGCGGTTGATCACGCTACGGCAGTCTCTATCGCGATGGAATCCGGGTACAACGCGAGAGACGCGGAGATCATCGTCGGAGGTAGTGCGAGCGTCAAGACCGACCCGTACAAAAAGGAAGTCGTGACGGCTATCGAGACGGCTTACATAGACAACACGATTCCGGAGGCCGACGCGCTGCAACTTATCGAGTCGCTAGGGTTCGCTACGACAGAGGCACAGTTTATCTTGGAGGCCGCTAACTTCAAGAGGGCGTCTCGCATAGTCTCACAGGTCGTGACATCGGTACGCGGCAAGTATGTAGGCCGTCACGTGTCCAGAGTGCAGGCAGGTAACGACCTTGACGCTATCGGGATACCATCGCAGCAACGTGACCAGTTGCTTGAGCTGTGGGATATCGAACTTGGCGCATCGGCACGCCGTCTCACAGAGGCACAGGTTGTCAAGGCTGTCAAGCTGACGCTGATCACAGAGGCCGACGGTACGACACGTCTCGTTGACATGGGTTACAGTGCTGCCGATGCCGCGCTGTTGATCGGAGGTGCGTAATGCCGCCACATGCCAGGCACACGCCGGTTAATCTGGCGAGACACCTCCATAGGGCTGCGGCAGCTCACAGGGGGATAAAGTTGGCTATAGCCGCCCACGTGGCAGCCGAGACCAAAGTACGTCAGGAGCTTGACGCCAAGATGACGGCAAGCGCCGGTGTGGTGAATCCGACACAGGCGAAACGTGCCTAGTTACGTTCCGGTTATGCTTTCTGCCGAGATGAACGCCCAAGGTTACTGGGTAGTAACTTGGAGCGTGGCCCCAGGGTTGCGGCTGCCCGTGACCTCCTGTAGGGTGGGTATTAGCAGGTCAGAGGCCGTCGAGAGCACCGGGAGCATCCTGGGGGCGGTCTGGCGGCCGGAGAGGTCTACCCCGTGGCAGCTACCCCGGTAATACCCGAACGCAGCTATGGCTGCACGTTCGGATGCGGCAACCCGTACGATTACGTGTTCATCTCCGTGCGAGACGGGACCACCGAGTTTCTCTGTCTCCCGTGTTTTGTGCGTCTGGCGCATGACATGCTCGCCACCGTCACGGAACCCGATCCCGAGCAAACCGCAAAGTGGCTACAGACCATCTCGCCACTCGACAACGCGCCACAACGTGACGGTGGCGCTAAACGGCGCGGGCATAACGCACCGGCAACTAATCTTGATCCCGAACTGTTCGACGCGTTCGATGCCGTCATCACAGAAGACGAGTTGCCTGAAGAGTTCAAATGAGCGGGCAGGGCGCACGCCCCGTTGGGCGTGACGGCCTGGCCGTCGACGCCAACCGGCTGTTCCTCATGTCCAGGGCGCGCGTAATGCTGCGCCTTGACATTCCTTGCACGCACTGTAACGCCGAAGTGGGCAATCCATGCCGCACGCCGGCGGGACGGTATCTCGGCACGTCACATTCTGAACGTGTCATTCGCATTCAATGTAGTTAGGAGAGAAATGGACGCAGGAACAGTCGCCGCGCTGATCGGTGGTATCACGGCACTGGTGACGGCAATAGGTGGCGTCATCGCGATTGTCCGTCACGTGAACGGACCACAGCACACGGACCAGCCGCCCCCGCTCACACCCAAGCCATGATGACGGCAATAGGGTATGACGCGACGTTTGAGAACATCGCGGCTATACCTGACAACGCAGAAGTGGTGTTGGGCTACGACACCGGAGACCACACCGTGAGGTGGCCCACGTCGGCATGGTCTCGGTTCGTGACAAAACGCAAGGTCCACATCGATCAAGGTTTCACCGGATCACCCGTCTCTACGGCAACAGTGCGAGATGTCGAGACGGGGGCGTGGACACCCGAGCACGCTATCAACGGCGGGATACCGTGGACGGCAGAACGACCGACAATTTACTGTAACCGCGACACCCTTCCCCGTGTCACGGGTGCAGGATGGAAGGGTGACCTATGGTTGGCGATACCGTCAAACCAGGCACCCGCGTCACCTCCCGTAGTGCCAGGCTGCACCGTCGTAGCTGTGCAATACGGGTTTCCCGCAGCACGCGACATCTCGCGCGTGTTCGATCCCTACTGGCCGAATCGAGTTCCAGTCATGACAGGTGTCCAGTTCCCCGCCCCCGCAGCTCTACGCGAGACCGTAACCGTGTCTCTGTCGTGGGATGCGATCCCAGACGTACCGGGCCACCCGAACACGGGCTACACCGTGTCGGTTCTTCAACTTGACGGTGTGGAAGCGTTTCACACCGTCGTAGACGTGACGCACGCTATCGTCACGGGACTAACCCCAGGGTGGACGTACGACGTTCACGTGTGGGCAAATGGCGGAGACGTTGCGCCGCCGCACGCTTCACTCGCACTACACACATGAGAGGTACCCCGGCCATGTCAGAACTCAGTACACGATCTCGCGCACTACCCGCGATCGACTTCAAGAAGGTGCCCGATGCTCTGGGTGCCATGATCGACGTTCGTGCGTGGGCAGAATCCATCCTGCGTAAAGCGCCGTACGTGGAGCCGAACCCGGACTACATCTCAACAATGATCGCATTTCAGACGATCAGCGCGCAGTCGGTGGAAGAAGTGTTCGCCAACGCGGGCGTGTCGAAGCTACAGGAAATGATCCCGAACACTCCCGGCGCGACAACCGGCGCTTTCGAGATCGTGGACCTGTACGTCGCATCATCCGACTTCGAAACCGGACAGCCCTGTTTCGTCATCATCGAAGGTGTCGGCCTCGAAACCGGCGAGACCTTCAAGGCGACAACCGGCGCAACGAATGTGCAGGCAACCCTACTCGGGTTGCTCGTAAACGGCATGTGGCCGATCCGGTGCCAGATCAAGCGCGGAGAGTCGAAAGACAAGGGAGGCCGTTACCTCCTGTTCGTGCTGCCGCCAGACTGATACCGCCAGTCTCCCGTACAGGTCGAATAGCCGTCGAGGGTGTTCGGTCCCCCCCTAGCCGATAGACCTGTACGGGTTACCGGAGGTATCAATTATGGCCAAGCTCAACACGAACGCCGATAACCGGCTGTCCGATCTGTTGATCGAACTGAAACGGCATCTCCGCGTATGTAAGGGATGTCAGGGCGCGATCAAGACACGGGATAGATCACTCTTGTGTGACCATACCCTAGGGTTGATCCTAACCGCAGCTCACCAGTACGACACAGTGATCCCCCGGCGCATAGCCGTAAAGCGTAAGGGTGATCCGCATGTGTTCGCTTGCCCCGATCTCGCAGCACACGGTAAAGCAAGCGCATTGACGGCAGAACCGTTGATCGTGGTCGGTGTCGAAGGTACGTTGTTTTAGGTGGCGCGCGTACTAAGCGCGTTCCCCGCAGCTCTGATAGCTGCGCGAGGTGGCATGTCCGCAAACGCGTTCGTGCGCCAGTTGCAGTCACAAGGTCTGGGTGCCAGGCGTGGCGAGCTATTGCAGCTCTACAAAGTCGCAACCGGCATCGTATCGCGAACGGCAGACGAACCGTTCCGGCCTCTGGGGGCTGTTCCGTCTGGCGATGAACTAGCCACCTGGCCGTCCCGAACGGCAACCGGCGTAGCCCAGACTGTCACCCTAACGTACCGTGATCGCACTACCGGCACCATAAAGCAGACGTGGTATCGGTCAGTGACACCGAACGGCATCACGCGTGAAGAAGCAATAGCTACTGCGATCGACGCTTACTCGGAACATGCCGAGTCGTATGAACAGGATTTGATCGGCGCTGTCCACACCTCCGCGTACAATCTGACACCGTTTACGGAGATACAGTGACACGGCAAGCGCACTGGATAAAGGGAAACCGGCAAGAGCGGATACCTCCGCGCATGGTCTCATTCGACACCGAATCTAGGAGCTATCGTAGTGGCGACGTTGAAACTCAAGAGTGGAGGGTGGGTTGTGGTATCAGGTGGCGAACGGATTTGCAAACCGGGGACCACGCGGAGGCTAGGGTGTTCGATACACCGCGTCAGCTTTGGGAGTGGGTGTCCGGTTACTGTCGTAAAGGTACACGTACCGTTGTCTGGGCACACAACCTATCTCATGATGTTCGTATCTCGCAGGCACTCACGATCTTGCCCACACTGGGATTTGAGCTTGAATGGTGCAACCTAGACCAGAATGTGTCATCTATGACATGGCGGTCGGATCACGGGACTCTAGTCTTTGCTGACACGTGGACGTGGCTACCGATCCCGCTAGGCACGATCGCGCCGATGGCTGGTCTGATCAAGTTCGACATGCCTCAAGGAAACGCCGGAGATGAGGTGTGGTGTACGTACTGTATGCGTGATACCCAGATTGTTTACCGTGTCGTCACGGAGCTTATGAGCTTCATACGTGATCAGCACCTAGGCAACTGGCAGCCAACCGGCGCGGGCATGGCTTACGCCACGTGGCGACACCGTTTCATGTCGTGTAAGATTCTAGTACACGATGACATAGACGCTCTGCAAGCGGAGAGATCAGCGATGTATACCGGTAGAGCAGAGGCTTGGAGACACGGCAAGTTCTCTGGTCCGGTGTGGACAGAAGTAGACATGCGTAACGCGTATGTCACGATAGGAGCCGAAAGTGAACTACCCCGGAAATTGCATATGCATACTGGCAGCATCCAAATCGGACAGTACCGCAGGCTTGCTAACAAGTATCGTGTTCTTGTTCGTGCTGATATCAATACTTCTGTTCCTGTTCTACCTATGCGCCAAGGTAGTCAGACGCTCTGGCCGGTAGGTGAGTTCACCGGCTGGTACTGGGATTGCGAGCTAGACTGTGCCATACGCTACGGCGCAACGGTGCGGATACGTGAAGCGTACGTTTACGTCAAGGCACCCGTCTTGCAGGCGTGGGCCACATGGATACTCGACATTATCCAAGAACGTGACTCACAGGTTAGCCCTATCGTTCGGACGTGGCTCAAGCATTGCTCAAGAGCGCTGATCGGGAGACTAGCTCTCCGCACGAAATCGTGGGAGCTGTGGGCCACGAACCCGGAACAGATCACGGGCATAACCCACCTTACCGAACCGGCAACCGGCATCACGCGGAGATTGATGCATGTCGGTGATCAGACGTTGATAGAAACCGATGCTGACGAGTCGGAAAACAGCGTTCCCATGATTACCGGTGCGATCACGGCAGAGTGCAGAGTACGTCTCTGGGAGGCTATGAACGCGGCCGGTCTCGGGCACCTGGCCCACGTGGACACCGATAGCCTCCTAGTGGACGCGGGCGGCCTGGCAGCCCTCATGGCCGCGCTGGAGGCCACGTGGGCGGCGCACTGGGCAGTCAAGGGCGCGTGGGCCACGATCGACGTGCGGGCACCTAGGCACTACTACCGGGGCAAGCAACGGGTCATAGCCGGTATCCCGAGACGGGCAGACGAGACAGCTCCAGACACCTTCGAAGGTGAACGCTGGGCATCGATGGCCACCGACCTTGAAGCGCGCGGAGACGGTGTAGTGACCACCTGGCAAGACACGTGGACCACAAAAAACCACGATCCCCGGCGCGATGACGCACCGGGGATCGTGGGAGAGACCGTGGCCTACTCGGTTGGCGGGTCGTCAGCGTCAAGCATGTCACTGGCGGCGAGTGACGCAGCCGGGGAGTAGGGGACTTCCGTGATGCTGAAACGCAGGCCGGGGTGGAGCTTGCCGTCTTCCGTGACGACGGTCTTGGCGTCCATCGCCTTGGCGGTTGCCACGTCGCCGGACTTGTGGGCCATGCTAAGGATCGTGGCGAACGACTTGGCGTCATCGTGGTTGTTGAAGACGGCAGTCGGCCACTGCACCGTCTTGTTTCCATCCTTGACGCGCGAGAACAGGATGACTTTGGCGGTTGAGCGTGCCATTGTGATTCCCTCCGATGTGGGGTAGGTTGGGTACTGACACAAACCTACCACGACACCGGGAGATGTCAAATGGCCAAGAAGCCAAAAGAAGACAAGCCTAAGAAGCGCGGCAAGCGAACCGGCGGCCTAGGCTTCAAGCCACCTCAAGAACAGCCGTGCCACGCCTGCAACGGCACTGGCATGATCGGCAAGAAGATCTGCGCGAGATGTTCAGGTAGCGGAACGATCTAAGCACCTGCCGACATACAGCCCGTGAGTGTACGTGGTCCACGGAGACCAGTTGCGGCCATCGTCAGAGATGACGATGGCCGCTCTCGCGTTCCCGTACGGGTCATACGTGGACAGTGAGCCGTGATCCGGGTTGATCTGCCAGTATCCCCGTTCACCTGCCGCGCCGGTCGCGTACTGGTTACCTCCGCTCTCCGCTACGGCTATCTCCGACGCGATGAACGCCGATCCTGGGTTACCTCCGGCCGACACCCACAGCTCTTGCAGGCCACGACACGAGAGCGTGCCAGACAGGCCGGTGTGACCGTGGTAGCTCGCCACAGTGACACGCTGGGACGGCCGGACATGCCGCAGCCGTTCGGCACGCAACTCCCGTTCGTGGGCCAGGTGCCTCATGTGAAGGTAGTGCAGGCGTTCCACGTGAAGACGGTGAGCAGACTCGGAAGTGTGATGCGACACAGGAACGGTGCGGACCTGGGGAGCTGTGGCGGTAGTGGCCAC
>Ga0185299_10006105_pt1 | contig 13008 bp, 19 predicted proteins | sample PaiPotPPA55metaG_FD_128002 | JGI IMG/M metagenome (GOLD analysis project Ga0185299, IMG submission 128002) | Iron sulfur acid spring bacterial and archeal communities from Banff, Canada, to study Microbial Dark Matter (Phase II) - Paint Pots PPA... ...
TTCTTCGGAACAACGGCGCAACGCGCTTCGCGGTTTTCGCTGAACTGATGCCGGCTCGTTGGAGGGCTCGGTCGAGGCGGGCAGCCAGCGCGCGCCTGATGGCGTTGTCTGAGGCGCTACGCTCGAGATGCCCCATAGTTTGGGTGTGTCGGCCCATTTTGTTTGTCTCCCGTTTACATTTATGCAACCTAGCGCCTGCTCTGGGCCGCGCCGAGTCAAACTACCCACGGTCCGTGACAACCTCGTGACCTTGTCGAGCCTTCGCGAAGGGCGTGTTATCGGCTGCGGATGTAGTGCGTTGATGGCGTTGATGTTCGGCGTCGGACTTGCGCGTGTCCAGCGAGAAACAATCCACGGGAGTAGTCCAGCTTTACCCTTAGTTGCGTGGTTTCAGTGGATGGTGGTGGCCATCGCTAAGGCACGAAGGGGAAACTCAAAATGACACTTACCACGGTACTCGGAGGTCGTTTGAAAAGAGCGATAGGAATTCTTGTGACCAGCGGATTGCTGCTCATTGGCGTCGACGCGCACGCATTCGCGGGAGGTGAGCTTTCTAAGCAAGCCAAATTAAGCCTGGCGCAAGCACGAGCGATTGCCCTAACTGCGCATCCAGGAAAAATAGTCGCAGAAGAGCTTGAAAAAGAATCGGGCGGCAGCGGGCTGCGCTACTCATTCGATGTGAAAAACAAAGGCGTGACGCAGGAAGTCGGCGTTGACGCTCGCGATGGTACGATTTTAGAAAACAAACCAGAGGGGCCGAATCCCGACTAACACTCTCGAGCGTCGAAATACGCGGGTTCGTAGGCTGACATTTGCTAGTTCACTTGCGATGAACAGCCCCGGAGGCATGCGGCGAGCTACGCCGCTCAGTAATTGGCTGCGGCACCAGTGTGTCTAGCGGCCCTTCCTAGTATTTCCGCCGCGGGTGAAACGTCCCCAGTAAAACTAAGCCGAAAGCTTTCGATGGGCTGGCCAGCTTATGACTGAGGTTCGTGCGCAACGCAGTTGCTGAACATCAGGATAAGAAGGTGTTAGCTGACCACCTCGGGCTTTGGGTTATCAATTGCAGGTGTCGATGGCAAGCCAAGATTCACGCTGACGTTCCCCGGTCTGAGAATGTCATGAAGGCTGAATGGCATCGGGCCGCCTATTTGTCATCACGCCCGTATTCCTGTGAAGAAGGCGACGCAATCCGCGCCCCCGTGCTTGAATTGACGTTTCCACCCGTGTAGCGGGGACCTGCCCCGTCAATGATGAGAGTACAGGGCGCGCGTTTGACTGGACGGCCTAAACGACGAAGTTTCAGTAGACTCGTTTAGGCTGCCGCCATAGCCAGACGCATTTGCAGGTGTCTGCGCGTTTGTGGCGGAATCGCCTCGCGGAGCTTCTTTCGAGGTGGCGTCGGTAGTTTGGTCGGGCGAGTGTTGTGGTCCACTCGCTTGCGCCGCGAAAGATGCTATTGGGACACAAATTACCATCGTGGTGAGTGCGACACGTAGAAGCTGTTTCATCAGATATCTCCTTAAACTAACCAAGTCATCTAGGCCCCCACCAGTCTGTGTAGCAGCCGCTAACGTACTTGCTAAAAAAACGGGGTGCCCCAGGTAGCGGAAAGTCATCACAACCACGCTCACTGGACGTCGCAAGCGAACGCTCGCAGAGCCTAAAGACTAGGATATGCAGATATCCTTAGCGTTTGCTTATCAGCGGTGAAATTCAAGAAAGATGAAAATTACCTTACCCGTAATCCACCGAAGTGACGAGGTCAACGCCCGTGCTTCGCATACCCAGTGATGCCGTTTTTGCGCATGGCTTTCTAGGGGGAAATGGTCGTACTAACTTGGTGGCTACGTTCCAGGCAGCGCGTATCTTTGAACCAGCGTGTAACTGACCCTTTGCAGAAATTCAAGTTATCTTGGCTTAAGCGTGACTTAAGGTGGTCTGTCGTAGCCTTCCAATGCGGTAGCTTGACGGGGCCGCATCGTGCGCGCTCGTGCTGCACGGGAAGGATGAATTTGCCGACACGTTTCGCTGGGGACTTCCAGCTGCGTCGTCTGTGCTTGCAAGCAGAGTCTCGTCGGTAGCCCGCGCTTTGTGACCGAATCCTCATTCCAGCGGGGAATCGTGCGCGGTGACTTCTAGCGCCTCAGACTACCGCACCAAACAGAGTGCCAACACCTGACGACACGCCCATTGCCAACGCACTCCAGAAAACTACTCGGATAACCCCCGGCGTGACTTTCGCTCCGCCCGCTTTTGCGGCCAAGCCGCCCAGAAAGGCTAGCGAAGCCAAGGCAGAAAGGGCTATAGCTGGAATCAGCACCGATTCGGGCGCAAGCGCTGCAACGATAACGGGCAACGTGGCGCCAACTGCAAAACTGCAGGCAGAAGCCAGCGCGGCTTGCAGAGGTCTGGCAGAAGTGACCTTGGAAATGCCCAGTTCATCACGTGCATGAGCGCCAAGCGCGTCGTGGGCCATCAGCTTTTCGGCAACCTGCCTGGCAAGCGGCAAATCCAGACCGCGACGCACATAGATTGCAGCCAATTCTCGATGCTCGCGTGGAAAGTCAGCATCGAGTTCGGCCTGCTCCTCGACCAACGCCGCCTTTTCAGTATCTGCCTGTGAAGAAACAGACACATATTCGCCTGTCGCCATCGACATGGCCCCGGCCACGAGCCCCGCCACGGCCGTGAGCACAATGCTGCCATGTGCAGAGTGTGCTGACGCTACGCCGGTAACTAGGCTTGCAGTCGATACGATGCCATCATTGGCTCCAAGTACCGCAGCACGCAACCAACCAATGGTTTCAAGACGATGCTGTTCCTTATGTCGCCTGGCCATATTTCCTCAACATTAGAAACGCTGACGTATCAGTTCTTGACAGTGGACGCCGCGAGCTGCCTAGTTTTCCGGTTGTACTGCCTGGATAGTGTATGCCGCAACCCGGCGTCAGCCATATCAAAGACACCGCGACGAACAACGCAAGCGTCGTCAGGCCGAGCTCGACCGAAGCGTCTGGGCGCCCGAGGACCGAACACACGCGCAAGACCCTGGTTAACAGTGCCGCCAGCCCCCCCCCGACCTTCCGCGATATGCTGGGCTATACCAAAATTGCCAGCCCTTAGATACGTTGACTGGGGCAACCATTGAACAGTGGACAAAGCCAATGGCAGAAAGCACCCGCACGCAACGAGCGTTATGTCAGTTCACTCGGCTTGGTAGTAGCGCTTGACGCCAAACCGACCCATTGCAACGCACCTACTTAGGGGGACAGTCATGCACAAACGTAATCAGCTGTCTGGATTGCTCCTTGGCGCAATCCTTTCCCTTTCGCTCCTATCCGCGGCCTCCGCGCAGGGCGGTCGTGGCAATGGCTATCATGTTGGCGGCGGCAGCACCACCAGGGGCGGCATCGACGGTCACGGCGAAAGGCAGGCCAAAAGTCGCGGCGAAGGTGCTGCCAAAGGCTACGGCGAGAGTCAAGCTAAAAGTCATGCCAAAGGGCAGGACGAAGGGCAGGACGAACGTCACGGCGGTCGCGGAACTGGCGACAGTCAAGATGAATAACGGTATCGCCGGTAGTCTTAGCGGTCGTACCGGTAGGCAATGAGCAGCCTGGCATACAGGCCCAGCTGTTCAACGCTTCATCACTGTAATCGTAGTAATCGTAGTCAGACCAGACCGATGCGGCCGTTCCACCGATGGGATTCATGTCTTCGCACTGAGGCCATGCGGGCGCACCACGGGGCCGGAATTGGGGGTAGCTTTTCCGAATGGCCAGACCCAAACGGTCGGAGGCGTAGGTTCCAGCAGCTGGGAAACCTACCGCCGACGTGTCCAACACCAACCGGTGCGTGAACCCCCCGGCGCCGCCGTCAGTAGGCCTTCTTCATTCCACTGCCTGAGGCAGGCGAATCCATCCCTCCCTTCTTCATTTGTTTCTCCGAACTGCCTGACGATTTTCCCATCGTGCTTGCACCGGACGCGCCGGACGGTGAGCCAGTGACACCACTTGCATTTGGCGTTCCCATCCCGGTTCCACCTTGTCCCGCGCCGGTGCCTCCCGCGGTACCACCGCCGCCACCAGTACCGGCGCCGCCGCCTGCACCCTGCGCATAAGCGGCACTGGACAAACTCACAATCAATGCCGAAACCAATAAACCCTGTGTCGTAGCTCGCATGGCAGTCTCCATTATTTGCGAAGCGAAGAATTGCGAAACTGGTGCACCTCCGCCCTGAATCTGTCGCAATTGCCATGCCGCAACGTTCAAACGAGAACGGCTCAGTTGTCGGGCCTAGAACGGGAGAGTTCGGTCGGTCAACCTTGAATGGAAGTCGACGAACCACCCTATCCCGCGGACGTTGCGAATTACAAGAGTGCAGAGTTTTTTGCGAACCTGTGAATCAGCACGTCCACAGAAGTGTTGTCGGTGCTAGCATCGTCGTTATCCTTCGAGATGAAAAGCGACCTGTGACCCGTCCAACACATTTCGATGTGACCGAACGAGCGGAGCTGCTGTGCTATTGACGGTGTCAGAGATAGTCGTCTACTAGCAGAACCTTCATCAATAAGTATTCCTTCTCGCTATGTTCGGTACAGTTTAAGAACTCAGCGGTATTCCGCAAGGATTGTTTAGTGCAGCTCAGTCCCTTGATGCGCTGGTCTGGGCCAGATGCAAGCCTTCAACACGAGTGTCTTGAATAACACTGTCCGACCTCGACCCTGTGATGCTGGCCGCCGGGGGGGTGCCTTGGACCGTTGTCTAGGACGGCGCGGTTTTCGGATGTAAAGCTTGAGAGGCGAGCCTTACCAGCAGTGGGCGCGTCTGCAGGGCTGCTACACACTCGCTCTGACGATATTCCTGCATGAGGGTGACAGTCGGCATCTGCGAACAGTCGGTTCCAGTTCCGCCGTTTCACGGCTGTCCTGTTAATTCCGGCTTGCGCGGGCTATAACACAACTGCAGTTCGGTTTTTTTTATAGCTAGCGGACTTAAACGTCGCTTCGCCAAGTTGCTTATGGCGCCCGTTCTGCATCGCCCGGTAACAACCTCGCGTTGTCTCCACACAATCACTGAATAAGTTCGGCGTTTGGCATATACCGTGCCACTAACGGACCAACGGATTCGCTCGCCTGAACTCGACCAGCGTCAGCGATGTTCGGCCACTCGAGGAGCGAAAGACAGAAATCAGCAAGGAGCGGAGCGAAGGTCTCGAGCGCCTTACACGTGAATCAAGGAGTTAAGATGAAATCACGTCTAATAATGGCGGCGGGCGCTGCTTGCCTGTTCGCAGTAATGGGAACTGCACGTTCTCAGGGCCTACAGCAAAACGTGCAGCCATCGGTGCAGCCGGCGATGCAGCAGAACGCGGAAGGTTCTTCGCAAACGGGCACTGACGCCTCGTATGGCGGCGTTCCCGCTACCCGCAGCGCAGCATCGGGTGGAATGCGCACCAAGTCCTGTATAAACGGACCTCAATGCGACATCTTCTTCGGTCAGTGAATAGGTAGGAGCATAGCCAGGGAGGGCATCGTCGGACTTGTCGTCCGACCTGCTCTCTGGGCGATGCTTCGTTCCCGCCGTCCTGAGCGCCGGTCGCTTTGGCTGCCTCTTGCAGTCGTCGTTCACGTCGCGCGCCCATCTGCACCGGCGGCGCCCACCGCCCTCCGTTCCATCACAGTGCGCTTTTCAGCACGGTCCGAGAGCCTGAATGCTAGCGAGGATTGAAGTCTCCGGTGGCGTCGTGCTCGAAAAAGTCCTTCACCTGCACGGCTGCGGCGAAAAAACCTTCCGTGTGTGGAAGCTGCTTCTCAATGGAGGGCGTCGTCAGGTCCGTGTGGGTGTAACCGAAGACCTTGGTGCGCCACGCCTGGTCCTTGTAAACAATGGAGGCTATCGAGCGCTTTGCGCCCAGATGCTCGTGAACCAACTTGAAACCCGAATCCCCTTCACGCCAAAGCCGTAACCCACGAATCTTGGATTGCAGAAACACGCGAACCAGTCGGTCGACCATTTCGGAGCTCATCCCCGGTGCCGTTTCGTCTCCGAGCAAGCTGAGCAGCGGCTCCTCTCGGAGCAAACCTGCTCGATGCGGCAGGTCCACGCACTGCAGAGTTTCTTCGAACGCTTGTTGAGTGCGCTGGGGATTGAGTGTTACCGCACCCTGCATGAGCGCCGCCAGCGGGCTCTCCGAGGACATCTGCCAACAGGTATTCCTTACCGGCAGCCGGCTCCCTGTCGAGGACCAGAATTTTTACGTCTTCGCCGTCCGAGAGGACCTCCTGAACGACTCCGCCCTTCACGACAACAACGACCTTAGTCATGGCTTCCCCGCCTATTCCGGATGGGTCATTTGCAGGCGCAGCGACAAAGGCTTTGCGCGCCACCCGGGAAGCGAGCACAGCGCATGCCGCGTTCCGAGAGATTCGCACGATTCGTAGCCACCTGCTACGCGAAACGGGCATCAAAGCGAAAAATCGTTCGGCGTCGACGCCAGTTGTGCGAGCATCTCTGCCCGTGGCGCCTTGCAGACTCTCAAACCTCAACCGAATGGTTTTCCACTCATTCGCAGATGCCAGCGTGGCCTTCGCGCCGAACACTGTCCGCGTCGAAAATCCTTCAAGCGTCACGAAGGTCGCAATTGTATCTGCGGCTCTTTCGTGGGCGCCGACAACAAGAACGCACGACGCCGGCAGAGAAATCGGCCATCGAGTTTTTCGTGCGCGAAAGCGGTGGGCACATAGTGACCGCCTGCATGGGGCTCGAAGAGTGCTGCGCCGTCTGCTTGCCGCGCTTTCTTGCTGTCAGGCCGGGTGCGAGAGATGCCGGAGTTGGCGGCCGACATCCACAGACTCGCGACGCAAAACGGTCACTAGCCATGCTTCCTCGACCGATGCCAACGCGTACCGGCAGAGTGGAATCCTCCGTTTAGCCACGGGTCCTTCGGCGCAGTTTAGTGCGGGCTACCTTCTGCGCCAGCGCGGATATCTCCGGTCTTGCCATTGCGGCGATTTCGCCAGCGATGTACGGATGCGCAGGCTGTGACGGGAGTCGAAGCTCGGTAGTCGCAATGGATGGTCGACCTCCAGTATGAGAGTTAGGTCTCCGGGTTTTTTATATCATCGGCGACGATTTGCGCGCCATAAATGGTGGCAGCGCTCCTGGCCTCAAGTGCCGTAGCAAAGGGGCCAATAACGGGCGCGCCCGTGAAAGGGAATAGGACGCGGCCGTCGGTCTTGCGAACGACCTTCAGGCTACCGATATGCATACCCCCCGCGTCCACATGGGACGACGCGTATATCTTGAAGTCGCTTTGCGTTTTGGGTGCTGGCATAGGCAAAACTCAGGGACTTAACGTTCGGACACGGCGTGACTTTCTCAACGTCCACGCGGGAGCCTCGCGGACAACTCAAACGGGCTTTGCGACCCGAGAAGTGGTATGGGTTCACGACCCTCAAGTCCTGCCGGTCTTTTCCTACTCTTGGCTACGGCAGACCCTCCTGTAGGGCGAGAAGCGCCAATGACCGTTAGGGTCCTTTACTGCCTTCGCGCCGTGCTCGTATAGGACTTCGCACACGGTGGTCAATTTTAGGGCGGTGGGTGCGTTGACAACAAGCAGTGCGCGCGCGGAAGCGTCGTTGCTTGCAGGGTCGACGCGCTTGTCAGCGCACACGGGCGAGTCGATGCCCAAACCGCGAAAACGGTTGCTCGTGCCGACCACCCCCTGATGTTCGCCGTGTGCCACGTACTCCGCGCTGTCCGACGCCCGCGGTTCTACTTCCAGGGGAGCCTCGCCCTCTGCGAAACGTACGTCCGCGTCGCGCTGTTCGGTCCGGTAGAGCTGGCCATCATCACGGCCTAATCCTACTAACTGCAAAGCCCGAAGCGCCTCATGAGCATCGCGATACGTCGAAAAAAGTCCAACGATGACTTGAGGCATTTTCGCCCTCTGTTCGTCGTCACGTGCTTGCTGGCGCTGACGGGCGTGAGATTGGAGCCAGCCCGACCCCTTGGCACCGCAAAAGTTGTCTGAGCGTTTGAATGAGCAGGTCGATGCCGCTTGGCGTGCACCGATGCAGTTCTGCGGCGTGACCTTCTCCACCGCTCTGGTTCGGACGCGGCCGCTGCATCAATGTTTGGAAAAGAGGTTGCATTGACGAGCGTAAGCGCACGGGGTCGGACGTGGTGGCGCCCCGGCCTCGCTTCGCGTGGCCACAATCCCACCATACGACATATCCGTGCTGGATTGAGCGGAAGCATTCGCGTCGTCCTGCAAGGTCGCCCGCGCAGACGGCTGCGCACGCTGCTGCATGTCCTGTCCGTTCGTGATGCTTGCCGATACAAGTCAGATGGCGCCAGTCACGGTTACAAAAAGAGCTGATTTCATGTCGATACTCCCTGCTCGATATTCGGTCGCCTGAGTCCTCTTCTCAGCAAATGATGGGTTTAAAGGATTGCTCGCCACCTACCGCGTGCGTTCCGACCGGCAGCGCTCCCAAGAAGCGCGTGCGACAGCGAATTCCGCGCAACTATGCCCATGAAATCTAGGTGTTTAACCGGACGAATCGCGGTCGAACGCACGCCGAGAATCGTGGGGCGTGCGCGCGATACGCTCGATGCGCGCTTCTAATTTGGTTATAGGTCGCTGGCACGAAATTGACAGGTGAATCGGGTGCGTGGGGCGTACGGTCAAGTTTTTGAACACGCTTAGAAAAGAGCAAATACCGATGAGCGCCCTCCTTGTAACCCGCACCAGACCGGTGGGATACATCGAGTCGTTCAGTCAGTACGTGCTGAGGCAAACTCGACATCCTGTGCCGCTGATAGCTCGGGTACGCTGCTTGCACATCGAAAGAGCAACATTTTTTAGGAGGTAAATCATGGGCTCAATCAACCCGCAAGGCGGCACCCAAGGCGGCGCTGACATCGTCGGCGGTGGCATTGGCGAAGGGCCGGGGCCGGACGTCATGGCAGCAGCGACGCTCGACGGGAATAAGGTGATGTCGGCAGACGGCGAGCATGTGGGAAAAATTTCAGACATCATGCTCGACGTCCGTGGCGGACGCATCGCCTATGCTGTCCTGTCCGAGGGAGGCTTTCTCGGCATGGGGTCTAGACTGCATGCCATCCCGTGGAGTGCGCTGACTCTGGACACGGCAGAGAAGTGTTTCCATGTTGACATCTCAGCGCAGGGTCTGAAGGACGACCCGGGCTTCGACAAGGACCGCTGGCCGTCGATGGCAGATGCGGCCTGGGGAACCTCGACGCACAGCTACTACAACCGGCAGCCGTACTGGCAAGCGACCAAAGACGTGGTGGAAACCGACCCTGCCATCAGGCCGCTCGAACATTGAAGAACAGCAGGAATAGCCGTCCGGGCAGGATGGCCGGCCTGTTGCTGTAGCGTCTGCGCGACCGCGCTCTTCTGCGGTCGCGTAGAGTTTGCGAGGATTATCCAGGAGCCGCAGACGTGCTCGCCTCGTGTATGTTACTGGCGGGCGTCGAAGTACGGATTGCGACGGAGCCACAGAGGCTCTCGTGTTCGCCCAGGCGTAGAGCCACACGTGTTAATTCTACAGCAGCTGCTCTGCGCAATGACGTTAGAAGGCCGCTAGTTGCAATCGTCGCGTTCAGCGCTGTCGATGCTTCGGAGCTTGTGAGGAGTCTTTGGTAAGCCGGGCAGACGCGGGTCCATGCGGGGAGTTCTAGGCCGCCGTCTCCACAGAACGCGCGTTAACTCAATCATCTGCGCACAGCTAATGCGCAGGATGACTGCTAGGTTAAAGCGGCCGTTGCGGCACTCCCCTCAATCCATTGGTCCCGCACGTCCACGACTGAAAAGTCGCAGTATAACCAGCAGAATGACCGCACCAAGCAGGGCCGTCACTAGCGAGCCGATAATGCCGCCACCGCTGTGCAGGCCGAGGACGCCCCCAACCCAGCCACCGATGAACGCGCCAACTATACCGACGATGATGTCGACCACAATCCCAAATCCGCCTCCGTCAACGATTCGGCCAGCAAGCGCGCCCGCGATGCCACCAATAATGAGCCAGAAGATGATTCCGTGCGAAACGGGTTCCATCACGTCCTCCGTAAAGTGAAGTCTTCTTAGCGGGCGACCAGCCTACCGACCGACTTGTGCAACAACTCTCAGGACCTTGTGGTTCCGGAGCCGACCCACAGGCGATTAGCCTTTGCGATGTCCGTGCGCTCCGCCATGGTCGGAAAGACCGCCTGCAGACGGCTTACGGGGAACGCCGTCGGACGGCGAGCCAAAGCCGAGCCGGTTCCGAAAAGGGCTTGTTTTAGACGGGTTTCCTCGGGGTGGTGGATAGGTCCGTCCCGCCGTTCTGCTCCCTGACGCGTTCGACTTCGACCTCGGTGCCCCGGACGCTGTCGTTAATGGTCTGCGTGTGCTCGGTCGCTTCCTTACCCACGATTACCTCCTCGACCACTCGCTGCGTTTTGGCAACAACCGGCTGTTCCTGCGTTTCGCGGATTTCGACAAATCCTTCTTTCAGGTCATCAGCAGTGGCAGGTCGGTCAACGGGGCGGCGTTCAACGGAGGCATGCTCTTCACGCAAATTGACAGTCTCGCTTACCGGTGAAGCGGTGGCACGCGAATAGACACGTACGCCGCCGGTTTGGACTTCGCGCTTACCGACAGCGAGGTCCTCGCGTACTACCGGAAAGGCTTTGCGCTCAGCCGCTATCTCGTCCGCCGAATATTCTTTCGCCGACGGGTCGTAGCCGCTATATCCACTGCTTCGCCACTGGGCAACGCGTTCGTCAATGTCGACTGCCCCGGCATCGTTAAGCGCGGCACGGACCACATCCGCCTGCGCTTCACCCGCCACCTCGACGGTTAGCAGCACACTGCCGCGGCGAACAGCTTCGTGGTAGTGCCCGATTTCTTCCGGGCGGTCGTCGCTACCGAACAAGTTCGAGAAGAAGCGCTCAATCCGCGCAAGCGTGCCTTCTCCCTCGCGAGGAGCGTCTATAGTCGATGCGCTGTCGGGACCGGAAGCGCCCGTGAGCAGTGCGTCGGGAGCAGTGTCAGGGACTCGCGTGCTTGCTGCCTCACGCCCATGCACCTGTATGTCTGTGCGAGGAATACCTTCTTGCACGAGGCGGCCGACTGCCCTGTTTGCCTGGTCGAAGTCGTTAAAAATACCAATGATTGCGTGTGCCATGTTCGTGAATCTCCAGTGGTGAGTAAAGATGGCCGATGGGCCGAAGATGCGTAGGTGATGCTTACCGGGGGTCTTCCGTGCGCTTCGCTGCAGTGACACCGGTCGGCCCGTCCTCTGCGACCCAGTCCCCAGTCGCACTGTCGCGCCGCTCGACAATCAGGGCTTGCCGTTGCACCGATGCGCGGTGCATCGTGTCCACCTCAGTAGCCGATTTTGTTATACGAACTTCCTCCTTCAACATGAGCCGCAGTTCCGTCACTGGGGCGTATTCGAACACCGGCACAATGAGCGTGTCGCCTTCCTGTCGCGGTCCGTATTCCTCTGGCACGGGTTGATTCATTTGGACGCGTTGTACCTCCACCGATTCGGTGCGCAGCGTTAGAGGAATCTCCTGAATCTCGTCGTAGTTCACCTTGTGTACGCGCACTGCGCCTGTCTCGGAGCGCTCGACTCCGACCGACAGGTGCTCTTGAACGGCTGAGATAGTCACGTCGTCGGAAAGGGGCGCCGCCCCCTCTGGGCTACCGTCGTCATGACCGTCGTCCATCGTTTTCATCGCGTTGCTCCAAAAATAGAAATGGCACGCCGAACGTACCGGAGCGGTGAGGCGTTAACGGACGGGACTGTGAGTGCGTGCGACTCGGCTCCCGCTTCCGGAGAACGCCGCGTCGTCGCGTGCAGAGCCGCCGCCTTCTTCGAAAGGCGGTTGGTGGCGAAAACCGAGACTACCGGACCCCAACGCGATGATGGCGCCTACAAGCAGCGCGGCAAACGAGAACCAGGTCGCGCGAGCCACGGCTCGGGCAGCGGTGTCCGCAGCTTGGCGGGCGTCCTGCTCGGCTTGCGGACTTGACGCAGCGGAGGCTGCGGATGCCAGCGCGCCTTGCACCTGCTGTTTCACCGAATCAACGACGGAGGCGCCGGGCTGCGGCTGACCACCCGCCGCTCCGATGGTCGCGCCCGCCATTGCTACATTACCGGCAACACTGCCCGCGCCCCCGATGATGGAAGCCATCGCATACGCCACGAACAGAATCATCACCGCCCATGCGAGTAAGCCATGCAACCAACCGAGGACTGGTGCACATCGGCCAGCGAAATAGGAGCCGGTGAAAACGGCAGCGACCGTAGTGACTATCATCCAAACGCCCGAGCCGAAACCGAACGCACGCATTGGGTTAGGCTGTGACATGGGTGACAAGAGAGATGCGCCAATTGCTGTCCCCAGGACACTGAGAATTAAGTAGACGATGAGTGACAAAATTACGCCGGCGATAACGGCGCCCCAAGACACGCGGGGTAGGCCAGTCTGGGTGGCAAGAAGTCTCATGGCTATGTGCTCGCAGATGGAAAACTGACGGGAGCGCGGTCGCGAAAGCAAAGAATGCCGAAGTTTCGCCCGCGCACTGATGACGCAACGCGCGTTCCCGGGACACGCGGATGTTGCTTTCAGGAATGCGAACTGACGTGAGGGAAATAGCCGCCGAGCTCGCAGTGCGTAGCCGGTCAAGAGAAAACGGAACGAATGGCCGGGTCGCCTCTATCCGACGCTCGTGGCAGAGCCGCTACCGGTAGATTTTGCCAATGACGTTAGGCGGAGTCCCCACCGTGTAATGTTGTGCAGCGCGTGCGACCGTCCATGATTACTCTCCAGCGCTGGCACCCATGGGCGAGAGCGTCCAGACCAGCGCTTGCGCCCAAGGCTACTGCGCGGACGGATGAACTCGCTGCCTTGCTGGCAGCAGCGCTCGATGGCAGGAAGAAAAAGACGCTCGACCGACTGTCGCAGGCGCTAAGCGACGTCGTTCCC
>Ga0185299_10006107_pt1 | contig 13003 bp, 13 predicted proteins | sample PaiPotPPA55metaG_FD_128002 | JGI IMG/M metagenome (GOLD analysis project Ga0185299, IMG submission 128002) | Iron sulfur acid spring bacterial and archeal communities from Banff, Canada, to study Microbial Dark Matter (Phase II) - Paint Pots PPA... ...
AAAACTACTTGGTTTTCGGGTGTCGCTTTACCCCTCCCGAGGTGTCGCGAAGCCGATATAGCGCGATCTGAAGGGTCGATTTTTTCGAACGTCACGTTCGGCGTGCGTTTTCACACGATCTCGGTCGACTCCGGAAATTTGACGTCGGACCGAGCTCAGCCAATGAAGCAAGCGGAAATCAGTTGCTGCTAGCCGCATGGCAAAATTGCACCCAAGGTCCGAGTTACGAGATTGCGCCATGTCTACTGAGCATGAATACTGGTTTCCAGCGAAACGCTACGGCTGGGGTTGGGGCCTCCCGTCGTGCTGGCAGGGATGGGCCGTGTTGGTCACGTACTTTGCGCTGATTGGTTTGGATATACGACTTTTTCCTCCAGCACGAGGGCCTTTCATTTTTGCCTTGTTTGTCGCGCTATTGAGCGTCGCTCTTGTGGCCGTGTGCTGGCTCAAGGGCGAGCCGCCTCGCTGGCGATGGGGCAAAGACCAAGCGCGCCTGCAGCGGCACGCTCGGCGCCTGGCCTGGCCTGGACAGGCAGGGTGCAGGCCTGAGCAGACGATCGCGCCGCTGCCGACATTCTTTCAAAACCAGTTGGCGGTCGGATCGGTGACGTCAGGCAACGCTAGCTACGTGCAGTCCGGCAATACCGGCCATGGCCGTAAGCGCAGTCGTCGCAGAATAAGGCCTCGCGTTTAGCTCGGTGCCTGAATCAGTCACGCTGTGTGGCGCACGGAAGTTTCGTAACCAGTTCGTCGAACACCAGTCGTATCCGTTTCGGCACGGGTCCCCGCTGCGGCCGATACACATGCAGCTTCCATGGCTCGGGCTCGAGGCGGCGCAGTATTCGTACCAGCCGGCCGCTTTCGATATGCGGCCTCAGGAGGTACTCCGTGCACTGGCTAAAGCCGATGCCGGCGCATGCGGCGTCGATTTCAACCTCCGTATCGTCTGTCACGAACGCGGGTGAATGCGGCAGGAAATGCCTCTCGCCTCGAAAAATCCACGGCCAAGGCCGGCCGTTCGTGCGGTCGATCAGGCTGGTGACCGGCATGGCTTCCAGATCCTTCAAGTTCCTCGGCTCGCCCATCCGGTCGATCAATGAGGGCGATCCGACTACCCAGATCGGCAGTGGTCCGATCACGCGCGCGACGAAGCGGTTGTCACCAATCATGCCGGCCCGCACGCCAATATCGATTTGCTCGTCGACAACAGCGGACGGCGTATCGGACAGCCGCAGGTCGAGGATGAGACCGGGATGGCGCGTCATGAGATCGTTCAGTTGAGGTTGGACGTAGTGCCGTCCCAGTCCACTCGGCGCGGTGATCCTGACCGTGCCGGTCGCCTCGCCCGAGCCGACCGCCATCCGGTCAAAGAGACCGTCGACCGCAACCAGCGCCGCCTGCGCCTTGAGCGCGAACGACTGGCCGAATGCGGTGATCTGGATGTGCCGGGTACTCCGGTGGAAGAGCGTTTCCCCGAGTGACTGTTCCAGTTCGCGCACCGCGCGAGTGACAACCTGCGGCGAAACGCCGAGGCGTCTCGCCGCCTCGCGAAAGGTTGGCGAAGCAGACGCCGCTGCAAAGATCTTCAGGGTTTCGAGTCGGTTGAGCATTGCGTAGAGGCGTCCATTATTCCAGCCGGAAGAACGACGCTGCTTCTATCGTTCCAGCTTCCTATTTTCATAACGCCCGGATCTACGGTCAAGAGACGCTTCATTAATTCCCAATGCGGGAATTTTAAATGCTTGATTGTTCCATTTAAATCCCCCTATTTTCTATCCATACTTCGCTGCAAGCGTGAGGCGACATTGATCGATACGCCGCACGCTCACTCAGCCCATCGGCGGCAACGCCGCAGCAAAAGAAGGATGAAATCATGAACGCAGTCAAGACAACGCAACGTCAGCTCGAAGGCAAGGTAGCGCTGGTCACCGGGGCAAGTTCGGGCATTGGGCGCGCAACGGCACTGGAACTCGCTCGCCGCGGCGCGAAGGTGGTGGTCGCAGCCCGTCGCCAAAACGAACTCGAGCAGGTGGTTCGGGAAATAACCGCTGCACACGGCAATGCCGCGGCGATCACCGTGGATGTTTCGAAGGAGGACAACCTCAGGAAGCTGGTGGACTTTACGGTATCGACCTACGGACGCCTCGACATCGCCTTCAACAACGCGGGCACCGAAGGCGTGTTCGCGCCGCTCCTCGAACAGGATGCCGAGCGCTTCGACATGGTGTTCGAGCCCAATGTGCGTGGCGTGCTAAACGCGATGAAGTACGAAGCCGAGGTCATGCTCAAGCAGGGATCGGGAAGCATCATCAACAACGCGTCAATGGGCGGTGTGATCGGTTTCGAGAACGCGTCGGTGTACATCGCGAGCAAGCACGCAGTGGTCGGCATGACGAAGACCGCATCGATCGAATGGTTCCGCCGCGGCGTGCGGGTGAACGCGCTGTGCCCGGGCCTGATCGAGACGCCCTTTCATCACCGGGGCATCTGGCCTTCGGCGGAAGTACAGCAATCGTTCGCAGCCGGCACGCCGGCGGGGCGCTGGGGTTCGGCCGACGAGATGGCCACCATCGTGGCGTTCCTGGCATCGGACGACTCGAGCTACGTGTCGGGCCACTCGCTGGTCGCCGACGGCGGCTACTCGATCGCCTGAAGTGACTGTATCGCTTACGCAGGATCAGGTAAGCGGCGAGCCACCGGCTGGCGCGCCACGCTCACTCGCCTCCCTCTCTTTTCCGATAAAGGATGAACACCATGAAAACGCTTCGGTTCTCCCTGCTGTTGGCCCCCGTGCTCTCCATGCCGGTCATGGCCCACGCCCAGGAGTCCAGCTCCGTCACTACCCGTGCACAAGTGCGCGCTGAACTCGTCAAGCTCGAGAAAGCCGGCTACAAGCCGGGCCACCCGAGCCCGTATTACCCGGCGGATATCCAGGCTGCCGAGGCCCGGGTCAGGCAAATGAACGGCGCTGACAATCTTGTCCAGCCCATCGCCGGCAATGCGCGGTCGGATGTCGGCGGCGTGATGTCGGGAACGGCGGAGTCGGGTGCGCGGTTGGTTGCATCCGGGAGTGCGAAGCAGTCAACATACATGCATCACTAGGCAATGCAGGTAGCGACGGAGCGCTTTCCGTTGTAGGACAGCGAGCCGTCGCATCGTTAAGGTGTTCCGCTGCCCCGGGCGCGGCAATTCAAGCTTTGGAGGAGGGAATCATGAACCCATTCGCAACATCGCCCGACGCATCAGGCAAGTTACCACTCACGCTGGTGGCCTAATAAGGGAAGTTCAAGATGAAACTGTTCGAACCTGTTTCGCTGCGCGACCTGACGCTGCGTAACCACCTCGTTGTCTCGCCAATGTGCCAATACTCCGCCGTCGACGGCATGGCAAACGACTATCACCTGATTCATCTCGGCCGCTTCGCGTTGGGCGGCTTCGGCCTCATCATCGTGGAGGCGACCGGCGTTGTGCCGGAAGGGCGCATCACGCACGGCGATCTTGGGCTTTGGTCGGATGAACAGATTCCGGGCCTAGCGCGCGTCGCGCAGTCGCTGAAGGCACGTCGTCGGTCGGACGTTCAGGCGTCGGCTGCGCCCCGTAACCGGCCATCGGCCTGTCGAAAGCGAACGCCCTTGCATCGGCCGAAGCGATCGTTCTGATCATCGCAGAAGCAGTCCCGCACGACTATCGGCTTTCTGGCCATGCGTGCGACCGGGAGGCAAATATGGGACGATCAGATCAGCGGCGAGCATATCCGTGCTGTCATGTCGGGCCGCCTTGTAATCGGCGACTATGCAGTCACCTGCACCCCATGGCGTACCGCGCCTCAAGAATGGCCGATTACGAGCCGCCGCCCGTGCATGGCCTGGGCTGGTATCGATCATCGCAGCACACAGATGGTTTGCTTGCGATGGGACGCGCTCCTCAGGAACTCGGGGGTGCTACGGATTCCCGGGGCACCAGACTGCATTCGATCTTGGTAATCGGATAGCGCTGACGTTCCCGCGGCTTGCCCTCATACTCTTGCAGATGCTCGATGGCCCAGCGGCCCATTGCCCGGTGCGGGAGGACGCACGTGGTCAGCTTTGGCCGCAGATGACGCGAAATCTCTTCATCGTCATAGCCGACCACCGACACGTCGCCCGGTACGACCAAACCTGCTTCGCGCAGCGCGTCGTAGCAGCCCAAAGCCGTGCGGTCATTCTGGCAGAAGATGGCGGTTGGTGGATGCTTCAAAGTGAGCAGGCTTCGTGTAGCCTCGTAGCCTCCGGTGGTCGACCAATCGCCCTGCACAACGAGGTTTGGATCGAACGGAATGTCAGCTGTGGCCAACGCTCGGCGGTAGCCTTCCAGGCGACTGCTCGCGGCATCCATCCACATCTCACCAATGATCGTACCGATGCGGCGATGCCCCTGTTCGATCAGGTGACGGGTAGCTGCCTGGCCGCCTGCGATTTCACTCGGAATCACGGATGCGAACGCATAATCTTGCGTGTAGCAGTTCAGCAAAACCACGGGAATATCCAACTCGTATAGCATCGGGTGCGCTTGAAGCTCGCGCGTGATGATCGTCATGTAGATCATCGACGACACGCCAAGCGACAGCAGCGTCTCAATCGCCGTTGGTTCCATCACCGCGTCGGATCCGGTCTGGGCGGACACCACCATGCGACCGGTACGCCAGGCTTCCTGATGCGCACTGTCGATGGCTATGGCCGCTTCGGGACTCGTCGCGAGCTGATCGACAAGAAAGCCAATCGCGCCGTGCGTCGCTGACACTTGGACTTGCGGCTGCTCCAGCGCACGAAAGGTCGACGCCGTGTAGCCCATCGCGCGTGCCACCTTCAATACCCTTTCGCGGGTCTCAGGTGAGATTTTCACGCCGTCGGCCCCATTGAGCACGAAAGAGACGGTCGCCTGCGAGCAACCCGCTTCGCGCGCAACGTCAACCATCGTCACACGCCGGCCTCTTCGCCTGACAAGGCCGGGCGTGGGCTGCGGATCGACGGGAGCCCTCGCTTTCGAGTCTGCGGCTCTTCTTGCCATGAGCAAAGGGTCGGTTATCGGAAAGCTTTCAATTGTAGCGCCATGTCGACGCCCGCGGCCATCCGGCTCATTCCAGATTCGTGTGATTCGAACGCATCTGCGAGTCACTTACGCCAAGCCTGGCCTTCAGGCGCAGGATCGCAACCTCGAAAAGCAGGAACAGGCTGCCTTCAAAGACCGAGCCCATTGGCAGCATGGAGACATCTTCGCCCTGATCACTGGCCATGGTCTGTGCCGGAACGACGACCACTTCGCTGGCGGCTGCAGGCACTGATGCGCAAGGCTGCGCGGTGATAGCCAGAACCGCCGCGCCCGCGTTGCGTGCAACCGTGGTCATGCACAGAGCCGTCGGCAATTCGCCGGGCCCGGCGGTGACGAGCAGCAGGTCGCCCGCGCCAATTGCGGGCGTCGTCATGTCTCCCACCACGGACACCGAGCATCCGAGATGGGACAGGCGCATGGCAAAGCCTTTGAGCTGCAGGCCTTCGCGCCCGCAGCCAAAAACCGCGACGTGACGGGCCGCGGCGATGCGCTCGACGAGCCGATCAATATCGGCATCTGCAATTTGCCGCACCGAGTGGTCCAGTTCGGACAGAATTGATTCAAAAAGTTCTTGTGACGTGTGCATGGGAATTCAATAGATTTTCAAGTTGCGTGTCTGTGACGGCGCTGCATGACGGTGGCCTGCAGGACGACGACAGCCAGGAGCATCAATCCGCGGATCACGCTCTGCCAGTACGCCGACAGCGAGATGATGCCCAGGCCGTTTTCGAAATTGAGGACGGTGAAGAGCGTGCCCATCAGCAAGACGCCAGCGAGCGTTGCGAGGACGGAGCCCGCCCCGCCGGTGAGCAGCGTGCCGCCAATGACCACCGAAGCGATCGCGAACAGTTCCCAGCCCACGCCTTCGGTTGGCTGCCCGGCGCCCGACCCGGCGGCCAGCAGCACGCCCGCGAGGCCGGCCAGCGCGCCGCTCGCCGCATAAACGGCGAACTTGGTTGCATCGGGCCGCAGACCCATCAGGCGCGACGCCTCCTCGCCTCCGCCGGTGGCCAGCACGCTGCGACCGGCCGAGGTGCGGTGCAGGATCAGCGAGCCGAGCGCGTAGAGCGCGACCACGATCAACGCGGGGACCGGAAAGACGCCCAGGTCGCCCTGTCCGATGCCGGTGAAGCCGCTGGTGTAGGACACCGCAACCGACTGGTTGCCGGCCAGCAGCAGCGCACAGCCATTGGCCGCCAGCATGGTCACCAGGGTCGTGATGAACGGAAGCAGCCGCGCCCGCGTGACCAGCAGGCCGTTGACGACGCCGGCCGCGAACCCCACCGCGACACCGGCCGCCAGGCCGCCCGTCACACCCAGCGGACTCGCCTTGGCGGCCGCGACGCTTGCCAGTGCGGCCACCGCGCCCACCGACAGATCGATGCCGCCGGTCATGATGACGAAGCACATGCCCAGCGACACCAGCGCGAACATCGCGTTGGTGCGGCACACGCTCATCACGTTGTACAGCGACAGGAAGTTGTCGTAGCGTATGGCGCCGAAGGCGATCAAGGCGACCAGCGCGAGGGTGGCGCCGTGCTTGAAAAGCCGTTCCAGGCGTGAGGCCTCCATCATGTCCTCCTTTGGGCTTGTTGCAGCCACACCGCCAGCGCGATGACGCCAGCCTTGACGACCAGCGACGCGGCGTCGGGGACGCCGTTGGCCAGCAGGGTGTAGCGGATGAGCTGGATGGTCAGCGCGCCCAGCACGGTGCCCAGCAGGTGGGCCTGGCCGCCGCCGAGGGAGCTGCCGCCCACCGCTACAGCGGCGATGGCATCGAGTTCAGTGCCCAGGCCGATCTGGTTGGCGTCACTCGCGGAATTGATGGCGATCACCACCAGTCCCGCGACACCGGCACACAGGCCGGAGATCGCATACACGGCGAGCTTGATACGGCGCACCGGGAGGGCCGCCATCAACGCGGCCCGCTCGTTGCCGCCGACGGCGAGCACGTAGCGGCCGAAGCGCGTGCGGCGCATGGCCCACAGGGCCGCGGCGACAATGGCCGCCATGACAAAGGCCTGGGTCGGGATGCCGAGCAGGGCACCCTGGCCGATCCATGCGAACTGCGGCACCGAAAAGGTCTGCAGGTTGCCGTCGACCAGCACCTGGGCGATGCCGCGCCCGGCGATGAACAGGATCAGCGTGGCGACGATAGGCTGGATGCCGAAACGCGACACCAGCCATCCGTTGAACAGCCCGAGCAGCCCCGCCATGCCGATCGCGGCTACGATTGCGAGGGCCACGGCCAGGGCGGTGTTGCCGATAAGGACGACCTGCCCGAGGAAGATCATCGGCGCCAGCACCCCGGAGATCGCCATTAGCGAGCCCACCGACAGGTCAATACCGCCGGTGGCGATCACCAGATTCATGCCGACCGCCACGATGATGATCGTGCACACCTGGGTGAGGTTGATGTTCAGCGTCTGCAGCGAGAGGAAGTACGGCGTGATCGCGATGTTGAGCGCCAGCAGCACGCCGAAGGCGGCCAGCGCGCCGTAGCGCGAGCACCAGGCGAGCCCGCCTCTCGTGCGGCCGCCGGTTGGCGCAAGGGTGGAGGAAGCCTTTGTCATTGCATTGTCCCTTCAGCAGAGGCCGGGCGACCGTGCGCCATCGCCTCCACGATAGCCGCGCGACTGATGCCAGCGCCCTCGAGGTGCGCGACGCTCTGGCCGTCGCGCAGCACCACGATGCGGTCGGCGCCTTCCAGCAGTTCGTCCAGTTCGGAGGAGATCATCAGCACCGACTGGCCCTCGTCAACGAGGCCGCGGATCAGGCGCTGGATCTCCGCCTTGGCGCCGATGTCGATACCGCGCGTGGGCTCGTCGAGGATCAGCAGCCTGGGCTGCGTCGCGATCCAGCGCGCCAGCAGCACCTTTTGCTGGTTGCCACCGGAGAGCTCGCGGATTTTCTGCGCCGGCGAGCTGCACTTGATGCCAAGCTGCTTGATCAGCGTGCGCGCGAGCTCGCTCAGGCGCTGCTCGTCGAGCAGGCCGCCGCGGCCCATCTTCGCCAGCACGCAGATCGTGATGTTGTCGGCCACGCTCATCTCGGGGAAGATGCCCTCGACCTTGCGATCCTCGGTGCAAAAGCCTATGCCGGCGGCCACTGCGTCGGCAACGGTGTGCGGACGGTAGGGCGCGCCGCCGAACTGCATCGAGCCCTGAGCGGGGGCGTCGGCGCCGAACACGAGGCGCGCCGTTTCAGAGCGCCCGGACCCGAGCAGGCCGGCCATGCCGAGAATCTCGCCGCGGCGCAGCTCGAAGCTCACATCGCGCGCCAAGGCGTCGGCGCCGATCGACACTACACGCAGCAGCGTGTCGCGCGGGCGGCCGCCCGCGCTGTGCGTGAATGCCGTGGTCTTGCCGTGTGCACCGGTCATGTCGCGCCCCAGCATGTGCGAGACCAGATCCAGCTTGCCCAGGTCGCGGGCGTCTGCGCTATGCACCCAGCGCCCGTCACGCATGATCGTGATGCGATCGCAGATTGCATAGACCTCGTCGAGCTTGTGGCTGACGAAGATCACCGATACACCGTCCGCCTTGAGCTGACGGACCACGGTGAACAGGCGCTCCACCTCCTCGTCGTTGAGCGACGATGTGGGCTCGTCCATGATGACGAGCTTCGACGAAAAGCCAATCGCCCGCGCGATCGCGGTCATCTGTTGCACGGCGGTGCTGAACTGGCCCAGCGGCCGGCTCACGTCGATGTCGATGCCGAAGCGGCCGAGCAACGCCTTCGCTTCTGTGCGCATGGCGCCCCAGTCGAGCAGGCCGCGCCGGCGCGGGGCGCGGCCCAAACAGATGTTCTCCGCCACCGACAACAGCGGCACGAGGTTGATCTCCTGGTAGATGGTGCTGATGCCGCGCCGCTGCGCCTCCTGCGGCGAATGCACCGCGAAGGGCTCGCCCAGGAAGCGCACGTCGCCGCCGTCGCGGCGGACATAGCCGGTCAGCGTCTTGATGAGTGTGGACTTGCCGGCGCCGTTCTGCCCCATCAGCGCGTGCACTTCGCCATAGCCGATGCGCAACTGCGCATCGGCCAGCGCCACCACGCCGGCGTAGCGCTTGTGCAGACCCCGGATCTCCAGCAGCGGCGCAGCATTGGCCCCGCCATGCGCCGCCCCTTCATAGGCCGAGGGCGGGCGAGCAGTCAATACGCCCATGCCAGCGCTTCCTTGGCGTTCGACTGGTCGTAGAAGCGGTCGTCATTCTTGATGAAGCCCGGCAGGCTCTGGCCGGCCGCGTAAGCCGCCAGGGTCGCGAAGGCCTTGGGGCCGAACATCGGGTTGCATTCGCAGGAACAGCCGAGCTTGCCATCCAGGATTGCCTTCACGCCTTCCTTCTCGCCGTCGATGGAGACGAACAGCACATCCTTGCCCGGCTTGCGCCCAGCGGCTTCGAGGGCCGCGATGGCGCCCAGCGTCATCTCGTCGGCGTGGGTGTAGATGATGTTGGCCTCAGGGTGCGCCTGCAGCAGGGTCTGGGCAGTTTGGCGGCCCTTGTCGCGCGAGAAATCGCCGCTTTGCGACGCCACGATTTTGAACTTCGGGTGCTGCTTGATGACCTCGTCGAAGCCCTTCTTGCGGTCGTTCGCGGGCGAGGAGCCGACGGTGCCCTCGATCTCCAGGATGGTGGTCTTGTCGCCGGCGTTGGCGACCAGCCATTGCGCGACGCGGCGGCCTTCCTCGACGAAGTCCGAGCCGATGAACGTCACGTAATCCTCACCCGGCTTGACCATCGCATGGTCCACGTCCCGATCGAGCAGGATGACCGGGATGCCCGCCTTCTTTGCGTTCATCACGGCGGGCACCAGGGGCTTGTCCTCGCGGGGCGTGAGGAAGATCAGGTCGACCCGCTGCGCGATCATCGAATTCACATCCGCGGCCTGTTTGGCGGCGGAGCCGGCCGCATCGGTATAGACGAGCTGATGGCCCAGTCTGGCTGCCTCGTCACGCATGCTCCTGGTCTGCGCGATTCGCCAGGGGTTGTTGCTTTCGCTTTGCGCAAAGCCGACCCGGTATTTGTCCTTCTTCGCCAGCTTGGGCAGCGCGGCCAGCGCGTGCAGCGGCAGCCAGCCAGCGGCGGCAAGTCCGGCGGCAACGAGTAACTTTCGGCGGGTCAACTCCATGCGTGTCTCCTGTTGGTATGCGAGGGTGAACTAGCGGATGTACGCGTTCAGCCAGTAATCAGCATAAATTGGTTATTTATATTTATAAATTAGGGTAAATACTCAAGATAAAAGCATTACATCGAGGCTGACGCGGGGTACCCCGCGTCCTTCGGCTTTTTCGCGTCGGCGTATGCCGAGCCCCTCGTCACGGGGCCGCTCAGCATCAACGGGTCGCTCGCCGTCCTCGGGCTGGTGGCCATCGATGACTCGCTGATGGTGCCCGGTGACAGCCATGCCCGCGGTCCGATCACGGCGATCTGGATTGAACGGATTCTTCCGGACGATTCCGCCGTACGCAGGCGCTGGGGGATAACGCGTTTCACGGCCCGCTGATCGTGCACGGCGATCTGGAAACGCATGGCCGATCACTGTTGGCTGCCCAGTTGTGCCGTCGGGCGTGTGGATGCGCAGGGCCCGATTACCGGGCGCCGTTGAACGCGTGCCGGGCGAGATGTCTGAAGGTCTGTAGCACTGGGCAGGTTGTCGCTCGTGCGGCAACCTGCGCTCCAGCCGCCTGCTATCGAAATGGGTTGTTTCCAGACGAGCGCGAGTCGAACGACCGCAATAGATTCGAAACTTGCCGTCGCTTCGACAATTCTTCGACAGGTCGTTTCGGGTCGACTTCGGCTGTTTGACGTCAGACCGGTTTCGGCTCGCGTCAGTCGGGCAGGGGTGTCCTTACGATCGTCGCGTCTGGCCTTGGTTGACAATAAGGCCTAGTTACCTGGCCTGAGAAACCGGCTGCGCCAGACTCACATGAAGAGGGCGTCACACGTTGAAACTAACGTTCCGTTCGAAAGCACGACGCATAGCGACGCAGAAACACTGGTTCGGATGCGCATTCAAGCAATGAGAGAAAGCCTTGAGCGCATTGGTCGCTTCGAGTGCAAATTCATCTTGATCGACGGGGTATCTGTGAGCTTTGTGGTGGTGCGGCACGTCGAGAGCCATCTGGCGTTAGACCGTCTGTACGTTGTGCCGGAGCACGCTCGGCTCAAACGGATCTTCGGTTCGCGGGAGACGATCATGGCGGCGACCGACTCCCAGCTGTTCGACGCCTTGGCGACCCTTCACCCCTTCCACGACCGGTTCCGCTTTTTCGATGGAGGACTTCCGACCTGAAAGCGCGCATTCCCGAGTTTCAACGATACCAAACGCACGCGTGAGTCTCTCGCGTATCTGGTTCACGGGGACGGCAACATCGTCCAACGCATGGCGCACGCGATCTACTCTCCCCACTACAAATTCAACGAGTTCGGCCAAGCCAACTGTCCAAGAACTCGTCGGTTGGTGCAACCGCGAAGAGTTGCCGATCATTAACGGACGCACCACGAAAGTCCTGCGTTACTTGGGCTCGAAGGTGAGTCAACTGTAAGCGCTCCAAGCCGAAGCGGACCGATCAATGGCGGCCCGCTCCGCCAGTTGAACGTCGGACCGGGTTCGGCCAGATTGTGGCCATCGCGACCGTCGGATCGGATAACCGCTATTAACGAGAACGCGGACTGCTCAAGCGTTTCCAATTTCAAGCCTCAGCCCGTTGTTTCGGCAATGCGGAAGTGACCGGCTCGACCTGACCATAGCAATCGAGAAGCGGTTGCGATAATCTCCAGCGTGCGCGCCGGGCGGACCGTCGCTGCCGAACAAGTCCGGAACATAACCAGGGGGTTCGTTTCACGATGTCTGACCAAAGCGGTAGTCAATCCGTCAAGATGTCTGACCGAACTGGTAGTAAATCTGCATTGCGTCAAGTTGCAGCTTCGAGGCTTTTTCTCGGCGCAACGATTGCGATGTTTCTATCGGGTCTGGGCACGTCAGCGGCTGCGCCACAGATCGTTCTGTTCTTGGTGAAGGAACTCGGCGCCTCGCTGCCGTTGGCGGGATTCTATTACTTGACCAGCCTTGCAGCTCCAGTCGCGGGGTATTTCGTCGGCCGCTACTCCGATCACACAGGGAATCGCCTCGGTCTTTTTCGCATGTGTGCTGCGGCGGGCTTTGTGGGCTGGGCGGGACTGGCCCTCGCTACCTCGGTCTGGATGCCCTTCATCATCGCCGTCGCTTTGCTGGCCGTGTCCGGCGCTACCGCCTCGCAAATTTTTGCGGCTGTCCACGATGAACTCAGCGACAAGCCCGACGACGCAAATGAAAGTGTCGTTGCCATCATCCGTATGGCGCTTACCGGCGGATGGATCGTTGGGCCTGTCTTAGGAGCGTGGGTGGCGGCTGCCTATGGCCTGCGCCCCATGCTTTGGATGACCGCCTTCTGCATGCTTCTACAGATCGCACCTCTCGGAACGCTGAACCCAACCGTCAAGCTCAAGCCGGAGTCGGCGAGTGAGCCCGCACGTCACTCCAGCCTACGTGCCATGCTTCCACTGCTGACGTTCACAGGACTCTTCGTCTTGGTCTACGCAGGGGAGCCGGTGAAGTACGGATTCCTGCTGATCTACATGGAAGAACACCTCAAGCTCAGTCCGGCCGTACGGGGAGCGGTCATCGGGATACAGCCATTCATCGAGCTACTCATCATGCCCTTCAGCATTGGGCTGGGCCGCAAGCTTGGCAACGTGTGGCTGATGTGTATCGCGGCCGCCATCGGAGTGTGTGCCAATCTTTGCCTTGCGCTCTGGTCGTCCGCAGCGGGCATGTTCGCCGGACAGATCCTCATGGGTGGTGTTTGGGGCATATTTATGGTTCTGGGCATCATCGTCGCTCAACGCCTGCTTCCCAACGCGGTAGGGACGGC
>Ga0185299_10006108_pt1 | contig 12999 bp, 14 predicted proteins | sample PaiPotPPA55metaG_FD_128002 | JGI IMG/M metagenome (GOLD analysis project Ga0185299, IMG submission 128002) | Iron sulfur acid spring bacterial and archeal communities from Banff, Canada, to study Microbial Dark Matter (Phase II) - Paint Pots PPA... ...
CCGTGCTGCTTGTGTTGAGCGCGATTTTCGGGGCGTTATCGATTCTGCAAATCAAACGCATCCGCGCATCGAACGATTCGAGTGTCACCGTGCTCTACTTCACGATGATCGGCGCACTCGTCAGCGGGCTTTCGCTCTTTTTCGCGTGGCAGACGCCGACACTGGATTCCCTGGCATTGATGGGCTTGCTTGGCATCCTGGCCGGCACGGGGCAACTGCTGTTGACCATGGCATTTCGACAAGCCGATGCAAGTGCGCTCGCGCCGTATAACTACACCAGCATCGTCTGGGCGGCGATATTTGGGTATGTGGCCTGGGGTGAGACTGTCGGCATGGTGTCGCTGATGGGAATTCTGCTGATTGTCGGCAGTTCGATATTGGTTGCGATCCGGCGCAAGCAGGCCGACGGCCCGCTGGTTTAACGTAAGCAGGCCGGTCTCACTCAATAGAGAGCCTCAACGCAAACGCCAACAATGCCGCCGAGAACGTCCAGCGCTGCACGACCTGAGCGCGCGGATGACTGCGCAACCAGCCCGAAATACGCACGGCAGAAAACGCGAGCGTCGTGTCGAAAACCGCGCCTATAACAATCAGCACCACACCGAGTTCCACCACTTGCGACCACACCGCACCCGCTTCGGGATGCACGAATTGCGGCAGCAGGACAGAACAGAACAGCAGTGCCTTCGGGTTGAGCAGACTGCTCAGCACGCCCTTCGATAGCGCGGCGCGCAGCGTCGGGCGTGTCTTCGAGGTCGTATTGTTGTCGTCGAGACCGAACGCCGGCGAGCGGAAAATCTGGATCGCGATATAGGCGAGATACAGCGCGCCGGCAATACGCACGCCGTCGTAAAGCCACGGGGCACTGCGCAACAACGCTGCAACGCCAAGCGCGGACAACGCGACGTGCAGGCTTCGGGCAATCGCGAGGCCGGCGGCGGTCGAGAGCCCGTGCTTTAGCCCACGCGTTGAGCTTGTCTGCAGGATGAGCGCCATGTCCGGGCCGGGGAGTGCATAAACGACCGCGAGGGCCCCGATAAAGACGAGCAGCAATTGCAGCGAGACCATGATCAACCTCCGTTTCGATGCTTTGATATTGCCGCGAATCGATGAGCGTTTTCTGGCTTAGTGATCCCTGTTTTTACGTCTCGTTAGAGGAAAACGCCAAGGCGGCGGGCTTGATGCCGGAAGGTGCTTGAGGCCCGCAGCGGGGCACGAATACTCATGTCCGAATATGGCCAGAATCCGGAGGGTTTTTCCTTTAGAGTCTGGACATGAACCTCGATCCCGACATGTGTTATCGAACCCTGCTTTCGCGGGACCGTCGATTCGACGGGTGGTTTTACGTGGCCGTTTCGTCCACGGGAATTTACTGCCGCGTCGTGTGTCCGGTGCGCCCGCCCAAGCGTGAGAACTGCAGTTACTTTTCGACCGCCGCGGGGGCTGAGAAGGCGGGGTATCGTCCGTGTTTGCGCTGCCGTCCCGAACTGGCTCCAGGCAATGGCTTGCTGGACGTTTCCAGCCGGCTGGCGCACGCGTCGGCGACGCTGATTACGGAAGGTTTTCTAAACGACGCAAGCCTCACGGATCTGGCGAATCGGGTGGGGGTGACGGAACGGCACCTTCGGCGCATCTTCGCCACGGCGTACGGCGTTTCAATGATCGAGTTCGCGCAAACCCAGCGCTTGCTGCTGGCAAAACGCTTGCTGACCGATACAACGCTTCCACTCGCGGCCGTTGCGTTGACGGCGGGTTTCGGCAGCGTCAGGCGATTCAACGATTTGTTCGTCACGCGCTACGGACTGAATCCGCTCCGTCTAAGGAAGGCGTCCGGCGCTAGCGCCACGGATCATCTGAATTTCATGCTGGGATACCGGCCGCCATTTTCATGGCCCGGCGTTCTGGCGTTCCTGTCGCGTCGCGCGATATCTTCGGTTGAAACTATCGACGACGAGCTCTACAGCCGCGCCGTCGAATTGACGTGCGGTGAACGCAAGCTGGCTGCGTGGCTCAGCGTGAAGCATGTCCCGCAGCGGCACGCAATCGAGGTGACCGTGCCGATGGTTCTCGCGCCCGTCATCGGGCAGGTGCTCGGGCGAGTAAGCCGGCTCTTCGACCTGAACGCGCGGCCCGATCTGATCGATGCGCAGCTTGGAGAGCTTGCCGCGGATATGCCGGGAATGCGGGTGCCCGGCGCGTTCGATGGCTTTGAGATAGCGGTGCGTGCAATAGTGGGGCGGCAGATTTCGGCATCGAAAACACGATCGGTCCTGGCGTGTATCGCGGCTCGATTCGGTACAAAAATTATCGATGCGCCCAACGCCATCACCACCACATTCCCCTCTGCCGACGTTTTGGCTACGTTACCAGCTTCGTCGCTGTCGGACCTTGGCATTACAGCAATTCGCACGGAGGCGATTATCGAACTTGCTAAAGAAGTCGCATCCGGGCGCCTTCTTTTAGAGCCGATGGCACCGCTCGACGACACCTTGGCGGCGCTGCGCCGGATTCGTGGCGTTGGGGAGTCGACGGTGCAAACCATCGCCATGCGTGCGCTCGCGTGGCCGAATGCATTTCCGGAAGGCGACGCTGTGTTGAAGCGCCAACTCGATCAACCCAGCCGGTCAGCGCTAAGGCAGCATGCGACGCGTTGGGAACCCTGGCGCGCCTATGCCACGCTGCATATCTGGAGACACTCTGAGGAGCATTGTTCATGACACCCGGTTACCGCATTGCCAGTCCTTTAGGCGATATCGTTTTGCGGGTTGAAGACGATTTATTGACGGGCCTGTTTTTCGTCGACCAGAAGTATTTTCCGGCTCTGTCTATTACGTCCGCTCAGCAATTCATGCCGCCGATTGCTCGTCAGGCACAAACGCAACTAGACGAATTCTTCGCGGGCGAGCGACGCGTATTTACGGTCCGGCTGCACCTTAGGGGAACGGCATTTCAGCGGCTGGTCTGGAAAGAGTTATCGAAGATTCCTTATGGCGTGACCGTCTCGTACGGCGCAATTGCGCAACGCATGGGATTGGCTAGCGGTGCGGCCAGGGCGGTGGGAAGCGCCAATGGAAAGAATCCTGTGTCCTTGATCGTGCCGTGCCATCGCGTGATTGCCTGTACGGGCGACTTGACCGGCTATGCGGGCGGAATTGACCGCAAGCAAGCGCTCCTTGCCTTGGAGAGCGGATCGCACATGGATATCTTCACTGAAGCGTGAGGTGCCTTAGCTTAGCCGCGCTTTCTACCGAGCGAACTTAGCCGGACTCGTTTGACCGCGTTACGCTTTAGCAATCGCCTCAACTTCCGGAATATCGCTAAGGCTTCTATAAACCGGTAAGCCTAGTTCTTCGGCGAGCCGGACATCGTTATCTGCACCTTGCGACGCACCGCCGATGCGAAATATCGCGTCGCATTGTCTGATCAGGCGATTCGCGACTGGATATAAGAGCGTTTCGCTTACCGTATCACCCACGGCTTTGGAGCCGGCCGCTGTCGCTAAGGGAAGCGCCACCCACTCGCCGATCATCGGCATATGCCCGAGCCGGTAGACGTGCAACGCGGCCTCTTCAAGCCGTTGAAGATTTCTGGCGATCAAGGCGGCATCGCCATTAGTGCCGCTGCGGTAGGGCCCCGCGATGAGTATCAATAGAGCTGTCACGACACGCTCCTTTCAAGCACACCGTTTAACGCCGCGAACTGCAAGAGCATGATGGTCTTCGCATCGACAATTTCACCGCAACGCACCGCATGCAACGCATCGTCGAAGCTCAGTTCAATCACTTCGAGATCCTCGCCCTCTGCTTCCAGGCCGCCGCCATGTCCCACGCGCACCGACGCGTCGTACTCGGCGATGAAAAAATGCAGCTTCTCTGTAACCGAACCGGGGCTCATATACGCTTCGAAAACCTTCTGCACGTTTTGCACGCGATACCCCGTTTCCTCTTCAGCTTCGGCGCGGATCCGCTCTTCTGGCAAAGCGTTGTCGAGCAGTCCCCCGGCAGCCTCGATCATCATGCCGTCATGGCCATTGACGAACACTGGAAACCTGAACTGCCGGGTCAGCACGACGGTCTGCTGGTCGCGGTTGAATAACAGGATGGTCGCCCCGTTACCCCGGTCGTAGGTTTCGCGGCTTTGGCGTTGCCACGCGCCGTCGCGACGCAGGAAATCGAAGGTCGTCTTCTTCAGCACGTACCAATCGTCGGACAAAAGCGTCGTGTCGATAATGCGAACCCTGTCTTTCGTAGCAGTCATCTTTTAGCTCCACGTCGCGCAAAAGGAGGAGTCATGCTATCGTGCAATTTCGTGCAATATCAAGATATTTCGTGCAAACCCCATGCTGACCTCTCAACGAAAGAAAGCGATCCTCGACACGCTGGCGCGCGACGGGCAAGTGCTCGCCAAGCAACTCAGCGAGACCTTCGGGGTATCGGAAGACACTGTGCGGCGCGACCTACGCGAGTTGGCCGGCGAGGGATGGCTGCAGCGCGTTCACGGCGGTGCGCTACCCGCTTCAACGGCCGTGGCGCCGTTCGCCGAGCGGCGGGGGTTGGAGTCATCCGCCAAACGCGCGATCGCCGCAGCGGCCGCGGCGATGATCGAAACGGGGCAAGTTGTTATTGTCGACGGCGGCACGACGTCGGCTGAACTCATCCGCCAGATTCCGCGCGATTTATCCGCGACGGTGGTGACGCATAGCCCGAGCGTTGCCGTCGGGCTGGTCGATCATCCGTCGATCGAGGTGATTGTCATCGGTGGCCGGCTTTTCAAGCATTCGATCGTGACAGTCGGCGCCGCTGCGGTCGAAGCGATGTCGCATATCCAGGCCGATATCTATTTCATGGGCGTGACCGGCGTGCATCCGACGGCAGGCTTGAGCACAGGGAATTTCGAGGAGGCTTTCGTGAAGCGAGCCCTTGCGGCTCGCGCGGCGGAAACGGTGGTGCTGGCATCGTCCGACAAGATCAACGCCGCGTCGCAGTATGTGATCGGCGAAGTTACGCTTGCTCAGACGATCATCGTTGAACGAGCGACCGAGCTTGCACTGACCAAGCCGCTAGAGGACGCCGGCATTACGATAGTCCGCGCTTAGCACGGGACTAAACGTGAATGCGATAAAGAGGCGGCATTCCATTCAAGAGAACTGCCCGCTCGCGATCATGGTGTCCAGGCAGGTTTGCGGACCGCCTACGACAATGCGGGCGCTGCACGCCAGCATGAGGTTCACGTTCAAGCCGAAATCCTCGACCGCAAAACCCTTTGCACAATAGGCAGCGGATCCGTCCGTGCTTACCGATACACGCTCGAGGAGCGGGCGATCGTCATCGACGTAAGCCCAGATCGGCTTGCCGAGCGCGGCGGCAAAACCCACTTCGAACGCGGTGCCGCTGTCCGGCTCGCCGGCTCCGCGAAAGTCGTTCAGGTTCGCCATGACGACGTCGGCGGAACGAATCGCGTCCATGTTCGCGCGGCATATCCACTGCGCTTTGACGCGCGGCTCGAGTTCGTCGGGAACCTCTTTATCGAGTGGATACAGACCGACCATTCCGCGGGCCTGACAGAGCGCTTTCAGATGCTGGCCGTGACTTAGCGCGTCGCTGCGGAAAACGTCGAAGCCAGCAAGATAGACACGCGGCGTCGCCGCTGCACGTTCGATGGGAAGCGGGGCGGGCGCAAAGTGCCCTTCACGCACTTTGCGTCGAACCCGGTTCAACTGCTTATGAACCGACGCCACCAGTTTCCCGGTGCGCGTCGCGATTTCCTCGACGCTTAAGCCTTGGTCCACGAGTTCGATTAAGGTCAGTTGCTTCTTTGTTGGGCCGCGCATTGCTCTCCTCAAATACCGCTTCCGGCAGATATTCCCCGATAGGGGGCATAAGTAGAATAGCGAACGCAGGTCAAGTCAAGCCGCCCGTCGCACACGCCTAAAGCTTACGGTTCGACAGCACCGGGAAACCCGGCCATTTCGACGCAATCCGCATCCGGCTGACGCCGCTTTGCCGGGATGGCGTGGCCTTGGGGTCCCGGCGTCGAGCGGTTTCGCCGGCGCTCACGCGAAGTATAAAGATTATCGAATCAGCGCCGGTGAGCTTCCAGATCTGTCCTGAGAGCGCAAGTCGGAGTCAGCGTTATGACAAACGAGCGATTGTTCGAACATCCGGTTTGCGTCATCTGACTAAACCCGCTGCCCGAGCCCGCCGATTTCTCCTGCCTTAGCGGATTTACCGCCAACATTCGGTAAGCGCGCAATAGCGACGACTATCTAAGCAGGCATAGAATACCGATTTGTCCGCCAGCGCTCCCGGAGAAGCGCCAACCCCGCGGCTAGCAGACCAATAGGCATGGCCGATAGTCGTATCTTCAACAAACCCGATTGAGTCCATGGCAGGCAAAAATTGCGACGCCAAGGTGGCCAGGCCGTCGCGCATGAATCAGACAATCCATGGATACGAAAATAGCGCCGTTTAGCTTGCCCCGCTGGCGATTTACCACCTGGTTATGTTATTCCGGGCCAGCTGTACCCGACGACATTCGCGCAGCGCTGATCGGGAGTCTATTTGGCACGCTGCCTATTTTCGCCGGGGGCGTGCTCAATACCATCGCTGTTTCGCTTGTGATCGCCCTTCGCGAACCCACTGCGGCGTTTATCGCCTGGGTGGTGATTGAGGTCGTCCTGTGCGGCACGCGCCTGATCTTATTGGTGGCGGCGCATCGGGCGGCTCGGCGTGGACAGCCGACTTTCACCGATGTCTACCTGCTGCTGGGGGTCCTTTGGGGCGCGAGCGTGGGTTACGGTGCATTTATCAGCATCCTGAGCACGGACTGGATAGCCGCAACGCTTTCCTGCTTGTCGGCCGCCGCGATGGTGGGAGGCATTTGCTTCAGAAATTTCGGCGCTCCCAGGCTGGTGGCGATCATGATTCTGTTGTCCTTAGGCCCTTGCTGTATTGCAGCGGCAATGTCCAAGGAGCTCATTCTGAGCATTACGCTTATTCAAATTCCGTTTTATCTCGTTGCAATGAGCATTGCCGCATTTCGCCTGAACGGGCTGCTCGTTTCGACCATGAAAGCGGAACGGGAGAACGACCATCGTGCGCGCCATGACGCGCTGACCAGCTTGCCGAATCGGGCAGGGTTGATCCATGCGTCGCAAACGCGGTACAAAACAGCGTCGGAGAGCGCCGTGAAAACTGCGGTTCTCTACATTGACCTGGACGGCTTCAAGCCGGTCAACGACCAGTATGGGCACGAGGCGGGGGACCTCTTGCTCGTGATGATCGGTGGCCGTCTCAACGCATTGAAGGGTCCGGATGACATGGTGTTTAGAATTGGCGGTGACGAATTTGTCGTCATGGTCAGCGCGCTTGACCATGAGGAAGCGGCTGCATTCGCGGATCGCCTGATCAGCGAAATGTCGGCATCGTTTGCATTGACGGCGCATATCTCGGTCAATGTGGGTGCGAGTATCGGCGTGGCATTGATTCCCGATCACGGCACCGACGTGCTGACGGCGCTCAATGCCGCCGACAAGGCGCTGAACGTTGCCAAGGCAATGGGCAAATCGCGCTGGAGTCTCGCGTCCTAGCGCTCGCCTTCCGGCCTTGCTCTTTGTCGATCGAAAACGTTGTATTGCTTCAGCAAGGGATGTTCGAAATAAGCTACTTAATACTTAGGCATCCTTGATTCAGTATCTCTTGCCACGGCCATGGCCATGGTCGATTCGCCTGCCACACCCTGGATTTATATCCGGGCGCAACCTATAACACCGCTTAAAGCATGCAAGGCTGACCGTCTCACGTGGGACGGCGTGTCGGGGGTATGCGTGGGTCCCGCTCATGACGGCACTGCTTGGTGCAGGCGGTGCGGCCACGGGCATCGCCCCTCTCCGATGTACTACACGCATGATGTAAATCGTTCATATTGCCGCTAGGCAGCTGCATTCACTCCGTCTGAATTGCGTTCGCCCTCTTTGGGCGGCTTCGACCCGGCGTTCAGCCAGAGCACATCCACGTGCAACAGTTCTGACAAGCGACGGCAGTCGGCGGTTCGCGGCAGCGTAATGCCAGCGCGCCATAGCGCGACATCACCCTCGGTTACACCCAATGATTTCGCCACGCGGCTGGACGAAAGCCCGGAGCGCTTGATGGTCATGTCAAGTCTTGCGGCGAATGCCCGGCCTAGCCGTTGGCTATCGGAGCTGTCGCTTACATGGTGGTCGGAGAGGGAAGGTGGGTTCATGGGTGGCGCGGGACCTGATAGACGGTTTCGGTGCTCGAACGGGGCACTGTACGTGACCAAGGAGTCGCGTTAATGACATTACATACCCCTCACAAAAGGCAATGTGTCTGCGAGCGTACATAAGACAAAAGGGCGCTAAGGACGATCGCCGCCGCTGCACTTTTTTCATGACGTTTTGATGGCAAACGCACATTGAACCGGGTATTCGACCGGTGCGCAGTTTCAGCGGCACTTCTTATCGAGCTGTTTGTCGAACCGATCGGCGGCGGGCGCAACGGCCGCGTCGCTTCGCACACATCGATCGGTTGCAAGGAGGATGAATGCCAGCGAAATCCAAGTCGAGTACAAAGGGTGGTCGCGAGAAAGCCACTCGAAAACTGTCAGCCACGCGGCGCGCCACCGCGCCAACAAAGCGCGGTAGCAAAACATCTGCACAAGATGTTGCCAGCAAGAAAAACCCGCTTGCGCCGCGCGTGCTGGCCCAGCCGGTTTTTTCGCAGCCGCAGGCAACCCCCGATCCCACCGTATTCCGCGTTCCCCATCCGTCCGATGACGCGGCCTACAAGGAGATCGACAAGCTCAATGCCGAACACAAGCTGTTTCCATTGCCATTCCCCACCCCGCGAGGCGGAGTCGAGCCAACCCTGACGCTGGCCGAAGTGATGGGCGGCAATGTGACCGCAATCAACAGGATCAATGCGGGCGGCCAGCTCGTCTTTCACGCAACGGGCGATTGCGGCAGCACCAAGGGTCCAGCCTCACAGAACCAGGTGGCGGACACGATGACCGCCGATTTCCTCGAGACGGCCGCGAACGAAGTGCCGCAGTTCGCCTTGCTGCTCGGCGACGTGGTCTATAACTTCGGCGAGGGCAGGTACTATTACGACCAGTTCTACGAGCCGTATCGCGACTACCCGGCGCCGATCCTGGCTTGCGCGGGCAACCACGACGGCATGGTGTCGCCTGAAGCGCACGCGAAGAGCCTGGACGCTTACCTGCGAAATTTCTGCTCGCAACGAGTCGTGGTGACACCGGAAGCGGGCAACTTGTCGCGCACGGCGCAGATCCAGCCAGGGGTGTTCTTCACGTTCGAAGCACCGTTCGTTCGCGTGTTGGTGCTGTACAGCAATACGCTGGAAGATCCCGGCGTGATCGCGGATTCGCATATAGGCAAGAGCCAGCTTCAATTCCTCGATGCCGCGCTCAAGCGGGTCCGCGCGGAGAACTATCAGGGCGCGCTGCTCATTGCCGATCACCATCCGCCTTACACCATCGCGGCTCATGGCTGGAGCGTCGAGATGCTGGCGCAGATCGACAAAGTCTGCAGCGCCAACGGGATCTGGCCGCATGCATTCTTGTCGGGGCACGCGCACAACTATCAACGCTTCACGCGCACGCGCAGCGCGGACGGTACGCATATTCCTTATCTGGTGTGCGGAAATGGCGGCCACGGGCTGGCAAAGCTTGCGAAACACGGCGACCCCACGATGCGCGCGCCGCAGGTCATCCAGGCGGCAACCAGCACGACGGATCAGGTCGTCCTGGAAAGTTACGACGACAACCACTACGGTTATCTGCGTATTGTCGTGACGCAGGCGCAGCTTCGTATCGAATATCACGCAACATCCGACACGATTTCGAAGAAGTCGCCCAGCGACTATGTCACCGTCGACCTCGCTACGCGTCAGATCGCGCACTTCGCCGCGCCCGATCTTGGCCGCACGGCAGGCGCGGCGACAGCGCGCGCAATGTTCGAGAAGACACGTTCGCAGGGGTAGAGTGCAGGACCCTGTTTTTCGCATGGGCAGCGGTTGCTGCCGGCTTTAATCCGAGGAGGACGCATGGCAGTGAATTACGGGGTGCTCAAGGGCACCGTGACCGGTCATCTTCGCAATGCCGATGACGACCACTATCAGATCCTGGTCCACGCAGGAACGACGGTCTTTCGAATTGCATCGAACGTGAAATCGTCGGCGCCGCACGCGCCTTCAACGGTCTTGTTCGAAGAGCGGGACACGCTGCCCGACACATTGACGAGTGGCCTCGCCGCGCTGACGCCGGGGTTCACCAAGCTGCCGTCTACGCCCGGCGGTCTCTCAATTGACTATGTACGCGGCGGCCTGGTCGATACCAAAGCGATGACACCCGTTCCCGCCGACGCAACCGGCACGACCAACGACCTGAAAGACAAACTGGAAAGCGCGGTCGTCGCGGCGATGTCCATGGAAGGATCGATCATCTATGCGTTCGGATCGAGATGGGGTCCTGAAGAAAACAAGCCGGATCAGTATTTCAAGTTTGTCCCCGGTAATGGCGTACACTACATCCACATGAACCAGGGCAACAGCGGCCAGTACGCGCAGGATAACGGTGCGTATCAGGACGGGGCGCTCATGATCGCGTATGCGGACAACACGTGGCGAGCATTTTTCTTCGCGTTCCAGTCGCAGACCTTTGATACAGACGACCAGGGCAATCCGATTGCGTGAAGTTGAATGCTGAGGGCAACTGTTTCTTGTTTGAGGAGCCGTGACCGTGCCATGGCTCCGTGAACTCGGGTTGCCCGTTAAACCTTCTTCAAATAGTAGGCTTTCAGCATAAAGTTGCCGGCGTCCATCTTGCAGTCGACTTCGTGATCGCCGCCAACCAGGCGAATGCTTTTCACCTTGGACCCTACCTTCAGCGTGATCGACGAGCCTTTCACTTTCAGGTCCTTGATCAGCACCACGGAGTCGCCGTTCGCGAGCACGTTGCCGTTGGCGTCTTTCACCACGGCGCTCATGTCGTCATCGGCCGGTGCGGCTTCCGTCATCGACCACTCATGACCGCAGTCTGCGCAGATGATGCGGTCGGCGTCCGCGTAGGTATTTTCCATCGCGCATAGCGGGCAGGCGGGGAGTGTAGACATGATTCCTTCCAATAGTGATGAATTCGAGGCGGTGCGAACGCGCTCCGGCGGCCGGGATTATAAGCGGCTCGCGGACCGCGTCGTTTAAACCGCGCGTCTGGCGTGCTCGACAAACGCCGGACCGAGATCGGCGATCCCCTGGCATCCCAGCAAGCGCATCGAAATCAGCATCTCGTCCATCATCAGGGCGAGCACTTCGCTGGCCCCGACTCCGCCGCGCGATGCGACGCCATACAACGGCGCCCGTCCAAGCAACACCCCACGCGCGCCTAACGCAACCGCCTTCAACGCATCGCTTCCCCGCCGCACACCGCCATCGATAAAAATCTCCATCTGTCCGCGTACTGCATCGACAATCCCCGGCAACACCTCCAGCGGCGCAAACGTGCTCCCCAACTGGCGCCCGCCATGATTCGATACAACAATCCCATCCGCGCCGTGCGTGACGGCCAGCAACGCATCGTCGATGCCCATCACCCCTTTGATGATCACCTTGCCGCTCCAGTGCCGCCGTACCCATTCCAGATCGGCCCAGCCCAGTGTCAGGTCCATCTGCCGGCTCAGCATTGCGGCATGGCGCGATAAATCCGCACGCTCGCCCACGCTCTTCGCAATGTTCTTCAATTGCGGAGAACCAGACCGCGTCATCTGCCAGCACCAATGCGGATGTGTCACGCAATCGGCGAGAAGCCTGGGCGACAGCCGCAATGGCAAACGGAAGCCATTGCGCGTGTCGTGATCGCGCTTGCCGTGCACGGGGACATCGACGGTGAGAACGAGCGTTGAATAACCCGCAACGCTTGCGCGACGCATCAGATCTTCTGCAATGCCGCGATCCTGTTGCACATAGAGCTGCATCCAAAGATCGCCGTGCGGCGCGGCGGTGCGCACATCTTCCAGCAGCGAAGTCGATGCCGTCGACAACACGAACGGCAAGGCTGCGCGGCTCGCGGCTTGTGCGAGCAGTTCATCAGCCCGTGGCCAGAAGAGGCCGTTCAGACCAGTCGGTCCGACGATCATGGGCGCGGCTGCATCGCGTCCGAAAAAACGTGTCGCGCTCGAACAGCGTGACACGTCGGTGAGCACACGCGGTTTGAAAAGCCATTGCCGATACGCGTCGCTATTACGCTGCAACGCTTCGCCATCTTCGGCACCGCCGTCGAGATAGTCGAAGGCAAGTCGCGGCAAGCGCCGCCGTGCAGCGATCCGGTACTCAGCGACAGAAGAAAACATCAACGCTCCACGAATTAGCAATCGGCCATAAACGCACGATTCGATTGCACTACAATTGAGACGATCACAATCCGATACTTTCAAAGCCCACACAAGCATGTCCAAAAGCGCCGCTGGTACGCCGGAAAAGCCCCACGAAAAAGGGGCTCAGCGCTCGTCGCTGTTCGTCGGATCGACTGAAAAAGCTTTCCAGGTGCTGCACGCCTTCGATGGTCCGAGCCGCCACATGACTCTCGTCGATATCGCCCGCGCATCCGGACTCGACCGCAGTGCGACGCAACGCCTTGTCCATACGCTCGAAGTGCTTGGCTACCTCTACCGCGTGCCGGAAACGCGCAACTACGGGCTGACGACCAAGGTGCTGCAGTTCTCGTATAACTATGTGCGGGCCAACGAACTCATCGATAAAGCCTCGCCGTATCTGCTTGATATCAGCCGTCGTCTCGGCGAAACCACCAACCTCCTGGAACTCGACGGCCACGAAATCGTCTTTGTCGCGCGCTTTCCGGGGCAGCATCTGGTGAACATCGACATTGTGGTCGGCGCGCGTTTGCCGGCCATGTTCACCGCCGCGGGCATCGCCATCCTGTCGCGTCTGTCCGACGAACGTGTGCGCG
>Ga0185299_10006110_pt1 | contig 12998 bp, 22 predicted proteins | sample PaiPotPPA55metaG_FD_128002 | JGI IMG/M metagenome (GOLD analysis project Ga0185299, IMG submission 128002) | Iron sulfur acid spring bacterial and archeal communities from Banff, Canada, to study Microbial Dark Matter (Phase II) - Paint Pots PPA... ...
CAACGCGATTCGTGAGTCAGTTCGTGAAAGGCCTTGACAACTTCCTGCTCATAGAAGACGGAATCCGATGCCGTGATCGTGTAGACGCTTTGGTTCGGCTTCGATTTGAGGATTTGTACAACGCTTGTCATGGAGGGGCTCCGTTTCGCAGTGCAGCACGACAACTCGTGACGCGCTGTCGTGACGGACTGCAATTCCAGTATAGGCGGCGTTGTTGCGTGGAGAAAAGCGAGAACGAGTTTTCTCCTTTCCCCATCAGCTATGCGGCCCGCACCTTACAACGGACGGATTTGGGCTCTGTCGGGTAGCTGGGCGCGGTTACCCGCGTCCAGCCCCCTTCTCAGAACCGTGCATGGGTCTTTCGATCCACACGGCTCAAGCCTCTGCAAAGGGCTCTGATAATCATATAGCCGGCCTGCCTCCGTTCCATTAGAACGGCTGGCGTAGAGTCAGGGTGCAAACCCACCGACTTGACGCACAGGAGGCCGGCATGAACAAGTTTAGTGGAATCGACCTGCACTCGAACAACAGTGCGGTGGTGGTCGCGAGGCACTTTCTAACAGGCTCCGTCTGGACTATCTTTTAAGACGGCCACTGCTTTTGAACGAACAGGAGGCAGCAATGGAACCGCCGAGGGTGGTTTTCATGGGCGCAACAATTTTCCCGATTGTGGTACGGAGCTCATCGGGGTTCTCGTCTATGGCGATTATCGTGGACGGCAATCACGAACAGCGCGGATCGGGCACGTTGGGCACATTCGAGACGCCAGACGCCGCGTTTAAATGCGCCGTCGACCATGCGAAGGCGGAGATAAGACGGCACTGCTTGATGACGATGATCTGTTAGCCGTTTGAGACCGAAAGTTCGAAGCTCGGTCATTCAAAAATGGTCATCAAATTGTCGACCGATGAGTGAGTCGTAGTCGACGGTAGCCGTCGTGACGATCGCTCTCAACATTCCAATGAACGCGTGGCAGTCTCCCCCATGAGCAACTAACACTCGAGCCGAGCGGAGAGAGATGATTCCCCGGTAGGGCGACATGCCGTTAAGTTCATACGACGACGGTGCGGCCGTTTAAGCAACCAAAGCAATGCGGACATGAAGCGTCTGGCCGACTCGCTGTGAGTTCGGCTCGGAACATAAGGGATTCAAATGTCATTGGATCAACGGCAGTAGCAACATAATTTTGCGGATTGGATGGCGGGGAGGAGCGACGGGGAGCCTGCCGCTGAAAATGACGAGTTACTTTGGAATCTATGGTGCTCAGCACGCGTGCTGGCTATCGATGAATGCATAAACACCGTCAACGCCAGAGTCCATTCGCTTTTTGCGGACAACAGGATCCACGACAGCGCCGAAGCGATGCGCTGCGCTGGAGCCTTGCGGCAGCTCAAGCTTTAACAAGGGGCGCGTGTCGCCTTGACACGCCCGCCCGGAGCCTTGCAATTCCAATCCACGTCCGGATTCTCAAGAGCGATAGTTCGCCATCGTTCGCAGGCAAAGAAGCGCCGCAGAGGGAGGTGCAATTTTGCATTGCAACAAAGCGTTTAACGGCGAGCGCGCTAAAGAGACCACCGGGTCGGGCGCGGTCGGCGGCGTGGTCACGCCGACACTCTTTGTCGGGGCGGCGCTCGGCTGGCTGTTCGGGACGATGCTGGGATTCGTCTTTCCAACGATTTCTGCCCCGGCCGCCTACGTGATCGTCGGCATGGGATGCTTCCTGGCGGCGACGACGCGTGCACCTTGATGGCCGTGCTGATGATCTTTGAAATGACGCTGAGCTATCAGTTGATGCTGCCGCTTTCGCTTGTGTGCGTGATTGCTTATTTCGTGGCGCAGGCGAGCGGGGAAGCGTCAATGCACGAGATCACGATTCGGCGCAACCGCGAGCAAAATTCCCGCATTCGGCTGCGCGCGACGCGGATGCGCGACCTGATCCAGCCGGTCGATACCGTTGTCACCCGCACTGCGTCACTCGATGAAATGACGCGCATGTTTCTCGCCCATCCGGTGAAGTATCTCTACATGGTCGATGAGCGTAACATTTACCTCGGTGCGGTGGCGCTGCAGGCCGTGACGTCAGTGTTGCTCGAAGCGCACGTTCAGACCCGGCCCTGCGCGTGCGACCTGATGCACATCGATTCACTCGACACGATGACGCCGGACATGAGTCTCGCCGAGGCGCTGCAGCGTTTCGTCGATCATCGAGGCGAGCGCTTGCCCATGACTCAAAGTAATGACAATCCGCACCTGCTCGGCGTCGTCTACAAGACGTCGCTGCTCGATGCGTATGTGCGCCTGACGCCGTCGATGGAATATTGCGGCGCGCCGATGCAGAACCGGGAACCGGATGGGAGCGAGCAGGGCCGCCGGACATTCCCTCGTGCGTACCCCCACTTTGGCGCGATCTCCTCCTGCAACGACGACGTGCGGCGTCAAAGCGATTCGCGTCCCGGACGCCGTCCACTGATCGTGGTATTACGCACAGACAAAGCGGCAGCGGCCGTCCACAATGCGCGAATCGTTTGCGAGCAATCCATCGCCGATGCCTATCGATCCTCACATTACACGGTCCGCGATCCAAGCCCCGTGAACCCACCAACGGACTTGATCGCAGCGGCCGAAGCAAGCTTTCGTGCACTGTCGACGTACGATGTGACCTTGCGTTCGAGCACCGCGAGCGCCGAACCGGTTGAGGTTCACTACAGCTTCCGAAAGCCGGACTTCATCCGCATGGATTTCATCCGGCCGCATGCGGGCGCGACGCTGATCTATAGTCCGGACACGAAAACAGTACGCGTTTGGCCATTCGGCTTTCACCGCTTTCCGTCGCTCGTGCTCGACCCGCACAATCCGATGATTCGAGGCCCGCACGGACATCAGGTCGACGAATCTGATCTGGGCGCGCTCCTGCGCAACATTCGCGCGCTTCAGGACGGCGGCGACACGCGCATCGTCGGGGAGGCCATGATCGGTACCCGACGCGCAACGCATATTATTGTCGAAGGTGCATCCAGTCGCGCGGTGGCTGGCGTACATCGCTTTCAAGTCTGGCTGGATGTGACGACCGCCCTGCCGATCAAGGTTATGAGCGAGACGGACGAAAGCGAGTTGATCGAAACAGTGGTGATGGACAACCTGCGCGTCGACGTGCCGTTGCCGCCCCGTTTTTTCGGCTGATCTGGGAGGCGAACCGTGGCGATGACGGAGTACTGCTTTGCGACCATATGTCGCATCGACGCACCGCTGCGCGGGATGGACGTGATCCAAGAATCGACGCGTTGGCCCGAGTGACGGAAGAGCGTTGGGCGTGTGTCGGAGGTTGCGACCGGCGGAGAAGACGAGTTATTTACCGTTCATATAGACACGTTTAATTTGGTCCACGGATTCGGATCATTAGCCGTTGTGGCTGCAATTGTGCTGATTGCGGGTGTCGCTGTCCTCGCGCGCTTGTCGAAGCAACTCGAACACTTCGGCGTCGCCGGTCTGACAAAAGTCGAGGTAGAACTGGCCGACGCTGAGGTAAGTGTACGGGCGCAGCACGCAGACGAATTCGTCGACGATGCTCTCGATGCGCGCATCCGAGTCCGCAGGCGCAACCGGGAGCGCGGCCACGATGCGTGACGGCTTCTTTTCCCTCAAAGCCATCACGGCTGCCTTCAGCGTCGCGCCCGTCGCCATGCCGTCGTCGACCACGATCGCCACGCGGCCTGCGATCTCCACCGCCGGCCGCTTGCCGCGATACAGCGCCTCGCGCCGCGCAAGTTCGGACTTCTCTTGCGCGAGCACAGTGTCGAGCTCGGTTTCGGTAACGCTCATGTATCGAACGACGTTCCGGTCTAGATAGAACGCACCACCCGACGCAATCGCGCCCATTGCAAGCTCGGGCTGGATGGGCACGCCAAGCTTGCGTACGATCAGGACATCGAGGTCGGCCGCGAGCGCCTGCGCCACTTCGAAACCCACCGGGACGCCGCCACGCGGTAGGGCCAGCACCACGACATCGTCGCGGCCAGCGTAAGCGCCGAGTAGCCCGGCGAGCGCGCGGCCCGCTTCGGCGCGATTCGCAAACACCGATTCCATGCTGCAATTCCATCGATGACGACACACAGATCGCGGCGTGCAAACCGCATTCCGCAGAGACTTTAGTCGCCATTTGATTGATTTGAAAGCGAGCGATGCGAAAGCAAACCGCTTATTGCGCGGCGCCATGCCTGCCTGCCCCGGCGGCAAAGCGCGCCGCGCCCACAAGACCTTCCGCGAACACCGCCGCGTAGCCGCCCGCACCTTCGCGACGCAGCGCGTCGGCCGTATCGTCGGTGAGTGCGTTGTCGTAGACCGAACGCCGGTCGGTGCGCATGGCCGCCTGCGGCAAGGCGGCCAGCTCACGCGCAAGCGCCTCCGCTGCCGCACGCGACCCGCCACGCGCGACCACGCGATTCGCGAGACCGATCGCCAGCGCCTCGCTGGCGTCGACGGGGCGCCCAGTGAGAATCAGATCCAGCGCACGCGACATGTCGATCAATCTTGGCAGCCGCAGCGTCCCGCCATCGATCAGCGGCACCCCGAAGGGTCGACAGAAAACGCCCAGCACTGCGTCCTCTTCGACGACCCGCAAATCGCACCACGCCGCGAGTTCCAGGCCGCCTGCCACCGCGTGTCCGGCGATGGCCGCAATCACAGGCTTGCCGAGCATCAGCCGCGTGGGTCCCATCGGGCCTGGACCCGTGCCGTCGGGACGAATCTCGTTGCGGTGCTCGTCATCGTTGAGCGCGGTGAGGTCTGCACCCGTGCAGAACGTGCCGCCCGCGCCCCACAGCACGGCCGCCGCCAGCGACGCGTCGGCGTCGAAGGCTTCGAAGGCGGCGCGCAGCGCATTGGCAACCGACCGATCGACCGCGTTACGACGCTCCGGCCGGTCGAGCACGACGGTCGCAATGCGCGGGTCCAGCGGATGCAATTCGAGCCGGACGTGTTCGCCGAAGTGAGTCACAGTCGGCACGGGCGTGGGCGTCGCGTCGGACATCGTCTTTTCCCTGAACGAACGGCATTTACACAAGCATACTCGCCGGCAGGCGTACGGTGCTGGCTTCCTGGATCCGCTCGAGTCGCTATGCGACGCGCTCTTTGCCTCACGCGGTGAGCGCCTCGGTCTCTTCCGCGCAAGCCGAGTGCGGCATCGGATAGGCATGCCACTCGACGGGGGAGCCGTAGCCGCACGCGATCTCGACGGCGCGTTCGCCCGACTCTATCGGCAGCACGTCGTCGTGGATGACGTGCGCGGCGAAGATCCGCGTGTGGAGGTTGGCTTCGCTAAACGCCTGCGCGATCAGTTCGGGCGATGGGGATGTACCCGGAAAGCGCCACGATGCCCGCGAGCGTCTCGGGATGGGCAAGCGCCGACGTACAGGCCATCGCCCCGCCTTGCGAAAAATCCGCGAGAAAGACCCTGCTGGTCGGAATGCCGCACTCGTTTTCGCGCTCGATCAGCCGCCGCACCGCTCGGCACGACGCCTGTATGCCCGCTTCATTCTTTGCTATCGCGCACTGTGTTTGGTGGCCTGGGCGGCGGTGCGGGTTTTCGTGAAATCGCCGCCAGTCGGCTACCTCCACTCGCCGGTCTGTGCGTGTAGTGTCGAACCAACGACCAGAAACTGACCCGCCAAAACTTAGCAGGCAAGCTTGATCGGCACGGTATGCATTCGCTGTGACTGCTCTGCTACCCGTGCCGGTATTTCCTTGCTCATCGACCACATCACCAGTGGCATTGAACCACTCCAGATCGGGACTCCGTCAGACAGTCCTTCAAAGCTCGTGCGTTGAGCATTAGGCGCCAGGGCTACTTGAGGGGACAGCGTCAAGCAGGAAGTCACGACCGGACAACACCATTGTCGCTGCCCAATTGAGGTGGCAACCCCACCGACCCGCCTCAGCGACCTGTTGACCGGTACTCGCGGTCATCGAGATCAGCACGTTTCTCGGCGAGAGGCCGATCGGAAGGAAGGGCGGATGTCGATCGCGGCGGGCGTATTCACGACGCACGTGCGTTCGGGAAATTGACGGAGGCTGCTCCACGTTCCCACGTCGACTCCAGCACCGTCAGCTCCCCGCTAGCCTGCGCGTCTGCTTCTTGCCGAACTGCCTGTCGCGCCCAAGAGAAGCGGACTCGTGGGACTCGTCGCCGCATTTTGCAGCGTTGTGCGGGCCATTTATTCGCTGGCACAGCCTGCTTGCCGCCGGCATGACCAGACCGTTGAAGCTGCGCAGCTATGTCAGTGGCGTATGGGGCGCTGGGACACGGTCGGGGGACTCCATCCGTGGCGCCGGAAAAAGCTCGGCGACCGGCGGCTTGTACTGCTTGTGGCCGATTTTTGACCATGTCGATGGGCAAAAATCGACCCTAGGCGAACGCCTAAACTCATGCGTCAAGCAACAGCAGCAACCGTTTCATGAAAGCGAGATGCTGTGTGTACAGCACGCCGGCAGCTCCCTCCTGGTCGTGTTTTTCAGCCTTTAGCTCGGTACGGCGTATTTGTTCGATGATCGTCGCCCGTACCGCCTCGACTCGTCCAGAGGCTTGCCGGAACGAGCTATTTGCTGAGACGTACCACCTGTGTACCAGGGTCAATTGTTCTTTCAATTCCGCTTCATTCAGTCGGTCGTTCAGCACGTTGAGGCTTGCGGCGGCGATATCCGTCGATATGCCATCTGCAGATGTAACGGTGAGGGTGTTTCCCGCACGTGTTAAATGCACCGACTCATTTCCTTCACGTCGATCAAGAAGAAATTGCGCACAGCGCGACGCATCGCTGACTTGTTCGGCGACCACGTATAGGACTCTCGGCTCAAGCGCCTCTTCCGGTTGAAAATCGACCATGAAGCGAACATCCAATGTCGCGCCGAGTTGTACGCATTGCGTTACGTACATGTCGCCCTGAGGTATTGCCGTCAACGTTGAAGCGGTTGTGGTCATCTGGGCTGCAGGCGAGTTGGTGAGCGATGGGCTTTTATATGCTAGCTCGTGTCGCAGGGTGTCGTTGGGACGACAGAGCGCTTTTGTCCGAAGTTACTCTGGCGGGCTCACTCGGGCATGAGTTTCGTAGACCGCAGTTCATCGCCCCGAAAACGAGGAGCTCGTGTCCCCGGCTAATCATCCGCACCAAAAAACGAATTGATAGCAGGTAGATCTCAGCTCTTTTTGGACGTTTTCGCGACAAACGGCGTTGGTATGTGCTGAACCTTCTCGCCTCCGCATTTCGGGCAATGCGGATGAGCGGTCTCATGTTCAGCGAGATGTTCGGCGTGCTCGAACATCTCGCCACACTTCTCGCAACGGTATTGGTAAGTCGGCATGGCGCTCCTCGAACACGAATCTCGCACGTGCTGGCTAGATACGCTACGTCAGCGACGTCCGTTACTGTAGTAACCCATTCTAGTGCAGGAAACGCACGCGTACGCGTCTCACCCAGCGCTCATTATGCGCGATTCAAGCAACGCCGGTACCGTTTACGGGCACGTGATTTCCACTACAACCGACCCGCATTGGGGGCCTGCTTGAGGTTCCCCCGAGATTTCGTCTCCCTTGAGGTCGTGTGTAAACTCGACTAAAAAGAAGGAAGCAATGTTGAAGATACCGAGGCAGGAATACACGACGGAGTTCAGGACGCTTGCGGTGCAGCGGGTGAAGGACGGGCAAAACATTCGCGACGTGGCGCGGGAGCTCGGAATTTCACACCAGACGCTGCTTAACTGGGTGAAGTCTCAGGAAGCGGGAACGCTGAAGGCCCGGGGGCCAAAGTCATCACGCCGGAGCAGATGGAATTGTCGCGTCTATGGGCAGAGAACAAGCGACTGACGATGGAGTTCGAGATTGCAAAAAGAAAGCGGCGAACTTCGCGAGGGAGCTTCTGTGAAGTACGCCCGGGTTGATTCTCAGCGTCGGTTGTTCGGGTCGATTACGAGGACCGAGCGTACGGTGATTGTCGGGTTGGCGTCCGAATGAACTAGCCCGTACAGGTCCGATACCTTGCGATCGGCATCGGCAAGCAGCGGGAAATTCAGCGCATGACCTTGCGTTTCCTCGATGTCTTGCTGCCAGCCTCGGTGGTCGTTCACAGGGTCCACTGACAGGCCGATCACCTTGACGTGGCGCTTGTCCCATTCAGGTTTCAGGCGGGCGACTTCGCCGAGTTCCGTGGTGCAGACCGGCGTATAGTCCTTCGGATGACTAAACAGTATGCCTCACGACTTCCCGAGCCACTCGTGGAAGCGAATGCGACCTTCGGTGCTGTCCTGCTCGAAGTCAGGCGCGACCTGTCCGAGTTGAATGCTCATGTCGAATCGCCTTTTTGACGAGTGCGGCGCGGCAGGAGGCCCTGCCCGAACGCCGGCTAGTCGTTGAAAAGACGACCTTCCGTCACTTCGTTCACGTATCCGCTGCGAATGACGAAGTCGCCAAAGTGTTCACCCGTACGCCGCTCGCGCGCAAAGTGCTCGATGATCTTGCCGAGTTCCGCCAAGATCACGGCCTCACCCACGTTCTCGAGGTACATCTTGTTCAGCCGCTCACCGTGAAAGCCCCCGCCAAGATAGACGTTGTATTTTCCGGAAGCGCGTCCCGTAAAGCCGATCTCAGCAATGTAGGGCCGCGAGCAGCCATTCGGACAACCGCTCATGCGAATCGTGATGGGTTCGTTTCTGAGACCATGGTCCGCCAGCACACGTTCGAGCTTGTCGATCAGCGACGGCAGATAGCGTTCGCTTTCGGCCATCGCGAGCCCGCAGGTTGGCAGCGTGACACACGCGATCGAATTACGCCGCAGTTGGCTTAGCGCCTTCTCCGGTGCCAGACCATGAGTGCACAAGAGCGCGTCGATCGATGCACGTTCGTCGGCGGCGACGTTCGCGATCTGGATGTTCATGCGGCTGGAAACCCTTTCCCCATATAGAGCGTCCAAAATTCATCCAATATTTATCCAAAATTCTATCCAGCCTTAAGCTTGATCTCGGTCCATTCGCGACCACGAACGTCGCGGTAAAGGCTGGTCATTTTCCCAGACTTGTGACCCAGCAAAGCTTGTGCAAAATCTTGTCCGTACTCCTCCGTATAGAGCCCGGCGGCGAGCGACCGGATCTCGTGAAAACTCGGCGGCGTGCGGCCGGCCGGGACTGGGATTTTTCTCGGAAGTGCGCGAACTTGATGCTCAGCGTTCCGCTCTTCGGTGCGGTGCCGGGTTCCACGTTGCCGGTTTTGCGAACCAGGTGGATTACATTCTTAGAAAGCACTTGGTCGCGACATCGCTTAAGCACATCCTCGAGCGTCAGCCCCAGCGTGTCCAAACGGAGCTCAAGCGGAATGCGCAGTTTCGCGCGCCTTTCTTCCTTGCCCTTCGACTGTTCGACCAGCAGATAGCCGTCTTTGATGTCCTCGAACTTCATCTTGGCGATGTCCTCTCGGCGCTGCCCGCACATCAGCGCTAGCTCCATCGCATTCGCCATCCAGCAGTCGACGCGCGCCTTCCTTGCCTCAGCAAGAATCGCCTTGAAATCATCCAACGTGAGGCGAATGCGCTTCACGTCCGACTTCGGTTTGAGCACGGCCTCCACTGGACTTTTGCCGACAGCTACCAGCCCGTTCTCGATCGCGTCCCGGTAGACGTCGACGAGGCGATTGCGGATTTTCGCGGCGCTGGTTGGGCCACGCGATGTTTCGCTCACGCGAATGAATGCCGCAATTTCCTTTGGCGTGACTAGGCCGATGCTGTGCTTCGCGAAGTCGGCATCCCTGATGGCGTTAAGCGCGGCCTTCATGCCACTTATGGTGCTGGCATTTCCAACCAGGCGCACAGCCTCGTAGGTCGTGCAGTAGTCCCGCAGCGATATATCCGAGCCGTCGATGCGCTGCAGGAGGCTCACGGCACCTTTCCTGCGCTCCAGTTCGGCGTTCGCAGTTCGCACCTGCGCGGCGGCCACCTTGAAGTCTCGGCCGAGCCCAAACGGATCGCCCGTCGAGGGGTTTTTGAACCAGCAATAGCCTTGACCGTTCTGGTATAGGTTCGGCGGCCAGCCGCGCCGAGAAGCGATGCGCCGCCTAGCTGCCACGAGTCATCCTTTCGATCTTGTCGGCGATAGGGTCGACGTACTCGGCCTTCGGGTCGCAAAAATACTTGTTGCCGATTTTCTTCGGCGCTGGGCGGATCTTCCCGTTATGCACCCAATTGCGCAGCGTGTTGGGGTGCGGCTTCCAGTCCGGGAAAATCGCCGCAGCCCAAGAGGAGACGAGAATCAGTTGTGCCATGTCGGCAACTCCAGATAGTGTTGGGTGATGCGCAATAGCGCGTCTATGTGTTCAGTCATGCTAGGATTTCTCCACAATCACAAGGGAGAGACATGTCGGATCACACCTTTTTTGAAGAGAACGACTATTTTTTCTGGACGTTCGCGGCTGAGCTGCCCAACGGAAAATGGGAGGCATTTGTTTTCTTTGAGAGAAAATCGGACCATCAAGGAGTGGTTGCTAAATCCGTAAAGCATCGAATCAAACATGAGTTCGATTCTCGTAATGACGCGATGAGTGCGGCAACCGATCTTGGATATGACTTGGCATCGCGAGACGCCACTCAAATCGACGAGGTCGGAGGTCACGAGGTCGGTAACGGCTGATCGCATCACGCCTTCCTTGCTCGCCAGAGCGGCGTCCCGGTTGCGCAACGCGATGCCTTCATCGATCATGGAGCACAAGTCGTTCCCACGGCTTTCAACCTTGATGCGCTTGCCGAATTCATCGAACGTGGTGTAGACCATCACACCGGAATCGAGACGTTCTTTGTCCTTCTCCAATTCGGCCTGCTTGCGCCCAATATCCCAGAACGGCGCCAGCCAGTGATCTTCGGCTGGCGGCGGATTCGTGTTCTGATAGCCGAACGCCATCGCGCCTTCAGGCGACGTGGCCGTAATCTCGCGCTCGGTCTGGATCTGCGCGTTGGTGCGGCGCGGTGTTTCGATGATGTCGAGCAGGGCGAGCACGGTTTTAGGTTGAGCTGCCGCAATGTATTCTTGATTCGCGACCTGCTGCTCAACATCGGGCGTAAGACCCTGAGACTGGCCCATCATCGCGCACGTATGAGCGATCTTCACGCCATCCTTCGCGAGGTCTCGACCAACGTATGCTCGGATCGTCCAGCCGGCAGCGCGCGCAACCCATTCGCCGGGCGACGCCGCCTCGGCCTGTTCCCGCAATTTCTTCAAATCCATTTCCTGCTCCGTTGCCCCGCGTAGAGCGGGAGTTGCTGCTTTTCTTTGAACGCATCTCGCGCAATATCTGCACGCCGCAAGAGCGCCGGCAACTGTTCCCGCATCGATTCGAACAATGTCCGCAAGCCGCCTTCGTGCTTTTCCAGATATGCACGGCCCATGTGCTCATAGAAGACTTTGATAAAGCCATCCGCGCCGTACCCGACAAGCGCATCGAACGCACGCAATTCCGGTTCCGTCATCGTGAACGAGGCCTTTAGTTCGACGTACGGTATTGCAGTCAATTTAGCCATTCTCAACTCCCTTGTCGCCTAGCACGGTGGTCACTTCGGTGCGGCCTTTAGGGCGCGGTCTTGCCAGAATTCTGTGAGAGCTTCGGCCATGAGCGCGCCGACCGCATCTTGTAGTTCGCCGGCTTTATCACCCATGTACTGGATTCGGCCCCAGCCGCGTACGCGAAGTGCGCTCTCGACTCCGTCGGCCACCATGCTCCCGGGTGAGTCGAGTATGTACCCGTGCTCAAACCGGAATGGCGGCACATATTTCTGTTCTGGATGGCCCGCGCAGCCTTGTCAGCGATCGGCACGCCGGGAACGGCGACGGGACCGATTCGAACCATGCTGTCGCTCATGCTAGGATTCCTTCAAGACACCGAGGGAGGCCGAAATGTGGACCTGCAGAAACTGCAAGGCGGGGTTCGACTTTGCTCAGGTCGAGCCGGAAGTCGATGAACAAGGATTCTCTTTCCTCTGTTCAGCATGTGACTACAGAAACAAGCTCGTGGACGTCGGCCGAGATGCGAACGGGAACCTCCAGCTTGTCCAAGTCGACAGCGAATAGACCAACGTCTGGGAGATAGCCATGAAATTCGACTACAAGGAGTTCCACATCGACGCGTCGCCTCTTGATGAAGGAGGTCACTACTACGGCCGCGCAAAGATCTATAGGCGCACCTCGGCGGGTGGTGAAGCTGTCGAGGTGAAGTATTCGGGCGACCTCGGCGACTATCCGTCGGACGCTGCCGCATTCGAGGCGGCGCAGCGATGGGCCATCCAGTGGTGCGACGAGCATGGCACTTAGGCAGCGTGGAACGATCCCTCGGAAATCACGATGGAGACGGATATGCTCACACGTGCCGCCTTGCAAAGGATCGCACTGTCGGTGACCAATCTTTCGACCCTAACGCAAGATACAGCGAGAAGGCCGCAAGCGACGGGCAGATCAAGGTTCTCGTTATCGGTAACCCACTGGGCAAAGAAGCGCCCTACATATCGTTTAGATTTCCTGATGACTTGCTTGACCGGTACGATGCTTTGCCAGCACCTGATCGCAAAAGAACTGAGGATCGCATCATCGCCGCGGCGCGCGCGATCTGTTGCCCGACTATCAGAGTGGGTGTTGTCACATTAAAGCGTTGGGCTCTCAGTAGTTCGATGGACTGACCTTTCCTCAAAAGCCAGACGGATTTTGGCTAAGCTCGGTGAAACGATGCCACGCGGCAAAGCGGTCGGCGAGTTGTTTTCGGTAGAGCGACGCACGCAGTAGATGTCGCTTCAGTGCGAAGTGTTGCCGGATCACGCCCTGAGACAGTCCGTCAAGGTTTTTCAGAGTGAGGTTGGTCTCCGGTACGCGGTTCGACACACACGAGCAGGCCGCTTGAACGAACTAGCATCCCAATGATGTTGATGGGTACCATAGTGGTGCTGCCCGCGTCGACCTTCGAGAGCGATAAACACAAATCGTAG
>Ga0185299_10006111_pt1 | contig 12997 bp, 11 predicted proteins | sample PaiPotPPA55metaG_FD_128002 | JGI IMG/M metagenome (GOLD analysis project Ga0185299, IMG submission 128002) | Iron sulfur acid spring bacterial and archeal communities from Banff, Canada, to study Microbial Dark Matter (Phase II) - Paint Pots PPA... ...
AGCGCGCGAGGAATTGCACTCCATCGCGGCGCAGCTTCGTGCCGAATATCCTGTCGATTCGAAGGCGGGAATTGATTTCGAAGCATTCTCACTGCAACAGGACACCACCCGCGAAACGCAACCTGCCGTTTTGGCGTTGTTCGTGGGAGTGGGGCTGGTCTTGCTTATCGCCTGCGCAAACGTGGCGAATCTTTTGCTGTCTCGCGCTGGTCTGCGGCACAGAGAGATAGCTCTGCGGGCAACGCTCGGAGCGTCGCGAGGCCGCATCATTCGCCAACTACTTACTGAAAGTGTCTTCCTTTCTCTGCTTGGCGGCGTTGCAGGACTGTTGCTGAGCTGGAACGCAATGAAATGGTTGCTGGCGCTTCGCCCCAAGTCCATGGTTCTGCTGGAAGGAGTCAAGATCAATTTCCAAGTTCTCGGCTATGCTTTTGCAGTCTCGCTGTTGGCGGGAATTATTTTTGGACTCGCGCCATCATTGCAGGCGTCGAAAACCGATTTAAACGAAACTATGAAGGGTGGTGGAAGAGGAATTGTCTCCGGCAAGCAACGCTTTAATAGTTTGCTGGTGGCCACAGAAGTAGCATTGGGATTTCTCTTGCTCGTCGGCGCGGGCTTGATGACTCGAACGTTCGCGCGCCTCATTAACGTGGACACCGGATTCCAACCCGACCACGTGTTGACCTTTCAGATCTCTCCGCCGGAAAGCCGGTATCCGAAAGATGAAGACCACGTCCGCCTAATTTATCAGCTGAAAAAAAATCTCGAAGCGTTGCCAGGCGCGGAGTCCGTCGGGGGCGTTCATCTCTTGCCGTTCGATGATTATGCGAATTGGTACAGCTACTACTGGCGGCCTGGTGCCGCGCCGCAAGATCAAAATACTTTGCTTGCGGACCATCGGTCCATCACTCCCGGTTTCTTCAAAGCGATGGGCATCCCTCTGCTGGCTGGTCGAGACTTTGACGATGCGGACAATGCCGCGCGGCGTCGGGTTGTCATCGTGGATGAATCCTTGGCCCAGCAAATGTGGCCCCACGAGAGCGGGGTCGGAAAAGAACTGAACCTCGAAACAATTCATGAAGGAGATTTTAGTCGAGCCACCGCCGTCGTGGTCGGTGTCGCAAAACACACCAAATATCTTCAATTGGCCGGCAACGGGCGCCCACAGATTTATGAGCCGTACGCGCAATCCACGCGGGAAATCATGGCCTTCGCCATACGAACGACAGGCGACCCACAAGCGCTCATCGGAGCCGTTCGCGCGGAGGTGGCAAAGTTCGACACGAATCTTCCTCTCGCAAAAGTGCGCCCAATGGAAGATTACGTTCGAGAGGCGCGGGCTGCAGCGCGTTTCACTATGCTGCTCGCGCTGGCCTTGGCAGGGCTCGCCCTAGCCCTCGCTTCCATCGGGATCTATGGGGTCACGTCGTACTCGGTAGCTCAACGAAAAAATGAGATTGGGATTCGCATGGCGCTAGGAGCTCAGGCAAGCGACATACTTAAGATCGTGTTAACCCAGGGCATGAGCGCAGTATGTACCGGTGTCGCTATTGGCCTGGCACTATCTTTGCTGGTGACGCCCATGCTCTCGAGCTTGCTGTTTGGAATTCGCTCTACGGACGTTCTAACGTTTGTTGCGGTCGCGTTGTTTCTTTCCGCGGTGGGATTGCTAGCTTGCTGTATTCCAGCTTGGCGCGCCATGCGCGTGGATCCAATTGTGGCCCTACGATACGAATAAAGCTTATTAAGAATTGAAGGCCTGCTGTTACTTCGCAGTGGGAGATAGTCGCAGAGTAATTTCCGTTTCCTTCTTTGGGCGAATTACCAGACGCTTCGACCAGTCTGAGAAGACCTTATTCGAATATGCGCGGACGTCGTATTGCCCGGCCTCGAAACGCGTAAATTCGAAGTGCCCATTCGAATCGGTATGAGTGGCGTGCGGACGCAGGCCGTCGGACGTTTGAATCGTCACGCTTGCGTCTGCGACCGGTTTTCCCTGCTCGTCGACCACAGTTCCAGAAAGTGTTCCTAATCCGTGTGCAAATTGGGCGTTTGCCGATAAGGCAAAGGCCATGGCCGCAATCGCGATGAAAAATGCCACAGTTCGTTTCATTGCTCACCCCGGGTCGATCTCCACACAATTGTATCCCCCGCTCAGCGTGAGCCAGAAAGCCCGCAGCAGATTGTTCTCTATAACAGACTGTTCGGAGGGTCAGGTTAGACCAGCTAGTATTTGTAGTGTCTGCTGGCCGCCGCATGCGCAGGCTGATCCTGACGTCCCGTGTCGGGATTCAGCCCGCGTTCGAGCGCGAGAAAATAAGTGAGAAGTTGCAACGGGACCAGATGCACAAAGGCGGTGAGCCACTCCGCCACTTCGGGGACGACGAGTATGTGTTCAGCTGAAATATCGTGATTTGCCGATGGACTTGCGATCGCTGTGCGAAGCATTTTCAATTCGCCGGCGGCGCGCAGGATTTGCCGCGCGCGAACGTCCGTTTCACGGCCGGTGAGCAATCCAATCAGCGTTGCGCGAGAATCGGTTTCTGAAAACGGGCCGTGGAGTATTTCTTCCGTCTCGAATCCTTCTGCCGCGATGTAACACGCCTCCTTGATTTTCAGCGCAGCTTCGCTCGCCGTGGCCCAGCCCACTCCGGTGCCGAAAATTTCGATGCGCGCTAGCGGCGCCATTTGTTTTGCTAACTCACGCACCTGAGGCTCGAGTTTAAGCGCTTCGCGCATCAACTGCGGGACTTGCGAGAGTTGTTTGTGCGAATACCGCTCAGCCAGAAGCTTCCGGCGCTCTACGACGCGCGCGATCAAAATTGCCAACGCTGCCAGCGCGGTCGAATAGCTTTTTGTGTAGGCAAACGCGACCTCCTGTTCGCAGGTTTGGATTTGGAAGTCTGCCCCGCGGACACCTTCGCCGCTCATTTCTCCCGTAATGGCTACCGTCAGCGCTCCCGCAGCGCGCGCCATGCGCAAAGCTTCCACGGATGCGGTGGTGGTGCCGGTATGCGTAATCACGACGACGGTATCTTTGGAAGTAAATGCGATGGGATGGTGCACGAGCTCAAACGATTGTTCGTAGTGAGCCCAGATCCGTCCTGCGGAGAACTTACGCGTCCAGCTTTCAGCCACTCGAGCCGCGTGCAACGAAGTTCCAATTCCTACGAAGGTGATGCGTTCCTTTTCAGCGATGGCGTCAGCGGCGCGCTCGATCTCTTCTCTTTTCTGCAAAATCTTTTCGATTAATTCAGGCTGAGCCTGAATCGCATCATAGACATGATAGGGGTGCGCCTTGCGCATCTCTGGTGGCATTGATTTTTCTCCCGCAACGATGTATTGAAATTGCCCGCGCTGTGGCGGCTATTCTAGCGAAACAGGAGTCCAATGGCTTTATACATCTCGCAACACACGCTGGCGTGCCTAACGCGCCAAGGTGCGCAAGAGCTTACGACGCGTTTGCAGAAAGCCACGGCGGTAAAGGCGCGGCGAGTCCTAGTGAACATGCAGGAGGGCAAAATGCTAGTGGAATTCGAAGCGCCCAGCCGTGAGGAACTTGAAAAGTGGCTGGCCTCAGAGAAATTTCATTTTGACTGGCTTCTGCGCGTCGAATTCGAGGCCGCTGGAGGTGCGCTTCAAGCTGTCTGATAGCGTCGGAGAACGCCGCACCATGTCGCCTGTAGCCGCCGCTTGTACCAGGACCTTGCCACCACGCATTGTTCCGGTATATTCTCTTGGCATGTCGCGCCTCACCACAGACCGGCTCACCTGTTGTTGCACACGCCTGTCTTCTGGCGGGGTTCAGCTAGCTATCTAGAAAACGGATTCTAGCTCGGTACTTCAGACCCACCGCCAGAAAAGCTGGCAGGTGGGTTTTTTATTTTAGGTCGTTTTCAGGGCCAATGAGTCTAATCACGAGGGGGAAAAGGACATGTCAGACTACAAGCATCCCGAGACTTTAGTTTCCACGCAATGGGCAGCGGACCACTTAAATGATCCGAATATCCGGCTTGTGGAAGTGGACGTTGATACCAGCGCTTACGACCAGGGCCACATTCCCGGAGCAGTCGGTTGGAACTGGCAGTCGCAGCTCCAGGATAATATTCGCCGCGACCTGATCGACCAGTCAGCGCTTGAATCGCTACTCGGCCAATCGGGAATTTCGAACGACACAACTATCCTTCTCTACGGGGACAACAATAATTGGTTCGCGGCGTATGCTCTCTGGCAACTGAAATATTACGGGCATAACGACGTTCGTTTGATTAACGGTGGCCGCAAGAAATGGGTGGAAGAGAAGCGATCTCTCACCACTGATCCAACCAAAGTGGCAGCCACGAAATATCGCGCGGCTGGTCCCGATGAGTCGATTCGCGCGCGCAAGGAAGACGTCTTCCGCTTCCTCGATAAAAAGGCTCCGGCGCAGCTTGTCGACGTTCGCTCGGTCGACGAATTCACGGGAAAAGTTATCGCGCCGCCGGGAATGTCCGAAACTGCGCAGCGCGGCGGCCATATTCCTGGAGCCGCCAACGTTCCCTGGGCCCAGGCGGCTAATGAAGACGGCACGTTTAAGTCACTCGAAGCGCTGAAAGCGCTTTATGAAGGCAAGGGCGTGACAGGGAAGAACGAAGTGATCGCCTATTGCCGCATCGGCGAACGCAGTTCGCACACCTGGTTCGTCCTGAAATATCTTTTGGGATACGACAACGTGAAAAATTACGACGGCTCATGGACCGAGTGGGGCAATCTGGTCGGCGCTCCCATCGAAAAAGAAACAGCAGCTGCAGCACGCTAGCTCTTGATTGCAAACCGGCCCCGAAGCGCAAGTTTCGGGGCTTTTTTTTCTGGAGCGGAATCGCAAGCTAAGATGCCGGGCTAAAACCCCGCCGCGGCGGGCAGGCCGGCGCTACGAGGACAATGGCCCCGAATGTTGGCCTTGTGATCTTGAAGTTGGAATCAATTTATCCTGCCCCGCGAATCCGATATTTCAAGGGATTTCGCTTTCCGGGACTCCGTTGTGGCGAGCTTCGTCTTCCAGAGCGCTGATCTTCGCCTCGATGTCCTCGCGCTGTTTTTGGTAGCGCGCGAGCGCGTCGTGCCAATCGTCGGGTTTTGACCAGCCGTAGGTCCTCGGCGCGTTGGTGGTTTGTCCATTCAATGCCGCCTGCAGTTGCGCGATCTTGTCATCGAGTGGCGGAATTTGATTTTGCAGCTTGGTAATTTGTGCGCGATATCCCGCGTTCTTCCCGTTATTATTTGACTTGGGCTTGTTCGCCGCGCCAGCCGGTTTTGTATTTGCATTAACCGAAGGGGAAGGAGAGGAATGAAACCGGCCGTCGTCATTGGTCCAGACTTTTTTATCAGCGGGTTGGGTTGCTGTAGGGGACGAAGGTGATTGGGTCGAACTTGGCGCCGGAGCTGAAGAATCGTTTTGCGCTCGCGCGTTGGCCGCAACGAGCATGAAACCGGTAATCACGAAAAGGGCTGCTGTGAAGAACCTTAGAGCCTTATTCATATTCGCCTCCCCGGTTCGCCGCTAGTCAGCTCACCGCAGGTGCGGGCGAAGACTATGGGTCCCCGTTCACTATTTTGCCGCTCGCGATTTCGCTATTGACCTGTGCGAGTGCTTCCTTTGGCGGGCCGATACGATGGTACTGACTAGCTTCAATGTACTGGTGCTGCTCGAAGGTGAACAGAAATTTCCGGCCCATGAAGTCGTATTGGTAACGTACGGGCAGCCAAACACCAGGCGAAAACTCGGTTTGCTCGAAGGAAAAAACTCCACCGCGATACAGCTTGCCGAGAATGCCTCCTCCGAACGCCATGTCACGCATCACGTGAGCCTCGGCTCGCGCCAGCTGATTCTTTTCGTGGTCCACCCAGATTTTCGCGGTGATGCGCGTCATGGCGTCCTGAAATATGGTGTGCGGATGGAAACTGGGGTTGGGACTCAATTCCAGAATGTCGCAAAGCCTGCCGTTCACGGTTTCCTGCCCCGTCCATTTCGTCAGAAAGGCCGCCTGGGTCGCATCCACCAACTCCGCGCGGTCCGTTTTCTTCTTCTGCCATTTTGAGTAAGCCAATTTCGCTCTTGAGTCATCCGGCTTCAGAGCTAGCTCGAGCAGTTCTCTCCACGTTTGCAATTGCTGCCGGTAAATCACCGGGTCGGTACGCTTGTCGTTTTCCTTCAGCACAATTTTCATGGTGCCGGTGCCGGTAGGGACCACGCGATAGAGCTTCTCTTCCAGTATGCGCGGGTTGGCGCCGGCCGTGCGGTCCACTTGGTGCTCGATGCGTTCGTACTGCTCGATTGCGGCGTCATCACGGTGCTGATTTTCGATTAATTTTTGAGCGCGATCGTGGATTTCAGCATCCGAAGGAGGCAAAGGATGTCCATTATTTTGCGAGGAAGCCTCAGCGGGAGTCTCGACTCCCTTGAGAGTTACAGAGCTCGGCGTCCAGGTGGTTAGCCCGGCTAAGGCCAAGGAAGCGCCTACGATCGACAATGAAAAGAAGCGGAACATTCGGTCTTTAGGTGTCCTGTCTTTAGGTTTCCCGTCTTTAGGTAACCCGTCTTTAGGTATCCTGAGTCACGAAAAGCACGTGCAAGTCTATTGTAACGGATTCCAAGCGATGAAATCTCAGCCCCGGAACAGTTCAAACTATCTTAGGTAACGATTTCGGAAGAAATATTGAAAGTTTTCATGGTCCCAGCCGTCTATATATAGACAAGAGTGAATGCCGATCATTTGAAAGGAACCGCTCAATTCCGGCAGGCCCTGCAAGAAACCTTCTGGATTGCCCTCGATACCCTTCGTTCGCACAAGCTTCGGACCTTTCTCACCCTACTCGGCGTGATGCTCGCGGTGACCACGCTGGTTGCTGTGATGTCTATACTCAACGGGCTGAACCTGTACGTGGCGGACAAGGTCGCGAATCTCGGTTCCAATGCTTTTGTGATCGATCGGGTCGGCATCGCCACAAACCTCGATCAATGGAATAAAGCGCGAAGGCGTCCGCCTTTGCGCATGGATGACCTGAAAGCGTTGCGCGACGGAATGAAATTGGCTGACCGTCTCGCCGGCCTTCAGGAAACCTTCGCAGACGTGCGCTACGGAAACATCCGGAGCGATGACGTTAGGATCATCGGCGCGACACCGGAATACACCCAGATTCGCAACATCGATGCCGCAAACGGCAGGTTGCTCACTTCCAGCGACGAAGAACATCGCTCCGGCGTTTGTGTGATCGGATCCGACTTGGCGGCAAAACTTTTCACCGGGATCGATCCCATCGGCAAAGACATTCGTGCCGGCCAGGGTCAGTACGAAATCGTGGGCGTAGCCGCGCCTAAGGGCACGGTATTGGGACAGCCTCAAGACAATTTTGTGATGATGCCGCTGGGCACCTATCGGAAGGAATGGCTTGCGCCGCAGGATTCTATCCAGATTTTCGTCGAAGCGCGGAGCCGGCAATCCATGTCACCGGCCGCGGACGAAGCGCGCGTGATTCTCCGAGCGCGCCGGCACGTCCGCTATGAAGACGACGACAATTTTGGACTCGTAGAGCCCGCTTCGTTGTTGGGTATCTGGGACAGTCTTACTAGAAACATTTTTGGCGTAGCCGTTTGGGTAACGTCCATCTTTTTGGTAGTGGGCGGAATTGTGATCATGAATATCATGCTGGCCAGTGTTACGGAGCGGACGCGCGAAATTGGTTTGCGGAAATCTTTGGGTGCGCGGCGCCGCGATATCGTGATGCTGATTATTCTGGTGGTGGGGCTGGTGGAAGGTTTCCGTTCCACCATACAGGACGAAATCACTTCGAGTGGCGTAAACACGGCCTGGGCTTGGCGTTTCAACCAAGGGCCGACCACCTCGCGACGCCCGAAAGAAGAACGCGACCGGAAACCGCTTACTTTGGCCGATGGCCAAGCCGTCCAGCAGCTTTGTCCCTCGGTTAAGCAAACCACTATCGCAATTTACGAATGGACCACGCCGCACAATGTCCGCTATCAAAAAAATGAAGTGCAGGGCGGGGAATTTCGCGGCACCTTTTCTTCCTACCCGCAGGTGGATTCCAGCGAAGCTATGAAAGCGGGACGCTTCTTTACGGAAGCGGAGAATGAACACAAGGAGAACGTGGTTGTGATTGGCGAAGACGTGGCCACCGCGCTTTTCCGCAACATTGATGATGCGCTCGGAAAGCAGGTCCTGGTTGACGGCTCCGATTTCATGGTTGTGGGGGTATTTGAAAAACCAGTTGGCGGTATCGGAACGAATGACGAGGACCGCCGCGTGGTAATTCCTTACTACACGTTTACAAAAATCTTCCCCGCGAGTTTCGAGGTCTTCCTCGGAATTCTGGCTTATCCCGGGAAACTCGACGTCGCCGTGGACCAAACGCGCGAAGTCCTTCGGCGCCGCAGAAATGTTCCGTACGACAGGCCGGACGATTTTTCCATACAGACCAACGCCGAAGCGGTGCAGCAATTTAACGACATTATTGGCGGAGTAGCCCTCGTTGTCGTGGTGCTCAGTTCCATCGGCCTCTTGATCGGCGGAATCGGAGTGATGAACATCATGCTGGTTTCCGTCACGGAGCGAACCCGCGAAATTGGCGTGCGCAAAGCCATTGGCGCGCGCAGCCGCGATATTACTTGGCAATTCCTCTTCGAGGCCATGACCTTGACCGGTACCGGCGGAATACTGGGCATTTTGGTAGGCTGCGGAACCGTCTTGCTGGTTCCAGTTGTAAGCTCCCTTAAAGCGGTAATCCCGGTTTGGGCGGTCATTATAGGATTTGTGGTGTCGGTCAGCATTGGCCTGATCTTCGGTGTCTGGCCTGCCACCAAGGCAGCGCGGCTAAACCCTGTAGAAGCTCTGCGTTACGAGTGACAACACTTTAGGTCACGCGGAATCTAGCTGCTGAATTGAGGTAGTGAACTTTTCCAGGCCTTGAATCGTCTAATATGGACAAAGTGAAGAAAGCCATCCCAACCCTGGCTGATGTGAAGCAGACGCTTGTCGCCGTTCGCGAAACCTTTTGGATTGCTCTGGATACTCTGCGTGCCCACAAGCTCCGTACTTTTCTGACTTTGCTCGGCGTGATCCTCGCCGTCACTACTTTGGTCTCGGTGATTTCCGTCCTGAACGGCCTGAACGTATATGTAGCCGACAAGGTCGCCAACCTTGGCGCCAACGCTTTTGTGATTGATCGAGTCGGCATCGTCACGAATTTCCAGGAATGGAACAAAGCGAGAAAGCGTCCGCCTCTGCAGATGGATGATTTTGAAGCGCTGCGCGAGAACATGAAACTAGCGGATCAGATCGCTGGTGAACAGGACACCACGGCCGACGTTCGCTACGGAAACAATATGAGCCAGGACGTAACCATTCTGGGGACCACTCCTAACTTTGCGTCGATACGAGACATTGATGTTTCCAACGGCCGGCTCCTTACAAACGCAGATGAAGACCATCGGGCTGGCGTTTGTGTGATTGGCGCCGATGTCGCCAATAAGCTTTACCCGGGCGCCGATCCAATCGGCAAACCGATTCGCGCGGGCCAGGGACAGTACGACATTGTCGGAGTAGCCGTTCCCAAAGGCACCGTCCTGGGTCAGTCCGAAGATAACTTCGTGATGATGCCTCTTAGCACTTACAGAAAGGAATGGCTGAAGCCGGAAGATTCAGTGGGCATGTTTGTTCAAGCGCGCGGGCCGGAGTGGATGGATGCCGCGGAGGATGAAGCCCGGGTGATTCTGCGTTCGAGGCGGCACGTCCCTTACCAAGCCGAAGACAATTTCGCCGTAATTGCTCCCAACTCGATTATGGGTCTGTGGAACCGCATAACTGGAAACGCCTTCGGCATCGCGATTTGGATCACCTCCGTGTTCCTGGTTGTCGGCGGCATCGTCATTATGAACATTATGCTGGCCAGCGTAACGGAGCGTACGCGTGAAATTGGGCTCAGAAAGTCTCTGGGAGCGCGACGGCGTCACATTATTCTACAGTTCCTTGTGGAGTCCTCGCTTCTCTCTGCGTCGGGAGGGATTGTGGGAGTTGGCGTTGCGTTGGCTGTGGCTGGACTGGTTCGGGCCGCGACCCCCATCCCGATTTCGACTCCGATTTTTGCAATAACCGTCGCGTTGGTACTTTCGACCGCAGTAGGATTGTTTTTCGGAATTTACCCGGCTATGCGCGCGGCGCGACTAGATCCCATCGAAGCGCTGCGGGCGGAAAACTAGGAATAACATGCAGCAGGATTTCAAAGAGAACCTTCAGCTGGCGTTCGACACGGTAAGGACGCACAAGCTGCGCAGCTTTCTCGCTATTCTCGGCGTGATGATCGGAGTCTCCCTAATCATCGTCGTCGTCGGCTTGGTTCAGGGCTTTCGCCAAACCATCCAGGATGAAATTACGGCGGAAGGAATCGATACCGCTTTCGTCTCCCGCTTCGATCAGGGCCCTCAAAACGGCCACCGTCCGAAAGATGAGAAAAGCCGAAAGCCGCTGACGCTGGAAGACGCCATGGCAATTCGCCAGCTTTGTCCGGCGATCAAGCAAATCGCGGTTTCCGCGTTCCAGTGGCAATTGGCGCATACCGCCCGCTACCAGAAAAATGAGGTTGAAGGAACCGACTTTCGCGGCACATTTCCGGCCTACCTGGAAGTTTATTCGAACGCCACCATGAAGGCTGGGCGTTTCTTCACCGAAGCTGAAAATGAGCATCGAGAAAATGTGGTAGTCATCGGCGAAAACGTCGCCAAAGCATTTTTTCCCACTATCAACGACGCGCTTGGAAAAGAGATTCTGGTGGACGGGTCAACCTACCTAGTGGTTGGCGTCTTCGAGAAGCCTCTGGGTGGGTTTGGGACCAATGATGAAGACCGCCGCACAACAATTCCTTATTACACTTTTATGAAGCTGTATCCCTCGAGCTTCGAACTAGGTTACCGGTTCCTCGCCTATCCCGGAAAACTCGACGCTGCTGTGGACCAATTGCGCGAAGTGCTGCGGCGCCGCCGAAACGTTCCTTATAGCGCGCCGGACAACTTCTCGATTCAAACTCAGGTCGAAGTCGTGCAAAAGTTTAACGACATCATCGGTGGCGTGGTTCTCGTCGTGATAGTCCTTAGCTCGATTGGCCTCTTGATTGGCGGCATGGGAGTGATGAACATCATGCTCGTTTCCGTCACCGAACGAACACGCGAAATCGGGGTGCGCAAAGCAATCGGCGCGCGCAGTCGCGACATCACCTGGCAATTTCTTTTCGAAGCCATGACGCTAACCGGGACCGGCGGAATAATCGGCATTTTGCTCGGCAGCGGCTTGGCGCTGATGGTGCCGGTCGTCAGTTCATTGAAGGCGATCGTGCCGGCTTGGGCTGTGATCGTCGGATTCACGGTTTCCGTCGGCATCGGTCTCGTATTCGGAGTCTGGCCAGCCACGAAAGCGGCGCGCCTCAATCCTGTGGAAGCTCTTCGTTACGAATAACGGCTACTGGGCGGGACTTTCGGACGGCTTCGGCAGAATGATCGGGCTATTCGGGTCCAGTTCCGCCTTTCCATCACTGCCAAAAGTGTAGGGAAATCCGGCGGGATCTCGTGGAATGCCTTGCAGCAATCCGTGTTCGTACAATTCCTTCATGCTAGCCGGATAGCGGCCGTTTTGCTGATGGTATTGGTGGGCGAGCTTGTCCAGTTCCAGGGTATCTTGCAGCGCCCGCAGCGATTGCAGATGCACGAGCGCGTTCTTCTTTACTTTTGCATCTTGGGTCGAGTCGTACAGTTCAGACCAGATCGCCAATGAATTGGAAAACGAGTTTCCTTTTTCCGCCACTTGCGCGGCCATCATCTTCAGCCAGGTCGGCGCGTTGGGAATGTTACCGCCTTGCAGATAGGCTGCCGACGCCTTCTTGTAGTCTTTCAAATGCCAGTAGTAGAGAAAGCCGAGGTCGGAGCTAAGTTCCCAGGATTTGGGATTCGCTGCGACGCCTCGCTTCACAAGCTCCACAGCGAGGTCTGAGCGGTCGGCGCCCGTGGGCATCGGCTCGGAAAGAAAGATCGCGCCAAAACGATAGGCGACTATGAGTTTGGGGTCGAGCGTGGTGGTCACATCGAGCAGTGGCCATAGCAACTCGAATTTCTCTCCGGGATTCCCGACCCTGCTGCCGAAATATTGAACGGTGCGCGTCCAATAAATATCACCGAGCAACGAATCGTATCCCAGGCTCAACTGCTTGAGCATCGGACCGGAACGCAGCAACAGCTCTGCTCTTTGCCGGGCTACTGTGCGCGTCTCTGCTTCGATGCGCATTTGCAGCAGCCCGATCGCTACAAACAGCGCGGGGATCGCAACGAGGGAAAACCACAGAATCCGGGTATGGCTTCGCGCGCTCATTTCAAGTTTCGTCCGGAAAAAATTGCCGAAGCAGCGATCAGCACCAGCGCCACATACAATGCCGCGTAAGCGGTATTTTGCCAGATCAACGAAAACGGAATCACGTCGCCATGGGATGCCGCCGAAATCACATTGAAATTGCGAAAATTCGGCAGCAAATAGCTGATGACACGGGCCGTCATTTGCATTGCTGGGCTTCGCGTGACGGTGCCGATTCCGCGAATGTCGGCGGAGAAAAACCCGGCCACATAAATCCCGAGCGTGAACAGTGTGGAAAGCATGGGGCTCGAGAAGCATGAGAAAAAAAGAGCAAAAGCGGTCACCAGCGCCAGCTCCAGCAGGATGAAATAAATGGCTATGAGAATCGTCGCATCGGTGCGAAGGAATTGGCGGCTCACGTAGAAAAGCGCTGCCGCTAGGCCTAGCGTCATGAACAACGTGTTTACGGCCAGCGTCAGCACCAACCCGCCGAATTTCCCTACAAGAAATTCCCATCGCCGCACAGGCTTTGCCAGCAAGCTGTATAACGTGCGCTTCTCCATTTCCTTATAAACGAGCCCGACGCCGATAAAAATTGCCATTACCAATCC
>Ga0185299_10006113_pt1 | contig 12996 bp, 9 predicted proteins | sample PaiPotPPA55metaG_FD_128002 | JGI IMG/M metagenome (GOLD analysis project Ga0185299, IMG submission 128002) | Iron sulfur acid spring bacterial and archeal communities from Banff, Canada, to study Microbial Dark Matter (Phase II) - Paint Pots PPA... ...
CACAGCCGAGATCAAGTCGATCAAGGATATCGCCGGCAAGAAGGTCGGCGTCAGCGCGCCCGGTTCCTCGACCGATTTCTTTCTCAAATATCTCCTGAAGAAAAACGGCATCGATCCTGCGGGCGTTGCCGTCATCGGCGTCGGCTTGGGCGCCACCGCGGTGGCGGCGATGGAGCAGGGCCAGATTGACGCGGCCGTGATGCTGGACCCTTCGGTAACCGTGCTGCAGGGCAATCATCCGGACCTGCGCATTCTCTCCGACACGCGGACCCAGAAAGATACGCTCGATGTGTTCGGCGGCGAATATCCCGGCGGCGCGCTCTATTCGACGACCGCGTGGGTCGCCGGCCACGATAAGGAAGTTCAGGCCCTGACCCACGCAATCCTGAATACGCTGCGCTGGATCCACGCGCATTCCGCCGAAGAGATCATGGACAAGATGCCGCCGGAAATAGTCGGCAAGAACAAGGAGCTTTATCTCGCCGCGCTGAAGAACACGATTCCGATGTATTCGCAAACCGGCCTTATGGATCCCAAGGGCGCCGACGCCGTGCTCGCGGTGTTCAGCGAAAGCTCGCCCGAAGTCGCCAAGGCCAATATCGATGTCACCAGGACCTACACCAATAGATATGTCGATGAGGCCAGGAAGACGACGGGGATGAATGCGAAGTAAAATTGCCGGGTCGATGACCGCATGACGGCCCCTGTCATCCATCGCGTCACGGCCCTCGACCTGACCGTTCGCCCCACGCTTTGGTCGTTCGCGCAAACGCGGCGTGCCGACATCGAGGCGCATTTCGCACGTGAGCAGCGTGCAAAGCCGCAGCTGTGGAACGGCCGCATCCTGCTGGCGCGGAATCCGGGATTTAACGAAGGCCAACTCACGGCCGATTATTTCGAGACCGATTTCGCGAGTTTTCTCGCATGGCGCGACTGGGGTTTTCCCGATTCCGACGTCTTCAACGGCTTCGGCATGGGCGCGCTGCGCTCGGCCGACGGCGCGTTCGTACTCGGCGAAATGGGACAGCACACGGCCAATGCCGGGCGGATCTACTTTCCGTCGGGAACGCCCGATCTCGACGATGTCAGGGATAGCGCGGTCGATATTGCCGGCAGCGTCGCCCGCGAAGTTCTCGAGGAAACCGGCCTGTCGGACGTGGACTACACGGCGAGCCCGCACTGGGACTGCGTGGTTTCCGGTGCTGCGATCGCGATGATCCGGATCTTGAATGTCGACATGCCGGGCGAGGCGCTGCGCGCGCGGATCGAGGCCAATCTTGCCCGGCAGCGCCAGCCTGAATTTTCCGCGATCCATCTGGTGCGTGGAACGGGTGATCTTTCGGCGGCGATGCCGCGTTTTGTCACGGCGCTTATCGAGCGGGAGTTTTCGACGCGTTGACGTCATTCCGGGGCGATGCGTAGCATCGAACCCTGAATCTCGAGATTCCGGGTCCACGCGAAGTCGCGTGTCCCGGAATGACGGGGCGTTGGCGCTATTCGGATGCGCCATATATCACGCGCCAACCGGAGCGACCGACGTCATGAGCAAAAAGCCTTCGCAATCCCTCGGCGATCAATTGAAGCCTTACGTCGCGCCGTTCCGCTTCGACGGATCGGGCGCGTTCCATCTCAGATCGCGCCGAACCAACGACAAGGGCGGCCTTGACAAGGACACCGCCGGAAAGATCCTCGAAGCCAACCGCAAGCGCCTGAACGATTTTCAGGAACGGCTTTATGCGCAGGACCGCTGGTCGCTGCTGGTGATCTTTCAGGGCATGGATGCGGCGGGCAAGGACAGCGCCATCAAGAGCATATTCGATGGCGTCAATCCGCAGGGCTGCGAGGTCACTTCGTTCAAGCAGCCGACATCACGCGAACTCAGCCATGACTTCATGTGGCGCAGCATGATCGCGCTGCCGGAGCGCGGTCGCATCGGCATCTTCAATCGCTCCTATTATGAAGAGTGTCTGGTGACGCGTGTGCACCCGGAAGTGCTCGGTCGGGAGAAAATCCCCCGCAAGCTGATCACCGGGAATATCTGGCGCGAGCGGTTCGAGGACATCAGCGCGATCGAACGCTACCTCGCGCGCAACGGCACCGTGATCCTGAAATTCTTCCTCAACGTCTCGAAAGAGGAGCAGCGCGCGCGATTTCTCGACCGGCTGGACCAGCCCGCGAAGAACTGGAAATTCTCGATGAGCGACATCAGCGAGCGCGCGCTGTGGCCGCGATACATGGCGGTGTATCAGGACATCGTCAGGCATACCTCGACGCCACTGGCGCCGTGGTATGTGGTGCCGGCCGACCACAAATGGTTCGCGCGGGTGGTGATTGGATCTGCGATCGTCAGCGCGCTGGAGGCCCTCAAGCTGCATTTTCCGCGCGCCGACAAGGCCTCGCTGCAGGAGTTCGCGCAGGTGCGCAAGGCGCTGGAGAGCGAGGGGAAGGGCGGGCAGACGAAGGTGACCGCAAAGAAGGCTTCAGCCAAAAAGCCGATGAAATGACCCAGGTCGTCTTATGCTGCCGCGTTGAATCCGGCCGGCGCAATACCCCGACGGTAAAAAAGTCTCACGCCAATTCGGCTTCCGGAATTTCGCGCGCCAGCCGGGCGCGCAGCGGCGCCAGCCGCTCGGCGTGGTGCCGCCATTTGCCGACCGACGACGAATAGATCGGGCGCCGGACCTGAACCGCGCTCGCCGTGGCGGAAGGCGCCGGGCTTTGATGAAATCGCAAGACCTCGTCGTCCCAGGGAAGTCCGACGAAGTCGATGAGACGTCGGCTGGTGGCCGCCTGATCCCGTACGATGTCCTCGTAGTTGATTTCCAGCAGCACGTCCGGCGGCAGGGTTGCCCGCCAATGCCGCGAAAGCCGGCGATAGGCCAGATAATATTCCGCCAATTCGATCTGATGATATGCGAACGCGAATTTGCCCTGAAAGTGAGCCTTGTAGATCGCCCAGCAGGCGTCGAGCGGATGGCGCTGGATCAGAATGATTTTGGCGGCCGGCAGCGCCGCGTGAATCAGGCCGCAGTAAAGGTAGTTCTGCAGGGTCTTGTCGACGAAACCGACATTGTCCGGCACGCGGAACGCCGTCACCGAATCGACGTAGCGCCTGCCGAGGCCCGCGAGATCGGGTACAGTCGACGTATTCTTCAGGGTGCGGCGCATCTCCGCGGCAAACGCGCCGGTTTCTCCCGCCGAATTCATCGCGGGGTGGCTGGCGATGATCCGCTCGACCAGCGTCGTGCCGGTGCGCGGGAGGCCTGCGACGAACACCGGCGCTGCGGCGGAATAACCCGATGGTGCGGCGTCAATCCAGGCCCGGGTGTGGGTGTCGATGATCCGGTCGAGCTCCGCGATCTCGGCGGCGGGATCGCGGGATATCGCGCGGTGCTGCAGATGGCAGCCGGCGTCGACATGACCGAACGCGCGGTCGTGCATCTCCAAATCTTCGCACTCCTTGCCGAGCGCGAAGCGCAGCATCACCTCGCTCGGCTGCGCCAGCCTGCCGTCGCGGATCAGCGCTTCCATTTCCTCGATGTGATTGCGATCCGAAGTCTGGACCCGCAGGTCCGAGCGCAAATAGTGAGCCAGGCCATAGTGGCGGTCGAGTGCGATGGCGGCGTCGCAGCGCCCTTCGGCTGCGTCCAGCGCGCCCGTCATGCGTTCGGTCGCCGCCAGATTGAACAGGTATTGCGGCACGTCGGGGCGGGCGGCGACCGCGCGCAGGAAGAATTCCCTGGCCCTCTGATGCAGTCCGAGCAGGCCGAAGATCGCCCCACAGGCGTCGAGCGTTTCCGGAGCGTTGTCGATCAGCTTCGAAGCGGCTTCGGCGGCCTCGAGCGCGCCGCCCGCCTCGCCGGAAACAAACAGGCATTTTGCGCGCAGAACAAGCGCGATCGGATCTTTCGGCATCAGGGCTACCGCCCGATTGGCGCAGATCATCGCGGCTTCGGGACGCCCCCGCTGCAGCGCGGTTTCCGTCAGGAGCGCCCAGGCGGCCCCGTCGCCCGGCGCGCGCGCCAGGACTTCCGAGCAGATTCGTTCGACGGTCGCCAGATCGCCGTTGGCGAATGCGCGCCGCGCTTCATGCGTCGATGACAGGCTCGCTCGGTGCGAAGCGGTGGGTGGCAAGCGGTCGCTCCATCATAAAGGCCGGGCGAGAGACGCCCGGCCGTATGCACTTATGAAAAATTATTGGTGACCGAGCTGGCGGCCGCGCGGATGCGCGGCCGCCATGCCGAGGTCAGTGGTCGCCGTGGTCGTGATCGTTGAACGAGAAGTTACCCCAGAGATCGCCCAGCGCCGGCCTGTTCAGCGGGACATAGGGATTGTCATCCGATGTCTTCGGGTTCGGCAGGTTGTCGCGGCTAAAGGCCGAGAGTTTTGGAAGATCCCAATTCCGTTCGATGAATTTCGGGATCGAGGCATGATCGGAATATTCATGCGAGACGTGTCCGCCTTGCGAATATTTCGAAACGACGATCAGGGGGATGCGGGTTCCGTCGCCGAAATAGTCGACCGGCTGGACGTAACCTGAATCGTAGTAGCCGCCGCCCTCATCGACGGTGACCAGGATCGCGGTGTCCTCCCAGAGCTCCTTGTTGGCCTGCACCTTGTCGATGATCTTCTTGGTGAAGGCTTCGAACAGCTCGACCTTGGACGAGGCCGGATGACCATCGTTGAAGGTGCTCGGCTTGACGAACGACACCGCCGGCAGAGTACCGGCCTCGATGGCGTCATAAAGATCGAGCGTATCCTTCAAATGCGCATCGCGCTGCGTAGCATTGGCCATGACGGACGCGGAATACAGGAACGGATTGCAGATATTGCAATAGAGATACGCGACCGGATCGAGCGATCCGAAGTTTGTGCCCTCGCCGGGCGCGGTCTTGAAGTCGTTCCAGCGCTCGCCGAAATACGCCCATGACACGCTGGCCTGGGTGAGTTCATCGCCGATGTGCTTCTGCTTGATGACCGGCGGCAGCGTGAACGGTCCGTTGTTGATCGGATCGGTGGCGCCGCTGCCGATGTAGGAAGGCACATAGTTGTTGAGCAGATAATACGCATTCGGCGCGCAGTTCGGCGAAACGTGGATCGCATTCAGGTAGGTGACGATCGGGGTGACGCCCGGCTGCGAGGGATCGGAGCAGTTGGTGTAGCTGCCGCCGTCAATTCCAAGCGAGTAATTGCCGGCGCTGCCATATCCGTCATTGGTGTACCAGTTGTTGGTGCCCGGCGCCGGATTGGGGTTTTCGATCTCGTTGACGTAGATCGGCGGGTTCGAACCCGGAACCAGAACATGGTTCGGGGTCGCGGGATTGCCATTGGCGTCGGCGTAGTAGAGCTCGTCAGCATAGCCGATCATCATGTGGTTGGCATAGGTTCCGCCCATCGCCGCCTGATGGTAGTTGTCGTTGAGCGTATACTCGCGGGCAAGCTGGGTCAGATAGGGCGCGTCGCCGTTGGCGACATTGTAGAAGCCCATCGCGATATTGCCTTCAGCGAGCGGCTTCTGCGTCGGACTGCCGTTGCTGCCGGAAGAGACGGTGATCTCGACGAAGGGGAAGAGATCGGCCTGGCATCCGCTCGGATTGCTGTTGGTGGCCTTGGCGACGTCGCAGTCGAGTTCCTGCCACATCTGGTAGAAGCGGTGCACCGGGCTGCCGCCGTAAGTTTGATACAGGCTCGAGGTTGCGTCGCCGCCCTGCGGCAGCGTCACCAGCGGGTAGGGGCCGTTCGGCAGGTTGGCGTAATCAAGGATGCGCGTATCCGGCGAACCACCGGCAATGCCGGTCGCGCCCGTCGTCAGCTTCGGCAGGTCCTGCGTGCTCAGGCCGTAATCGGCCTGGGCGGCCAGCGCCAGCGTGGCCATGCAGCCCGGACCATTGAGCGCGGCTTGATCGACGGAGGTGTAGCAAGTCTGGGGCGCGTAGGACGTTCCCGGCGCCTGCAGCTTGTTGGTCGAGGTGTTGTAGGGGACCTTTGGCGTGGGGTTGATCGAGTAGAAGTTGCTGACCGTCGTCGAGGACTGCGCCGCCTTGGCGTAGTTCCGGCCGGGCGAACCGTCCCTGTTGATAATGCCCTTGGACAGGAGATTGTCGACATGCTCGCCGTCGCGCGGCTCGTAAGTCGCGAACAGATGATCGAACGTGCGGTTTTCGCCAATGATCACGATAACGTGCTTGATGGGGCTGTCGGTCTTGCGGTCGTTGGTGCTCGCTCCCCCGATCGGGCCAGCGTAGGCATTACCTCCCATCAGCGACAGGATTGCCGCGGTGACGACCGTGCGGTCGCGTAGACTTTTCGTCCGTTGCTTGAGCATGAAGTCTCCTCTGAAATCAAAAATAGCCGTTGTCATCCGGCAACAGCTGTCACGGACGCTAAATACGCCACATGTCAGATGTGCTTCGGGCACATGTCAGTTCTGTTAAAGGACGATGAAGGCCCAACCGAAACGGGTTTGGTCATCGCTTGCGGGCGATGCCACAGGATTCGCACGGCAGCAGGGATAAGAGAGCAGCCAAATGCTCAAGCCGGACGCGGGCGGACGGCGGTATGGCGCCACGCGATCAAGGTTGGCGGCGGTTGTGGCTCTCAGGCTCGGCGGAGCGACGCCGGCGTCATGGTCGCGGCGGATTTTGCAATCAGCGGGACATCGCGGCCATGGGAGGCGGCGGCACCGCAACGCGCGAATATTTATGTTCCGCCGACGACACCAGCCGATAGGCGATCATCCTGGGTTCCTGCCAGGAATCCAATACCCCGCCGCAGACGATGCAGTCGGCCCGGCCGGGCTTTCCTTTCGCCGTTATTGATTCGGCGACTTCGTAAGCCGCCCCGCAGGACGGGCAGGCAAAATCCGATAGCTTCATGGGAATCATTTACCGCTTTTTGAAGTGGCATGGATTGTTCTGGATCAATGCGACGACAAGAAGACAACGCTCTCAGCGAAGCGCGCAGGCATTCCAGGGGTTATCGCGGGCTTGGTGCGACCTGTTCGGAAAAATCGTCGGCATTTGATGCTGCAGCGGCAGCTTTCGCACGCGCCGTACCGCCGTCTGCCGGATCGTCAGCGCCTGAACAGCCCGCCGATCATGCCGCCGATCAGGCGAACCGGACCGCCGCCGCCGCCGCCGCCGCGGTGCCCGCGACGATGGGCCGGATGGCTGTCATCGTTTTCCTCGCCGGTGCCGGCGCTGGCATGCGCCGTTGGGGCGGTTTCATTCAACAGGGCCTGATGCTGGGCCGCGTTGAGGAAGCCGGTCTTGGGATAGCCGCGTGCTGCCTGCCAGCGCGTGATGACGGCGCGGGTCGCCTCGTCGAACTTTCCGTTGACCCTGGTGTCGAAGCCGAGACGGGTCAGCCGGCGCTGCACGTTGCGACGTTTTGCCTTGTTGAGGCCGATCTGGTCTTCGGTTTCCTGAGTTGCCTCGTCGGTCGAGGCCGCCGGATCGACCGGTACCGACAGGTTGCGGGTGGTCGTGCTCGGAGCGGTCTCCAGCGCGGCGATCCGCGCCAGCGCGATCGATTTGAACTGACCCTTGGGGTAGGTTGTCAGATAGGCATTGAGTTCTGCAGGCTTGTTCGAATCCTTGATCGAACGCCAGAACTCAAGTTCAACCTCCGAAGCGGCGCTGGCCGTGGATGGCGGCGTATTCCCCGCCTCGGCGGCGGTCGCGGCCGGAGCCGCAACCGGATTGAGATAGACCGCGCCGGTCAAATTGGTATGCCCCCAGGGCAGTTGCGCCTTGTTGGTCTCGTCATTGACCTGGGCACGAACCTGCGTCATCGCCTGCTGAATCTCCACGCCCGGCTGGGTGATATTGGCCATCAGGGCCCGGGTGAACGGGCTATTGGTGCCGACCGGGCCATCGAGCGCGGTTTGTCCGGGACCAGTGGCGAACGCGATCAGGGTGCCTTCGCCGGATGACATTTCGGCCAGGCCAGCCTGCACCGAAACACTCCGCGTGCTCGCGCCGGCCCGGATCTTCGCTGTAAACGGATTGTCACGGCAGGCATCGAGGAACACCAGTTTGACCTTGGCGGCGTTCATGGTCTGGTCGAGCGTGAGATCGACGTTGATCGCATTGCCAAGCTTGACGTCCATTTCGGATTTGATGTCGGCATCGACCGGCAGCAGGTAGTTGACGCCGTCAACCGCGATGCCATGGCCGGCATAAAAGAACACCGCAACCTCCGCGCCTTGGGTTTTCCTGCCGAATTCGAGCAGCCGCGCGGTCATCTCGTCGCGGGTGAGATTGATGCCCTCGACGACGTCGAAACCCGCGTCGCGGAGCAGGCCGGCCATCGACTTGGCGTCGATCGGCGGGTTCGGAAGCGGCGTTACGTTTTTGTAAGTGCCGTTGCCGACAACAAAGGCGACACGGCGTTCGGCCCTGACGGCATCCGCACTGACGAGAAATCCCAGGAGTGACAATGCCAGGATCCAGAAGCGCATGGCCTATTTCTTCCCTGATCTTAGAATCGCAGTCGATTTTCGAAAAAACCAAGCCGGTTCAAACACACTGCCATGAAATTTGAACTTCCGGCGGCTAGCCACTTCACGGGTCAGCTCAAGGTTCGCGTGCAGCAACCTTTATCCGGATCAATGGTTCCACAACGCGCGCCGATTGTCATGCCGCATTGCACTACGCCCTCCATGGCGCGGCCCCCGCAACAGGATCCGGTACGTTCATGCGCTGACCCGCGGCTGACCTCAGCTAACGGCGACGGTGATGGATGGTCGCGGTTCGGCCCGATGCGGCTGAACACCTGCCCGCGGGAACCCGGAAGATCGACGGGCGTTGGCAGTCCATGATCGTCCTCAAATTATCATTGGCGATGGCGTTGTCTTCGGTTGTGATCGGTTCAGTTCACGCCGAAAACGGAATGGCGTCGTTCTATGGCGGCGGAAAGACCGCAAGCGGCGAAAGAACCGGCACAACAGGGCTCACCGCCGCTCATCGCACGTTGGCTTTCGGCACCTATGTGCTGGTTACAAACGTCAGCAACGGCAAGACCGTCGTGGTGCGCGTCACCGACCGCGGTCCTTATCGCCGTGGCCGCATCATCGACGTGAGCCGGGCTGCGGCGCGAGAACTTGACATGATCGACCGCGGCACGACCATGGTCAGCGTCGTCCTTCGATAGAGCGTGGTCCCACTCCACCGGGAAGCAAGATATTCTTCGTGTCGTTTGCTCTGGGGGCGAACAATAACAATACAGTCAATTCAGGTTGGCACGCTGTTTTGAGGCGAAGGATTCGAGGCGAACGAATCATCCACAATTCGGACGCTATCCGCGCCGCGAGAATGCTCTGGCGAGTGACGCGCTGCGCTGTTGCGCAAAGTGGAATCTGGTTTCCCCTCGGTACAAGCGCGAAGCATTTTCCTGGAGATCTTGCTCTAACAAAGAGATGAGATCTCGATTCAAATTCAATCATTCAAAGCAAACAAATTGATCGGAAATCGACAGCACGGGATTGAACGGTCAATTATGCTGACATGCTTTTCATTCACGCGTCATGCTCGCGAGCATTGATCCACACGGGTCTTCATGATTTCCTTAAACCGGGGGTAGCAGCTCCACGGAGGATATCAAGCATGAAGGTCAGTCAACGAATACGAGGCCTGCTGATTTCAACCACACTGGCGGCGATAAGCTCGTCCGCAATCAATTTACCTGCATCCGCCCAAACGTCCGCCGGCAAGCCAAACATTCTGTTCATCATGGGCGATGACATCGGCTGGATGCAGCCGAGCATCTACCATCGCGGCTTGATGGTCGGCGAAACGCCGAACATCGATCGCATCGGAAACGACGGTGCGATCTTCATGGACTATGTCGCCATGCAGAGCTGCACCTCCGGCCGCAATGCCTTCTTTACGGGTATGTACCCGTTGCGGACGGGCATGATTCCTCCGCAACTGCCCGGCAGCCCGTCCTATTTGCAACCCGGCACGCCGGCGCTTGCCAAGTTCCTTCTCGACCTCGGTTACAACACCGGCGAGTTTGGCAAAAACCACCTCGGCGACCATACGGCGTCTCTTCCGACCGCGCATGGCTTCCAGGAGTACTGGGGCTACCTCTATCACCTCGACGCGATGCAGCAGGTCAGCTTCCAGGACATCAACTCGTCGCCGACCGTGCAAGCCGTTGCGCCACCATGCCGCAATACTCCGGTCACAGGCTTACCTGAGGTCCCTGGCGCCGTTGACCAAAAAACGGCGCTCTGCCTGATGCCACCGCGCCCGGTCATTTCGTGCAAGTCCTCGGACGGTACGGAGAAGAACCAGACGTGCAAGGACGAAGGTCCGTTGACGCTGGATCGGTCGAGGACTGTGGACGAGGAAATTTCGGCCAAAGTCGTCGACTTCCTCGATCGCAACGATCCGAAGAAAACCAACAAGCCGTTCTTCGCTTGGTATAATCCTGCACGTATGCACGTCGTGACAGTGCTTTCGCCGAAATACGAAGCCATGCTTGGCGTCAAGGGTGGCAAGGATTGGGGCGTCAACGAAGCCGGCATGAAGCAATTGGACGACAACATCGGCGTCGTTCTCAAGAAGCTGGAAGACATGGGCCAGCTTGATAACACGATCGTGGTCTTCACCACCGACAACGGTGCCGAAGCGATCAGCTTCCCCGACGGCGGCGTGACACCGTTCAAGGGTCAAAAGGGCGAGGCTTGGGAAGGCGGCTACCGCGCTCCGCTGGTGGTCCGTTGGCCGGGCCATATCAAGCCCGGCACGGTGAAGAACCAGCTATTCGCTGCCCTCGATTGGGTACCGACACTGGTCGATATCGCCGGTGGCCCGAAGGGCGACGGCCTGAAGACCCAGATCGAGGCCGGTTCGTATCCCGGTATCGTCAAGACCACGCTCGACGGCTTCGACCAGCGCGCGTACCTTGAAGGCACCAGCGACAAGTCGGCGCGCGACGTCTTCTTCTATTTCTCGGGCGCAACCCCATCGGCGGTGCGCTACAAGAACTGGAAGATGTACTACACCATGTCGCAGCCCGGCCCAGCCGGCTGGATCATGCCTCTCATCCCATTCCACTTCACCCTGGTCCAGAACATCAAGCGCGATCCTTTCGAGCAGAGTGTCGGCATCGACCAGAAGTCGGCAATGAGTATGGGCGGCGCGCTTGGCGCACCGATGACAGCATTCCAATACGATTGGAACATGCTGCCTATCGGCCAACAGCTATGGGCCGAGCACTTGCTGTCCTATGAAAAGTATCCCCCGCTGCAGGCACCGGAAAGCTACAACCTGAGTGGGATCCTGGCCGAGGTTAAAAAGGCAGCGGCAAATCACCAGGGCGACTAACGGTCCGGGGCGATATTGATGCAATCCGCGGGCGCCTACAAAGTGGGCGCCCGCAAGTATCTTTCGACCCCGGTCAGGTTCGGCCCATCCGGCTGCCCTTACCCGAGGCCAGGACTGAGGGGATGAATGGTATGAACAAGAACCACTGGGTCGGTTTACTGGCGTCACTCGCTTCAATGACGATGACGGCGGCCCCTGCGCTTGCGCAACAACAAAAACCCAACATTCTCGTCATCATGGCCGATGACATCGGCTATTGGAACATCAGTGCACGCCATGCCGAGCCAATCGACACATCCGCAAGCCATGTCGGCTTCAGGTGCGTAAAAAGGAGGATCGCGTCATGAGCAACGACAAGATCCAATGAAGGCCGCGGACAGATGTAACCCGCGCCGAATAGTGTCTGGCCTCGAAGCAACCCGGGGAACGTCGATGTCTAAAATCGCGGGTTTAGCAGTCGGACTCTTGTTGTTGCCAGCGATTGCGGTGGCACAGCAGGCGACTGAGTTGACCATCGGGTGGCTCGGATATTCAGCCGGCAATATCAGTCAGGATTTGAGCGTACGAAACAACGGGATTCTTCCAATCAAAACCGTCAAAATGAGATGCCGCTTCTTTCAGTACTCCAAACAGTTCGGAGCCGGCGCGGTCGAAATCACTAACATCACCTCAAACGCCGTCGGCTACAATACAATGACAATTGCGAGCCGCACCTCACCCAATAGCGCGACCTGTCATATGATCTCGGTAAAGTATTAGATTTGTTGTTCGACGAAAAACACTTCAATGAATGAACTACAACGTCACTCCAAACTCGCCGTGTTCTTCAACCTTAGGGGCTGGGCCATGAAATGTAGCAAGCCTTCGATCGCTGCCGTCTCCGTATTCTTCGCACTCCTTCTGTCATTGAGCACTGGACCACTCAATGCGCGCGACGCCGATCGCGCGCCTCTTACTTTCGCGGCGGCCCAGACCGCCAAAAAGCAATGCACAAATACCTGTCGTGCACGCTATCGCGATTGCCGGTCGAAGAAGCAAATACCATCCTTCGAGTGTCGGAGCGTTTACCAGGATTGCACCAGTTACACTTGTAATGGTCTGACGGATTGACGTGCCTTTTGCCGCCGTCGGCGTGCCGGCGTTTGGCCGCACTACGCGGCGGACTTTGCTCTCCTGCGCCGATGGGGTGTGCTAAAGAGGGGCTACGATTGCTGGTGCCGCTCCGTCGCGAGCCGCCTGATTTGCCCGACGGGCTGTTTGGCGAATTCGCTGTCCAGTGGTCTTTGAAAAAATATTTCGCTTCGCCGTTTGGTAGAAACAGTTTTATTGATTCGCCATCCCGCCTCGATAAGAGGGGCGCTTCGCGGTCGTCACGGACGTTGGTGCGGGATGCGGTGGACGCGGCAGCGACGCAGGACGAGCGGCGCTTTCGCGGACGGCGAAGTCGTGTGGTCCTGACGCCCCGACGCTGGCGTCAAGTTCTTGAGAAGCAAAGCTTCTCAGGGGCGACGGTGGCAAGAAAGCCCGGTCACCGGGGAGAGCGCGAAGGAAACCGTTAAAACCATTGCGCGGGGAATGCCGGGTGTTTCCGGTGTGACCGTGGTGACTAACGCGCGTGTTTACTACCCACCACGCGCGGCTGCGGGCGCACCAAGCGCCCGGC
>Ga0185299_10006114_pt1 | contig 12996 bp, 15 predicted proteins | sample PaiPotPPA55metaG_FD_128002 | JGI IMG/M metagenome (GOLD analysis project Ga0185299, IMG submission 128002) | Iron sulfur acid spring bacterial and archeal communities from Banff, Canada, to study Microbial Dark Matter (Phase II) - Paint Pots PPA... ...
CTGCCGGGTTCAGTCGATGCTAACGAGGTCTTGCATTGCCCGAGGTCTTTAGGCAACCCCACAAGGCTAGCCGCCTGCGATGGGATGCACCATCAAGACTTCGCGCTGTTCCTTCGTGACTTTCCCGATGCGTTCACCGGTCGCCATATCAAACGGCTGCGCACCAGTCTTGGCTTCATATTCGGCAATTACCCTGTTTACGTCCTCCATGTCGGCGGTGGCCGGATCGTATTCGAGAATTGTGGTATCGCCGTGGGATGAAAACGTCAGAATCTTAGCGGTCATGTTTGGCCTCCTGCGGGACATCCGTTTGCGGTCTTCTGTGGAACAGCAATCAGCGGGTTTGGGTCCCTTCCGCTCATATTGCACCGTTTCTCAGAGTTGTCAATACACGACGGGCATTTTCAGCCCGTACGCTCAAAAACCAAACGGGCATGGAAAATCACAAAGCTGGTCGAATGACCGCGGCTCGACGCTCGTGCAGCTCAGCTCTTCTTAGACGTCGTCGCGTAAAATGCGGCCCGCTGGACAGGTTCTCGACGGACATTTCGCTCACCAACGTGCGTGCCTCATTCCCATCGCTATTGTCGCGAAACCAAATGTCGGGGCCGGGATTGCATAGGAGCGTTCTTTACAAAAGCGTCCCTCGGCAAAGCACCCGGCGAACGTAGCTAGAACAATCCGCTTGCGCGTGAGATCAGTGCCGTCAGACTCTTTGTGGTAACAGCCGAGTCCCCAGCCGCTCGGAGCGACCATGATGCCCTCCGGCCGCAGCCTCAACCCGTGGACCGCCGCGATAACGACGTGACCAGGCTCATGGTGAGCCGTGCGTTCCTGCTTAATTTCCATCTCCTCGGGCGAGTTGCGCTCCGATTTCCCGCACAGCGATTATACCTTCCAGATGAAGAACCTCCCCGACGGCCGCATCAAAAACAACTGTTTGTGGGCAGTGATATTTACAAATAACATGACCACAGAATCAGCCAGTTACGGGCAGCGCGGAGGATGGGTTTTTGGGCAAGCCGCCGAAGCGGACCCGAGTGGCTACCAACGCCTAACTTGTTCGGGGAAGTTGGTACGCGTCGAGTCAACAAAGACAGATCGACTAAACTTTGCGCGCGGCGTTGCTGCAGCGTATCGTGTCTTCGTAACAGGTCTTCACCCAGTTGCAGGGGAAAGTTCGGATTGAAAGGCCGTGCATGGCAGCCTCTCTAAAGGCCCGGATCGAAGCCGGCGAACCTGTGATGGTGCGCGTCCCAGGGGGTTGGTTCTGGATGGGCTGCGAAATCGGGCGCGATGATGAAAAGCCTCTGCATCGCGTCTGGGTGGATGCCTTCGAGCTTGCCGCTTACCAGGTCACGAACGAGGAGTACGCCTGCTTTCTTGCCGCAATGAGTTGTCCTCAGCCGTTTTGCTGGAACGATCCAAACTTCAATCACCCGAAGATGCCTGTCGTCGCGATATCGTGGCATGAGGCTGTGAAGTATTGCGAGTGGCTAAGTTGCACGACTTCCCAGTCCTATCGCTTGCCTAGCGAAGCCGAGTGGGAGCGCGCCGCTCGCGGCGGCGCCGAGGGTGCACTCTACTCGTGGGGAGACGCGCCTCCCGAGCTGCTTCCCGATTACGCCCGGCGTTGGAAGAGTGGTCCTGAGCCGGTGGGTCTATATCCGCCAAACGCTTACGGGCTTTACAATCTGGGCGACAACGTGCACGAATGGTGTGTCGACTGGTACGACGCCGGCTACTACGGCTACTCTCCCAAACGAAATCCGCAAGGGCCTGCCAACGCCGGTCGCCGAGCCTCGCGAGGTGGCTCCTGGCGACACCACATCAAGGTTGCTCGCACTGCGGCGCGATCGAGTATCCCGCCAGAGTTCGAATACACCGACTACGGTTTCAGAGTCGCGCGATCCTCGATCACCTGAAACTGTTCTCGCGCCTTGCCTCGAAGACATCGCTCTCGAACGCCCATCATAATCGGGCAGGACTGAAAAACACGCTCTCAGGGAAGTGATCCTCTTTCTGCGAGTTGGAGCTGGGGGAGAGGCGGGGGGGAAGACTGCGGGACCGTTTCGAGGGCTTCGAGCCATAGGCGGACAGCCGCGCGAAGCGGCGTGACAGCGATACCGGCGAAGGTCTCCGGATATCCGTCCAGACGGCGCAAGGCCGATCGCAACAGCGAAATGGTTCCGGCGCAGTTCCCGCGCTGAAAATGGTGGAAAGAAGCAGCGACCTGAATCAGCCCTTGCAGAAACGTCCTTTCCGGTTCTTGCGCCGCGAGCCACACCGATTCCCAATGTTCGTGGGCTTCGAAGAATGCGCCGGAATGGAAGCAGCGCAGGCCTTCGTGCAATTCTCCGTGGGTCCAATCGAGTGACATGGGGGCGGCGAAACGTGAATCAGTTTCGGCTGGCGGGAATCCTAGCAGGATGTGGAGCGCCTGCGTACCATGCAATGCTTGAGCAGATGGTAGCCGCCGGTAGGCCAGCATCCCGGAAGGCGACTTCTGGCCCGAAATAACTCCCAGATTGCCCGTCATTCCCGCACCATTTTGGGGGGGAACTAATTAGCTCCCCTTTCCGTATAAGCGATTATGGAAACGCTACTGGCAGACGTCCGCCATTCCCTTCGCGTTCTGATCAAGAGTCCTGGCTTCACCATCGTCGCGGTCCTGGCCCTCGCGCTCGGCATCGGCGCCAACACGGCAATCTTTTCCGTGATTGATCGGGTTCTGCTGGCCCCGCTGCCATTCCCCGATTCGGAGAGGATCATGCGCATCCAGCGCAAGTTCCCGAACGGCAACGGATCGTCGGTTTCCATCCCTAAATTCATGGCATGGCGAAAGGGCCAGGCGTTTCAATCGATGGCAGCCTATGATTTCGGCAGCGTCAGCCTGAATCTGGGCACGAGCGACCGCCCCGATCCAGTCAATGGAATGCACGCCACCGCGGACTTTTTCAGCGTCTTTGGTATCACGCCGCTTCTCGGGCGGACTTTTTCCCCAGAGGAGGACTTGCCAAGCGCGGGCAAGTTTGCCGTACTCACGTTCAACACGTGGAAGAACCGCCTGGGTGGAAACCGCGACATTGTGGGTAAGCCGACTATCCTTAGTGGAGAGCAGTATGTTGTGCTCGGGGTCTTGCCGGAGGACTATCAGCCTGATCCGCCCACCGATCTTTATCTTCCGGCGCAATTCGATCCCAACAGCACGAATCAGGGGCACATCTACTACGTGGCGGGGCGGCTTCGGCCCGACGCATCCATTGCGTCGGCTCAGGCCGAGCTGGCAGTGATCGCCGATCAATTCCGTGCAGCCCACCCGGACGTCATGGACAAGTTGGAAACCGTGAATGTGGTTCCGCTGCGGGTCGCCATCGGCGGCGAGGTGCGTCTCGCGCTTCTGATTCTGGCGGGCGCAGTGGCTTTTGTGCTGCTGATTGCTTGCGGAAATGTTGCCGGTCTGTTGCTGGCACGCGCCACCGGACGGCAGAGGGAGATCGCGATTCGCACCGCGGTAGGAGCGACCCGCGGACGCATCATCCAGCAACTTCTGACGGAAAGCATGCTGCTGGGCCTGGCAGGCGGCGTGGCCGGATTGCTCTTGGGGAGCATCGGCGTTCGCGTGCTGCTCGCGTTGAGTCCCGGGAACATTCCGCGTATCAATGCTCCCGAACATTCCCTGGGCGGGTTGATGCTGGTCGATTGGCGCATACTCTTGTTTTTGTTTGGCATATCGCTGGCCACCGGTTTGCTGTTCGGGCTGTTTCCCGCGCTGCGCGTCTCTCGCTTCGATGTGAATGCGGTTCTGAAAGAATCCAGCGGGCGTTCCGGGACAGGATTCAAGCACAGCCGGGTTCGAGGACTGCTGGTGATCAGTGAGATTGCGCTGGCGGTGGTATTGCTCGCCGGTGCTGCGCTGATGATTCGCACGTTTGCCGGGCTGCGCTCAGTCAAGTCGGGAATTGATCCTTCCAACCTGCTTACCCTGAGGACCGCGATTTCCGGGAGCCGCTACGGTAGCACCACGCAAGTGGAAAACATGGTGCGGCAGGCAACAGACCGCATCCAAGCCTTGCCCGGTGTGGATGTTGCCGCCTGCGCGGTCACTCTGCCGATGGACCAGGTGGGCATCGACATGCCATTCACGATCGAGGGCCATACACCGAAGAACGGCGAAAAATGGGAAGGCGACGAGTACTGGCGGTTCGTTTCCCCCGGATATTTCGAGGCGCTCCGCATTCCCCTTCTTCGCGGCCGCTACTTCACCCGTACGGATACGGGAAAGGCGAACCGTATCGCAATCGTCAATGAAGCGTTCGCTCGAAAGTATTGGCTGGACCAGGATCCCATCGGGCAACGCATGATGATCGGCAAAGGGCTGGGCGACGTTTTTGACGAGCCGGCACGCGAGGTGGTTGGCATTGTCGGCAGCGTCACGGAGGGCGGGTTGGCCGGTGGAATGGTGCCCGTGATGTATATTCCTCAAAGCCAGATTACAGACGGATTAACCAGACTCGCCGCCAGCCTGCTGCCGTTGAGCTGGGTAATTCGGACTAATGGCGATCCGCTTTCTATGGCTTCCGCCATTCGAAATGAATTCGAGGGCCTAGATCCCCAGTTGTCGCCCTCGCATATTGCCAACATGGATCAGCTGATCAGCGAGGGCAATGCGCGGCAGAACTTCAACACGCTGCTGCTTACGGTATTTGCCTCGATTGCCTTGCTGCTAGCGGCAGTCGGAATCTACGGATTGATGTCCTACGCAGTGGAGCAACGCAGGCAGGAGATTGGAATCCGGATGGCGATGGGAGCGGACTCAGGAAAAATCATGAGACTCGTGCTGGGCCAGGGTATGCGCCTAGCCATCGTCGGAACTGCTCTCGGTTTAGCTGGAGCGTACGGCCTGACGCGGCTGCTAGCGAAATTCCTGTTTGGCGTGAAACCGAGCGACCCGTTGGCATTTTCACTCGTCGCAGCGACTCTGATAGTGGTTACTTTGTTGGCTGCCTTCGTTCCTACCAGACGGGCAATGCGCGTGGACCCGATGGTGGCCCTTCGACAAGAATAGGCAGATCCCTTCGGCACTCGAACGTTTTCTTGCGCTGGTGCTATAACTCCCGGATTGTCGGCAACCCGAAGTTAGCATCGAACGCGACAGTGTTCGCTATACTCTCCCGCGTGACCCATCCGCCGATCCTCCTCGGAACCTCATCGTTCACAGCAGCCGGCTGGCAGGGATCGTTCTATCCGAAGAGAATACGGCCTGGCCGACTACCTGGCGTTCTATGCGGAGCACTTTCATCCGGTCGAGGTGGGCGCGAGCCAAGGCACGAAGGCTGAGAAATCGTGAAACCACAGAAGCGCGAAAGGAAACGAGAATGATGAAACTCACCGTCATTGTCGGAGGCATTCTGTCGGTTTTTGCCTTCGTGGCTCACGCGCGCCAGGCCAGAGTAGGCGAGTTCCATCCGTCGAGTCTGCCTCTTGCGAATACGGAAGCGGAACAGAGAATCGTTTCGGTGCTCGACGAAATGGTGAAGCTCCACCAGACATACCTCAGCGTTCCCATACAGGATGGAAAGGCGTTACGGTTGCTCGCGGAAGCCGCGGACGCCAAGAATCTTGTTGAGATCGGAACATCAACGGGTTTTTCGGGCCTGTGGTTCTGCCTAGCCCTGCAGAGGACCGGCGGCCACTTGACCACATTCGAGATTGATCACCCAAGGGCAGCGATGGCTCGCGAACATTTCAAGAAGGCTGGGGTGGAGAAGATGGTTACCGTAGTCGAAGGCGACGCCCACGATGAGGTGGCGAAGCTGAAAACACCGATCGACGTCGCCTTTATTGATGCCGACAAGACAGGCTACGTCGATTATCTGAACAAAATCCTGCCCCTCGTACGGCCGGGCGGCTTGATCTTGGCACATAACGTAGACATGGTGCCTGACTACGTCAAGGTCGTGACTACTAATCCCAACCTGGAAACCATTTTTTACATGGAAGGTGGTGGGCTGGGCGTAACCCTGAAAAAACGTTGAAGACCCGGGTTGAACGCTCGCAACTGGACACATTCGTCAACCTGCCGGACAAACGACCGTCGCGCTGGGGCGACGCTCTCACTGCGGACAAGATGAAAAAGTGCGTATGGCTGCGTCCCGAGCGTGTGGCACAGATCGAGTTTCTTGAGTGGACCCCAGGGGATCGTCTCAGGCACGCACGGTTTGCCGGGCTCAGGGAGGACAAGAAACCGAGGGAAGTCGTGAAGGAGCATGCGGGCGAGTCCCGAGGCGGTTATCTGGTCATAGCCGACTCCCCGGTACTCGATACCTAGTCTGGATCGATAGGAATTTTGATCTCCACGCTTCAAGACCGGCATAGGACACACGCGGCTACGCTGAGAGCTGGCAAAGCACAGAAAAAGGCCTCATTGCCGGCCGCTTGCAACGCATGATCGCGCGGCGGGGCCTCAAGCCGTTCAAGGGCTGCGGCCGACGGCTTGATCGGAACGATACACAGCAACATAACATTAGGTAGCTAGCCGTTTTCGACGCGCGTCTTTATATCCGAGTACGCCGTATCGATGAGCCTGCTTAGCGCTGCGGCGTTTGTGGCCGTACCCGGTCTCAGCTTCACATGACGCGTGAACTTGCTGGTGCCTTGCAACAGGCGAGCCGGATCCGGCAGTGCTGCGCCGTGAAAGAACCCCACGTTTACGTGCGAGGTGAATACATTCACGTAGCCGAAGGGCGCATCTCCTAAACATACAACCGGATAGCCGTCATGCAAAAGCTCCCGGACTTCGTCCCCGCACTTTCGCATCACCTCAAACCACCGATGCGCGATGGCTCCCAATTCACCTGTATGCTCTTTCATCCACGCATCGATGGCGGGATCCCGCTCGACAGCGCCGTTGAATCGCAGCAATTCCGTTCTCATCGTCGCTCGCCTCTCTGCTTTCGGGACCAAGGTTACGTTGCACCCTTACTTTCCTTCCAGCAAATCCTGCAATGGCCACTCCCGGAACGAAGGCCTGCGACGCCGTATGCGGCGCGCCTAGACGTAGTGGAGGGAGCGCCATCGCCCTTCGTGTTGTCTCTCGAAGTGAAGACTGTCGTGGTTCTCCTCTTGACAATCGGTAGGAGAAGTGTATCTTCCTCTTGGCCCTCAGGAGGAAGGCGTCTGTGGCAAACAGGCCGAGTGATCTTGTCCAAGGCACTCTGGACATGCTCATTCTGAAGACGCTGGCTCTCGAACCCATGCACGGATATGGGATCGCGGTCCGGCTCGAACAGATGAGCAAGGGCGTTTTCCGCCTCAATGCAGGTTCGCTGTTTGTCGCCTTTCAGCGGTTGCAACGAGGTGGCCTGATCAGAAGCGAATGGAAAGCCACCGAGAATAGGCGGCGCGCAAAGTATTACGCCCTAACAGATCGCGGACGAAAGAGGCTCAACAGCGAAACACGAGAATGGGGAAGACAGGTGGCGGCGATCGCCGGAATCTTGGAGGCGTCGTAGGGGGAATTCATGTCCTTGCTAACAAACATGGCAAGCGGGCTTCGATCGTTGTTCCGAAGGGAACAGATGAACGAGGAATTGGATGAGGAGGTACGCACATACCTCGCGATGGCCGCTGAGGAGAAAATGAAGACTGGCATGAGCCACAAGGATGCGGTTCGACAGGCGCACTTGGAGCTCGGGAACCTTGAGGTTACGAAAGAAATCGTCCGTGCGGCGAGGTGGGAGTCTCTTGTGGAGACTTGGTGGCAGGACTTGGGGTATGGCCTGCGCATGCTGCGCAGGTCTCCCGGTTTCACCGCCGTCGTGGTGCTTACTCTCGCGCTCGGCATCGGCGCCGCAACTTCCATCTTTAGTGTCGTCAAAGCGGTGATCCTCAGCCCACTACCATTTCGCCAGCCGGAAAATCTTGTTCACCTCTGGGAAGGCCACGAGCACTATCACCGTGGAGACCAGGCTTACTTCAGCTCGGCGCGTCCTGGAAGCCTTTATGACTGGCGCGAGCAAAGCAACAGCTTTGAAAGCATCACCGCTTATCGGTGGCGGCCAAGGCTTCTCACCGACAACAAGCCAGCCGAACTTGTAGAAGCGCAAGACGTTTATGACCAATTTTTCGAGACGCTTGGAACACCCCCGCAGCTCGGACGCACGCTACAAGCCAACGACTACGAACCAAGCGCCCCCCACGTCGTCGTGATCAGTAACGCGATGTGGATCAAACACTTCGGCGGGGATCCGGGAATGATCGGCCGGAGCATCTCTCTGGATCGCGAATCTTACGAGATTGTCGGCGTGATGCCGCCGGGATTCTATCCGGCGCCGGACTATCCGGAGCTTTGGACACCACACTGGGCCGATCAGGCGGAAAAAGACAACCGCAACATATGGGGCGTGTTCGCGCTGGCGAGACTGAAACCAGGAGTCACCTGGGAGCAAGCGCAGCGAGAGTTGGACGTGATCTCGGCACGCGTTTTGCAGGATCACCCAACCTTGGATTCAGTCGGAGGCGTCGTCGTTCCGATGGATGCGCAATTGATCGGGAGCAGCTGGAAGCTGCTGTTGCTGCTTGCCGGCGGAGTCACGTTGCTGCTGCTGATCGCCTGCGTGAATGTGGCCAACCTGGTGTTGGCGCGAGCGGTCGACCGTGAGAAACAGCTGATACAGTCGTCTCTTTCGCTGAGCGTTCCAAGAATTGGATTACGCCCTCCAATCACAACCATCTGCGGATCACGAGGATACTGAAATCCGTGCGACTTCTCGGGCTGGAAGCAGAGGCGGTAGCCTTCTTTGAGTGCCTCGCCGACATCTACCGCATGGAATCGGCGAAGGCGACGCCGGGAATTTCTGAAGAGACTTTCACTTTTTGGCAGGCAGTCGCGCATGGATAATCGGCTGGAAGAAGATCGCTCGGGAGATAGGTTGCGGTGTGAGCACTGTACTTCGCGTCGGCCGGGGAGATGCTTGAACCCTGCGACCGCTCGGATCGCTTGCCGTCAAACCTCGCCTACGGTTGAAAATGGAATTGAAGCTCTATAGGCGTTTCCGCCTTGGCCGGAGCGTACTTCCACTGCTTTACAGCATCGACTGCGGCGTTAACGAGCAGCGGGTGGCCACCTACCACTTCCACGTTTTTCACTTGTCCGTCTGGGTTGATGACGGCCTTGATCTTCACTGTACCGGACAGATTAAGTTGCCTGGCGAACGCGGGGTAAGCGGGAGCTGGGTGCTGGATGGCCTTACGTTCTTCTTGCGCATAGCAGGCCGTTGCGGTGGCGAGCGCGAGCACCACGATGCGAGCAATCAGGGCGACCCTTCGTCGCGGGGCGAGAAGATGGAGGCGCATCGCTCGAGCACTGCACATGAAGAGAGCATGTGGTTTGCAAGCGAAGACGAAAATAGACCGGAAGTACCAACGACACTGTCCTTGCGTACAGTGATGGGAGAATGTTGAGGCCCAACCGCGTTATCTGCCCGCAAGACCCGACCGGCTTCCCATGGCGCAGAGGAATCCGATACACTGTTGTTCCCCGTCTCCTTCTACCTGCATTTCAATCCAATCGCCGGAGTCTTCCGTGACAGGAAACTATTGGGGTAAGAATGCCATCGAACTGCGCTACGCCGAGTGTGACCACACGGTTTTCATCCCTCGCGGTCACACCGCAGATCACCAACACTGCTACGCCTGTAGTCCGGAGCTGGCCAAGGAACCACTGGCTGGTTGCTGCGAGAGTTGCCAACTAGCACGCGAGCGCATCAGTCGTCCAGGAGCGTCAGCGTGAGCGCCTCCAAGCTTGTCTGCAGGAGACGCAGCGGATCAAAGTTCGGTATCATGGGCAATCCCAGTCCAACTGAAACGGGCCAGCCAATCGCAACTGTAAACGTCAGGAGGGAAAGGCCATGTTAATCCGCAATTGTGTTCTCGCAGCCGCATTGGTATGGACGACCGCCGCGTTCGCCCAATCTGCGGCACAGTCCGCCCACGCGGATATTGCCAACGCACAAGGACAGAAGATCGGTACCGCGACGATCCGCCAAGCCGATGGCGGGATTCGCATTGACGTACAGGTTTCGCAACTGCCGCCCGGCACGCACGGCATTCACGTTCATACCGTTGGCAAGTGTGAAGGTCCTGCTTTCACGAGCGCAGGAGGACATCTCAACCCAAGCTCGAAGAAACACGGAAAGGACAATCCTGAAGGCCCGCACGCCGGAGACTTGCTCAACATCGAGGTGCAGGCCAGCGGAGATGGTAAGGCGTCGCTTTTGGATCCGAACGTTACCCTCGGCGACGGGCCGAACTCGCTCTTTCACGAAGGTGGTACGACGATTGTGATTCACGAAAAAACAGACGACTATAAAACCGACCCCGCAGGTAACTCTGGTGCGCGAATCGCTTGCGGCGTCATCGTTCAATGAGCATGGACCTGAGGCCGTGCCGCCGTACCCGTGTGAGCGTCTCCAAATCGAACCAGCAGATTCGTTCGGTGTCGGTGGGATCGAGTCCGTGCCGCTCGATGCAGTGCTCTCGTAATCGGCTCAGGTTCCCATCGCCGAAACTACTTAGCGGCATGCCCCAATCACAATCGGGAGCCCCGCAGCGAACGTGAGTCTTGGAATGAGAAAGCGTCTTGGGGACGGACATAAAGACCTCCGCTCCCTCGTGTACCAGACGAGTCTCGTCTGTTGTGTGGAATTTCTGAAAGTGTCCGCAATTACGGACAGTCGTACTTCCTCGCGGAGTGTTTTTTCAATTCGTCCACTTCGGATTCGAGAATCCGACCAATTTGTGAGGCGATCTTGAAAGCTTTTCGGGGTCATCCACAACTTCGGCGTGCTCACACAGTTCTTTGAACCGTTCCCGCTTTTGTTCGCGCACCGAGCGATCTCCAATCAGCCCTAAGGCTCCGACGCATAATCCTTCAAGGGCCCGTTCCGAGTGCTTCTATTGCGTGCCAGATGGGTCAATTCGCTCAGCCTTAAGTGCCAATAGCCCTCGCTCCGCGTCTTCAAGTGCGCGGTCTTCTTCGCTGCCAGGATCAAGGTCGCTGAGCCGTCTTTGCTCAATGGCGGCCAGTGCCTCGTAGATTCTTCCCGGCATAGCGGCATTGTCCGTTTCCAAAATAGCAGCCTGATATGCGGCCTGCCAGCTGTACTTTTCGTTCATCCTATCCTCTGTGCGTTTACGTACTCAGCCGAGCTAGATGATTTCCCGTATTCTCCCGCGGCGCAAAAGGAGTTGCATTTGCTTGATGGCGCGATGGACCTTGAAGTGCCAGAACTGCGGCGTTCCTTTCACTCACTCGCTGATTGATGATTCGAGCGCGCCAAACTACTTTTTGCCCGAAAAGCCCGACTTTCCTGCGGATGGGTCTGAATTGGAGTGTCCTAATTGCGGACATGAAGCTACGTACCAGCGCACGGACCTCGTGTACCAGGCTTAGATATCGGACCGCCGTCTTCTTCATGCGCGCCGAAGGGTTTTCCAGGCACTGTCCGACATTTCGGACAGCACTCCGCATGGCCGCCCTTTAAACCCCACCGTTCCCCTGAAACAATGCTGAACGTGCAAGCGTAGCTCCAACCGAATGCGACAAATCCCATGTGGCTAATAGCCCGTGGTGAAAGCCGGCAGTTTGGTTTTGTAACCTGGAGTAACTTGTTTCCGTCATGGTCTCTCGTAGGATGCAACTGAATTCTGGGAGAAGTATTGATGGCGATGGGGACACGCAAGCGGAGACAGCGGCAGGAGCCCTTGTGGATCAGCCACCATGAGTTGGCGAAGGGTCCGGCGCATCCTTTCTATCAGCGCGTGAATGAACTGTTGGAAACGCAACGGTTCGATGAGTTCGCCGAGAAGGAGTGCGCGAGATTTTACGCCGAGAACCATAGGCGACCCTCGCTGATGCCAGGGATCTATTTCCGGTTGTTGCTGGTTGGATATTTTGAAGGAATCGATGGAGAACGCGGGATCGCCTGGCGCGCGGCAGATTCCCTGGGGCTGCGGAAGTTTCTGGGCATCGGGCTAGACGAGCGCACGCCGGATCACTCCACGATCTCGCGGACCCGACGGCTGATCGATGTAGAGACGCATCGCAAGGTATTTTTCTGGATTTTGGAATTGCTGAGAGATCGGGGGTTGCTGAAGGGCAAGACCGTGGGGATCGACGCGACCACGCTGGAGGCCAACGCGGCGATGCGCTCGATCGTGCGGCGAGACAGCGGAGAGAGTTACGAGGAATTTCTGAAAGGGTTGGCAAAGGAATCCGGAATCGCAACGCCGACACGCGAAGATCTGGCGCGGTTAGATCGCACGCGGAAGAACAAAGCCAGCAACAAAGATTTGGTCCATCCGCATGATGCGGACGCGCGGATTACGAAGATGAAAGATGACCGGACGCATCTGGCGCACAAAGCGGAGCATGCCGTGGATTTGAAGACGGGCGCGGTGTTGGCGGTAACGCTGCAGGACGCCGACCAAGGAGACACGACGACGGTGGTAGAGACGCTGGCCGAAGCGGGTGAAAACGTAGCCGCGTTGATCGGGACCGAAGAAGCGAGCCAGAAACCGCAAATGCATCTGCCGGGCATCGAAGAAGTAGTCACGGACAAGGGCTACCATAGCGGCACGATGCTGCTGATGCTGATGAGTGCGCAAGTGCGGGCGTAAATTCCCGAGAAGAAACAGAAGGGCCAGCGGCATTGGGACGGCAAAGGCGCGCAACGACAAGCGGTCTATGCGAACCGGCGGCGGGTGAACGGAGCGTATGGAAAGAGCCTGCTCCGGAAGAGAGGTGAACTGATCGAGCGGAGCTTCGCGCACTGTTACGATACCGGTGGAATGAGAAGGACCCCTCTGTGAGGGCACCAGAACATTCTCAAGCGACTGTTGATTCACGTCGGTGCGTTCAATCTGAGCCTGATCTTCCGCTCTCAGTTGGGATCTGGAACCCCACGGGAGTTGAGAAACCGCCAGTCCGCGCTT
>Ga0185299_10006115_pt1 | contig 12995 bp, 9 predicted proteins | sample PaiPotPPA55metaG_FD_128002 | JGI IMG/M metagenome (GOLD analysis project Ga0185299, IMG submission 128002) | Iron sulfur acid spring bacterial and archeal communities from Banff, Canada, to study Microbial Dark Matter (Phase II) - Paint Pots PPA... ...
CCAGTGCGGCAACAGCCTGATCGGCACCGACATCATGACCACCGACGCTTGGCAGCAGATGCCTGAGGAGGAACGCCGGCGGATCAATCCCTTCGACTTCGAGCGGCATTTCCCGCGGGTCTTCAAGCAAGGGGGGTTTGATGTCGTCATTGGGAATCCGCCGTACATACGTATTCAGACTATGCGAGACGCGGGTCCCCCAGCCGCCGAGTACTTCAAAGAGGCATTCGCAACCGCAGGTTCAGGGAACTATGACATCTACGTGCTGTTTGTCGAGCGGGCACTTCGGCTGCTCAACAGCAAAGGAAGCGCTGGCTACATTTTGCCAAGCAAATTCTTCGCCACAGATTATGGATCGGCTTTACGCGCGCTGCTTACTGAGCGGAGCGCGGTGCGCGCGATCGCCGACTTCGGGCACCAGCAAGTGTTTCGTGGCGCGACCACGTACACGTGCCTGCTGTTCCTAACGACCGTGCGGCAGGACTCGATTGTTTACCTCGCGCCAGTTCCACCAGAGTCGCTCCGTGAGGGCACGCAGGCCGGGCGCGCGATCCCGGGTGCCCGGCTGACCGCCGCGGCATGGAGCTTGGGGACGGATGCCGCGAACGCGGTGCGCCAGAAGGCGACCACGGGCGCGACACCGCTTCTACAGCTCCCGTGCGACATTGCCCGCGGGTCTTCGACCGGCGACGACGACGTGTTTATGCTGGCGCCGGCAACTGACGGGTTTGCATCGCGTGACGGCAAACGCGTTCACGTCGAGGAATCGATCCTCCGCCTTCCGCTCTACGCCTCAAGCATATCGCGATATCTTTTCCGGCCCGCGGCTGACGAGAGGGTGATCTTCCCGTACCACGTCTCTGATGACGGATACGAGCCGTTGTCCGAGGACGAGCTGCGAAGCGAATACCCACTCGCGCACAGATACCTGATGAGTCGTCGCCGGCGCCTCGAATTGCGGAAGCAGTACTCGGAATGGTACGCGTACAGCGCGCCGCGCTCCCTAAACGTCCATGACGGCGCCCATTTCGCGGTCCCGCTCTTGGCGAACACCGGCCTGTACGCCCCGCTACCGGCCGATCGCTCCAAATACTGCCTAATGGCGAGCGGAGGCTTCAGCATCTCGCTCGGGCCGGCCGCCACGATCGCGCCGAACTATGTTTTGGGGCTGCTCAACTCGCGCCTGTTGTTCTGGCTGCTAAAAGGGATGAGCCATGTGTTTCGCGGCGGGTGGATAACTTGCACAAAGCAGTACGTTGGAAAGCTGCCGGTCAGGATGCCCGCCGATCCGGAAAGTACTCGGCGTCACGACAAGATCGCGGAGCTTGTCGGTTCGATTCTTAAGCTGCACCAATCAGAGCTGTCGGCGAAACTGCCGCAGGAAAAGGAGCAGCTCCGCCGGCAGATCGAGGCCACCGACCGCCAGATCGACCAACTCGTGTACGAACTGTACGGCCTCAACGAGGCCGAGATTCGAATTGTCGAGGAAGCGAAATCGGCGGCGAATCGATAGACTCGCACGAAGAGATTCTCGCGGGTTCACAGGCCTCAGACCGGCGAGCACCCTTGGCATCGGTCGCGAGTTCCGCGAGAATGGCTGGGCCGGCGGCGCAGACGCCCATCACCGCCACGGTCGCGCTCGCGGGGCGAACGGGACGATCACATGATCAAGCGGATACGCGTCGCGAACTTCAAGAGCATTGGTGACGCTTCGCTCGACTTGTCGTCGGGTGTTACGGTTCTTATCGGCCGTAGCGGGTCGGGGAAGACCAACTTTCTGGAGGCGACTCGGTACCTACGAAACCTGCTGAGGGCTGGACTGGGCATCATTCGAGGGAATTGGGGCCCGATCGCGCGTGCGAATGCATCCAAGTCTGAGGTCGTGCGCTTTGAAGTTGATTTCGATTTCCCGGCGTTGGGCGGGTCGATCTCATATCAACTGTCGATTCCCGTGGAGAACCCGTCGCAGGTTGCCGAGGAGCGGCTCGCGGTAGGACCACGGGTCCTGTTCCACCAGCGCGGCCGAAACTGGGTAAGGCCGCCCGAGGTCCCAAATGGCCCAGGCACCGGCCCGATCTTGCTTCCTGTCATCTCGGGGATCCAGGAGATTGCCGTTGCCTGCGAAGTGCTGTCGAACGGCATCGGCTGCTACGACTTCCCGGGAAATGTGCTCCACGCACATCAGGACGCTCCCGGTTCGCCCCTGGCGCCGCTCGCGGATCAAGCTGAGAATTTTTTGGCCGTACTATCCGCGATCCAGAACGACATCAGGCACCCGGACCACTGGAAGCAGGTCATCGCAGCGCTACAACGGCTCGACCCGTCTATCGTGACGCTGGGCCTCGCCCGGCCAAGTCCGAGCAAGGTCGATGTAGTGCATCGCGTGGGCCGCTCTTCGCTCTCATTGGACCTGAGCCAGGAGTCAGAAGGGCTTCGTCGGTTTCTAGCGCATCTGATCGCGCTCTACCAGCCGGTCCCCCGGACGCTGATGGCGTTTGATGAGCCCGAGAAAGGCATTTATGCCGGTGCCCTGGCGGTCTTGGCGGAGGAATTCAAGGTGAGCCCGTCCGCCGGTCGCGGACAGATCGTTCTGGCGACCCACAGCCCTCAACTGCTCGATCATTTCGACCCGGAATCGGTGCGCGTCGTGGAAATTGAAGACGGCGCGACAAAGATCGGCCCGCTGGCCCCCGACCAATTTGAGTCCGTCAAACAGCAGTTGCTGACGCCGGGCGAGTTGCTGACGGCTGACCCGGCACGGATCACGACCCCGGCGGCTTGAAGGCAATGCAAAGAAAACGCTTGGTCGTGATCTCCGAAGGCGATGGAGACGTTGAGGCCGCCCACTCGCTTGTCCACCGGATTCTAAAGGAGATCAATCCGTGGGATTGCCTTTGGCTGGACCCAAATGTGATTCGTGCCGGCGGGCTGCAGAACCTGACGGGCCGGAAAGCGACGAACTGGACGAACAAGCTTCGAGTTGCTCAGAACCGGGGCGATCTAGGAGGCGTGCTCCTGGTGCTTGACGGCGACGCGGAGCGCGTCGAGGGCGCGGCATTCTGTGCGAAGGATGTCGCGACGGAATTGGCCACCCGTGCGGCCTCAGCAGGTGGCGGGTCAACGTATTCGGTAGCTTGTGTGTTCGCATGCCCCGAATTCGAGACATTCTTAATCGCCGGGATCGGGTCACTTGCCGGAAAGCCGCTGCCCAATGGACGTCCGGGCATTGATCCCAGCGCTCAAGCGCCGCCGAACCTCGAAACGGCGCCGCGGGACGCAAAGGGCTGGCTCCGGCAGCACATGCGAGCAGGCTACCGCCCGACGCGCGATCAGAAGCCTCTCACCGACATGGTGTCGTTGGACGACATTCGGAAGTACGGCCTCAGGTCGTTCCGCCGACTCGAGAATGCTTTAAGGGAACTGGTCGAAGCGATACGTGGGGACTCTCATGTCACGTCGCCGCGTATGCGAAAACCGTCGACGTGAATTGGTCGCGATGGCACAAGGGGGCGATGAGCAGAAGGTCGTATTGCGGCGGCAGATGAAGGACCGGCTTAGCAACCGATGGCGAAGCTGCCGCGGGAAAAGGAGCAGCTTCGCCGGCAGATTGAGGCGACTGATCGGCAGATCGATCAGCTTGGGCAGCAGGCGCTGGTCAAGGCTTGACGCTGGCTAAAACCGCCATGGCATCAGCTACGAGGCTGCCCCGGCTCGGCCGCCATCGCGGCTACGCGCTTTTGCGGCGGACCAGTGACGCGACATAGCCGGCGAGGTCCTGGCTGATCTTGTCCAGCAAGCGGCAGACCGCGCTCTGCGAGCTGGCGATGGCAGGTTCCTACGCGGCGGAGGCGATCATTGCCTTGAGCGCCTCGGTAACCAGCGCCGAGCGGTTCAGGCCGCGCCGTTTGGCCAGGGCGTCGGTTCGTTTGAGCAGGTCCTTCTCCAGGCCGACGGAGACGATCTTCACGCCTTTACCCATTCTGGGCCGCCCGGCCTTCCGCTTGAACCGCCGCCAGACTTTGCGCTCCGCGGCATTGAGAGGCCGGGATCGCGCCCGGAGCTGCTCGGGCGTCAAACGGTCAATCTCCTGCCAGATCTGCTCCTTCTTCGAGTCCGGCAGGGCTTCGAAAGCCGCAATGGGATCTTTCCGTCTTGCCATGAACTTCACCTTCGGCGTCGTCTGCGTCGGGTCGTCAGCGGCATCGCATGAATGACGTACTGTCGGCTTCACTCAGATATCTTATTAAGAAACAAGAACAGGTCAATACCGGGGGCTCAAGCTGGATGGCGAGACCCGCTCCCGAATGATCGCGAAAGCACACGGGGTCAGCGCTTGATTTGACGCGATGTCACAAGATCGCGGCACCGCCGCAGCGGCCACGCGCTTTTGCGGCGGACCAGTGAGGCGACATAGCCGGCCGGGTCCTGGCTGATCTTGTCCAGCAGGCGGCAGACGACGCTCCGCCGGTCGGCGGAGGCCGCGTTTAGCCCTGGAGACGGCCCTCCTCCATTTCAGCGCAGATCCGGAAGCAGCAAAACGGGTAGACCGGTAATTGGAGCGAAGAGCCGATCGTTGGTGAGGAAGGTCGTGCACTCTTGGGCAATCGAGGTGGCGGCGTGAATGGCGTCCGGGAGCTTGAGCGATGACGTCGCGCGCAGCCGTGAGGTAGAGAGTCTGGCCCGTGACGTTTAGCGATCCCATGAGTCGCGCTCGCTACGGATGAAGGCATCGGCCTCCTGGACGCTGGCGTACACGCCCTTGGCGGCCCCTCGGAAGCTTGAAAGCGTCCGCTGCGGGGAAATCGTCGGCTCGACCAGCACGATAACCTCGGCCCGGCTGCCGGGCTCAAGCTCGGGCGAGCGGATCTCGATGACCCCGCCGCTCTTCACTGTCACGAGTTGTCGAATGGCGGCGACCATGAGAGAAGTATACGTGGCGTGGGGTTGCGAGCAACGTGCGGCGGGCACGTCACGCGAGCGAGCAGGCGCGATTTTTGCGGAAGTCGACGACGTTGCCCCGGCGTCTTCGCGGTGAAATGGATTGCTCCACCAACCAATCGCGGCGACCCCGGCGGGATGGGGAGCCCGATGTTAGCCGCCCCGCTTGCGGGCGGTTAATAAAGTGTAGAGAAAGCCGGTTGACGCCGGGCAGTACTTTGCGCTAGCAATAACACGACAATACCCAGATAAATCTGCGGCACCCCGATTGCAGTCGATTGTATTTGTCATAATATACTATTTAACAAGCACTTATAGACGACATAGGTGGCAGATACACGTCGCGCCGGTGTTCACTCCAGTTCATTTTTGTCCGCCCCGCTTGCAGGTCGCCGGCGTCGCGCTGGGGAGGCGATCGGGGGGTGAGACGAACACTGAGACGCGGCGGATGCTGTCTCACCTGTTGGCCAAGCCGCCGGATTCGCAAAGCTCGCGGGCGGCAGGAGGTTACGTTCTGTTTACGTGGCGTCCCATGAGATAAATGAGACGGATTTTGAGAAGGCACGGAGGCACGAGGGGACGGAGGCACGGAGGGACGCGGCGGACGCGGCGCTTCGCCGAACGGGCGCCGTTCCGTTAAGATGCTGGTTTATTCCACCCTTAGGGTAGAGGAGGTCTGGTCATGAAAGCGAAATCGGGTCGCATGGTGTTTGGAGTGGCGTGCGTCGCCGCGATGGGGTTGGCCGGGGCGCTGGCGGTGGCACAGGAGCGGGCAGGACCGCAGCAGCCGTGGTCGAAGTTCAAGGTACACGACATGAGCCGGCCCGCGCCGCCGGTGGTGACGCCGGGCACGTCGAGCACGCCGGAGCAGCCCGGCAAGCCGCCGTCGGATGCGATCGTGCTCTTCGGAGGCAAAGAGAGCGATCTGTCCAACTGGCAGGCGGCGGGCGGCGGGGAGCCGACTTTCAAAGTCGCGGACGGCGTGATGCTGTCGTACGGACCCAGGAACTGCCAGACCAAGCAGCAGTTCGGCGACGCCCAGCTCCACGTCGAGTGGGCCGAGCCGACGCCCCCAAAAGGCGACAGCCAGGGACGCGGCAACAGCGGCGTGTTCATGATGGGCCTCTTCGAGACGCAGGTCCTGGACAACTTTGACAACCCGACCTATCCGGACGGGCAGTGCGGCGGCATTTATGGCCAGTACCCCCCGCAGGTCAACGTCTGCCGGCCGCCCGGCGAGTGGCAGGCCTACGACATCGTCTTCCATCATCCGCGCTACAAGGGCGACCAACTCAGCGCGCCGGCATACATCACCACGTTTCAGAACGGCGTGCTGATTCAGGACCACCAGCGGATCGAAGGCCCGACCGGTCACATGATCGTGGCCAAGTACCCGGACCGCAAACTGGAAAAGGGCCCGGTCGAGCTTCAGTTCCACGGCAACCCGGTCCGCTTCCGCAACATCTGGATCCGCCCGCTGGAGGCGCTCTCGCGGCAGCAGCACACCGGTCAGGTCGCCCAAGCCGCGGCGCAGACGGAACAGCAGAAGCAGTAAGTCACGACTAGGCCTTCATTCTTCGCGAAATGAGCCCTGAGCCGAATCCATCGCCGCCGGGGCGTCGATGGCCTGCGCGCTGATTCAATGGGTCCAGAAGCATGATCAAATCCCAGCGCAAGCTGCTTCGAGGCACAGGCCTGCTGGGCGTGTTGCTGACGCTGTTCGTGGTGATGCTGGAGGAGGTCGGGGCGCTCACGCCGCTGGAACGCCTGCTGTACGACATGCGGGCGAAGTATTGCCAAATCTTCGTTCCGGAGCCGACCGACAAAATCGTCCACTTTGACATCGACGACGCGGCTATTGCCTCGCTGGGGAGGTGGCCGTGGCCCAGAACGCTGCTCGCCCGCTTGACGGAGGAATTGCACCGAGCCGGGGCAAAGGTGGTGGCGTTCGATGTAACCTTTCCCGACACAGACGGACCGGGGCCGACGGGGGCGTTTGACGACGCTCTGGATCCGTCGCCGCCCGATCGCGCGTTCGCTGAGGCGCTCAGGTCGTGTGGACGCGCGGTACTTGCGGTGTCGTTGGAATTCCAGTCAGCCCGGGCGCCGGACCCGTTGCACGACGCGATAGTCCGGGAGCTGCGCCAGGACCTGGAATTGCGCCCGGAGGATCTGTCGCAGCGGCTCGCGCGGCGCGGCATCACGAACGTCCTGCCCGAGAAGCTCATCCGCGAATTCGTCCAAACTCGCGAGGAGGTGATGCTCGACCGGCTCCTCGATACCGCCGCCCAGGGCTACGGTTTGCAGGAGTTGAAGTCACGACTGCTTCCCCATGCTGAAATGCTTTCGCGATCGCCCACGCTACGACTGTTACGGCGGCAGTACGATTTGGCGCGGGCGATCACGTCGCTGGAGCGCAAGGCTCGGCCGATTTCCGCGGGGTTGCCCCCGTTGCTCCACTGCTCCAACGCGCAGCCTCCGGTGGCAGTGATCGGTGACGCCGCACAGTTCGCCGGATTCGTCAATTACCTGCCGCTCGACGACGGCGTGGTCCGCAGAATGCCGCTCTGGGTGGAATACCGCGGCAAGCTCGTCCCGCAGATCGGCTTTCTGCTCGCGTGCGCGATGCTCGACGTCGACGTGACCGATGGCCGTCAGGTGGAATTGTCGGCAGACCGGATCATCATCCATCCGCCGCACGACGCGCCAATAGTGATCCCGGTCCGCACCTACCCGACCGCCGAGTACGGGGAGGTTGGCATGCAGATCAACATCCCCTGGGCGGGGAGAAAGGGATGGAGAAGCCTTTACGGTACGGACGCCGACGGCAACCCGCGCCGCCATCTATCGATGAACATCGTCTGGGACCTGTGCAACAAGCGCGACGCGATTGTGATCAACGGCCGAAATGCCGACCTGGCGCTCGACCTCCTGCTCGGATCGATTGATCGGGAGAGGCAGAAAAGCTACCGTGACCATCCCCTTCCGTTGGACGAGATCGACTTGCGGCAGAAACGCGTGCGCGACGCTATCGCTATTGCCGATGCCCTTTTCATGGACGATTTCCGACGCAAGCCGCCGCAGGAGCGGGCGCAGGCCACGAACCAGGAGCTGAACTATGTCACTACATACAATGCGCTCGTTGCGATCAAACAGCAATACCCGATTCTGCGTCAGGAGCGGGACGTGCTCTCCCATCGGCTGCGGCGCGAGGTGGACAGGAGGGCGGTGCTGATCGGCTCCGCCGCGACGGCCGGCGACGCGGTCCCCACCAGCATCGACCCGATGTGCCCAGGACCGGTCGTTCACGGCACTATTTTCAACGGCATCATGACCGGCCGTTTGCTGTGGGAAGCGCCCCACTGGGCCACGATCGTGATCGCTATAGCGCTCGGCCTCCTGACTACCTCGGCGGTGATGTTCATGTCCCCATGGGTGGCCATGGCATCGGTTGCCGCGACGTGCACGTCATATCTCGCGCTCAACGGCATCCTGCTGTACGACCGGCGCCACATGATTTTCGGTCTGGCTGCGCCGGTGATGGCGACGGCGGTCGTGTGGGCCGGGTGTACGTTGTTCCGCTATGTCCTCGACCGGGCTGAAAGGGCGCGCATCACCCGCCGGTTCCGTAGTTACGTCGATCCGGCCCTGGTCAATTATGTGATCGAGAACCCCGACAAGGTCCGCCTGGAGGGCGAGAAGAAGGAACTCAGCATCGTCTTTACCGACTTGAGAGATTTCACCCGGCTGACCGAGCGGCTTGGCGAGGGGGTGGTCGGCGTGCTCAGCGAGTACATGGGCGAGATGGTGCCGGTGATCCGCGGCTGCCGGGGATATGTCAATAAATTCCTGGGGGATGGCATCATGTGTCTGTTCGGTGCGCCCATCTGGCACCCAGACCACGCCGGTGACGCCCTCGCAGCCGTGACGCAGATGAACAGGGCGCTCGCTTCTTTTAACGATCGCCTCAAAGCCCGCGACCTTCCGCGGCTGACCATGCGCGCCGGCATCAACACGGCTCAGGTGATCGTGGGGGATGCGGGCGCCGACGCCACGGATTACACCGCCCTGGGCGATGGCGTCAATGTTGCCTTCCGGCTCGAGTCGGCCAACAAGGCGCTGGGCACGAGCACCCTGATCGGCGCCCGCACCGCCGAGTTGGTCAATGGGCGCTATCTGCTCCGGCCGGTCGGCCGACTGCACGTGGTCGGGAAGACCGAGCCGCTCATGACCTATGAGCCTCTCGCCCCGGCCGAGGAGGCGACCGACGAGCAGCGGCGGATCGTGGAGGAAACTGAGAAGGTGGTGCGACTTTACCAGTCGGGCAGTTTCGGCGAATGCCTCGAGGCGATCGTCGCCGCCGAGCGCCGCCTCGGGTGCTCGGGCCGGCTATTTGAGCTTTACCGCCAACTCTGTGAACGGTATAAATCACAGATTCCTATCGACTTCCGAGGGCAGATCATCCTCGAGGAGAAATAGCACAAAGGGAGGATTCAATGCGATTCAATTCAAATGACTTTGCGCCTCGGGCCAGAAAGAGGTCGGCGCCCACCGTCGCGCGGGTGGAATCGTTGGAGCGGCGCGCGCTGCTGTCCGTCACCGTCTTTCACCTGGACCCCTCCCGCAGCTCCGTGGCCGCCAGCGGAAACGCCGCCGGCTTCCCGCTGGAAGAGCAGGCGCCCGGGAGCCTGACCACGATGTACCAGGGAGACATTACCGCCGACGTGACCCCCGGCTCGATCGCGTTCAACGGCCCGGCGTCGATCGCGGCGGAAGACAACGGCTCGTGGCAGCCGGGCGGCACATCCGGGAACTACGGCGGTACATTCAACGGGGGATTCGTCGGCTCCATCGTGGCCGCCGTCCGCGGCCTGTCGCTGAGCCTCTCGTCTAATGCGATTCCCGTCGCGGCCGACGGGACGTTCCCGTCCGCGGGCGAGAACTTCACCGCCACCGCCGGCCACGTCGATTACGACGGGCTGGCGTCCGGCACCGCCGATTTCAAAGGCCAATCGTCGAACAATCCGTCGCAGCCGTCCTCGCAGTACCTGGTGAATAATGGCGTCGCGACGCTCACCATCCCGATCGACGCGACGTTGACTTTCATGACGCTCTCGCCAGACGACACGCAGATCACCCTGAGCGGGACATTAGTGGCGACGGCGGACCTGCGCCCGCTGGCCGTCACCTCCGCCGCGTTCAGTTACGACCAGTTGCCGCAGGCGGTCTCGCTCACGTTCAACAAGGACGTCTCCGCCAGCCTGACGGCGGCGGCGGCGCTGCAAGTGCAGAACCTGACCACGGGCACGATGGTGCCGGCGGCCGACATGAGCTACGACATGGGGACCAACACTGCCACGTTCCACTTCGCCGGCCAACTCGCTGACGGCCGATATCGCGCCGTGCTGCCCGCCGCCTCCGTCGCCGATGTCGGCGGCAATCACCTGGCCGCCGACTATTCCTACAACTTCTTCTTCCTGGCCGGTGATGTGGACCACAATGGCACGGTCGATTTCAACGACCTGCTCATCCTCGCGCGGCATTACGGCCAGCAGGGAACGTACAGTCAGGGTGACGTCGACTACGACGGCCAGGTCGATTTCAAGGACCTCGTGCTTCTGGCCAGAAATTTCGGCCACTCACTTCCTCAAGCGGCGCTGTTGCCGGCCCGGCATGTCATCCGCTCAGCCTTCCGCGGAATACGGTGACTGAGGCCGCGGGGAAGGTGTGACGGTCGGCCGGCTCCCAAGGCTGGGTCTGCGGCCGCAGGGTCTGCGGCGACTCGAAGGTATTGTGCGCCGTCAGTTCCGGATGCGTCAGGACCGAAATCGTGGCCTCGCGCAAATCGGCCCCGCGCAGGTCGAGCTGCGCCTCGGCCGGCAGGGTCGCGTGCGGGTTGACCACGCTCAGGGTCAGCAGATCGGCCTTCACCGACGCCGAACCGGCCAATCCCGGCAACTGCCGCTTCTGCTCGCCGACCGCGAAGGAGACCGGCGGGCTGTCGAAACTCGCCCGCAGGACCCGCGCCCCCTGGTGCGAGCGGTAGAGCTCGAACACGTGGTACGTCGGCGTGGTGAGCATCTGCGGCCCTTGCGTCAGGATCATGGCCTGGAGCACGTTGACCGCCTGCGAGATGTTGGCCATCACCAGCTTGTCGCTGTTGCGATTGAAAATGTCGAGCGTCAGGGCCGCCGCCAGCGCATCCCGCAGCGTGTTTTGCTGCCAGAGATGAGCGGGGTTGCGGCCGGGCGTTGGTAGATGCCACGTCCCCCACTCGTCAATCACCAGTCCGATTCGCCGCTGCGGGTCGAACTCGTCGAGCAGGGCACGCTGCTCGTGGATCAGCTTCTCGATGCGTGTGGCTTTCTCCAGCAGTTCATACCACTGATTGACGTCGAACTCGGTCGCGGAGGGACCGGCGGTGCCGCAGTAGTAATGGGGGGCAAAGCCCGAGATGAGAGGAAGATGAGGAAGTTTCCGGAAAAATCGCCGGGGCCAGTCGAGGTCGTTTCCGTCCGGGCCGCAGGCGATGAGGTACGGCGTGACGCCGCTGAATTCCCTCACGTAGTTGGCGAAGCGTTTGTATTCGGCCGCATAGTCTTCCGGATCGAAGCGGCCGCCGCACCCCCAGGCTTCGTTGCCGATGCCCCAGTAGCGGACGCCGAATGGCACCGGTGAGCCGTTGGCCGCCCGACGCTTGGCCAACGTGCTGTCACCGGCGAAGTTGCAGTACTCCACCCACTCGCGCAATTCCCTGGGGCTGCCGCTGCCGAGATTGGCTGCAAAATAAGACTCGGCACCGAGGGTGCGGCAGACTTGGATGAATTCGTGGGTGCCGAAGGCATTGGTTTCGATGTTCTGGCCCCACCAGAGGTTAACGCGACGAGGCCGGCCCGGGCGCGCGCCCACGCCGTCTTCCCAGTGGTAGTCGTCCGCGTAGCACCCGCCGGGCCAGCGGAGGACCGGCGGGTGCAATTGCCGCAGCGCGTCCAGGACGTCGGTCCGGATGCCCCCGAAATTCGGGATTGCGGACTCCTCGCCAACCCAAATTCCTTCGTCGATGCACGCCCCGAGGTGCTCGATGAAATGCCCATACAACTCGGGCCGAATGATCCCAAGCGGCTCCTGCGGGTATACCGTAATCCTGGCGCCGGCCAATGGTCCTCCCAGATGTCGCCCCCGCCACCGAATGTACCCGCCGGGGCGGGAATCGGTTGAGTGGCTGGCGATATCGCAAAGAATACTTGGAATTTAGCAAATAATCCCGTACAGTGTCGTCACGATGAATGGGCTTCAAACAAAGACCGGACGCACCGGCCGAGATGGCGCCGCCGATGACGTCCGCGAGGTGCTGGATTCGATCCGGCAGATCGTGCGCCTGCTGCGGCTGTCTTCCCGCGAGGCCGAGCGCGAGGTCGGGCTTACCGGGGCACAACTGTTCGTGCTCCAGAAGCTCTCCGAGGCCAAAGGGGTCTTGTCGGTCAACGACCTGGCCGATCGGACACACACGCACCAGAGTTCGGTGTCGGTGGTCGCCCAGGTATTGGTGGACAAGGGCCTGATCGCGCGAGCCCGGGCGGCGGACGACGGACGCCGGCTGGAGCTCTCGCTCACCTCCACGGCTAAGACCTTGCTGCGCAAGGCCCCGGGCGCCGCCCAGGACAAGTTGATCGAGGCCCTGGAGCGTCTGCCCGCCGCGACCCGCAAGCAACTGGCCAAGGGCCTGGGCCGCCTGGTCGAGGAGGCCGGGATCGGCGATGAGGAAGCGCCCATGGCATTCGAGGATGCGCCCCCCGCGCGACGAGCCGCGAGCTCTCGGGGCCGCGGCTGACGTGCACTTCTCTCGGCGACGCGCCTCGAACGCCCCGGAATCTCTGCCGATTTATCTCCAGCATGGGTCCGACGTTGCGGGAAGCAGACGTTGCGGACGAGAGATGCTCCACATCCGTCGAACCATGTTCATCGGCCACGGGCGCGCAGGAACACGTCCGCGATCCCCAGCGTCCCTACCGCCACGCTGAGAATCCCATTCATCGCGAAGAATGCCACTCCCAGCC
>Ga0185299_10006116_pt1 | contig 12991 bp, 11 predicted proteins | sample PaiPotPPA55metaG_FD_128002 | JGI IMG/M metagenome (GOLD analysis project Ga0185299, IMG submission 128002) | Iron sulfur acid spring bacterial and archeal communities from Banff, Canada, to study Microbial Dark Matter (Phase II) - Paint Pots PPA... ...
GGGCTTCGCCAGTACGGCATTGCAGGCACTTGCCGCAAGCCACGTGCATTTCGGCGGATACGAAATCGCCTTCCTTGACACTGGTGACTTCATCGCCGAACGCGACCACCTCGCCGCAGAATTCGTGTCCGGGAATCAGCGGCGGATGAATGCGCCCCTGAGCCCAGCGGTCCCATTCATAGATGTGGAGGTCGGTGCCGCAGATGGATGCGACTTTGACCTTGACGAGGACTTCGGTGCGTCCGTAGCTGGGAATTTTGACTTCGCGGATTTCGGCGCCCGGCGCGGCTTCTGGCTTGACCACTGCGAGCATGGTGCTGGGCATGGAAGCCCCCTAACGAGTGCGGAATTAGAAGAGCAAACTGTTTATTCTACACCGTGGAAAGTGCGTTTCCGCTTGTCCACGGATTGCTGCCGATGGCTGGTCACCGATTTGAGATTAGGGCTATGTCTTATACGTCCCGCGAGTATGCGTTTGCGGGCTCGCGGTCTTGTAGTCTTCGGATTTGCCCCGCGGAATGCTTAGCGTCTGCCATTGCGAAGAGCGCAGGTGTTTGGCGAGGAAGACGATTTGTCCGATGTGTTGCGCGTAGTGGGCGAGCGCGCGGTTGAGCGCCTGCATGACGGTGTGCGGTTCCTGGCGGATGGTCACGGTGCGTTCCACATCTTCGGGCTGGAGCGAGTCGAGAGCGGAAAATACGTGGAACCACGCCTGCTCCCACCAGCGCAAGACTTCTTCGCGCGTTGTTTTCGCCGACACTTCAAATTCCTGATCGCGAAAACGGTCGGGCTTCTCGCCATCGCTGGTGAGGAAGTCGGTGAAGCGCGAGCGCGCATTGCCGGCGATGTGCTTGACCAGGGTAGCGACAGAATTCGATTCCGGATCGAGGGTGACGAAGAAATCCGTGTCCTTAAGCTGAGCCATGGCGGCTTCGCCCATGCGCTTATGGCCGCGGAACTGGCGCTTGATTTCTTCGAGGTAAAGGGAATCGAGGTCAGTCATAGAGATCTCTCCACTCATCCAGGTTGTGTTTATGGACTACGATTTCGCGCTGCTATTTTACGACGGACGCGATGAACATCGGCGTTCCTGACCCGGAATTTGACCGCAAGAAGCGGATAGAAGCTGCGGGCCGTTTTCCGCTAAGCTCAAACCGAAATGCCGGGTAGTCGCGCGAGAGAAAAGAATGGTTTCCACGAAAGATTACGTGTTGGGCACGCACGATGAGGAGATCGAGCGGCTCGGCTTGCAGCACCGCGCGTGGCGGCAGCGTGCGCTTGACGCCTGGCGGTCTGCCGGGATCGGCCCCGGTCAAACGGTGCTGGATGTCGGGTGCGGTCCCGGCTACGGTTCGGTGGATCTTGCCGAACTTGTGGGTCCTTCCGGCCGCGTCGTGGCCATCGACAAGTCTGAACGATTCCTGCGCGCGCTCGATGCGACATGTCGCGAACGCCGCATCGAGAATATCAACGCCTACTCAGCCGATCTCGACGCTGGTGAGTTTCCGGATGGTATCGCCGATTGCGGCTGGTGTCGCTGGGTGCTTGCTTTTGTCAAAGATCCCCGCGCTGTTCTGGCACGGATGGCCGCCGCGCTCGCACCGGAAGGGGTCATGGTTCTGCACGAGTACTTTGACTATTCCACTTGGCGTGCCACGCCGCCGTGTTCTGAACTCGAAGAATTCGTAAGCGCAGTGATGGCGAGTTGGCGCAACAATGGCGGAGAGCCCGACATCGCGTTGTGGCTGCCTGGCTGGTTGGAGGAACTCGGTTTCGAGGTTCGCAGTGCTCGTCCCATCATCGATGTTGTGCAACCCGATCAACTCAGCTGGCGCTGGCTGGCGACCTTCGTCGAAGGCGGTCGCCGACGCCTCGTCGATTTGGGATACCTGTCCCCCTGCCACGCCGCATCTATCTGGCAGGCATTCACTAACCTTCAAGCCACGCCGGGAGCTCGCATGATCACTCCCGGGGTTCTGGAGATTGTGGCAGCGCGACGATGACAGCGTCGCACGCGATGCGGAACCCATAGTCCGCGTATTTGAACTCCGGAGGGATGCTGGAGCGGGCCGCGCAGCGCGACATCTTGACGTGGTGACGCCAGGAGCCGCCTCGAGAAGCGCGCCGCTCGCCGGTTTCAGGTCCGCGTGGATTTCTCTCGGGCGATACCGAATAGTAATCGAGCGCGTACCATTCGCTGCACCACTCGTGCACGTTGTCGCACATGTTGTAGAGGCCGTACGCGTTGGATTCGGCGCGACCGACGGGTTCGGGGCCCGTCTGCCAATGACCAGCGCAGCGATCGGCGTAGCCGGGCAGCGACTGCGGCAGCGCATCGCCCCACGGGAATAGGGCACCCTCATGACCTCCGCGAGCTGCTCGCTCCCACTCGGCCTCGGTCGGCAAGCGGAACTTTCCGCCGGTGCTTGCGCTGAGCCACTCGCAGTAGCGGATTGCCTCGAACCATGACACTCCGACAACGGGCTGCTCGGGATGGCTGAACGCGGGGTCGCTCCAGAACGGCGGCGGGGATGAAGATGCGGTGTCGCGCAGGAAACGGCCGTAGTCGTCATTGGTAACTTGGCGGGCGGCAAGGAGAAACTCGTCAACCCAGATGCGATGCACGGGCTTCTCGTTTTCCTGTCCGGTGTCGCAGCCCATGAGGAACCATCCTGCGGGGATCTGGACGAGCGCGAATCCAGAGTTGTTGTGACCACAAGCGGCTGCCGAGCTTGCGCTCGGCATGGACGGGCGAGGGCGCCCGTCCCCACACGAGCTTGCTCGGGATCGGGAGAGTGGCGTCGGTTCTGTCGGTGCCGTCGGGTCCATGGTGTCAGAGCGTCCGCAGCGCGCGGACGACGTCTTCGATTTTATTCTCCTGGAACAAGCGGATGGCTGCAATGCCGGCCGCTCCGGCGCTCAGGCACGAGGCGGCGTTGTCCAGGTTAACGCCGCCGAGAGCGAGGACGGGAATCTTCGCGCGGCAGGCTTCGCGCAAGGCGGCGATGCCCGTTGCTTGCGTGTCTTTTTTTTCAAACACCGGAGCGAAGACGGCGAAGTCGGCGGCCTCAGATTCGGCGCGGAAGACATCGGAGGCGGTGTGGCAGGAGGCGGCCACGAGAAAGTGGTCAGTGGCTGGTGGCCGGTACGCAGAAACATCCAACACCTGGCGCACTTCATGAGGTTTGACATCGTCGGCACGCAGATGGACGCCATCGGCTCCCGCGGCAAGCGCGACGTCCGTCCGTGAATTAATTAGGAGGCGCGTTGATGGCGAATTCTCGCGCACGGCCGCGACCACTTCCCGCGCCACAGTTTCCAACTCCCGCGCACTCAGATCTTTTTCGCGAAGCTGGATGTAGTCGACGCCGGCCAGCGCGGCTTCGGCGACTTTGGCGAGCAAGGCGTCGCGGCGGGCTTTTTCGTCGCCGCGAAACTGGAATCGGTCGGTGATGTAATAGAGCAGACAGCGGTCCGCCATCAGCTCTCAGCGTACTACGAGAGATTCTTGTGTGGCGCGGACACTCCCTTCGGCTTCGCTCAGGGCAGGCTTTGTCGGCGAAAAAACGGTGGCACAACCGGAGTCGTTACGACTACATGCTGACTGCCGAGCTGCTCGGCTTGGACAGCCAAGGGCGGCTGTCCCCATGTGAGCGGCTTGGACGGGCGAGGGCGTCCGTCCCCACACGGGCACTACTGCTGACTGATAAACCGCTTCAAATTCTCGGCCTTCCAGCGCATCGCGGCGTAAATGCGTTTGCGCCCGCTGGGATGATCGAAAAAGATCCACTCCTCGATTGGGCCTGGGTTCATCTTGCGGTACTCGCCGAGATGGATCGCCCCCTGTGCAGCGCCATCGGGCTGCCGGCTCGTGTTCAGACCATACATGTCAGCTTCGTATTCCTGAGTGCGGATGAAGGTGTTCATGACGGGAGTGATGACGAAAGCGAAGATGGAGACCAGCAGCACCACAAGCGGAAGAACGGCCGTGTCGCCCACGCCCCGAATCTGCCACTTCTCGCCCCATCGCTGGAGCGTCCAGTCGAGAGCCCAGCGCAAGCAGGCGAAGGCCAGCACCGTCACGATCAGAAAAAACATGATGCCCTTGTAGACGTGATTCATAACGTAATGCCCCATCTCGTGTCCCATGACCGCCTGAATTTCTTCCGGTGAGCCGCGGCGCAAGAGGTTGTCATTGAGGGTGATGCGCATTGTATTTGCGAGGCCGCTGACGTTGGCGCTCATCCGCGTCGTTTGCCGCGAGGCATCGATCTCGTACACATTTGTGGCGGGTATGCCATTGGCTCGCGCCATGCTCAGAATAGGGTCGACAATCTTCGGATCGTCGAGGCGCGTGACCTTATTGAAGATGGGAACTATATATACCGGGGCGATCAGCGAGGCGAAGATCAGGAACAGGGTAGTTACGACCGAGCCCCAGATCCACCAGGTTCGCGGGAGACGGCGGACAACACCGAACAGCATCACCGCCAGCAGGCCGCCCAACACCAGGTTCACCCCAAGACCCTTCAGCTGATCTCCCATCCAGGGGCCGAAAGTCTGTGTGGCGAGTCCGTACTTGTGTTCGCGGAAATAATCTTCGTAAACCGTGAGCGGAAAAACGAGGATGGTGGTGAGGACGAGGTATTGCATCCAGTACACGAACGTGTGTATCAGCTTGAAGCGAGTGACTCGCTCCGCCAGATCCCGCATGCGCGCGGACCACCGCAGATTCAGTAACAGCAGCGCGACTGCCACTCCATAGAGGAAGTCCCAAAGAAGCATCCAGTATCCGCCCTCGAAGTAGGCGTCGGAGCGGGCCGTTTTGTCGGCAGGAATCTGCGCGAGATATACGTTGGTGGCTGCGGTGGCGTCGAAGTGTGGCGAGGCCTGTGCTTCCGCCGGAACCTGGATCACGGATGGCATCTGGTTAGTGGCTGGTGGTTGAGCGAGCGCGGGAGTTGTGCAGAAAGTCGCGCAGAAAAAAATCAGGCAACAGAGTGCTGTCGCCAAGCCGGTTCGCGAGGTCATCTTAAGATTGTCTCAGGAAAACTACGATCCAAGATTGTATACAGAGACAGGGCCGCAGATATCCAGATTGAGGGCAAGGGCGCTCGTTACTCCAGTGTATTTTTCGAGGACACGCGGGCGAGGGCCCCTTCGGCTTCGCTCAGGGCAGGTCTGTGCCACACGAGCTAGGGTCGCGTCTTGGCGATTTCTGGGGCGGCCGCCTCGCCGGTGGGCTTGGTTTGTTGCGCGCCTAGATGGTACTTGGTCAGTCCTTCTTTCAGGAACTCCAGACTTTCTTCTGGCGAATCGGACATCTTGAACAGTTCGAGGTCTTGTGGCGAGATCACGCCGGCATCGACCATGGCGTCGAAATTAATAACCTTCTTCCAGTAGTCGCTGCCATAGATGACGACGACAATTTTCTTGGCCAGCTTCTCAGTCTGGGCAAGCGTGAGGATTTCAAAAAGCTCGTCGAGCGTGCCGAAGCCTCCGGGAAAGATCACCAGCGCTTTGGCCAGATACGCGAACCAGAACTTCCGCATAAAAAAGTAATGGAACTCGAAGTTGAGCGAAGGCGTGATGTAGGGATTCGGATTCTGCTCGAAGGGCAAATGGATATTGAGGCCGATGGTTTTCCCTCCAGCTTCGTGGGCGCCAAGATTTGCCGCTTCCATGATGCCCGGGCCGCCGCCGGTGGTGACGACGAAGCGATGGCGCTTGGCGGGGATCTGGGTGGACCATTCGGTCAGCAGGAAGGCCAGCCGGCGCGCGTCTTCGTAGTAGCGAGCCATGTCAACGGCAGCCTCGGCGCGCTTCATATTCTGGGCCTGCTGCGTGGCGGAAGCTTGTGCGCTGTTGCCGCGGGTTGCGGTCAGGCGGTTGCTGGCGTTGTCGCGGCTGTGGATGCGAGCGGAGCCGAAGAAGACGACCGTATCCTGAATCTGCTCGCGGCGGAAGCGCGAGAGCGGCTCGCTGTACTCGGACAGCAGGCGCAGAATTCTGCCGTCAGGACTGTTGAGAAACGGTTTGTTTTGATAAGCGAGCGGCGCGCGCTTGGATTCTTGATCAGTCATAAGTAAGTCGTTGGTCGATGGTCGTTGGTGGTCGGTCGTTAGTCAATCTTCGTTCAATAAATGGGGCCGCAACCGATGGCCTTGGTGCGCGAACGTCCAACGAACAACGACCATCGACTAACGACTGTTCTTCATTCCTCTTCCCGATATTGAATTGCCTCCCAAAATCCGATCCACACATTGAGCACGCCCAAGCCGGTCGAGAGGCCGCGCGCAAAGCCGCTGGCTACCACGGCGCGAAGCGTGGGATATGGAAGGAGCAGAGGGTTGTCGGACCACTCGGGGCGCCAGGGCAAGATCATGAGCATCACCCCAAGCGTTGCGCACAAAAACACGAACAGAAGCACTCCCATGCGGCGCAGCCATAGACGCACGCCCGAGGGCGAGCGCCTGGAAACGGGAACTGGCACGGGCGCTTGCACCGGAACGACCGGGATGGATGTTCCCGCCGGGGACTTGAGTTCTCCGATACTGGTGGAGTCGTTGGCAAAGGGTAGCTTGGGGTCGGAAATCATTGCACGCGTCGTTGTCAGTAAGGCCGTCAGTACGGCCGTCAGTAAGGCCGTGAGTAAGGCCGTGGGGCGGCGCGGGATCGGATCGCATCCCCAACGCTAATTTCTAACCCACTCCGTGCATTCTACGACTTCAGAGCCTGAATGCGCTCGGCCACGTCGCGATAATCGATATTTGCGCCGTAAACGTCGGTGAAATGGCGAAGAGCGGCGGGCTTGTCCATGGCAGTTTCGCAGGCCGATCCCAGCTCATAGTTGATGGCCAGGCGCGCTTCGTCATCGAGTCCGGGGATGTTAAGCGCTTTTTCATACCAGCGGATGGCGGCTTCAGGAACTCCTTTATCGAGGAAGCACTGAGCCAGCCAGGTGTAGGTCTGGATGGGTTGCGAAAACGGCTGGCCGCGTTCGATCGAGGTACAGACTTTCTGCAACTCGGCGATGGCTTCGTCGAGCAGGCCCATTTCGCGGAAGGCAACGCCCAGACTGTAATGCGTGTCCGGGTCGTCATCGCCGGCCGCGACCTCTTCTTCGAGGGAATGTTTCAACTCGCCGAACATCTCCGAAAGATCGACGCTGTCGGAGGGATGCATGGCCTGAGCTCCGGCTCCCAAGGGGCGAATGGGAGCAGGACTGTAGCTCATGGCAGGGTTACCTTGTGCAGGAGCGGCGGCAGTCGCGGCGCCTCCGGCCGATGCTGCTATCGCGGGCATAGCCGCCGGGGCAGCAGGAATTTCGATATGTGCCACGGGCTGGGGTTCCGGCGCGGGCGTTCGGGCTGCGGCCGGCGCTGGCGCCGTGGCGCGCTTCCGCGCTGGCCACTCCGGCAGAGGCGGAGTTACGGCTGGATGGGTGTCGGGCGGCGCGGCTTGCGGGAAAGAATCTCCAAGCGACGCTTCCAGATCTGCGACGAACGAGCTCAGTTCGCTCGCCTCCGCATGCACGGCTTCTGCGTGAGCGGGTTCGGCGTACGCCGGTTCAGGCGCGGGTTCCGCCGGAACATCGTGATGGATTTCGTTGTGGGTCGCGTGGTCGTAACCGGCCATCAGATCTGGCGAGGCGGCGATTTCGGACCCGTGCTGAGTGTCCATTGCAACTTCGAAGTCCGCGGGCTCGCCGTCGCCGATCGCGGCGATTTTCGGCTCGGGCTCGGCCGATGCACGGCTGCCGGATTCAACGGCGGCGCGTAACGGATCAAGAATACGGGCATCGCGGGTCAGCGATTCGAGCTTCTCAATCCCGGCGCGCGCCTGATCCGTCATGAAGTGCTCGAGATAAAAGCGGATTTCTTCGACCGTCTCGGCGATCTCCGGATTGCTGGAAGCATCGGCATCGGCTTCGACTGGTGCAAGAGGTCCGGCAACCGGAGCGTGATCGTCGACGGAAAGGGAATTCTCCCACTCGGAAGCCAGGTCGGAGGCTGAGTCGGCGGAAAGATCGTGCACGTCGGAAGACGCGGGCACCGCCAGTTCCTCGATGGCGAATTCCGGACGCGCAGCGGCAATTTCGTGTCCAGGACCCGTGGACGCGGCCCTCGGCCAGGGCGCAGGGGAAGCGGCAACCGATGAACCGCCGACAGTAGCTGACATCGCCGATGAAGCTGCAGCCGCCGAAGTAGCTTTCGAACTGGCTTTCAAAGTAGCTTTCGAGCTCGCAATCAATGAAGCGGCTTCCGCGTTGTGCTCATAGCGCTCTGCCAATTCTCCGTAGCGCACGGCTTCATCAGGGTAACCGGCATCATGGTACACACTCTCAAGTGTGCGGCAGCAGACGGCCGCTTCCGTAAAACGCAGGAAGCGTGTATGCAGCGCCGCCAGGCGCTGGTTCAGCCGCGCGTCGCGCGGCGCCTGAGGCAGAGCGCCCAGCAGGGGCACGAGCGCCTTGTCCGGCAGATTGTAAGAAAGGAACAGATCCGCATCGGTGACCGCGGAACGCACTGCGATCGCGACGTGGTCGGGATAAGACTGATCAATGACCGGCGCAGTCGCTTCCAACTCTTCGACTATGACCGCTCCCTCTTCGGCGGTGATTCCGTTAGCGGGCGCCGCTCCTTCCATGCGTCCCACGACCTGCTGATAGTTCTGCATGTGCAGCAGGTTCTGGGGCTCGGTGGTGGCCAGCATCTGGTATAGGTCGCGAGCGCGGGCCAGGTTCCCGTCCTTGACGGAGGAATGAGCCAGAAGCTCGGTGACTTCGTTTACGTGCGTGCTCTCGCCGGCTTTGTTCAAGAGCAGCAACAGCGCGTCCAGCGCGCCGGAATCGTCCCGCACATGGCTGATCATGGTGTGCAGGCTGGCCAGCAGTTTGGTTGAGTCCGTCGCCAGCAGGCGATCGGCATGGCGGGTGTAAACGTCCAGCGCCTCGTGATTCTGCCCGAGCCGGGCGCAACCCTCGGCCAGGAGAAACAGCCCCTCGGGATCATTGTGCACCGTGAGTAGTTTCTCGGCGATGGGGGTAGCCCTGGTCGAGTTTCCGGTCTGCAGATATGCCTTCAGCAGATCGCGCAAACCCTCGGGATGAGTGTCGAGTTCGGGAGCCTTTTCCAGGTATGCGATGGCGCTCTTCGGATCGTCACTCTCGAGGGCGGCCTTGCCGCGCAGCAGCAGAACGTAGCCGTTGCCGGGATCGAGCGCGAGCATCCGCTTGAGAATGTCTTCGGCGGCGGCGAGAGATCCGCGCGCGCGCAATGCTTCAGCCGCCGCGCTGAAAATCTCCCATGCCTCTTTCTTTTTTCCCAGCCGGATATAAACCTCGGCGAGTTTGACCCGCATGGGCACATTTTCCGGGTCCATTTCGAGGACTTTCTGGAAAAGGCGCACGGCTTGGTCGAAGTCGCCATTCTTCATGAAGTCTTCGGCGACTTGCAGATACTGGGCGCGGGCGTCGTTGAACAACCCTTGCTGAGTGAACAGTTCCGCCAGTTTCAAAGTTGCATCCACGCTCGGCTGGAGCTTGGTGATCTTCTTGTACATGGCGATGCCCTTGACCGTGAAGCCCTGCGCGGCATAGGCATCGCCAACCGTTTTGAAGCACTCGATGGCTTTGCGGATGTCGCCGAGACGCGCGTGGAGATCGCCGATGGTGTTGTTGACGGTAAGATCCTTGGCATCGTGCTTCAGGACTTTGTCGTACTCAGCAATGGCGTTCTGCAGCTTGCCCTGCTGGACAAACTTTTCCGCGGCGCTGAGAACCTTCTCTTTGTTAAAGCCAAAACCAAACGCCATAAGGTGTGCGGACTCCAGCCTTTTCCCCGCCGAGCGCACGCGATTTTCGCCAGCGCCGAACAGGTCCGAACCTCGCCGGGAGATTCCCAGACGAAACTCCGCAAACCGCGCAACCCGGATGGCGGAGTAAGGTAATTGTAAGGCCGCGTAGTGTCAGTCCGATGGTTACCGACGATTACCAGGGGTTACCGAAAGGGAGTGTACGTCCGGTTTTCGGAAAAACCCCGCTCCCGGCTTCCGTAATGGGAGGAAAGAGGCGGCTCCCAGAGATCTCACCGCCCTCACACTTGCAAATGAAAGGCATGCCGAATCGACTTTGGAACCTCCTTCATTGCCAAGCATCCAATTAGGCGCGTTCTAAACGCAACTTAAGGAGGAAACCATGGCTGACACGGCAAAACTCGGATTGTGGGTTCGACTGGAAGCAAAGCCCGGGAAAGAGACAGAGGTGGAAGACTTTCTTCGCGGTGGTCTTTCGCTAGTCCAACAGGAACCGGCAACGGTCGCGTGGTTCGCGATCCGCCTCGGAAAATCGACTTTCGGCATCTTCGACGCTTTCCCCGACGAGACCGGGCGGCAAGCTCATCTGTCAGGCCGCGTAGCCGCTGCCTTGAAGGAGAAAGCCTCTGAGCTTTTCGCCCAGCCACCGGCCATCGAGAAGATCGACGTGCTGGCGGCTAAACTTCCACAACAGCAGGCACAAAAAGTCGCGTAGATTTAAATCAAGAGCATCGGCGAAGGCGCGTTGGCAAGCGACTTAATGTCGAAGGTGCGTTCCCGCTCCTGCGCTCCCGCTACGCCGACGAGCGATCACTGAGATTTCTGACCAGCAACGGGAGTCTAGACTGGGGATGAATTACGGTCAGCCCAGCGCTCCCGCACTCCAGCCAGAAATTTCTCCTTGTCCGCTCGCATTTGCTGGACGAGCGCTTGATTGCCGGTGTCTTCATGCGCGGCTGCCCAGAGGACCATCTCCGTAAGCACCGGCGCCAGATCGATTCCTTTCGCAGTCAGGGAGTAGATCAGCTTCCGCCCGTCCGATGGGTCTGGGGCCGCCGTGATGATCCCGTAAGCAACCAGCTTTCGCAGGCGATCCGCCAGGATGTTCGTCGCGATACCTTCGTAGCACTCCATGAATTCCTTGTAGGTCCGAAACCCGCGCAGCATCATGTCCCGGATGATCAGGAGCGACCAGCGGTCGCCCAACATCTCCACCGAGGCATTCAGGGGGCACTCCGAGCGTCGCTTCAGATTGCGCCTGGACATATTTTTTCAGAAAATCGCTTGCAATTAGCAAGTGATATATACATAATGCCACAAGCGACAAATTTTCTCAATCAAAATAAGGAGAACCACATGCAACTGAACCCCTACCTTCATTTCAACGGGCGATGTGAGGCCGCGTTCAAGTTCTACGAGCAGTGCCTCGGCGGCAAAATCGAAGCCATGGTGTCCCACGAAGGCACGCCAGTCGCGGACCAAGTGCCCGCGGAATGGCGAAGCAAGATCGTTCACGCCCGTCTGGTAGTCGGCGACCAAGTGTTGATGGGGATGGACGCCCCGCCGGATCATTGCCAGAAACCGCATGGCTTCAACGTCAACATTGGCATTGAAGACCCGGCAGAGGCAGAGCGCATATTTCACGCTTTGGTGGAGAACGGTACAGTGACGATGCCGTTCGCGGAGACATTCTGGGCCACACGATTTGGTATGCTCACCGACCGATTCGGAATCCCATGGATGGTTAACTGCGAAAAGGCAGCCTTGAAAGCAGCCTAATCCCTAAGATACGGCTCGGATACGGGAACGCAGTTGGATAAAAGTTGCTGGGAGTGTCGATCTTGTTGCCCGTCATTCGACGTATAAGCAGAGGCCAGGGTTAGCCGGTCCTGCGCGACGGCCGGCTGCGCGCGCTCATTCCGCTGCGAGGTTCGGTCCCGCAAGAGGGGACACACTCAGCGGTTGTCCAAGTGAGAGTTCAATCGTCTAATATTGCGTACGCAAAAACAGAAAGGAAAGACATGAGCAAGGTAAGAGTTCTAGTCGGCACACGCAAGGGCGCGTTCGTCCTGACATCGGACGGCAAGCGTGAAAAATGGGATGTCAGTGGTCCGCACTTCGCGGGCTGGGAGATGTACCACATTAAAGGATCGCCGGTTGATCCGAATCGGCTGTATGCGTCGCAGACGAGCGGATGGTTCGGGCAGATCATCCAGCGCTCAGACGATGGCGGGAAGACCTGGCACCAGCCCGGAACACCCCCCGGCCAACCGGCCGTCGCGCCCGAGGGCCCGCCCAAGGCCGAGAGCAACAAGTTCGTTTACGACGCGGCCGCGGCGCCGCTCACCACTCACCAGTGGTATGACGGCACGCAACATCCCTGGGAGTTCAAGCGAGTGTGGCATCTCGAACCGTCGCTCACCGACCCGGATACGGTCTATGCCGGCGTGGAAGACGCTGCCATTTTCCGGTCGAGCGATGGCGGACAGAACTGGCAGGAACTCTCCGGACTACGCGGCCACGGTACGGGCCCCAAATGGCAGCCAGGCGCGGGTGGGATGTGCCTGCACACCATCATTCTCGATCCAAGCAATCCGCAGCGCATCTTCATCGCCATCTCGGCTGCGGGAGCCTTCCGTACCGATGACGGCGGCAAGACGTGGAAGCCGATCAACAGAGGACTGAAGTCGCAATACATCCCGGATCCAAATGCAGAGATAGGCCACTGCGTGCATCACATTGCTATGTCCCCGTCGCGCCCGGGAGTGCTCTTCATGCAGAAGCACTGGGACGTGATGCGCTCGGACGACGCGGGCGACAACTGGAAAGAAATCAGCGGGAATTTGCCGACCGATTTCGGGTTTGTTATTGACATCCACGCGCACGAGCCGGAAACAATTTACGTCGTTCCCATCAAGAGCGATTCGGAACACTTTGTACCGGATGGCAAGCTGCGCGTGTTCCGCAGCCGCAGCGGGGGAAACGAGTGGGAAGCGCTGACCAAAGGCCTGCCGCAGAGCAACTGCTATGTCAATGTGTTGCGCGACGCCATGGCCGTCGACTCGCTCGACAAGTGCGGCATATATTTCGGCACCAGCGGCGGGCAGGTGTACGCATCGGCCGATGCCGGAGATAGCTGGGCCCCGATTGTCCGCGATCTGCCGGGAGTGCTTTC
>Ga0185299_10006117_pt1 | contig 12991 bp, 9 predicted proteins | sample PaiPotPPA55metaG_FD_128002 | JGI IMG/M metagenome (GOLD analysis project Ga0185299, IMG submission 128002) | Iron sulfur acid spring bacterial and archeal communities from Banff, Canada, to study Microbial Dark Matter (Phase II) - Paint Pots PPA... ...
TTGCGCTTGAGCAACGGGAGCCTGTGGAGCGGCAGCCGATTTCGCTTGCGCAGCTGACGCAGCGAACGATTCGGCAGCCGACACTATCTTCCACTGTGGTGCTAAGGCGGGTTGAACCGTCGGGGTCGCGCAGGCTGCTGCCGTTGGGACCTCGGGGACAGATTTGACCTCGATTCTTGGAGCAGGCTCTGACGGCTTCGGTGCCGCCTGTGCGGCCGGCGTGGCTGGCGACGGAGGTGTTGGTTTTTGGTTAGCTGCGGGAGCAGCTTTCTGTGCGACGTCTTCGTGTTTCCCATTTACTGGAAACAATGAAAGCTCGACGTCTTCAACCTTTTTTATAACTTCGACCCGACCCGTGGCGCCCGCACCGTTTACCGTGGGAACTGCGGCCGGTTTTGCGTCAACAGGTGCCGCGAGCATCAAGCGTTCGACAAAACCATTAAGCATAAGCGGCGCAACAGACGTCGCTGAAACTTTTGATCGCTCTGGCTGCGCAGCGGGAGCCGACAGTGTCTGCACAGCAGTTGCCGATGCGGCGGCTGCGGCGGGCGCTTTCGTGGCTGGTCCCGGCATTGGTGTTACGGTTGCGGTTTTTGCAGCTGGTGCGACGATGACTTCTGCGGGCGAGGCCGGTGCCGCGGCAGGCTCAGTTTTGACCGTAGCGTTCGGCGCAACAGCTGGGCCATTGGGGCTTGCAGCGCCATTCTTCATAAACGGTTCGAGCTTGCCTTCAATGAGCTCCCAGCGCATGCGGCTCGTTCGGCGTCCATTAGAAACCGGAACAGCGAGCTCAAATATCGCCGGGTGATTCCATCCATTGTTGTCCTTCACCGAGCGATCCCAACGGATAGGAATGACGACTTCGCCGACTTGACCAGGCTCAAGTGCAAGAGCGTGAAGTTCTGGAATCGCGAACGATGGATGCGGAGAAAGCGAAACTTGGAACTCCGATCTCGCTTCACTCTGGCTGCGAACGCTGCACGTCATCTCAAAGCCGCGGAGCTCGCCCGCCTCGACGATCGCGCCTTTGAGCGCCATTGCGACGCTGCAATCCGTGCCGCCGGTAGCAACCAGCGGGTGTTCAAACGTTGCGAGCAGCCGTCCGTCGTCATCGGCGTGCAGTGAAAGCAACACACGGTGCGAACGCACCGACGTAGCATCGGACGCGAAGGTCACTGTGACCGTTCTCACTTCGTGTCCGCGCAACGCGAATGCATTGGGCTCGACGCTCACTCCCGTCGCCGGATCCTCGACGACGAGCGAACAATCTACCGCGTTTTTGGAATCGTTTCTGATACGTAGATCGTAGATGGACCTCGCTCCGGGCGTGAGGTACCACCTGCCGGAACGATCTAGCGTTTCAATTCGAAAAGCCTGCGCCAAAGTTGCCTCCGCATATCAATTATCGGAGCCTCGTGCATGTAATGAAGGACGCATGCGTACATCGCATGGCGAGCGCGGGGGGTAGCCTAGGAGTGTGTGACGAAGATTGCATTTCCGCCACCCTTTGGAGTCTCACCAATCATGTACCGCGATGATTTGTTCCGGGAATTTGACAGGATGTTCGCTGAGCTGAGTCTTCCGCTCACCAGCCACGCGCGTCGCGGCTCATTTAATCCGAACGCAGATGTCTACCTGACCGACGGAGGATCCGGCATTATCGTCAGTGTTGAACTTGCCGGCGTCGAGCGCGAGAATATCAAACTCGTGGTCGAGGGACGCACGCTGTATCTAGCCGGCGTCCGTGCAAACACTGCGCACGGTTGCGAAGTATTGCAAAAGGAGATCGAATACGGATACTTCTTTAAGAAGATCCAACTCCCCACGGCGGTTGCCGTCGAACACGCGCGTGCCGAATATCAAGGTGGCATGCTAACGGTGAAGCTCCCGGTCGCGACCCGAACAGCGGTGACACCCGTCGACCGTACTGAGATTCGCATGGTTGTGCGAGGCCGCAGCTAAATGGCTCAGAAGTCGCCAACTGCGCCAACCACCGGCGCTACCATTCCAACGCATCTCGCCATACTGCCGCTGCAAGAGGCGGTGCTCTTCCCGAACACCGTCATGCCCTTAGCCGTCACAAAGCCGCACGGCATTAAGCTCGTTGAAGATGCGCTGCGCTCGGGCGAGCCGGTCGGAGTCGTTGCGTTGCGCGATCGAGATGCATCGCCGCCCACGCCCGATGACGTCTTCACGGTTGGCACGCTTGCAATTATTCAGAAGATGATTAAAGTGCCGGACGGGACGCTGCGCTGCATTATTTCGGGAACCGTGCCGTTCAGGATCGTCGAGTTCACGCAAGCGGAGCCGTATCTGGCCGCCAAAGTCGAACAACTCGAAGAGATCACAACCGAGAGCGACGAGCTTACGGCATTGTCGCGTAACCTCGCGTCGCAGTATACCAAGCTTCTGTCATATCTGCCGTCAGCACCGCGCGAACTTGAGTTGGAAGTAAACAACATTTCCGACGCCAACATGCTGACATACTTTATCGCCTCGACCATGCGACTTGATACGCCGGACAAGCAAGCCGTGCTCGAGGAGCGCGATACCACTGCGCGGATGCGCATGCTGACCGCATTTTTGGCGCGCGAGCTTGAAGTCGTTGAGCTCGGCCATAAAATCCAGACCGACATCCAAAAGGAAATGGACAAGAGCCAGCGCGAGTACTATTTGCGCCAGCAGCTCAAAGCAATTCAAGACGAGCTTGGCGAGGCCGATCCCGCGCAAGCAGACGTCAATGAACTGCGTGAAAAAATCGAAGCGGCGAAAATGCCCGAAGACGCTCACAAGGCGGCGTTGCGCGAACTCGATCGGCTGGGCAAAATTCCATCTGCGAGCCCCGAGTACTCCGTCATCCGCACGTACCTCGATTGGCTTGTTACCTTGCCATGGTCGGTGACAACCGAAGACTCGCTTGACATTCAAAAGGCACGCAAGATCCTCGACGAGGACCATTACGACCTCGAAAAAGTCAAAGATCGCATTCTTGAATATCTCGCCGTGCGCAAGCTACGCAACACGCTGACGGGCCCGATATTGTGTTTCGTCGGTCCACCGGGCGTTGGCAAGACCTCGCTCGGCAAATCTATCGCTCGCGCGATGGGCCGTAAGTTCATTCGGCTTTCCGTCGGCGGCGTACGCGATGAAGCAGAAATTCGCGGACACAGGCGCACGTACATCGGTGCAATGCCAGGGACGTTCATCAGGGCAATCCGCGACGCAGGTTCGGCCAACCCGCTGATCATGATTGATGAGATCGACAAGGTCGGAGCCGATTGGCGTGGCGATCCGTCATCTGCCTTACTCGAAGTGTTGGATCCGGAGCAAAACAATACGTTCCGCGATCACTACCTTGACCTGCCGTTCGATCTGAGCCGCGTCCTCTTCATCGCCACGGCCAACCAAATCGATACCGTCCAGCCGGCATTGCGCGACCGTATGGAAATCATCGGCTTGGCCGGCTACACGCAAGCTGAAAAAGTTGCCATCGCACGCAAGTATCTCGTGCCCAAGCAGCTCGTGGCCAACGGCTTGACGACCAAGCAGTTGACGATCACCAAGGATGCCCTGGATGAGATCGCTGCTAATTACACACGCGAGGCTGGCGTGCGCAATCTCGAACGAGAGATCGCAACCGTGGCGCGCAAAGTCGCCCGCAAGATCGCAGAGAAGCCGAATTACACAGTGCGCGTCAGCAGGGAAGACGTCCCAGACTATCTCGGCAAGCAGCGATTCTTCGCGGAGGTTGCGCGGCGAACGGCGACCGAGGGGGTGGCAACCGGACTCGTCGTTACTCCGGTGGGCGGCGACATCGTGTTCGTCGAGTCAAAGGTGATGCCCGGAACGGGTAAACTCACGCTCACCGGCCAGTTGGGCGACGTCATGAAAGAGTCGGCCCAAGCAGCGCTTGGATTCGTGCGCAGCCGTTCGAGCGAGATCGGGCTTAAGGAAGATTACTTCAACAAGCACGACATTCATATCCATGTTCCGGCGGGCGCGGTTCCCAAAGACGGGCCTTCCGCGGGCGTCGCCATGGCCACGTCGCTAGTTTCGGCGCTCACGAACAGAAAAGTCGACTCCGGGGTCGCGATGACAGGCGAGATCACGCTCACGGGTCAGGTGTTGCCGATCGGTGGTGTCAAAGAGAAAGTTCTTGGCGCGCGCCGCGCCGGTATTCATCGCGTCATCCTGCCCGCACGCAATAAACCGGACGTGCTCGAAGACGTGCCGGCAGAAGCACGCAAGGACATGAAGTTTACCTACGTCGACGAACTTTCGCAGGTATTGCGCGAGGCGCTTGGCGCCCGTATGATCGCACCGGTTCTCACCCAAAACGGAAAACGCAATGGCCGCCTCCCAGCTGCAGCCCATTAGTCTCACAGCCAGCGACGAGTCGCGCCGGCTTTGGAACGCGCAATTCGCGTCCTATACCGCGTTGGCGCTCAGCGGCACGTTTGCCGGATTCCGATAATGATTGCCGCAGTTATTTGGGGTGCACTTGCGGGTTATCTCTCGTTTTTTGCGTACTAATATTTGGGGTTTCACGGAGACTAGTCCGTCATTTATCGGGTGGCTCCCAGAGTTCGATCCGGTTTCCCTCCGGGTCCATAATCCAACCAAACTTCCCGTATTCGTATTTTTCCACTTTGGGATCGACCCACACGCCTTCCTCGCGCAGCGCGGTCAAGAGCGCGTCAAGGTTTTCTACCCGAAAATTTATCATGAACGCCGAATGGCTTGGCTCAAAATAATTTGTATCGTCCGGAAAGATTGACCAGACGGTAAAGCCCGTTTTCTGCGGATGGGCTGTGTCACGCCATTGGAATATGACGCCTTCCTCAGCTGACGCGCGCTTGATGCCCAGATGTTTGTGGTACCACGCGTAAAGCGCATCCGGATCCTTGGATTTGAAGAACAGGCCGCCGAAACCGGTGACGCGCTTCATGTCGCGCTTTGCGTCAGACATCGAGCGCGGCCTCGAAGATGGGATCCGGGCCGAGCGTTTCCAAGCTGCAGTCGAGCAGTTCTGCTTCGCTCAGGCTATACGCTGGAAACTGCCAACGCCGGAACTGTTTCCCGTCCGTGCCATGAGCTTGCACCTCGATTCCAATCGGCGGCGGCTGACGAACGAGCATCACGCTCGCTTTCGAGCCGCTTGAAGTGAGCGCAATTGCAACCAGCCGGCCAGCAGCCACCTCTAAATGACGCTTTCCGGGTGCCGTTCGCGCATGACCGCGCAAGCGTGGTACTCGGCTGATGAGCCATCCCGCCATGAGCATCGCACGTGCTGACGGGAGCTCCTTGTCGCTGCCCGCTGCATAGGTGATCGCACAGCGATTAATGTCGGGTAAGATCGCCAGCACGTTGCGATCGTCAAAACAGGATGCAATGGCCGCGCGCCACGGAGCAGTGCGCTCCCAATTGAGATCGCGCACGCTCATCTGCGTTTCGCCAAGATTGACGAGCCGCCGCAGGGTATCGAGAGCGGCTGCGCCATCGCCGAAGCGCATCGAGTCGACGATGACCCGATCGCACAGCGGTCGCAGCCCGTTCCATAAGATGTCGCCGTGCGGCGTGCCGCCGCGCCACCATAAGATGACGGGAAGATCAGGCGCTAACAAGCCGCGTACGACTGAGACAATGCGGTCGACGGAATCTATGCCGCCTTGAATTGCGACCTCTTCGCTGCAGATAGGGGCCGACGGCTTGCCCTCGCACTCCGCGTTCACCCAGGCTGCAAGATCGTCACTTGCACGGCGTGCCGTGCTTTGGACGGCGACGACTCTGATCGGATATTTGCCGGCGAGCGATTCGACCGTTCTGAACACGTCCAAATTATCGCCCTCGTCCTCAACAGAGATGATGAGGGTCATGCAGCACGAATGCGCGTGCGGGTGCTCTTCCTTGCCGAGCATCTCGAGCCGGCGCTGATGCAAAGCGCGCTCGATCTCTCCGACTGCCACCGGCGTGAGCACCTCAGCCATCGTCCGCGTCGCTCCGTCGTTTGATCTCGTCATAAGCGCCGCCACGTGCGGCCGTCGCGCGCTAGCAGCGCGTCGGCGTCAGGCGGACCCCACGCGCCTGCTTCATAGTTGGGGAACGCAACCATAGTTGGGGAACGCAACTGAACGCTGCGACTCCCACTGCTTGAGTACGGGATCGACGAGCGCCCAAGCTGCCTCGACGCCGTCGGCGCGATCGAAGAGCGTCTGGTCGCCTTTCATGCAATCGAGAATCAGGCGTTCGTACGGTGATGCGTCCACGCTGCCGAAGGTCTCGCCGTAACCGAAATCCATTTCGACTGAACGGATGCGCATGCTCGGCCCGGGCACTTTCGCGGCGAACTTGAGAACGACGCCTTCATCCGGCTGTATCTGGAGCGAAAGAACGTCGCCTTCGGGCGTCTCAACCTGCGCCTTGCGAAACGGAAGGTGTGGCGGGTCCTTAAACTGCATCGCGATCTCGGTGACGCGCTTCGGCATGCGCTTGCCGGAGCGAATGTAAAACGGTACGCCGGCCCAGCGCCAATTGTCAACGAGGAGACGAAACGCCGCATATGTGGGCGTGATGGAATCGGAAGCAACGCCCTGCTCTTGACGATAGCCCACGACGCGTTCGCCCGCCACACTGCCCGGCCGCCGCATATGTGGGCGTGATGGAATCGGAAGCAACGCCCTGCTCTTGACGATAGCCCACGACGCGTTCGCCCGCCACACTGCCCGGCCCATACTGCCCGCGCACTGCGTAGAGATCGACTTCCTGGGGCAAGATCGGCCGGATGGCTTCGACCACGCGAATCTTTTCATCGCGGAAGTCCCGTGCGTCGAACGTGGTTGGCGGTTCCATGGCAACGAGCGACATCAGCTGCAGCGCGTGGTTTTGAATAACGTCGCGGACGACGCCCGTCTCTTCGTAAAAATTTCCGCGTCCTTCTATGCCTAAAGACTCGGCGACGGTGATCTGGATCGAGTCGACATAACGGCGATTCCAGACCGGCTCAAAGACGGAGTTGGCAAAGCGCAGTACGAGAATGTTTTGCACCGTCTCTTTGCCCAGGTAGTGATCGATGCGGTAGATCTGATCTTCGCGCAGGTAGGTCAAGAGTTCCGCGTTGAGCTTCTTGGCAGATTCGAGGTCTCGGCCAAACGGCTTCTCGACAATCATGCGCACGAAGCTGCCGGCTTCTGGGGGCGTCGTCAGTCCGCAGTCGTGCAGCTGCGCCGCGATGTCGCCGTAGAGACTTGCCGGCGTGGCGATATAAAAAATACGATTGCCGCTCGTGTTAAAGCGTTTGTCGAGCGCATCGAGCTGCGACTTGAGTTTCACATAGGCCGCAGCGTCGTGAAAATCGCCGGCCACATAGTTGACGTGTTCGCACAGCTTCTTAAGCGCCGCATCATCTTTCACGCGGACTTCGCTCGATGTGTTAACCGCATTTTCTAAAACGTCGCGAAAGTCGTCATCCGACATGGGCGCGCGCGCGAATCCGACGACGGAAAACGCTTGCGGCGCGAGGTTGGCCTGCACGAGATTGTAAATTGCCGGAAGGAGCTTTCGTTTGGTGAGATCTCCCGAGGCGCCAAAGATAATCAGCTGTACGGGGTGGGTTGCCCCGGCAAGTTGGAGCCCTTCGCGGAACGGATTGACGAGCTGGGTCGTCGCCACAGCCCGCCCTAGCTCTTCGTCGCTGCCGGCACACCGCGGATTGCGTCGACCTTTTGACGGACCACGTTGCGCAGCTGTTCGTATGATTTCTCGAATATCGTCACGCCCTCGGAAAGCAGCTGGTCGGTAATGGATTTGAGCGATATGCCGGCGGCTTCGAGCATGGCCAGCTCGGCTTCGGCCTCCGCCATGTCCTTATCGAGTGTACGTGCGACCCGACCGTGGTCGCGGAATGCGTCAATCGTTGCTAGTGGCATCGTGTCGACGGTATCCGGTCCGATGAGCGCTTCGACATAATAGGTGTCAGGATACGCCGGGTTCTTGGTCGAGGTGCTGGCCCACAGCGGCCGTTGTCGCCGCGCGCCCGCTGCGGCGAGTTTTTTGAAGCGATCGGTGTCGAGCGACGTGAGATAGGTCCGGTACAAACGCTTGGAGTTGGCGATCGCGGTCTTACCGAGCAATGTTTGGAGTTGGGATCGCTTCGCCGGATCGGTAGATGCATCGATCAATGCCTGCAGCCGCTTGTCTGCTTCGGTATCAACGCGGCTGACGAAGCACGAGGCCACAGACGCAATGTGATCGATTGGCTGTTTGCGCGCACGCCGATCTTCGAGTCCCGAAAAGTACGCGTCGATGACGCGTTCGTAATACTCTGCCCCGAACATCAGCGTGATGTTAATATTGAGGCCTTCGGAGATGAGCGTACGAATGACAGGTATGCCCTGATCAGTCGCAGGGACCTTCACAAAGACGTTCGGGCGATCGACAAGTTTCCACAGCCGCCTGCCTTCGGAGATCGACCCTTCGGTGTTGAGCGCGAGATCAGGGGGAAGTTCAATCGAGACAAACCCGTCGCCTCGGTCGGTTCGCTCGTAGACATCGCTAAAAACGTCGCATGCCTCTTGAATATCTTCGATGATGATTCTGTCGAGAACATTGTTTGGTGACGTGAGGCCGCCGTCGACAAGCGCTTTGATCCCGGCGTCATAGTCGTCACTTTCACCAATTGCCTTGTCGAAGATCGTGGGGTTCGAAGTCACGCCTCGTAAACCGTCCGCATCAACCAGCTTTCGCAGTTGGCCCGCGCGCGTGAAACCACGCCTGATAGAATCTAGCCAAAAACTTTGGCCGAATTCAGTGAGACGTTGGAGTGGATTAGCCATGGCAGTAACCTCGCTACAGAAAAAGTGTTAGCGTCCTAGCAGATTTAAGGCCCGCTCGGTAACGCGCTCGGGAGTAAAGCCAAATTCCTTGAAGATGACTTCGGCCGGCGCAGAAGCGCCGAAGTGATCGATCCCAATGACAGCGCCTCTGTCGCCAACATAGTGCAGCCAGCCGAAGGTCGCAGCGGCCTCGACCGCAAGACGCGCGCTCACTCGCGGCGGTAGCACCTCATCACGATACGATTGCGGCTGGCGATCGAAAATTTGCCAGCACGGGATGCTCACGACGCGCGTCGCCACACCTCGTTGCTCGAGCATCTTTGCAGCGTTCACACACAGCGAAACTTCGGAACCCGTGCCGATCAGAATAATGTCAGCGGGGTTTTTGCTTTCGCGCACGAGTACATAACCGCCGTTGCGCGCACCTTTAGTCGCCTCCGCGTCCATCACCGGCAGCTTTTGGCGCGTGAGCGCAAGCCCGACCGGCCCACCTTCGTGCTCCATCGCGAGACGCCAGCAGACCGCTGTTTCATTGGCGTCGGCGGGTCGCATGATCGTCATATTCGGCATTGCGCGCAAGGAGGCCAGCTGCTCGATCGGCTGGTGTGTCGGACCATCCTCACCTAACCCAACGCTATCATGCGTCCACACGTAGATCGGGTGAATCTTCATCAGCGCGGCGAGACGAACCGGGGGTCGCATATAGTCGGAGAAGATGAAGAAGGTGGCTCCGAAGGGGCGCAAGCCGCCGTGCAGCGTCATGCCGTTGAGTGCAGCGCCCATGGCATGCTCGCGAATTCCGAAGTGGAAGTTGCGCCCATCGTACGAGCCGCGCTCGAAGTCGCCCAAGCCGCTGAGATTCGTTTCGGTGGATGGGGCAAGGTCGGCGGATCCCCCCAAAAAATTGGGTACGGTCTTGGCAATCGCGTTCATGACTTTACTCGACGCGATGCGCGTTGCCAGGGGCCCATCCTCTGGTTTGAATGTCGGTATGCCCGAGGCCCAGTTCTGCGGCAACTTGCCAGCCTGTTCGGATGTAAACGCCGATGCAAGCTCCGGAAATGTTGCTGCGTACGTGTCGAAGCGTGCGCGCCAGTCGGCTTCTTCTGACTCGCCGCGCGCAACAGCTTCGCGTGTATGCGCGAGAACAGCGTCGGGAACGAGGAAGTGCGCGTCCTCAGGCCATCCGTAGAAGCGTTTGGCCGCGCGCACCTCATCTTCGCCCAGCGGCGCGCCGTGTGCTTCCTTCGTGTCTTGGCGGTGCGGTGCGCCGTACGCGATGTGACTGCGCACGCGAATGAGACTCGGCCTCGGATCGGCTTTCGCTGCGACGATTGCACGGTCGAGGGCATCGAGGTCATTCGCGTCCTCGACTGCTTGCGTGTGCCAGCCGTAGGCGTCAAATCGCTCGCAGACGTTCTCCGTGTCAAAGCTGAGAGACGTATTGCCTTCGATAGTGATGTGATTATCGTCGTAGAAATAGATGAGCTTGCCGAGCCGCAGATGTCCGGCAAGCGACGCAGACTCCGACGCGACTCCTTCCATAAGATCGCCATCGCTGCAAATCGCGTAGGTATAATGGTCGACGATTTCGTTGCCTGGCCGGTTGAAGCGCGCCGCCAGATGAGCCTCCGCGATCGCAAATCCGACACCGTTGCCAAACCCCTGACCGAGCGGTCCGGTCGTCACTTCAACGCCGGGAGTCTCACCATACTCAGGGTGGCCTGGAGTCTTGCTGCCCCACTGCCGGAACGATTTGATGTCGTCGAGCGTGACATCGTACCCCGTGAGAAACAGACCGGCGTACAGCAGCATGGACGCATGGCCCGCCGAGAGCACAAAGCGGTCGCGGTCTGGCCACTGCGGATTGCGCGGATTGTAGCGCATGTGCTTCGTGAAGAGAAGATACGCGAGCGGTGCAAGTGCCATCGGCGTGCCCGGGTGCCCCGAATTCGCCTTTTGTACTGCGTCCATCGCAAGCGTGCGGATGGTGTTGATGCTCAGCTGCGCAAGTGCCGTGGCGTCAAGCGTCGTTGTGGTTTTCAATCCTGCCTCCCAGAGCTTTGGAGCGGTCGAGCTTGTCTCGAGCGCCGAGCGGGCTCGCTTTCTTTTTACCCGCTTCCCAACCTTGCGGCGCTGTTAAATGACCCGAAACGACGAGCATGAGGTCATCGTGCCGATGACTGATACGGCCGATACGCCGTTGTGGCGCAAGCTCATTGCGAGCTTTTCTGCATAAGCGGCGTCAACCGCGACGAGCAAGCCTCCCGAAGTCTGCGCATCGCACAGCGCGAGCCGTGTCGGTAGGCTAATGTAATCAGCGAACGCGACTCCGGCGGATAGCGCGGCCGACAAATTACTTTTCGTACCGCCTGGGACGATGTCGCGCGCGGCGAGTTCGATCACGCCGTCGAAAAAAGGTACGTCTGCGGCGCGCAGCTCAAAACCCAGGCCGCTCCCGCGAGCAACCTCGATGAGATGCCCGCAGAGCCCAAAGCCGGTGATATCCGTGGTGGCATGTACTGGTTTCTCGCGACCGCCCTCGCTCTCGTTGAGCGCAACCACCGCCGCAGACGCGGCGCGGTTAAGTGTTTCCATGGACGCGATCGCGGCGGCGAGCTCAGGCTCGCCTATCTGGTCTTCTCGTCGCGCGGTCGTTAGGATCCCAGTGCCGAGCGGCTTGGTGAGGATGAGCAAATCATCAGCTCGCGCAGTTGAATTGCGCAGGATCTTGTTGGGATGAACGATGCCCGTGACCGCAAGCCCATACTTGGGTTCCGGATCTTTGACCGTGTGACCGCCGATGACGGAAATGCCGGCCTCGCGTGTTTTCTCGACGCCGCCGGCGAGGATATCGGCGAGCATCGTCATGTCGCCGTCCGCGGGAAAGCCTGCGATGGCCAGCGCGCACAACGGCTTCCCGCCCATGGCATACACATCAGACAAAGCATTGGCGGCGGCGATGCGTCCGAAAGTTTTTGGATCATCAACGATGGGCGTGAAGAAATCGACCGTCTGCACGAGCGCAATATCGTCAGTGAGACGGTACACCCCGGCGTCATCAGCCGTGGACGTGCCGACCAGGACGTTGGGATCGTCGATCGGCGGCAGTCCAGCCAGCACTTGCGCGAGCACGCTCGCGTCAGCTTTTGACGCTCAACCGGCGCAGCTGGAGAGGTGTGTCAGCCGCAAGATATCGGCTTTGGTCACCTGCACACTCCTTCGTTTGACACGCCTCACTTCAATTGGTTGGCGCGTGACCCTGGCGCACGAAAGCACCTTGCTGTTGTCCCCGCATGTGGACCTATTGCCTGCCCCTGCTGAGCCGATAATAATGAAGAGGGGGATCGACTCAGCATTGGTCGTCTTGGGTATCCCCGTTGCACTCCGCACAGCGGAGGGTACTAATTTTTGTGAGGAGTTCAGATGGCCGTAAAACCACAATCCCAATCTGCAATTCTCTCGCGACTGGCAGCCTTTGCGCTCATCTTCACGTGCGCGGTCGTCGCAGCTGCTCCACAAGCTCGGGGTTCGGGTCCGACGCTCGCTATCACTGAGTTTACAAACGATGGGGGCGCACCGGCAAGCACGGTCAGCACGCTCGGGAATGCACTGTACGCGGCAATAGACCAATCCGGCAAGTATACGGCTGTCGGCGGTGGACCACTACACGTCAAGAATCCCCTGCGCGAAGGCGACTCGCTTGTGAATGCCCTCGACGCCGCAAGGCAGGTGCACGCCGAGGAGATCATCACCACCGATCTGATCAGCGTGACGGGCGGTACGATCACCTATCGCTTGTCGGCGTACCGCGTCGATCCGATCGCTTTTATCCGATCGCAGATTTTCACACAGTCATCTCTCGCAGGTCCCGCGCTTACGGCAGGCTTCGTCACCAATCTCTCGACGCTCCACGCGCCACGCACAGCCATCGGTACCATTTACTCGGTGGACGGCGGCGTGAAGGCAGATATGGGGGCCGCTGGCGGCTTTAGTCTCGGCGACCAATTCAACGTCGTGCGCAGCAGCCAGAAGGTAGCCGAAGCGAAGATCGTTTCGATTGACCTTAATACCGCGACGCTCGATATTTACAACGCATCGTCAGGGTACAAGCCGCAGATCGGCGATCAGCTCGTAGGCATCGGAACACAGCCGGCCGT
>Ga0185299_10006118_pt1 | contig 12989 bp, 17 predicted proteins | sample PaiPotPPA55metaG_FD_128002 | JGI IMG/M metagenome (GOLD analysis project Ga0185299, IMG submission 128002) | Iron sulfur acid spring bacterial and archeal communities from Banff, Canada, to study Microbial Dark Matter (Phase II) - Paint Pots PPA... ...
GTCTCGCCGATGATCTTGAAGCCTTGCAGGCGGATGTTATTGAGAAGCGTTCCGAGCTTCGTTTTATTTGGGGTAAGGGGCTCAATGGCGAGCTGCCTAGGCCTCTTAAGGAACGGGTCGAGCGGTTATTGTGGCGGGATCTTCTGGGCCTAGAGTCCACTTCCGCGTGGAGTGCTGCGTTTGAAGAGTTGCAGTCAAATTCTGATGCAAAATTGCCATCATGAATTCGCGAGGTCCGGCAAGGCGGTTCATCCTTGCTCCAGGCGCGGCCTGCCCCCGTGCTCCGGACACAAAGTGGCTGGCGGCGGCTCTGGGTGGCAACAACCTCAGGGGCGCCGCCTTTTATTGCGTGCGTTAGTCCCTTTCGGTCTCGCGTGCGTACTAGCCCGGCCTCCGTATCATGGTGAGGCACAGACCGCGATTTGGGCGGCGCGGTGGGCGAAATTGCCCGATGCGGCTCGGCGCTTTCCCCGTTTGGCGCCGGGTCGCTACTTTTCTGTTGAGAAGGATTCATAAGTGGCCGACAATGTTATGTCCAACTTTCTTGTCAAGATTGCCTTCGACCAAGATGAGCGCTCGCGCAAGAAGTTTGACGAGGGCCTGAAGCAGGTCCAGACTCGCGCCGCCGAATTTGGCGCGAAAATCGGCGAGCTACCGACAATTGTCAGCGAGGCGACAAAGCGTATTTCGTCGTCGCTTACAGAACTCTGGTACGCATCTCAAAAAACGGGAGCATCGGCTGAACAAATCGACGCATTGCGCCGCGCTGCCACGCAGAGCGGTGAAGGCGCGGATAATGCCGAGCGTGCATGGAACGGATTTTCCGAGACGCTGAGAAAATTTGGTGATGCGGCGGGCCGGCAGTTAAAAGCCATCTTCGACATTGATTATAATCCGAATGATAAATTCGGCGCCTTCTTGCGGGCAAGGGAGAAATTCTCTAAAGAATATAACGAGGCGACCGATAAAGAAGGGAAGGGGCGCGCTCTTGCGAAAGCCGAGGTTTTCAGCCTTGACGAGGAATCGGCGGTCAAGGGCCGTCAGGAAATATTTAATAATTATATCGAGAAGCAATTAAAGAGAAATAGCGGTCTCGAAGCTGAGAAAGCGGCAGCGCTCACACGTGCATATAATGCATTAGCGGACGCGCTTGAGACGGTGGCGCGCAAAGCCGACGCGGCGGTATTCGATAAATTCTCAGGCGTTCTTGATCGTCTAACAAGATGGCTTGATGACGAAGATGCGCAAAATCGCATTGTCAAGTTTTTCACCGATCTTGCTACGCAAATCGGTCTCGTTTTCGAGGACCTGAAAAAACTTAAGCCAGCATTCGTGCTTTTATGGGATGCGTTGAAGGAAGTAGGCAGCTGGCTCGAGAAGATAATCGGCAACCCGGATAGCAGCGGGCTTGCCGGTGTGCGGCACTTGCTGGAGTTCATTAGCGGCGTCGTGATGGCCAGGTTTGTGGCGGGCATGGTAGCTGGCTTCGTTGCCGCCTTTGCGCCGCTGACGGCGTTGCTGGCTGGCCTAGCGGCCCTTGGGGTTATCAGCGTTGGAGCCTATACGGCCGGCGAGGCTGTGCGCGATTGGTTTGGGGGTAGGGGGGCCAGCGGCGGCGGGTTCGGGGCTGGGGAAGGTATGGAAGGCGGTGGGCATGGCGCCGCGCGCCGGAACAGGTTCGGGCATGGTGGTGGGCATGCCGGCGATGGCACAGGTAGTCCTGGGAAACCAAATGCGAATTTCACTGCGGAAAACGCAAAAGCACTCCGGGAAAGTGCCGCGCGCATAGGAACAACTCCGGAAGATCTTGCAACGGTTATAGGTTATGAGACAGAAGGCTCGTACAGCCCCTCTAAATGGGGCGGTGCAGGAGGCCGATATATGGGGCTCATCCAATTCGGCCCTCCTGAGCGCGCGCAATACGGGGCGAATGAAAACCAGTCTTTTAAAGAGCAACTTGGCGCCGTTGAACGTTATTTGATAGATCGCGGATATAAGAGTGGGATGCCGCTTAGGGAGCTCTATTCAACAATTGTGGCAGGGAGGCCGGGATTAAATAGGGCAGATTCAGGTGGAACCGTTAATCAACATGTCGAGCGGATGAAGGGAGCAATGGCGGCGCGTGGGCGAATGTTTCTTAGAAGTGGAGAATCATCAGCCGCCGCCCCCTCCCTTCAAGGCGTAATCCCCGGCCAGGGCGATCCGCACAAACCTGGATTCGATCCGAGTTCTGTCAAGTTTCATGATTACTTTCCTGGAAAACCGCTTGGTACTGAGCGGCATTCAATGAATGAAATTCATGATCATCGCTCCGTGGATAATGATGTGAATATCCACGTCTCTGCGTCTCCGGTTGATAGAACGGCGAGCCCGTTGGGTCGGCCACGAAATGCTGATTTGATTAGAAATACGACGAGTTATGCGTCGTAGGGAAACTCTGCTATGCTCCACCACATAAATGTTCATCGTTCATCACATGCTTATCGGGTTGGATGACATTTGCGACGTTTATGCGCTGGCTGTTCCGCACGTGAGATATCCGGCTTATCCGGCGTCGTGAAATATTTATAATCCTCGGTAAGCACACTCTTGTTTTTCGCAAAGGACTTGCGCATGCGAGCCATGCGCTGCTGCGGTGTCGTCATAACGGCATTCTCATTGGTCTTCTTTGTTATTTAGAGTTAGTGTTCGGTTTCTGTCACTCCAGCTGTTTCTCTAAGCCACCTGATTATTCCATATGTCACTTGAACAACTGGGTTGCCCGACTGAAAGATATATCCGCCTTTATGGTTCGGCCTGCTGCACCTAGTGAATTGTGCTTGCATCGTTCCTTGATATACAAATGTCACATTTTCAAATGTGCAATCAATAAAGCTTTTGCCATCTAATCCAACCGCTTCATTTTTGAAATGTTTACTAACGATAGGCTTCAAAGGCTCATGCCAATTTGTGGTTGGAAAATGAATAGATGGATTTGCAAGTTGCCGTCTGGTGCCACTTGGCATTAATTGGCTGAGCGTACCGCGACGCCATAAATGCACTCCCAAACCGCTGAGAAAGAACGCTAGCGAGAGTCCGATACAGGATACAAGAAACGCGAACGCGACCCCGGCCCATGAATATGTATCCCAATACGAATGCCATGTGGTGGTTGCCCAAGCTATCACAACAGCACCAAACACGATGGCGGCGTTAATGATCTGATGTGCCATATCAAAAAGAGACCAGGCAGCGTTGGCGTTTTTTGCGCGATTGTAGAGCGCGAATATGCGCATATAGCTAAACGATCCCATGGTGATCCTCGCTGTTTTCTGCGAAAATCGCCTAGCACAGCGCCCATCGTCATGTCACGCATCCTGATAAGCATGGTTCATCATACGCCAATGTTCATCAGTGCGCAGATTCCTGGCAACATATTCACGACCTCGAATGTCCCCGTAAGGACATCCTATTGGCACACTAATAAGACAGACATTGACACGATCCCCAATGCGAGAATTGTCAAGCGCCGAAATGTGTTCATATGATATTCCAGTTATCCCATTTGAATATACAACAGAGCTTCCAGACGTTTTTTGGTTTTCTCCTTTTAATCGAGAACCAATCTCTTTAATCGATGTGGCCTCGCACAACGGGTGTCTGAGACGACGGCTCCCGTCAAACCCGGCAGCTGCATGAACCTATCCAAGGATCATTATCCCGCCAATGAACAACAGCGCAAACGGAAAGCGCAGCGCCTTTGGAAATAGGCGACGCTGACTGGGAAGCATTAGCTTTGGCTCCATTCTATCTACCATGCATTGAAGTGGCGCGTACGTTTCATATCTGCTTGTTGTTCTTTAACGTTGAAGCACTGGCTTAGAAACACATAAAATCCGTAGTAAGAGCCGAGGGACGCCTTAGCATTGGCCTTAGTTAAGCATTCTTCCCTATCAGTCGATGATGCGACATTCCATGATTGCTTTGCGCTGTCATAATATGGTTGAACGAAATCTATGCAATCGTTAATCATTGGTTGGCTAGCTTCCCCGGAATATCGTCCGTTTCCGAGGTAATTATACGATAGCGTTTGGCGACAGACGGTTTCTACATCCTGGGCAGGGAAACCATCGGCGCCCTCTTTAACTGGGAAATCAGCTGGTGCCGGCTTGGCATGTGGCTCGCTGAGAACCACAATCCCGCCGATGAACATCAATGCGAACAGGAATTTCAGCGCCCTCGGAAACAGGATCGCGAAGAGAATTAAAAAAAGCAGCGCGATAATCATCTTTACATTTCTTTCGCGTTAAAAGGCACGGGCATAGTCATATTCCGCTTTCCAATTAGCGTCTTGATCCTGATCGATGCGGAATATTCGATCCCGGATTGCCTCAAGCTCGATTCGTTGAAGGTGCTGCGGCGAACCGAACTCGACAATGCTGGGAATCGTGTCGAGCGATTCACGGACGAAATTGAGACGGGCGCCGGCGGCGTAGCCATTTGGGAATTCTTCCGAAAAAATCGGATACAACGGCATCCGGATTTCCGAAACATAATTTACCGGGCATCCATTCCGCGGTAGGCCCAAGAGATCCCAAATTTCGTTGACATATTCGAACTTAAAATCATCAGACGCGCCGATGACGATTCCGCGCAGAAAATCGGCGCGCGGCTTGCGTTCGGTCGGCACATCATACTTTATGCAGGCGAATTCGTCCGCGAACTTGAAGATGAGCACCGCGTCGATCGCGGCCATCTGTTGCAAGAGCCAATAAGGGGTCAGCTCGCTGGTCTGCTTGGTGAAAGAAACGACGTTCTTGCTCATGGGCTCATTTATGTTTGGCGCGCCGTAGTAGCCGCATCCCGTGACGACACGGATCAAGAACAAAGCGGGGAGCATAGCGCGCGATAATAATTCTTGATATTTTCATCATGGAGGCCCCAAGATTCCGGTGTGCTCTTAATATGGCGTTGTCGCATTCGTCCGCGCCGACCGATATTAGTGTGCCGAATCTGAGTGAACCCTTGTCGCAATCTTCTGCAAATGCAGGCGCCCAGTAGCCAGCTGCGAGCATAAACGCAATCATTGATATTTTCATCCTCATACCTTTCATCGAAACAAGTCGCACGCCGATCCTTGGTTTTCGCGCGAGTTGAGTTGTTTGGCGGTCGGCGAGAGACAGGCGGCGACACGCGCCGCGCGGCGTTGCCTTATCGCTCGCCATTCTCCTCGTCCGGCTCGTCTTCCTGAATAAGGCGAAGATTCCTCGGGGACGTTAGCCACCATCGACGGCCAACGCGCTCCAATGTCCCCTCGCCAGCAATCGGCAAATTGGCGCGGTGAGCTTGGATCGCCAGATCGTAATTGGCAGGCTGAAGTTGGGCTTGTACGGACCTAGGTCTTCCATCGATCCAAGCCCTTAAGGTAATTCGTCCGTCGAATTTGGCTTCGTCACGCGCAAGTTTGATGATTAGTCCTTCGACCTGCTCATCCGGTCGCGGTTGCTGTTCGTGAAAGATACGTGCGACCTCTCGCAGCATTTCTCCTTCTGAACGCGTGAAAATACGTGACCATCTAGGCCATGGCGTAGGCCGCGTTCGCGCCCATGTGATTGAGATCTCTATACCATCCCCTCGATCAGTGAGATTGGCCGCAGCCTCGCAGAGGTTGGCGCTAACTCCGTCCTGCACCGCACTCTCAAAGACGGCGATCCCAGCCCCGAGGTTGTGCTTCTCGATCGCCAATGCGGCAGCGTCGAGCCCAAGAGCCAATCGGCGGGTAACGAGCCGTTCATAGGGCTCATCCGTCTCGCTTTGCAACAATGCCGTTTGCTGTTCAATTGACGGCGGGACCGGCGCCAGAAGCGTGATGATGAAGCTCCCCTGTTCGGTCTGTCCAAGACGCACACGAGACATATATTCGTCGGCCTGCTTCACTTTTCCGGCACGATAGGTCGCCCTCGGACTCCAAGCCGCGCAGGCGGCAGAGAGGACGAGATCCCGCGCGTGAACAACTAGCTCCACCCCATCCTCGATCCTCACCGAACCATCATCACAGGGGGATCGCACACGGACGACGTCGCGGTCTGCAGTGGACAGGTCACGATAGACCTGAAGCTCATCGCGCTCCTCTACCAGGGAGAATAAGCCGATCAGCTCAGCGACAACGTTTGGATAATCACCAATCGACTTCGTGCCAGGGATGATCGCCTCCAATCTGTCCCTCGGATGAACATACACGTGCGAGTGATCGCCATATGGCTCCAAGGATTGCCAGCCCTCTGCTTGAGCGTATGCCCGTAAAGCCTGGGGGGATATTGCCCGCAGTGCGTCGGCATCCGTGATTCGCGCTTTCATGTGATCCTCCCCTTTCTGGAGTGCTCCATCAAATTTTTCAGCGCATTGACATCGAAGATATTGCGCGTTGGTATGGAGATCATGATCGAGGTTCTGTTGCTGGTTTCCGGGCTTCCATAAAGTGATTTCCAATAGGCCGCGCGACGAATAATCAACTCGTCGACGGAGACATTCAACCATTCCGCTGGCTCATGCGGTAGATCAAGAATAACAAGCAATCGGGGCGTTTGGGACGCAATTCGCAAATCATTATAATTCTTGAGCTTCAGAGTATATGAGAATTCGTCCCCATGCCGCTTAAGGCAAGTAGACGCCTTTAGCTGCAAGTCGAGCTTCGGACGCATGGCCCCGCTCGCAGCGATTTGGATGTCGACGCTATCGCGGTCAGGCCCAGGCGGCTCTCCGCATGTATATCTGGCTTGCGCCGCAATGGCCTGAACATAGGCGATCGAGAGAGCGCTCTCGACATCATAATCGGTCAAGAGCGAATCTTCGCTCATATTCGCTCCCCGCAGTGTTGATCGATTCGGTCGCCCCTTAATTGGGTAATGGCGGCTTGATCATAATTCACGCCACAGAACTCCTCTGATGCCAAGCACCGTCCCTAATGCAATAGCGATATCCGCGCTGTCTTTCGCCTATGCGCTCGCCGGCAACAACACCGCTGCCGCAGCGATCGCGATAAGTGCTCTTCTCATTTCGGTTTCCTTTTCGTCTTTGGTGGCTTCAGTCTAACGCCTCGGCCGTCGGCGTTGAACTGGACGCCGGCCTTTTCGAACGCGCGTTGGATCACGTCCAGGGTTGCGCGGGTCGGCGAAGTCTTTTCGGCCTCGAAATTCCTGACTGTCAAAGTGCTGACCCCAGCCTCGCGGGCTAGATCGCTTTGCGTCCACCGGAGGAGGCCTCGTGCGGCGCGTGATTGCATTGCGGCTATCATCCTTAAGCTTTAGCAAGCGCTACCTAAAATAGCAAATAATATCCAAAAGCACTTGCTTTTCGTGCTTTATAAGATATATACTCATTTATGTTTTAGCAAGTGGCAAAGGAGCAAAACATCGGCCTCGAAAGAAAACCCCGGCATTTTTCAGCGAGGCAGCCCGCAAGAAACCTTGGCTTTCCGGCATGAGCCGCCCTGCGGTGCAATCTCCGCCCGGCTCATGGCGAAGCGCCAAGAGAGCGTTTCAGAAATGGAGACAACAATGACACGCCAAGTTTCCAAACCGAATATTTTCTGGGCGCCTTCGCTCGAAACCGCCCAGAAAATCGACGACGAAGATACGGTCAAGTCAATCGAGACCGCCCGGTATCGTTTCGCGGCAAGCATGGCCGATCTTGAACGCTGCTATGACGAGCAAGCAAGCAGGCTGCGTGCCGCGTTCGTCGCGGAAGTAGCTGCGCTTTATCAAGACGAAGCAGCATAAGCACGAGCCCTTGCCGGGTTCCCGGCAGGGGTTTTCGCGAATAGGAGGAGGACATGACGGCAAAACTCACTGATCGCGAGCGGTGGCAGCTGGAGCTGTCCAGCGCGGCGCCGCCGGCCATCGCGACGGACGCTTTGGCAGACTTGATTTTTTCAACGTTTTTGAGCCGCGAGTACGAGCTTGTAGCGCTAGCTGAGGCTGAGGCCGATGCGGGATTTCCGGGCCAAAAAGAGTCGGAGCTCGCCGGTGTTCGAGCGCTCCTTCGGTTAACCCTTTCACCAAACGTTCGAATGCCGCTCTCGCGTCTGCAATGACGCTCGGCCCCATAGGAGGAACCACACCAATGACAACCAAACCGAAACGCAAAGCATCCGCGGCCAAACGCGCCGCGCCCAAGGCCGCCACGAAACAAGCGTCCGGCGAGCCAAAACGGGAAGCGAGAAAAATTCAAGAGCTGGTAACGCGATGGAAATGGCTTCAGGCCGATCAAGATTACCAAACTGCCATTGCTGCGCCGGAGTGTGATGCGGACATTCGCCACGCGGCCGAGCAAGAGAGGATAATCGCGAAACTCCGAACATTGGTGCCGCAAGATTATTACGAACTGGTCGCTCTTTTTGAGTTCGTGCTTGCTGAAATTAAAGTTACCGGTACCCTCCGGTGCGACGGTGCCGACTTCGATATGTTATCAAATATCTATGGTGCGCTTTTCGATGTCTTTCGCGAAGAAAGAGAAACCGCGCTCCAAAATGGAATGAAGAACATGCGCGAGTTTTTGAACAAGAAAACCAGCGCGGCATTCGCCGTTGCGCGCGACGATCTTGATACTATGAAGAGAATCGGTTGGGGCACCGCATGATCGAGCTGCTTAAAATCCATGCGCTTGTCCGCCTTCGCTATCGCACCTGGGAGGTTCGCGCGCTATTCTGGGTCTTGCGGCGGCTGCACGCGGGGCAGCGCGGCTGGCTTGCGCGGCCGGAGCGTGAGTGCAGGGCGAGGCGGCGCGGCAGGGCCGGGCCTTAAACCAGTTTTAGATTTGGGTGAGTTCCGCCATGCGCGTGTGGGCGCCGGGCGGCTGGCGCGAATGCTCTATTAATTTTGGCGTTCATTAATGACGGCTTTGATGCCGCGCACGATCTTCTGCAAAATCAGTAGCTCACTCGCGTCCAAAGATCTTTGGCGATGAGCGAGTGAATGTCTTTTGCAAGGCTCGTTTCGGCCGGCGTCCAAGAACGATCCTTTGGAAAGAGATCAGAAAGGACGCGATCGAATGCGTGTTTTGCTGATTGCCGAATGCCCATTTACTATGCCCTATGCGGACCTGACGCCTTTCAGACTGACCAACTACCGGCTGGCGCGGGAATTGACGACGGCGCAGCGCGGGCGGAGGCCCCTGACCTGGGGGGCAGATCAGGGGCTGCGCCTGGTGGATAGCCGAGGGGTGGCCAGCCACAATGCAACAATGCAACAGACGTCTTCGCAGGCAACCCCGCGCTGCCATTTATCGCTTCATGGCTCTAAAAGTTTCACCTGGGCAGAAACATCACGGCATCGTGACAAAAGACTCAAATACCAATGACTGGTGCGACGAGCGGCGAGCGTGGCCGGAGCAGTGAGCGCGGCACAACCCCAGACCATAGGAGAACATATTTTGCAACCGGAATGGCCAGCAGATAAAGTTGAACGGCGCGCGGTTGCCGCGCTGATCCCATATGCCCGCAATGCCCGCACGCACATCCCGGAGCAGGTCGACCAAATCGCCGCTTCGATCCGCGAATGGGGCTGGACAGTTCCGGTGCTTGTCGACGAGCAAGGCGGTATCATTGCTGGGCATGGCCGCGTGCTTGCGGCGCACAAGCTTGGGATAGCTGAAATCCCGGTCATGGTAGCTGCAGGTTGGTCAGAGGCCCAAAAGCGAGCCTATGTGCTGGCCGACAACAAGTTGGCGCTGAATGCCGGCTGGGACAACGATCTTCTCAAGATCGAGCTTGGCGACCTCCAGGCGTTCGACTTCGATCTTGGGTTGATCGGCTTTAGCGCCGATGAGATAGCTGGACTGACGTTCGATAGGAGCGGCCTAACCGATCCGGACGAGGCGCCGGAGGCCCCGGCGATCCCGGTGAGCGCGCGTGGAGACGTTTGGCTGCTTGGCAAGCATCGGCTGGTTTGCGGCGATTGCACCGATCCGCTTGTGGTCGATAAGGCTTTGGCCGGCGTCAAGCCGCATTTGATGGTGACCGATCCGCCATATGGGGTGGAGTATGATGCAGGGTGGCGCGGATTGCGTAGTACGCGAGACGGCAAAAGAACTTCGCTCGGTGTTCATGCGAAAGGCAAGGTCGAAAACGACGACCGCGCCGATTGGCGGGGAGCCTGGACCCTGTTCCCAGGCGACGTCGCCTATGTTTGGTGTGCTTCCCTTCATACCGACGAGTCGATCGTTTCCCTTGAACATGCCGGCTTCCAAAGGCGGGCGCAGATTATTTGGGTGAAAAATAATTTTGCTATAGGACGTGGAGACTATCATTGGAAGCATGAACCGTGCTGGTACGTCATGCGCGGCGATGCGCATTGGAACGGCGATCGCACACAATCAACGGTTTGGGAAATTCCAAAGCCTCAAAAGTCCGAAACCGGCCACAGCACGCAAAAGCCCGTCGAGTGCATGAAGCGGCCGATCGAAAACAATTCCTCGCCGGGTCAAGCGGTTTACGATCCTTTCGTCGGCTCCGGCACCACAATTATCGCAGCGGAAATGACCGGCCGCTGCTGCCACGCGATCGAGCTTCATCCGGCTTATGTCGACGTCGCAATGAGACGCTGGCAGAATTTCACCGGGCAGACCGCAACTCTCGAAGCTACGGGCGAGGCTTTCGAAGCCAATAGCGTCATAAGGTGACACAATGTCCGTCAGAAAGCGTCTTTGGAAAACAGCGGCCGGCGAAGAGCGCCAGGCTTGGCTTTGCGACTACACCGGCCAATCCGGCAGGCGCCACGTGAAAACTTTTGCGCGCAAGAAGGACGCGGACGCGTTTATTGCCAAGGCCAAAGTCGAAGTCCGCGAAGGCGTGCACACGGCGGACTCGGACAGCGTAACGGTTGCCGAAGCCGCGAACCTTTGGCTCACGACCGGCGCGGCACGCGGGCTAGAACGGGCCACGCTGGCCGCCTATGAACAGCATGCGCGGTTGCACATAATCCCTTCGCTGGGCCGCCTGAAGCTCTCGCGGCTATCGGCGCCGATGGTGCGGGATTTCGAGGACCGGTTGCGATTGACCGGCCAGTCGCTTTCAATGGTCCGCAAGGTCCTGACGAACCTAGGATCACTGTTAGGCGACGCGCAAGAGCGCGGCCTCGTCGCCCGCAATGTCGTCCGCGATCTAGGATCCCGCCGCAAGAAGGGCGTTGAGCGCCGCGCCGAGAGGCGGAGTAAGGGCAGGCTAAAGGCGGGGGTGGATATACCCTTGCCGGGAGAGATCCGGGCCATTGTGGGGGCGCTACAAGGGCCGTGGCGGCCGATCCTGCTTACTGCGATATTCACAGGATTGCGGGCGTCGGAGCTGCGCGGATTGCGCTGGTGCGATGTGGATCTCAAAAATGGCGAGCTTCATGTGAGGCAAAGGGCCGATCGATATAACGTCATTGGCCGGCCGAAGTCGGAGTCCGGCGAGCGGACGGTTCCCTTGCCGCCGCTCGTGATGAACGCGTTGAAGGAACTAAAGCTGGCCACGACCGGCGATGGCATTGTTTTCGTATCGAGCCGTGGTCACATCCGGAGTTATTCGAACCTCGTGAAATATGGGTTCCATCCTGCGCAGGTCGCGGCCGGAATCGTGACGGCGGAGGGCACCGCGAAATACACGGGCCTGCACACTCTCAGGCATTTTTATGCGAGCTGGCTCATCAACCGGCGGGAGGACGGTGGTCTTGGATTGACGCCGAAGCTTGTACAGGAGCGGCTAGGACATTCGACAATAGGAATGACTTTTGATGTATATGGCCACCTCTTTCCTCGTGGTGACGACGGCGCCGGGCTGGCGGCGGCGGAGAAGTCTTTGTTGGGTTGAGTTCCGGCACAAGCCAAGAGCGCGACAAGACTGCTACACTAGAGCGTTGCTATTTGCATGAGGTAACGTATAATCAATGAGTTAGTTTCTTGGTACATCGCAAAAAGGCGGAGTTTTGAGATGCAGACGAATTTTTCTCCCGCGCAGCTCGAAAATCCGGCGACGGCGGAGGCGGAGAAAATTCTCCGCACCTGCGTCCATTGCGGCTTCTGCAATGCGACCTGCCCGACCTTCGTGCTGCTTGGCGACGAACTCGATTCGCCGCGCGGACGCATCTATCTCATCAAGGATATGCTCGAACAGAACCGGCCCGCCGATGCGCTGACCGTCAAGCACATCGACCGCTGTCTTTCCTGCCTCGCCTGCATGACGGCCTGCCCATCGGGAGTGAACTATATGCATCTTGTCGATGGGGCGAGAAGCCATATCGAAAAGACCTATCGAAGGCCGCTCGCGGACCGGCTGTTCCGGGCTTTTCTCGGCGCCGTTCTTCCTTATCCGAACCGCTTCGGCGTTGCGGTTGCCGCCGCGCATTTGGCCAAGCCCTTCAGCTCTCTCTATCCGCGTTTTGGCCGGACAGGGCGGCGCCTTGCCGCAATGCTGCGCCTCGCGCCGGGCCGCACGCAACCCGCCTATTCGCACCCGAGTGTGATCGCCCCGGCCGTAGCGCCGGTTGCTCGCGTGGCCCTTCATGGCGGCTGCGTGCAGCAGGTGTTGCGGCCGAGCATCAACGACTCGGCGGCCCGCTTGCTGACCGGGTTCGGGATAAAAACCGCGCTTCCCAAGGGCGAAGCCTGCTGCGGCGCACTGCTGCACCATCTTGGCAAGGAAGCGGGCGCGCTTTTCCAGGCGCGGCAAAACGTCGATGTTTGGAGCAAGGAAATCGAGGGGCAGGGACTCGATGCGATTTTGATCACGGCATCGGGCTGCGGCACCATGGTCAAGGACTATGGATTTTTGCTGCGCAATGATCCCGCCTATGCGGCAAAGGCCGCGCGCGTTTCCGCGCTTGCCAAGGATGTGACGGAATTTTTGGACACGCTCGATCTGCCCGAACCGGCGAAACCTTCCGGCCTAACCGTCGCCTACCATTCCGCCTGCTCGATGCAGCATGGCCAAAAGATCGACGCCTTGCCAAGGCAGCTCTTGACGCAAGCGGGTTTCA
>Ga0185299_10006119_pt1 | contig 12988 bp, 10 predicted proteins | sample PaiPotPPA55metaG_FD_128002 | JGI IMG/M metagenome (GOLD analysis project Ga0185299, IMG submission 128002) | Iron sulfur acid spring bacterial and archeal communities from Banff, Canada, to study Microbial Dark Matter (Phase II) - Paint Pots PPA... ...
ACCAGTGGGAAGTCGGCCTTAGCTTGCCGAAACCTGATCCTTGAGACAGAGTGCACCCGCACTTAGCTCCATACAAGTTTCTGGTACCAGTGATCGTTCCGAAGGCACGATCGGATGCTTTTATAGATCAGGCGGTTACGCTCACCGAGTATCGACCCGACTTTCGGTCAAGGGTCAAAACGCGTTCAGCCGCTTCGCGATGTGTTGATGATCATGCGTGATTCCGGGATGCGCAACCAGAAGGAAGTGTTCCGAATGCGATGGGAGCACTTGGACTGGGGCAACAAACGATATTTCGTCTACGAGAGCAAATCCCCCAAGGGACGGAGATACGTGCCAATCAGTCCACGAGTTCGCCAGGCACTTCTGGCACGATACTCGGAGCAAAAGGAGGCATGGATCTTTCCCTCCAAGCGCGCCCGTGATGGGCATCTGACAACGGTCGCTAAGCAGTTCGAGAAAGCCAGAAAAGAGGCCTGGTTGCCAAACGACCTCGTCCTCTATTGCGCGCGTCATGGCTTTGGAACTGAGATGTACCGCGCGACCAAAAACCTGTTCGCGGTCATGAACGTGATGGGACACACGACCGTGAGCACAACCATGAAGTACCAGCACCAAAACATCGATGAGGTGGCCAGCCATCGAGTCCAGTAAGGACACAAAAAGGACACAATCGGTGGAATGAGGATCGAGCCGAAGCTGCCAAGTTGTTGAAAAGATGGTGAGCGCGGGAGGAATCGAACCTCCAACCTACTGATTAAGAGTCAGTTGCTCTGCCAATTGAGCTACGCGCCCACGATGAAAATCTGCTGGGTGGGACAATTTGTGATTGTAGCATTTCCGGCATGGACGGTCATTCGCGATGCTATTCGCCCGTTGGGTAAGTGGCAACGCCACGGAGATGTGCGCAGTTAGTTAGCACATCGAGATGCAGTGCACACCTCGGCCCGCGCAGCGGGGCACAGCAGATTTTTCAGCAGCAGAGAAGACGGTGCGTTCGTCCCGCAAATGGCAAGGCGGCGAGACAACACATCGCGTTGGTCGGACGAGGCTCCTCTTGTCAGAGCTGACATGCGTTCCGTAAAGGCCCGCTGAGTCTAAGAGCGCTGCCGCACTTCCGCAGGCAGACCCTGAGAAGCTTCTCTGACATTTTGACGCCGCGAGGCCGATGGTTCGGCCCCCGTCGCTGAGCGCCTCTCCACTGTGCCAATTACCGGAGCATCATCCAATCCATCGGCATAGGCCATGGAAACAAACCTCTGTTCCGAACATAAGCGGTCGATCAGACGCTGCTGCCAGGAACTAAGCACGGCATGAGGAAGAATTGGAAAGTGTCGGAACATCCACAGAAAATAAGCGCGTTGGAGAAAAGAAGGCATCACATAACGCGGACCGATGGGAGTCTGTACTTGCACCACACCGTCCGCCAGTTTATCAATCCACATAACTGGGCCACCTGAGTACTAAGTTTGGCCAGAGCATTTTCTTGGGTCGCCATTATGGCACCAAGGTCGGGGTCAAGGAAAGGATTTTATCAAACATTTCACAAATAATCCGCGGCGTGAGTTCTTCAAAGGCGAGGCAGGCGTTTCTTGGGACGGCGGGAGCAGATTTACTAAAAAGGGCTGCAGCGCCGAGCATCAGCACGGCATCGGAATCTCGGGTAGAACATCGATCCGCCGGATCTCCGCGGCTACGCCGAAGTCGTTGCCCGGACCGTGCTCCACGCGTAATACGCGGGCATGGCAGCAAACCCAGCACTTTTCGCCAGAGGTGAGTTCGGGCGGTAGGATCAGCACCAATTCCATGTCCGAGCCTTCCACCATGGCTGATGCGGTATAGAGGAACACGCCATTGGTGCTGACATCTCGAGTCTCGGCGGTTAGTTCAGAATTATCCCCCACGCTTCGAACGCGGACTGGCAGACGCGCAACAACCCTCTGCCGGGAACGGCGCTCGATCTTAGAAGTCATTAGTTTATAAATTTCTAATCTCTAATTCGGGAAAGCAGCAAAGCATAACGCCAGCCGAAAGGTTTTTGCCTTTCCGCTGGCGTTCGTCAGTATAGACCAACTTTGCCCGACGCGATAAATGTGCTTCTAGATTTCCGGCCGACGCAGGCGTGCGGCAGGGACGACTACCGCTTGCTCCATGGTGGGAACGTTGGTGTTTCGCAGCATGGCCTCAGCCTGTGCCAATTTGTCGGACTGGTTGGTCTGGTAGTAGGCCTGGACCAGCAATTCCATCGTGAAAGGATTGTTCTGGTCCTCTTCCAGGTGGGTGATGGCCTCGTCGAACTTTTTCTGGTCCATCAACAGGGTTCCGGCCGCCCCGTTGTAGGAGCTTTGGATCATGCGGTTACGGCTGCCCGCAGCCATCGCCTCAAGATGTTGCAAAGTTTTTTCCGCCAGAGCTGAGTTTCCGGCATGCGCGGCGCGCACCGTACGGTTGCGCAGAATGCGGGATAACTCTTCCTCTTTGTCGGACTCAGAAATCGTGCTGCGATGCCCCAGCGCATCCTCCGCGCTCTGCAGATATTTCAGCGCGGCGCTGTCATCTACCTGATATTCGGCCAGAGATCGGTAGGCCTGCGCTTCCTGCAAATCCTGCTCTTTGGCGTGACCGGTCTCGGCCACCTCCAGGAAGAGTCTGTCCGCCTCGGCAAACTTTCCGTCGCGGACCCAGGTCATCGCTTTCTGCATGTTGTAGGCCAACCGGTCCGCTTCATTGTGGGCATAGCGGATGGCTTTGTCGTATTCGATTCGTGCCTGCTCCTGATTTCCCATCAAGGCATAGGTATCGCCCAATCCAACCTGCGAGGTAACGAAGTCAGGGTCGATCTTTAAGGCAGCGCGATAGTGCTGTAACGATCCCTCAAAATTCCCGGCCATGCGGAGCAGTTCTCCATAGGAATCCTGCGGATTCGGTTCCTTAGGCAACAGCGCGACGTAGGAATCCATGGCGGTAAAAGCTTTGGGAAACTCGCGGTTGCGTGCGTAAAGATAGGCCAGATCGTTTAGCGCCGCGGGAAACTTCTTATCGATGGCGAGCGCTTTCTCCATGATCCTTTGCGACTGTTCGTCGCCATCTTCCAGCATCAGCCAGTTACCTGCGAGATAGAGCAAATGCTTGTCCTTGGGATACATCTCCAGCAGATCGTTCATAGCGGAAATGCCGCCGATGAAGTCGCCTTCCTGTACCTTGGCGATCCAGGAAATCATCAACTGCTCTCCCGGCGTGAGCTTAGGAGCAAGCGCCTTGGCCTTTTCGCGCGCCGCACTCACTTCCTTGGGATCGCCGCTGTTGAAAGCGATCCAGGCCCAGGCCACGGCCAGATTGGGGTCTTCCTTTACCGCGGCGCGCCAATCCTCATTGCAGCGATCGAGGTAAAGGTTTTCGTAGTCCTGCATACCTTTTTGATAGAGGGCGCGAGCCTGCGCGGACGAGGTGCTGACGGGCATCGAAGTTGCAGCCGACTGCTTAACGTGGTGAGCATAAACGGGCGCGGCAAAGCAGGCGCCAAGAATAAGAACTGCGCAGATGGAGCGACGCATTAAGGTCTCCGCAACAGATGCTTTGGGGGAAACAAAATATGAGAGCAGCGTAACATCGCGGTAACCGCTGAACTAGTGACGGAAGGCTTACGACGGGCGGGAGTTGTACGCGGCGGCCCTATTCGTTAGTGCCATGTCCACAGATTCCTTGGCACGTCGAGATGCGTTTGATTTTCAGAATGAATGGAGGGCGCAAAACAAGCCCCTGCCGCTCGCGGCAGGGGTGGGAATGTACATTGGCCAGAAAAGCTACTAGAAGATAATCTTCCCGGCAAGCTGCATGTTGAAAGGCTCTCCCGGCCCAAGCCCAGGCGCGCCGTTGAAATCGCCGATCGTGTCACCCACGACGCCGTTCGCACCAACGGAGCCGGCTCCAGTCGCAAGGTTCTTACGATTGAAGGCATTGAACATTTCGGCACGAAGTTGCAATTTAAAGCGTTCCGTAATCGCGATGTTCTTGATCACCGAGAGATCCAGGTCGGCAAAACCCGGCCCGTAGAAGGCATTTCTGGCAACATCGCCAGCAGGGTTGGTTGTTCCCGGACAGCCGGCTGCGCCTGGAACGCAGAACGCCGCCGGGTTCACCCACTGTTCTCCTCCAAATTGTGCAAGATTGAAGGTATGCGAAACGCCGGCAAATGGATCCGATACCAGGTTCAATCCCGGCCGTTGCGTGCCCGAGGTAGCGAACGGGCTGCCCGGGAAGTTAAACGGCTGCCCGCTATGGAAGGACATCAGGGTATTTATCTGCCAGCCGTGAGTCAAAATCTTAGGCCCATGGGAGGAACCCGGAATGTCGTAAGTCAAGAAGGTAGTGAAGTTGTTTCGAGTGTCGAAGTCGCCGCTGGCGTAATCCAAGTGAGGATTTGTGTAGTCGAACTGAATCGAGCCGCGGTACTCCGTCATCGTGTCGAGTTCATGCGCCCATGTGTAGGCGAACTGGCCCGAAAGCCCGTGCCAGGCCCGAACTCTGAGCGTGCTCTGAAGGGCGTTGTAGTTTGAGTTGCCAACGCTGTTCAGTTGCAAAACCGAACCGATGTTCGGATACTGCGCGGTGAGCTGACCATTCGCGTTGATGCTATCCATGACGGACAGCTTATGCCCCGTGCTGCCAACGTAACCTAACTGAAACACGGCCGCGCCGTTGCCGATCCCCTTCTCAACTTGCAAATTGTAGTTGTAGAAGTAAGGGGTCCGGAAATTCTGGCCCACCGAGTAAACGTTGTAGCTCAGAGGAACGCTGTTGACGGCACAACCGCTGAGCTTGGGACAGGTCGTCAGCCCAGGGAAAATGGGATTTGCGCCTGCCTGAATCGCATCCCAGTTGTACGAGGTTTGGCCCAGCCGGTTGGTTCCGTAATTGTCAACCGGCGAGGGTCCAATCGGATTATCCTGCAACCCGTCCGCACCGCTCACTGGTGGACGAAAATCGAGAAATGGGTTCATGTTGATCTGATCGTAAAAGACGCCGATTCCGCCGCGCACCACCAGATCCTCGCTGCCCTTCGGCTGGAAGGCAAAACCGAAGCGCGGCGCAACGTTGTTTTTATCCGGCGGATAGATCGCATTGATCCCGTTTCCCTGAATCGCCAACCCGGTAGCGGGAATAAAGACCGCCAGATCTTTGGCGGTGCTGTGGAGCGGCCCATCATACTCGTACCTGAGGCCGAAGTTCAGGTTCAGTTTGCGGGTCACCTGCCAGTCATCCTGGCCAAAGATATCTATTCCTGTGACCCTGACTTTGCGTTCTGCGTTTCCGATAGCGATCGAAGAAGAGCTCACGTCCCCGGCAAGATAGTCGGCCAGAGCGCAGGTTGGGTCCGAGGACGTGCATTTTCCGGACCAGGCAGTTCCAGGATATGTGCCAGTGAAGTTGAAAGTTCCCAGTGCACGCCGGAAGTAGAATTCATCGACGCGTCCTTGCCGGATTTCCCCACCGAAGCGGAACTGATGCTTCCCCACGGTATAGGAAAGGATGTCCGTTAGGTGCCCGGTGATGTCGTTCCGGCCTTCGGGAGGCGTGATCCCGACTTGATCGAAGCCGGAAATCGCAATGTTCGGAGCTCCCGGAATCGGCTTGCCGCCAATAGTCGCATCGGGACTGGTGAACAAGCCCAGTCCGGTTTCGCTGAAGCTATTGTTGGAATCGTGAAAGATCTGGTTAAAATAGCTGACGCCGAACAACAACTGATTGCTAATCTTGGTGGTGATCACGGAGTTGAAAACGGCCGAGTAGTTCTCGATTCGGATGGGAGCCACTTCGAAGTAGTATCCCAAACTCGAACTGGCGGTAGCCAGCGCCAGACTGGCGCCGGGAGGCTGAGTCTGACTGCCCTGTCCGTAGAAGGCGTGCACCGAAAGATGGTTGTTTTCGTTGAAATTGTGGTCGATCTTCGCCACTTCGTTATAGCTGTAGCCGGTGCCGGGAACCGTCGCGAAGTAATTGTTCGTGGTCGCTGAGAGTCCAGTGATAGAACTCGGCCATAGCTTCGCAAGCAGGTTCTGAGAAAGCGGGCTTGGGGTAACTCCGCCGCTGACCAGCAGTGCGTCGGCCTGTGCAACCCAGGCGCTGGAAGGTTCAGTAGCACGGCCGGTCAATCCAAAAATATAGTTCTGTCTCTCGAAGCCGAGAAAGAAGAATGTCTTGTCTTTGATAATTGGTCCACCAATGGTCGCGCCAATGTTCTGATTGCGCAGCTCAGGAGGCTTGGGAAAATCCGCAGTCCCGGCGAAAAAAGGTGACGATGCAGCATAGAACTCGTTACGGTTGTAGTAATAAGCACTGCCGTGCAAGTGGTTCGTACCAGTCTTGATGACGAGATTTACAGTTCCGCCGGCGTTACGTCCGGTTTCGGCATTCGACTGGGTTTGGGCGGAGAACTCGTCGATCGCGTCCATCGGCATCACCGTGCCGGCGATTCCGGATACGCCGCCCTGGTTGATCGCCGGAATGTTATGCCAGAAATCGTTGTTATCGGTGCCGTCGACCTGCCAGTTCATCTGGTTCGCACGAGTGCCGTTGAGCGAACCGAAACCGCCAACGGAATAGCCGCCATAGCCCGGTGAAACCGCAATCAGCTGAGAAAAGTCGCGCCCGTTCAGTGGGAGATTCTGCACAGCAACGTCGGAGATGGTGTCACTCTGCGTCGAACTCGATGTGTCCAGGGCGAGCGCGACAGCCGACACCTCCACGGCAGTTGTTCCCGCCGATCCGACCGTCAGCTTCACTGGAAGAGTGAAGATAGTACCCGCCAGGACCGTTACATTGTCAATAGTCTCCGGTCTGAAACCGGAAGCCGTCACTTCAATCTTGTAGGTTCCCAGCGGAATGTCCTGGAAAGCAAACTGCCCGTCGCTGGTAGTGACTGTGGTGACCCCCACCCCGGTGGCAACGTTGGTGGCTTTCACAGTGGCGCTGGCTACAAACGCCCCAGACTGATCGGTGGCCGTTCCGTTGATGGCACCGCGGAAAGTTTGGCCGTATCCGGCAATCGCCAGCAACCAAATGCAAATCAGTGAAGCTCCTATTTGTCGCATGGAAAACCCTCCATCAAGATTCCGAATCGAAACCAGAGAAGTTTCCTCTAGCTTCCCGAGCAAGATTGCAAGATTGAATGTTCGGATGGAGGCATGTTTCTGGCCAACCGCTTTTACAATGTAAAAATATTGTTTTCAATTACTTAGGCTTTTGTAACCGCTGGCGGAATACCAAATGTGGGAGAGTCTTATCGCAGTCTACGGAAATCGGAATTCAGGAGAGCGTCTGCCCAGCGGATGCACGATGGATCGCATCGATTTTATTGATCCTAAGCGACTTACCGCTGAGGTCCGTGAGAATCCTGCTCGCGAGTTAATGGCGCGTGCGAAGAATCGGGCATCGCTCCGCAAGAGCGGACGATGTTTAGTTGTTTAGAATGTTCTAAAAGTTGATGGTTACGCCGCCGCGAACGGAACGGGCTGATTGGACGAAATAAACGGTCTGGCCGTCTTGACCCATCACAGGCACATAGCCTTGCGCGAGCAGATTGCGCAAGTCAACCAGCGCTTCCATGTGAGCTGGGAGGAAACCGAGTGTCGGAAGCGGTTGTCGAATAAACAGGTTCAGAAATGGATCGCTCTGTCCCGGGGACGCGTTGAACATATCCACGGGCGTTAGTGCCGAACCGTTGACAAAGCGGTAGGATGCGATCCAATGGGTATGCGTGCAGTTCACGGTACCGCTGAGCTTGGCGGCCACGGCTTCGCGCCGCTGGGTCTTGATCCACTGACTCGCGTCCTGAATCGCGACATCAGGCTTGGCCAGGTCGAGAACGCCGCCATAAGCGAAGTCGAGGGTTGCGGTGAGATCTGAATAAAGCTTGCGCTCGAGCACCACTCGAAGCCCGCGCGTAGCCAGGGTGTCGCCAGCATAGGTGAAAGTACCTGAGTAGACGTCGGGTAGCAGGTCGCCACCAGCAGCCGTCACCTCACCCGTACCAAGCAGCGCCGTATTGGCCACGCGATCATTGAACACCGCGACTTGCATGTTGTTCTTGCCCATCCGCCGCGAGACATTCAATTCCTGATGATGCGCGCGTTCGAGCTTCGTCGAGAAGTTAGCCAGGCTGATGCGAGGTTCAGCGCCGCCGGAATCTACGGCCGACGCCGATTCGAAACCATCGTCCCGACGGTTGGGCAATGCGGTCGCGTAGCTGTAACCAACGACCGTGTTCGGAGAGACATGAAGGTTAACCGAGCCATACGGCCGAAACGCAGTCACGCGCCCGAGGAACTGAATTGTCTGTAGTTCGCTGCCGACCCTTAACTCGAGCGCATCGCCAATCACGAAGTCATCTCCACCAGAAAGCGCCATCGACTGCAGCGACGCGTTGTGCAGATTAGGATCTGAGGGCGCGAATCGTCGGACGGCAACCGCCATAGACGGCCCCGAACCATCGGGCAGCCGGTGCGAGTACATGGCTTGTAAAACCGCAGCAGGAAGACCGTCTCCATATCCGATATTGCCTCGTAGCCCCACCCGGTCCACGGAGAAAATGTTGCGCTCGAGCGAAAAGCCGGTGCTCATGTCCGACCCACTGCCGTACCCGTCAGCGGCGGTCCCGGCCAGGAACGAGAGGCTTCCCTTTAACTCGTTCCCCTGCTTCCCATCGCCTGATGCTGGATTGCCTGAGGTTGGGTCGTCTAACACGCGCAGAACGGGACGATTCGCCACCGAACGCAAGGTCCACTTCCAATCGTCATCATCGCTGCCACCACGCAGCGCTCCCACCCGCACAGCATTCAGCAGAGTATTCAAAGTGATATTCAGGTGGGTGCTGGCGCCGGGATGCAATCCTACTTTGTCGTGCCATGCCGGCAAGAACGATGGGGCAGAAACCTTAACCGAGTAAAGACCCGGAAGCAAGTCCTTAGCCGAATAAAATCCGGCTCCGTCGGTAAACACGGTCAGCGTGCGCGCCGCGGTTCCGACAATCTCCACTATCGCGCCCATCTGCGGTATGCCCGAGGCATCGCGCACATATCCCGAGATCGCTCCCGGCCGCTCCGCAGCCAACGCAGGAAGCGACAATGCGACGATCACCGCCCAAGTTCCGAGCTGGCGAAGCTTCACTCCCACCCCCGGGGAATCAAGCAGTCCGTTACTCAACAGCAAACGTCGCTGAAGGATCAACAGTCTGCTTGGAGATGTTGTCGTTCACTTTGATTTCGATCCGATAGATACCGGGCTGCAGATTCGCGGATGCAATCGATTTCTGCAACGTTACCTGCTCGCCCACGTTGCCCATCTGTTCGGTCGATTCCGTTTTCTGAACCACCGGTTTGTTGGTCGCTACATTTACGATGTCAAACTCGAAAGTCGCCGAAGGTTTATGCGTCTTCTCGTCAACGCCAAGATTATAGACCTGCATCCAGAAATTTACCTTCTGGTCGCGGCTGCGCTTGAAGAGTGCAGGCTTGCCATTTGCCGGAGCCACTCTGGGACGAACCTTGGTCACGCCAATCACGAAACTGCCGGTGCTCACATCCTTCGTAGGCACGGCCTCCATCTGATCGGCCACAATCAGCGTGGACGTCGACAGCTTGTCGTCGGAGTACTCCGGAACCACAATACCGCGGCTCCATAAGCCCTTGCGGTCTCCGTTCACGTCCTTGACCGCAATCTCAACTTTATAACGTCCCGGACGCAGCGGAAGTGCCTTCCAATATACCGAGGAATTTTCCGCGGTGCGCGGCAGCAACTCCGCCGGAACGTCGACCTGGGCTGTGTCTTCGAAGGTCTGCACCACGCGCCCCGTCAGCGTACTCACGCGGCCAAAAATGTTTACTGTGCCGCGCTGCACCCCATCCTTGTTGGCAAATGTGATGTCACGGTACTTCATCTGGATGGTGATTGGCACCAGCACGGTGTCCCCGGTCACTTTCACAAAATCGGAGCGGACATCGAAAGGCATCAAGTTAGTGATCAGTTTGGTGTTAACGATTTCTTCCAGATCCTTAAATTTGACCGGCGGTGGCGCTTGCAACTTTGCAAACTGCTCGAGGCGGTCAAATTGCTTGGTCTGCTGTTGCGAACTGTTCGGCCCTGCCCCGAGTTGCTCCAGCCCCCCACCGCTAAAGCGGCTTGCCTTGCTGGACATGCCCATCTGCTCATACAAAGTCAACCCCGCATTGGGGGTGTACTTGAGGGCATCTTTTTCGGAGCGGTCGATGGTCATGTGGTAGTCGCCGCACATGCAAGAATCCACGAACTCGATAATTACTTCCTGGCCGATACCTTCTAGATACCGGTAGCGCCAATCTTCAAAGGGAAAAGTAGAAGTCTCGCCACCGCCTTCTTCCATGGGGCGCTCGTACGATCCGCCGGAGGGGTGCGAATCCACTTCGTCGGCCGGACCATACATAATGTACATACGGCCGCGGTCGCTCTTCCAGCCGGGGATACCGGCGGCAAAATGCTCGTTGGCGTAGGCAATGCGCCGGTAATGCTCTTCCTTGTATTCGTTCTCTTCGGTGTCTGGAGTAGGGTCGCGGCGCTGCCAGAAAGCTTCAATAAAGTTGTCGCGCTCTTCGTCGTTGGAAAGTTGTTTGAAGGCCGCACGTTCTTCGTCGCTGATGATCCAGACTACGTCCTCATTAAGCCATTTCTTGTACGTTTTGCTGAGCTCGATGTTCAGCGATCTTTTCTGGGCTTTCTTTTGCTTCTCATTCGGCTTGCGTTTGAGGGGATCGACCTCATCCGTGGGTTGCGCCTGAGAACTGGTCACCGTTGCGGTGGATGTCGGGGCAGTAGAAGGCGGCTGAGTCGAAGCGTCCGGTTTGTCACTTTGCCCGTGGGTGGGAATCGCTAGGGCAGCCGTGACCACTAATACGAACAGAGATGAGAGGTAACGTGATCCAACCCGAACCATGAGAGGGACTCCTACGACGGTTTGCGTTCCCATTTTAGGCTCTCAATTGAGCGAAAGCAAGGTTAAGTCACATTAAAAGAGCGGATTGAGCAGACGGCCCAATCAGTTGGCTGGATGCGGAGGGAGTCCTTCGGGGTTGCCCGAAGATCTCTGGGGCCCCTGGTCTGCGGTGGATAAACTTTTCACGAACTGTTCATCTCCGAGCTCCTGCGAATACGGCATCAATTCTGCCGACTGTTCCATCCACATCCATCTAGGAGGTCGCTCGTGGCAAGGATATCCCCTGGTATACGTCTTTTAGTGTCCCTGGCTGTCTGTTTGCTCCCAGCCTGCCTGGCATTTGCCGACGGCAATCTGACAAAGGTCAACCACATTATCATCGTGATGCAAGAAAACCACTCCTTCGACAATTACTTTGGGGCGCTGCCCTATGCTCCCGGAAGCCCCTACCACAGCGGAAAAGGAGCCTGTGCCAGCACTGATCACCGCTGCGTCGACGGCCTCACTTGCGCCGTCGCAAGTGGCGGCAGCCTGAGTTGCACCAACGGCAACTTCGATGCCGACGGCACCACGGTCTATGCTTTCCATAACCCTTCCCGTTGCGGTGATTCCCGACTTGGACCACGGTTGGCTCGGCACTCACCTTGAAATAAACTTCGAAAATCCCAACCGGACGCTCATCGATCCACTAAGCGATGGGTTTGTGCGTCGGAATGATTTGACAGAGCAGACCGATAGCTCCGAAAGTCCCACCGAAGACCAAACCATCGGGTTCTACACACAAGACGATCTGCCTTTCTATTACGGCCTCGCCCAGACCTTCGCCATGAGTGACCGTCAATTCGCCTCCGTGCTGGGTCCGACCTTCCCCAACCGCTCCTACTTGATGGCGGCGACCTCGTTCGGTCATCTCACCACGAACGATACCGTACCGCCGCCGGAAGGCTACAAACCGATCACAGGAACCATCTTCGATCTTCTGGACAAAAACGGCGTCACGTGGGCCGACTTCTTCGAGGATGTACCGCAATCCGCAAGTTTTCGTCCGGTGGATGCTCACAACTTGCCCCTCGCGTTATTCCTGCTGGAAGCGGAAGGGATTGGTTCCCTGCCCCAGGTATCGTTCGTAGATTCAGATTTCGGCGTCGAAGGGCACGCCCTCGAAGACGACGAGCATCCGCCCACCGACATCCAGCGCGGACAAAATCATGTCTCCGAGATCGTGAATGCCGTCCGCAACGGGCCCTTCTGGAAAGACTCGATCATCTTCATTGTTTACGATGAGCATGGCGGCGCCTACGATCACGCCAAGCCGGCTGCCGCTCCGCAAAAGGACTCGCGCACTCCCGATGGAATCAGTCCTGGCCAGTGCGAGGATCTCTCGCTCCCTCCCTACAGTGAGCAACCGGGTCAGGGCGCGGAGTGTTCTTACAACTTCACCAGCGTTACCGATACTACCCTGCTCGACGCTGAAGCTTTGTGCCCCGCTTTGGCAAGCGATCCCACGGGATCGTTTCCCAGAAATTGCGCCAGCTTCGATCAACTGGGGGTGCGCGTTCCTTTGATCGCCGTCTCTCCATTCTCCAAACCGGCTTACGTGTCGCATGTTGTGGGAGACCATACTTCACTACTAGCCTTGATCGAAAAACGCTTTCTAAATTCCAGCGGAAAGCCGCTGCATCTGACAAAACGCGACCAAAGCGCCAACGACCTCGAGAGCATGTTCGACTTTACTCATTCACCATCGTTGAATACGCCCGTGGGCCAGGCTCAACCGCCGGTGAATGACTGCACGCCAGTAAACTGAGCTTAAGGCGTCTCCATAGTAGGTTCTTCACCACCATCGAGGCTGGGGGTATTCCCACCCGTCAAAACAATGACGGGTGGGGCAGCCTCATTCGCGTTATTGCGGACCCCCGCCTCCACCTCAGCGCTTCAGGCTATAATTGCAGATCCCGGGACCGTTACCCTCCGGCCCTTGGTTCCCAGGCAGGTCTCAGTAAGGCGTCTCTTCAATGGAACTTT
>Ga0185299_10006122_pt1 | contig 12983 bp, 10 predicted proteins | sample PaiPotPPA55metaG_FD_128002 | JGI IMG/M metagenome (GOLD analysis project Ga0185299, IMG submission 128002) | Iron sulfur acid spring bacterial and archeal communities from Banff, Canada, to study Microbial Dark Matter (Phase II) - Paint Pots PPA... ...
CAAGACAATTTTCCGAATCTCAATCCCCTTATCCATCCCCTTCAGCATGTCATAAATCGTGAGGGCGGAAATTCCTGCTGCTACCAGGGCCTCCATTTCGACTCCTGTTTCTGCGGTGGTGGCTACTCTGGTGGTGATGGCGACGCCATTCTCGCATAGGCTCATCTCGACATCAACGTGGGAGAGCGGCAGGGCGTGGCACATGGGGATCAACTCGGAGGTGCGCTTGGCGGCCATGATCCCGGCGAGGCGGGCTACTTCGAGGGGATCGCCCTTAGGATTTTTCGGCAGCGCTTTCAGGACTGCCGGCGGCATTTGTACGAAAGCGCTGGCTTCGGCCTCGCGCCGGGTGGGGGCTTTGCCGGAGACGTCTACCATGCGGGCGCGGCCTACTGCGTCGTAGTGGGAGAGCTTCTTCGCCATGCAGAAGTTCTATCTTACATGGGAGTGCGCAGGGGACACAGGCGGGCGGCAGTTGCGCCTCACGCAAGACGTAGCAAGCTACGTCTTTACTACAGCGCGTCAGTGCAGCATTACAGCTATCCACTCGCCCGCCAGGATGTGTTCGCGATCCGGAGGGATGACTATGTAGCAATTCGCGCGGGAGCGGGCTGCGATGTCGCCCGATCCCTGCCACGGCACGAGTTCCGCGTGTGAGTCTTCGTAGGTGCCGGAAAGAATTGCAGGGAGGAATCTGGTCAGTCCCGTCTTGGTGTGAATGTCGGATTTCAGGCGGGCATATACGAAGGTGAGCGGGCGCGGGGGCGATCCCGACAACGCTTCGAGGATGGGCCTGGCAAACAGCTCGAAGGTGACCATGGTCGAGAGGGGGTTGCCGGGGAGACCGAAGAAGTATTTGTGTGAGTTTTTGTTTTGGACTCGGCCGAATACTACGGGCCTTCCGGGTTGGATCTTTGCTCCGGTGAAAAAGAATTCGGCTTGCAGTTCAGCTAGCACCTGCTCTACCAGGTCGTAGCGTCCCATGGAGACTCCGCCGGTCATGATCAGCAGGTCTGATTGCAGTCCTTCTCCGATCAGTTGGCGCAAGCGGCGGGGCTCGTCGGGAGCGATGGGTAAGAGCACGGGCTCGCCGCCGGCTTTCTGGATCTGTACCCCCAGCGAATAGGTGTTGGAGTTGCGAATCTGCGTCGGATTAATCTCTGCATCAACGTCGACGATCTCATCGCCTGTGGTCAGCACGGCTACGCGCGGACGCACGAACACTTGCAGCCGCGATCTCCCGACTGAGGCCGCGAGTGCTACGGAGGCGTCGTTGAGCCGCGTGCCCCGGTCGAGCAGGAGCGTGCCGCATTTGGCCTCGGCTCCCTGAGCGACGATGTTTTCACCCGGCGCGACGGCCTTTGTTATTTCGACAATGTCACCTTGCGCCAATGTGTATTCGACCATTACGACGGCATCCGCGCCTGGCGGAACTGGGGCGCCGGTCGTGATGGAATATGTTTGGCCGCGATTCAACGCGGATGCGCCTTGACTAGGGCCTGCTTTGATCTCTCCGATTACTTTAAGCTTGGCCGGAAGCGTTGCCAGATCCGCGGCGCGGACCGCGTAGCCATCGCGCGTGGATCGTGGGAACGGAGGGATATCGCGGTCGGCGGTGACGGGCTCTGCCAGCACTCGCCCGGCGGCTTGGAGCAGAGCTACAGCCTCGTTGGCGCCCGGAACTAGCCGTGAAGCCTGTTCCTCGACAGCGCGGCGTGCATCTTCAAAGCTCAGGACTTGAGAAGTAGCAGGCGGTGCGCTCATGCAGAGATAATAGACCCAGCGGCTAAAGCCAGTTTAATTTTAGGGGCGCTTACGCGGCGCTGAAAGCGCCGCTCTTCCACGGCGCGGAAGGCGTTTTCCCAGTCACAACTTTCTCGGCGCACGTCTGCTAAGATGGCGGCGTGCCTGATCCCCAATCCATTCTTGGCCAGACGGTTTCCCACTATCGTGTTCTGAGCAAAATCGGCGGTGGCGGGATGGGTGTGGTCTATAAGGCCGAGGACATCCAGCTCGACCGCTTCGTCGCGCTCAAGTTTCTCCCCGATGCCCTCGCCAACGATGCGCAGGCTCTGGAACGCTTCCGCCGTGAGGCTCGCGCTTCTTCGGCTCTGAATCATCCGAACATCTGCACGATTTACGAAATTGGCGAGCACGAGAGCCGCCTCTTTCTGGTGATGGAGTATCTGGAAGGCAAGACTCTCCGGGATCTGATTGTGGGCCCGCGCCTTGAGTTGGACCGGTTGCTGGAGATCGCGATCGAAATTGCCGATGCCCTCGATGCGGCCCATGCCAAGGGAATCGTTCACCGTGACATCAAGCCCGCGAACCTGTTCGTGACCGAGCGCGGACACGCCAAGATTCTCGATTTTGGATTGGCGAAAACGCGAGCGAATGCGACTCCCGACGGGGCTACCATCGCTAGTGCCGACAATCCGCACCTAACCAGTGCCGGCAGCACTCTGGGGACTGTGGCTTACATGTCACCGGAGCAGACGCTCGGCAAGGAGCTTGACGCCCGCACTGATGTGTTTTCTTTCGGCACCGTGTTGTACGAGATGGCGACCGGAAGCCTGCCCTTTCGCGGAGATACCACGGCCGCGGTTTTCGATTCCATCCTCCACAAGGAACCCGCGCCACCGCTGCGCCTCAACCCCGATCTTCCGCCGGGGCTTGAACATCTTATCGACAAGGCTCTGGAGAAGGACCGCGAGATCCGTTATCAGAGTGCTGCAGAAATCCGCGCCGACTTGAAGCGGCTGAAGCGTGATAGCACCTCGGACAAAGTCACTGTCGCGGTTGCGCCCGCCACCCCGTCTCCAGGAAATAAACGTCGCTGGATCTGGGGGGCGGTTGCGACGGCAGTGCTGTTAGTAGTAGCGGCCCTGATCTGGTTTTTCCTTCCAGCAAGCCCGCCCAAGGTCACGGGCATTACCCAGATCACGCATGACGGTTTTCCCATGTTTGGCATGCTGACGGATGGCACGCGCATCTATGTCACCCAAGTCCGTCCCAATGGTCTGGTTTTGGCTCAGGTTTCCACGACTGGCGGTGAAAGTTCCGCAATTCCTGCACCGTTCAAGAGCATGGCGATGTGGGACATCTCGCCTGACCATTCCCAACTGCTAGTCAGTACAAACGAGGGCACGGGCAGCAGAGTAGTGCCCCTCTGGCTTTTGCCCTTGCCCACGGGTTCGCCTCGCCGGCTGGGTGACATCACGGCCCGCGACGGCAGATGGTCGCCCGATGGGCGGCAGCTCCTGTTTATCAATGGATCCGATCTGTACCTGGCGAATGCCGATGGGAGTGCCTCGCACCTTCTGGTGTCGGCGCCCGGTTACGCCTATGCTGCCAGTTTTTCTCCAGACGGAAGCCGCATTCGGTTTTCGGTTCTGGACCAGGCGAACATCAACTCATTGTGGGAAGTTCGCGCCGACGGATCCAATCTGCATCAACTGCTAAAAGGATGGCACACCCCGCCCACGGAATGCTGTGGCCGCTGGACCGCGGACGGGCGGTACTACGTCTTCGAAAGCGGCACCGGCCAGGCCAACGACATCTTTGCTGTCCCAGACCCCGGCAGCATTTTCCGCAAAGCTTCCGCGACACCCACCCGACTGACGACTGGCCCGCTGATATACTTTACGGCTCTGCCGGATATCAATGGCCGCAAGCTGTTTGTGCAGGGTACGCAGCCGCGCGGGGAACTCGTACGCTACGACCCTGCAGCGAAACAATTTGTCCCGTTCCTGGGGGGGATTTCGGCGAGTGACGTAGCCTTCTCGCGCGACGGCAAGTGGGCCGCGTACGCCACAATTCCCGACGGAACGCTGTGGCGCAGCCGTGTGGACGGCAGCGAACGGCTGCAGCTTAGCTATCCGCCTTCGGTGGCTTCGCTTCCAGTCTGGTCGCCCGACGGAAGCCAAATCGCTTATATCTCCGGCCAAGCCGGAAAGCCATTTAAGATCTTTCTGGTTTCCGCGCAAGGCGGCTCCCCTCAGGAGCTATTGCCGGAAAACGTCGGGGAAATAGACGCTACATGGTCTCCGGATGGCACCCAGCTTGCTTTCGGACGGCTTTCCGCCATGAACACCGTAACCAAGGACATTCAGCTGGTGGATATGAAGACCCGCCAGACTTCCACCTTTCCCGGTTCCAAAGGCCTGTTTTCCCCGCGCTGGTCTCCCGACGGCCGTTACCTGGCCGCCGTCAGTGTCGAGGGCTCGCATAAGCTCATGCTCTATGACTTCCGCACGCAGAAGTGGTCGGAGTGGCTCACGGAAGCCAGCGTGAACTATCCGTATTGGTCATCGGACAGCCGCTACGTCTACTTCGACAACTTCGGTGTGGAGAATCCCAAGTGCCACCGCATTAAGGTTGGGGATAACCGTCCCGAGGACCTCTTCGGTTTGGCGGGTCTGCGCCGCTATCTCGGATTCTGGGGATCGTGGAGCGGCCAGGCACCCGACGACTCCCGGCTTTACGTTCGTGACATGAGCACGCAAGACATCTACGCCTTGGATGTGGATTTTCCCTGAGGATTCGACAAGCGCGTTCCCTTCCGAAAGCCAGGGATGCAATCATATGGTTGCATATATAGCACTTGAATGTTACAATTCACCCAGTCTAACCTTCGAGCGAAGCGGGGTTCCTATGGGGCAAAGCGGCGAAAGGCCGACGCTGGATATTTTTCTGAAGGAACAAAGGGAGTTGGTCGAGACCTACTCGAAGCTGCGCGAGGCGGAAGCGAAGCTCGTTGGGCCAGATGGTAGAGCGGAAATTCTGCCCAACAACCTTTACTCGTTCTTGCTTCGGATACTGGCGGATCTGCGGGCGGGTCGACCGGTCACCCTCCTGCAAAACCGCCACGAGTTCACTACCATCGAGGCCAGCAAGATTCTTGGGATGTCGAGGCAGTTCCTGGTTCGACTCCTGGAAAAAGGCGAAATCCCTTTCCACATGGTGGGGACGCACCGGCGTATGTACGCGCGTGATGTCCTGGCGTACAAGATGAAGCGCGATCTTTCTCGCCGCAAGACTTTAGACGATCTGGCCCGAGCGGAATACGAGGAAGGCATCTATGACCAGGTGCCGGATGATTTCAGCGCAGGACAATGAATTACACCGTGGTCCTGGATGCATGTGTGTTGGTTCCCATGCCTCTGTGCGATACGCTACTTCGTTTCGCTGAAGAGCCTGCCAGTTATCGTCCTCTTTGGAGCGAACAAATTCTGTTTGAGGTCGGCGATGCCCTGGAAAAAAAATTAAAGCGAACACCGTTCCAGCGACAGCGGCGGCTTCACTCGATGCGAAGCGCCTTTCCCGATGCTGAAATAAACGTCCCCATCGATCTAGCCGAGGCCATCACTTGCATTCCCGATCCCAACGATCGGCACGTCGTGGCTGCGGCTATTTCTGGCTCGGCCGACGCCATCGTTGCCTTCAACATGAGGCATTTCCCGCTTGAATGCGTTCGACATTATGGCCTTTCTTGCCAGACTCCGGACCAATTTCTGGTGCGGCAGTTCCATCTCGCTCTCGAGTCGGCCTTGGAGAAACTCGACTCCCAAGCGGCAGCTCTGGGCAAGGAACGGTCGTTCATAACGCAGAGACTGCAGAAGATGGTTCCATCCTTTGTTAGTTTGGTGGACTTGGGAATTTCTGCGGCAGACGATCGATGGTGAAAAATGAAAAGCAGACGGCGCTTTTTTATCGAGCCAGTTCCTGCCCCAGCACCGTGGGATTGCTGGCGTAAGACAGGCCGGTTTCCAGATCGACTACACGGTCGCGGACCAGTTGGGCGATTTCGCCGTCGAAGTGTTGCATGCCTTCGGATGCGCCGGCCTTCATGGCGTCGAGCAGGGTCCTGCCGTCGCGGTCGCCTTTTTCGACGCACTCCCGGGTGCGCGCATTGGCTTTCAGGATTTCGACGACCGGTATGCGGCCGCTGCGATCGACCTTGGGCAAGAGGCGCTGGCACACGACGTAGCGGAAGGATTTGGCGAAACGCGCGCGCGCATTTTGCTGCTCCCCGGGGGGGAACGAGCTGACGATGCGCTCGACGGTCTTGGGCGCGTCCATGGTGTTCAGGCTGGAAAGCACCAGGTGGCCGGTTTCGGCGGCTTCCAGGACGCTCTCGATGGTTTCGCGGTCGCGCATCTCGCCGACCAGAATGACTTTTGGCGCCTGCCGCAGGGCGGCGCGCAGAGCGTGAGCGAAGCTGGGAGTGTCGCTATGCAGCTCGCGCTGATGAACGGTTGAGCTTTTGTGGTTGTGCAGAAACTCGATGGGATCTTCAATGGTGATGATGTGGTAGTTGCGGTCGCGATTGATGCAATCGAGCAGCACGGCCAGGGTGGAGGACTTGCCGGATCCGGCGGGCCCGGTGACCAGCACGATTCCATCGCGCAGGCTGGCTATATCGGCGAGGTGCGAGGGCAAACGGAGCGAAGCAAAGTCGGGGATGCCGGTGGGAATCACGCGCATCACGACCGCGCAACTGCCACGCTGGATGAAGACGTTGACGCGAAAGCGCGCGACGCCTGCCAGGCCGAAGGAAATGTCGCAGGAGCCGTGTTCGCGCAGGGTGGCGATGGCCTGCTTGTTCTCGCCAATCAGATCGACGGCAATCTGGCGCGTGTTATCGGGGGTGAGCGCGGCCAATCCCGCCACCTCAACAGGAATAAGTTGGCCGTGAACCTGCACCTGGGGAGGGCGGCCGGGAGAAAAGACGAGATCGCTGATTTGGTCGGCGGCGCGCAGCATCGCGCCCAGCAAAGCGGGCGTCGCCACTTTGCCGCTGTCGGAATAACCTTCCAAAGAAACTGAAATTGCGGCGCTGCCAGGAGATGCCATTCCATCCTCAATCGTCGTTACCCTTAGGGAATTGCACGCACCACAGTAGGGAGATCCGGGGGTTTGCCGATACCTACACTTTACCGCGCTGGCGGAAGAGACGTAGGGGCAGATAGGACATGGTCGTTAGTAACGTGGGATCGGGCGGTCCCGTAGCGTCAGAATCTTGCTGGCTCCGGAGAGAGCGGGCGGGACCCTTCGGCTTCGCTCATGGCAGGCTGGCGCGACTGGGCTTGAACTTATTTTTTGGGGGCGGCCTTCTTTTTCGTACCAAGGCTGGTTTCCACGGGAGCACCGATGCTGGCCAGCATCTGCTTGGCTACGTCGGCATTGGGGCCGGTAGGCGCGAGTTCAAGATACTTCTGGAAGGCCTCGGCTGTGCCCGGGGGCGCGACCATCTTATCGCCTTGCAGGGTGGCCTTGCCAATCAGGTTGACGCCCTTCTGGTAATAGGCGTCCGCCTTATTGGGATCGGCTGCGATGGATTTGTCGAAGGCCGCGATCGCGTCGTCGCCTTTGCCGGCATTGGTCAACACCGCGCCGGCGTTGTAGTAATAGCCTGCGGCGCCTTCAGGATTCACCTGCGCCGCCTGGTTGTAGGCCTTCACGGCATCGTCGATCTTGCCGGCCTTGCCGTTAGCCTCGCCCATGTTGTTGTAATACGAGGCAAGGCGTTTGTTATCCTCGGGATCCTTCTTGGCGGCGGCCTCCATGTTTTTCTGCTTGATTTCAATGGCCTTCTGATAATCGGCTACAGCTTCCTGCAGGCGCTTCGACTTCTCCGCGGAATCCGTCTTCTTCAACGCCGAACCGCGGTAGGCGTCGGCGAGTTGCGCCCAGATTACGTCGCGCGTCGCATCCATCTGCGAGGCTTCGGTCAGGGTAGCGACCGCGGTATCGGGGTCTCCAGCCTTCATCGCGGTGTTCGCCGCAACGATCTTTTCGTTCAAAGTTTTAATGGTGTTGACTTCCTTCTTTTGCTTTTCCTGCGCCTCCTGCATCTGCTTGATTTGTTCCTGGCTCAAGCCCTGGCCCTGGGCAGTTTTTTCCGCCTCCTTTTTTAGATCGAAATCCAGGACATTCTCGTCCAGTTGCACATGAAATCCGTTGGCGTGGAACAAGTCCTTATCAGCTTTCACATCGTCGGCATTTTTGTAGAGCGAGACCTTGTAATTGCCGGTTGCGATGCCCAGCGAAAAATACTCGCCCTTCTTGTTGGTCTTGAGAGTGTATTTCTGGCCGGTATCCTGATTCGCGAATACGACGATTCCATCCACGATGGGATTGCCTTGTGAGTCCTTGCATACGCCCTTGACCGTTCCCGAAGCCTGTGCGAAAACCGGGGGCACACACAGTCCCAGCATTAAGAGAACGAACACAGACACTGCGAAATGCTTTTTCATGGTGGCCTCCCGGCGGAAAACAGTGCTGATTGATCGATTTCTGATGGTTGATTGAAAAACGTGCGCGAGTCCCTTTTCCATTTAGTCAACCATCACAATTCAACGATTTCTTTCTCGGCATACGGAATCGGGTCCCTGGCTCCCGCAGCGGCAAAGGCCCGCAGCCGCAACGCGCAGCTGTCGCAGACGCCGCACGCCCGATCCTGGCGGCTGTAGCATGACCAAGTTAAATCGAATGGCGCGCCTAATTCAAGGCCCAGCTGCACAATTTCGGCTTTGCGGAGGCGAATGAGCGGAGTGATGATCTCGATGGTTCCCTCTTTCGTTCCCGCCTCGATCACCCGGTTGAACGCTTCATAATACGCCGGCCGGCAATCGGGATAGCCGGAACTGTCCTGCTCTACAGCGCCGATATAGACTTTCTCGGCCCCCACCACCTCGGCCCAGCTTACCGCGGCGGCCAGAAAATGGGCGTTGCGAAAGGGCACATAGGTTACCGGAATGTCGCGGCCAATGGCGCTGCCAAGTGCCTCGCCGCTGGGCACGGGAATATTTTCGTCGGTCAGGGCAGAACCGCCGATGGCGCGCAGCGCCTCGTTGCGCACTAAGAGCTTATCCTGAATGTTCAGGCGGTGGCAGATTGCGATAAAAGCTTGCCGCTCGCGGTCTTCGGTGCGCTGTCCGTAACTGACGTGCAGCGCCGCGGCGGTATGGTCGCGGGCCGCGAGTGCTGCGCATACGCAGGAATCCATTCCTCCGCTGAGCAAGACGACGGCGCGGGACTTGGTTGGATGGGGCATCTCTGTCAAAGGCAATTGATGATTGTTGATTGCTGATTGTTGATTGAAAGAGCCGGACTGCGGAAGGGTTTCCAATCATCAATCATCAATCAACAATCAACAATTGGTTTAAACGCCCCTCAGCGCCGGGTCCCAGACAAATTTGTGCAATTGCAATCCCAGGCGCGCCGGAACGTCATCGGCGAGCATCCACTCGGCTAATTCCTGGGGATCGAGCAGGCAGTGCGAACTATCCCGCGCTCCGGTGGCATCTTTGCGAAACGCCGGCGAGAAGAGTACCGCATTCACGCGCTCGGCCAAACGATGCCGGTGGGTGAAATCCCGGGCAAATTCATAGTCCGCGCGTCCGCTTAGCACGAACTTGACTTCATCGTGCGCGGTCAGGGCTTCCAGATTCTCGAGGTGAAAGGTGTAGGCCTCTCCCGAATCTGGACACTTCACGTCCACGATCTTGATGACTCCCGCGGGAACCCGCTCCAGGGGCCGCTCTCCGCTGGTCTCCAGCAGCACTCGATAGCCGGCCTCGAGCAACCGCCGCATCAGCGGGACCAGATCACGCTCCTGCAGCATGGGCTCGCCGCCGGTGATCTCGACCAGGCCGGCGTTAGGACTGAGCCGCATTACTTCGTCCCAGACTTCTTCGGAAGTCATTTTGCGCCCGCCCTGAAACGTGTACTCGCTGTCGCACCACGAGCAGCGCAGATTACATCCGGTCAGCCGGACAAAGACACACGGCAACCCAGCATGCGTCGACTCTCCCTGCAGCGATTTATAGATTTCGGTGATCTGCATTTAACCAATTGCCAGCTGCCAGCTTCCAGTTGCCAGTCTTACGATTCAACCTGGCTCGAAACCGATGCCAGTAGACCGTTCAGAATGCGCCCTACTTCAACGCACGATTGCAACAGTGAACTCGTTTGTTCTTTTTGCAAATAGCCAAGATTTTCGGCAATCAGCAGCTGAGTTTTAACTTCCATCAGGGAGCCTCTGGCTTGTCCCAGAAAATATCGGAATTCCTTCTCGGAGAGGCGGCCCTGACCCTCGGCGATATTACTCGGAATCGAGACGGCGGCGCGACGAAGCTGTGATGTGAGTCCGAATAATTCATCTCTCGGAAATCCCGCAGTGGCGCGGTAAGTGGTTGTGACCAGACCCATCGATTTCTGCCAAGCCACCAAGTCTTTGTAGGATCGTCCCATCTTGATCCCTTCCCGTCATCGTACTACCGGCAACTGGCAACTGGCGGCTGGCACCTGACTATTCACTGTATGTCGCGGTAGTTGTATCCGTCTCGTAAACCGTTACGTTCTTAACCCGTACGCGGCCGTTGGTCACGCTCTTCAGCCGTGCGTTCGATTCGTCATAAAAATACTTTGCCAGATTTTCTGCAGACGGGTTGATCACCGTAAACGGCTCAATGTCATTGATCATCTGATGATCGAGGCGCTCGATGACGTGCTTCATCACCTCACGCAGATCCTTGAAATCGAGCAGCAGACCGGCCTTGTCCAGCTCCGCTCCGGCCAGCGTCACGCGGATCTTGTAGTTATGGCCGTGCGGATTTTCGCACTTGCCTTTGTAGTTGCGCAGGTAATGTCCCGCCGCGAACGTATCGTCAACCGTTACTTCAAACATGCATCCCTCAGCGGCCCCACGTGAATACAGGCTGGACCGCGTTTCATCGCGAAACCTTTATTGTAACGCGGCAGGGGCGGAATGCGGCTTCACTGCCTTCTCGTTCCAAAGTTGGCTTACCTGTTCACTTTGCTCGTTGTCCAGCCTCCGGCGGCTCAGATTTCGACCGCACGCTAGACTCGCTCCGTCAAGGAACTGAAAGGCCTGTTTCGCGGCAGGAGAAGGAAGCCGGTATCGATTGAGGAGATGAATGCCGCCATCGCGGAGGGCGCCTCGCGATCCCGGTGATCGAACCAGAATGACCGGCCTCGATACAAACATCCTGGTCCGCTATCTCACCGAGGATGATCCCGCCTAAACGAACGCCGCAGGACGAGTGATGGACGCATTCTCCAAGGATTCACCCGGCTTTATTTCCTTGATCGTCCTCGCGGAACTGGTTTTGGTGTTGGAATCCCTCTAGGCTTCACGAAGAAAGAAATTGAACAGGTTCTGGAGACGCTGTTGCGCAGCGAGGAACTGGTCCTTGAGCGGGCTGAAATCGCGGCTAACAGCGAACACACAGTCACCTTCGATCGGAAGGCAGCAGCCGGGACTGGATGCGACTGCTGCATTGAAAGGCTGTCTGAGCACGGCACCTCTTTCAATTGGCTACTCCAAAAAACCCCTGCACCACCCGCATATCGGTGGTCTTCTTGTAATTCGGCAGGCTCTCGATAAATACTCGCCCGTACTGCTTCTTCAGAATTCGATTGTCAAGCAGCACCAGCAACCCGCGGTCGTGCAGCGAGCGGATGAGGCGTCCAAAGCCTTGTTTGAGCGTGATCACCGCCGCCGGCACTTGATATTGAAAGAACGCGTTGCCGCCGTCAGCATCAATCGCCTTCACCCGCGCGGCTACGACCGGATCGCTTGGAACAGCAAATGGCAGGCGGTCGATGATCACGCAACTCAACTGTTCGCCCTGTACGTCTACGCCCTGCCAGAATGACGAAGTGGCAAACAGCACGGCATTCGGCGTTAAGCGGAACTCCTTGAGCAGCGTACTCTTCGGCGCGTCGCCCTGCCGCAGCATAGGGAACGCTAACTCGCCCAGCAGTCGCTGGTAGACATCGTTCATTTGCGCATAGCTGGTGAAGAGCACGAACGCGCGGCCGTGCGTAATCTCCAGCAGCCTGCGAATGCGCTCCGCCGCCAGCGCCGTAAACTGAGGCGTGCGGGCATCGGGTAGATCAGGCGGCACATAAAACAACGCTTGATTTTCGTAGTCGAAGTGCGAAGGCAGCACCGACTCGCGCGTGTGCTCCAAGCCGAGGCGCTGCCGGATGTACTCGAAGCCTCCGCCGACGGCGAGGGTAGCCGAAGTGAGCACCGCACACTCAAGCTTCGACCACAGGCATTCGCGCAGGATGGGGCCCACATCGATCGGCGTAGCCTGGAGGAAGACGTTCTCCCTGCCACCACGAAAGCCTTGAGACGCTTCCCCGGTTTTCTCTGCGCCTCGGTGTCTCTGTGGCGAATTGATTCGCCCGCTTCGCCGCTCGATCCAGAACACGGTATTGCGATCGTCCGACTCCATGGCGAACGCGAGTTGCACCTGAAGTTCCTGCGCCCGCCGCACGAAGTTGAACACTTCCTCCGGTTTCTGCGGGAGGCCTTCCAGTTCGCCCGCCAGCCGGGTCAGCGCCTGATTGAGCGCGAGGAACTCATCGCCGTTTTCTTCGAGAAACTCTCGCCGTGTGTCGAACGCGAAGCGACCCTCTCCCGGCGGCAACAGCGAGAAAAAGAATTGCGACCGCTCGCGCAAACTTCCCAGCGCTCCCGAAAGCGACGCGGAAAGCATGTGGTTATGCTGCAGCGACGCTTCGACGTCGCGCGCCAGATTTTCCACTCGCAGATTGCTCACCGAGATTCCGAAGTAGTTTCCCGCCACATCTTCCAGTTCGTGCGCTTCGTCGAACATTACCGCTGCAGCCTCGGGAAGAATCCCCGCATCGGGTGCGCCCTCGGCCTGCAGTTTGATGGCGAGATCGGCGAAAAACAGATGATGGTTGACGATAATGATGTCACTCTCCATCCCGCGCCGGCGCATTTCGGTGATGAAGCAGCGCTCCCACTCCTTGCACTTCTGTCCGATACACGCCTCGGAGCGTGCGTCCAGCTTGGGCCAGAGCGCGCTGGTCTCGGGAAGTTCGGCCAGTTCCGCGCGGTCGCCGGTCGCGGTCGTCTTCTCCCACGCGGCAATCGCGCGATATTGCTCAATCTCCTCCAACCCGCTCAGCACCGGCTG
>Ga0185299_10006123_pt1 | contig 12982 bp, 6 predicted proteins | sample PaiPotPPA55metaG_FD_128002 | JGI IMG/M metagenome (GOLD analysis project Ga0185299, IMG submission 128002) | Iron sulfur acid spring bacterial and archeal communities from Banff, Canada, to study Microbial Dark Matter (Phase II) - Paint Pots PPA... ...
GAGGTATTTGCCTTTGAACCCTTTCCGCCAATATACGCTCGACTTGTCGAGAACATTCGCCTAAATGGATTCGCATCTCGCATTAGGTCGTTTCAAGCTGCGGTGAGTGACGCAGAAGGAACTGGGAGACTCCACATCGCACCAGATGTAACTATGTGTGAATTATCGGACTCTGGCGAACTGGAAGTGCCTCTCGTAACGTTGGATCAAATCATTCCTATAGACGGAGGAACGGGCCTGGTAAAAATGGACGTCGAAGGACATGAAAACAGGGTCTTTCGAGGCATGGAAAGAGTCGTCCAAGACTCTCATCCTGTAATTATTTTTGAGTGCAATCCTGGCGGCGCTGCTGCTGAGGTTGACGAATGGCTTCGCCAGCGCGGTTATCATATCTTTAGCCTCGTCGACGGCGTTGTTGAGGAAATTTCGGAGCTTCGTCCAGAACGATTTGAATTTGGGAACCATAACTTCCTAGCGACTCACCGATCACGCTCTGGCCAGGATACGCCGAGCGGCCCGACGATCAAAATCCCGCGGCGTTAATTGGTCGGCACTTCATTAAAACTAACGTAACCGTCCGCCACGCGATCCAAGTCGCCAGCAGCATAAACTGCTTGTAATAACCACTATTTCTCAGTGGACTCCAAAGCAGTCTTCATCTACGGGGTCAAGCCCCTGACTAAGGCGCTAAATGCACACGGCGCACTCGTTCTTATGGCGATGAAATTATTTGCGGGATTTCGCCGCACTTCGCAATGTGGGCCGAAATTTCAAGTAGTGGGCTATAAAAACTGGATGACTGAATTGCATTGCTAGGCGCTCAGTGCTAGATTACCGGCCGGCCCAAATACCAAAATCGAAATCCCAGTCAACGTCATGGAGGAAAAATGAGGCTAATAAGGCTCACAGCAAGCTTGTGTGTGGGTGCATTCCTTGCGGTTGGAGCAATTGCTCAGGATAAATCGGCCACCATCGCTAGTCTTGAATTCCAGACACCGAAGAATGGCATGATTAAGCAGTACGAAGATGGACGAAAAGCGAAAGTCGAATGGCACAAGCAGCAAAAAGATAAGGAGGCACTGCTAGTCTCCGAAGTCCTAACCGGTGAACACATGGGAACATACATCGTTGGGCGATTCGGTCTGCACTGGGCGGATATGGACAAGCCGTCCGTGAGCGATGCTGCCGACTTGGAACAGTACAGAAAGGGCATCGCACCTTATGTCGAAAAATTGACCTCCGCCTATTATGAGCTCCTGCCAAAGTGGAGCAACCCATCTTCCGACATGAACCCCAAGTACATCGAAGTGGTCACCTTCCACATCAAGTACGGAAAGGGTGACGATTTTCGCAGCGCTGTCGCGAGAGTTCATGAAGCCAATCAGAAGCTGAACGTGGCAACTCACTACTCATGGTATCGCCTGGCGAATGGTGGGCCCGGCGGGACCTATGTTCTCACCTTCGACCACGCGAACTGGGCTTCGTTCGAAGATGATCCGGCAGTAAAGCCCCTGCGCGACAGGTTGCGCGAAGCGTTTGGTGAGCAGGAAGCCATGTCGGTGATCGAACGTCTCAACAGCTCCATTGAGAGCACCTACAGCGACCTCATTCAACCTCGCCCGGATTTGAGCTACATGCCGGCTAAGTAACCCGATCTCAATCAGCAAAACGGAACACTGAAGAAAATCGCCTCGGGATTGAGAGCCGGAGGCGATTTTTGTTGAGGCTGATGAACGTTTGGCGATGCTGATGACTGGAAGCGCTTAGGGCTTAGCGGCTGGCGGCTGAGATGGAGCCGGAGCGGGTTTGGGCGTAGTGGATTGGCCTGCGGGCCTGATTGCTGCAGGCTTCGGCGTAGTTGAGCCAGCCTTCAAGGGGTAGGCCTGATCGTATAGGCGAACGATGTCCTGGGTCACGTCGATCTGATTGGAGGCGTACAGAATCGGAGTGTTCTGCGCGGAAGAGTCCAGAATGACAATGTAACCATTTTCGCGCGCATAGCGGTCGAGGACGTCAATCATCTTGCGGCCGATTTTGTCGATCACATCGCCCTGCGAAGCGTTGACATCTTCCTGATATTCGTCCTGCTTGCGCTGCAACTGGCGAGCCAAAAGTTCACCCTGGCGCGTGAGACGCGCTTGTTCATCCTGGCTCAAGGTGGCTTGGCCAGCGGACAGGCGCTGCCGCAAATCCGTGATTTGTTTATTCAGATTCTCCAGTTCGGTTTGGCGCGCGGCGAATTGCGATTGCAATTCAGCGGAGGCTTGTTTGCCTTCCGAAGTAGTTACGATGGCCTGGCGAACATTAATGACGCCGACCTTACCGGAAGTGGCGCCGGCCGAGGCCGGGGCAGCCGCGGCGGCCGCCTGCGCCCGCAGGGGCGATGCCGACGCGCCAAAGAAAAAGGCCCCGGCAAGAATGGTAGTGAAAAATAAGTTTCTGCGATTCAATTTGTTCTCCTTATGATGGCCCGCAAGGGGCTTTAAGCCGCGCCAATTTGCATTGGCAATAATCTATGTGCAACAGGCGATTGTGCAGCAGCTATTCAAACCCTGAAGTATAGCGAGCCGCTTTCTTACCTGCAATGAAGAAACATGTCTAAATGCAATTACAGACTGTTGGCATTCGCTGTTGCGCACTTTTTTAGACCTCGCTGCTTGACTGATGGACCATGGTAACAATTCAGCTATGGTTGCAGCCCTCAGGGGCTAAAGCCCCGTATTCACGGTTCAATTTTATGTCGCGGCTAAAGCCGCGACCTACAAAACAAATGCACGAGCAAAACAAATGCACGAGACAATGGCACGAATTGGCGTGTGAATTACTCACGGCAAAGGCAAAAGTAGAACACGGTTGTTGGCTTGATCGGCGACCACCGCCAAGTTGGTGAGCGGATGAATGGCGGCGGCAAACTGTGACGACCCGCTGATGCCGAGCGTCGCTCTGGTCTTAAAGGTCTGGGAATCCACGATAGAGACGGTATTACTCAGGGCGTTCACGGTGAGAATCGTGCTGCTCTGATAGTTGTAGGAGAGAGAGGTTGGATTGACGCCCACCGGTATGTTCTGGGTTTGCCCGTTGTCGGGGTTCAAGGCGGTAATGGAATTACCTTGACTTGAAGTGGCATAGAACAAGGTCGTGGCTGGATCGAAGACGATGCCAGTCGGCGTGACTTGATTAAATTGCAATGAAACGGAAGTGCTCTTGCTGGGCGGGGACACGCCGATATCGACCACGTCCAATCCGCCAAGCGGCGCGTTGGAGCCGTTCAAAACCAACGAAGTTACAACCGCTTCGCCGCGATTATTGGTGCCGCGATCAGGATCGATGGCCACCGCAATGGGGTTCTGGTTTACGGCAACGGAGGAAGCAGTGACTGTGCCGGCGGGCACCGCCAGCAACGGGACGAGACTAACGGCAGAGACGCTGTTGGAACCGGTGTTGGCAACCAGGGCGACGGCGGTTTCTTGATCGATGGCCACGCCGTTTGGTTGTGAGCCGACGGTAACGTCGGTGGCGGCCGGCGCGTTGGTGTCGAGATTCAGAATGGATACGGTGCCAGCGGTGTTGTTGGAGACGACCGCAAAGCCGTATCGGGAAATCACCGCGACGGCTGCTGGACCGGCTCCTGTGGCGATGCGATGAGTCAAAGTACCGAAGGTGGAGTCAGACTTCAGACTAATTATGGAAGCATCGGCGCATCCGAAGTCGGTGACCACGGCGATGTTGCGCTGCGGGTCGATAGCGACGGCGCCAGGCGCGGAAGCGGTGCCAGAACATGCAGGAATGGGAACAGCTTCAATGACGGAGAAATCGGTGCTGTTGGAAACGACGCCGGTGCTGCTGACCACATCGAGCGCAAAGCGTCGCGGGGCGGCGAGGAATGAAGATGGAATGGTTGCGTCGATTTCACGCGCACTTACGAAGGTGGCAGGCACGGACTGGCCATCCAGGCGGACCACCGAGCCGGCGTCAAAACCGGAACCCAAAATGCGGACGCCGGCGATAGCGGCGGGAGTGCTGCCACTGGTGACGATGGCGGCCTGCGGTAACAGTGCGCCGGCAACAGGCGGGGTGATGACCTGCTCGATGTTGACGGGCTTGAAGGAGGCACTGAGTTTGAAGTAGGTGAGATTGTCGCTGCCGGAATTTGCGACCAACGCGGTATTGGTGGTCGGATCCACCAGCAGCGCACCAGAAAGCTTGAGCGAAACGGACACGCCGGAATTAGTAAAGGAGATGGTTTTGAGGCCGTTTTGGCCAGTGTGCACGATGGCGTCGCGCAGCAAAAGCACAGGATCAATCATGGAGACTTCATTGAGCGCGGGATTAAAAGATACCGCAGTGTTGGTGAAGGGTTGGAAGGCCACGTCTGCGACACCAGATTCCGGGGCCAGGCCGGTGGTCGGAACGCCGGTGGTTTCGGAGAACAGGGTTACGGAGGTAACGGTCTGATCCAAGGAGTTAATGAAGCCGATCTGTGAGCTGTCCGCGTTGGGATCGGCCAGGACCGCGGTACGCCCGACCGGGTTGATAGCTATGCCCTGAACGGTGGGGGTCAAGGTGTAGGTGAGGAATGGCGTGCCGTAGGTGACGATACCCGGGCTGGCGGTGGTGCTGGAAGTGGAATCGTCTGGCGCTGTTTGAGCAAAACTAAAAGTATTGGCATCAATCACGGCGTTAACAGTGAAAGTGCCGTCAAAGATAGTGCCGTTTTTACCGGGCGGAAGGCCGCTGATTAAAACTGTGCCTGCATTGCCGGGGTTCAGATTGTGGGGCGTCGAAGTCGTGACGGTCACAATACCGGATGTTCTGGTGGCGGAGGTTATGCCGATGCGGGCTTGGGTGGCCACGTGCTGCAAATCCACCACAGACAGAGTACCGCCGCCACCCGGTGTGACGTAGGCGAAGTCGACGCGAGGCTCGAGGGCGATCTGCGGATTCGAACCGGTGTTCAGGGTGACTGAAGCGATGGGGCAATATGTTAGCGTGGAGGCTGGAGGCTGACCAGGCAAGCACAGGGAGGCAGACTGTGAGGGATCGAAGTTTACGATAAAGCCCACGTTGGTGGAGGCGAAAGCGACGATTCCGCGATGAGTTTGAGAGTCGATGCCCACTGAATAGGGAAACGGCGGAGCGCTGGGGGGAGTTGTGGGGGCGGTTGCCGGAATTAAGGTGCTGAGATCAATTTTGCCAAGCGGGGTGGGAGACGGCAGCGCCGGAGGAGTAGGGATCTGGAAAATCCACAGGCTGCGGTCCGCGTAGTTGACTACGGCGGCGATGTGGAGATTTTCGTCAACCGCTACACCGGTTGGCAAGCTGCCGGGGGCAGTGGTCGCGGGGATACTTCCGGTGGGAATTGGAGTGCCGAGCAAGGCCGGCGTGGCAGAGCGCATGTCGAGAAATTGAATGGAACTTGTGCCGGTTTCAGCGACTACCGCGACTCCCAGGACGCTATCCTCAGCGATCGCGCTGGGGGCCGAACCGGGAGGCAGAGGTATAGCCGTGGGAGCACCGGGCCGGTTGGTGTTGGCGTAATCGGGAACAATGGCGATGTTGGTATAGGCGGTCGATGGGGAAGCGTTGTGGTTGGTCACGGTGACGGGATAAAGGCCGGGACCGTTGGCGCTCGTGAGCGACAGCAAATTGGGAAGCACGACGTTGAGACGGCGCGGAGTCGAAACGTTTGGATCGTTAGGATCGGTGATAGCGGTCAAGCCAGCGCCGTTCAACTGCGCGAAAGCAACTTCACCTGTGGGAGGACCGTAGTAGCCGCCATCAATGCTCATGAAAGGACCGGCAGGGTCCTGAAAGCCCGCGGGCAGAATCTGAGAATTTTGAGGAAAACTCTCGGGGTTGGAGGCCACCGTGGAAGGAGTGACGGGAACAACGTTCACGGTAAAGTTTCCACCAGAGTCGGTAGTGACCGGGCTGGCGGGGTTTGAACTGGAGATGCTCACGGTAAAGGAGCCAGCTATGGCGAGCTGTTGGGCATTAAGGCGTACGCGAGCACCAATGGACGTGGGAGAGGTGGGGGAAGTAAAAATAACTTTTACCTGAGAGAGTTGATCGATGGGCGGCGTAACACCACTTACGTTGACGGCCACGCCGCTGGAAGTGAGATTTGAAGCACTCAAGAAAATATCCTGAAACAAAGCCCCTTGGGGAGCGACGGAAGGGGAAACATTTGAAAAAGTGATGGGCCCAGCCTGGACAACGGTAACCGTAGCGGTGGCAAAGCGGGTGGTGTCCAGCTTGGAAGTGGCGATGACCGTGACGGTAGGAGTGGCGGGAACCGAGCCGGGCGCGGTGTACAAACCGGTGCCGTCAACCGAGCCGCATCCGGGAGAACAACTGGTCGCGGTGGGAGAAATAGCGTTGGTCGCAGTGGCCTGGGTAACCAGCCAAGTTACGTCGTTAGGGATAGGATCGGTGGTGAGCGTGGCATGGAATTGGAAAGAAGAGCCGGTACCCACCGTGGCGGTGAGAGGAGACATTGTGACGCGGATACCGGAATCCAAAGTGACGGTGGCAGTGCCGGTTTTTTTCTTGTTGGCATTGGAAGTCGCGACGATGCTGATGGTGGGCGGCGGATTAGGGACTGTGGCGGGAGCGGTGTAAGTAACCGTGGTGGTTTGGATATTGGACAGCGCGCCTTGCGCTGACGTGCAGGGAGCAGCGGCTGAAGTGGTGGGAGTGGTAGAGCCAGCAGGCGTGGTAGTGGTGGTGAAGGTGCAGGTCCACGTCACGGACGTGTCGGTTGCACCAGTCACAGTGGCGAGAAAGCCCGTCGATTGATTGACCACCAGGGTGGCGGATGGTGGACTCACGGACACGACCACGACGTTCGCGGTGTTCCCGCTGCTGCACCCGGCGAGCCAGAGACACACGGCGGCAAAGGCCAGCGCGGCAATTTTAGAAATATTCGCCAACTTAATTCCCACTGTTTCCCCCAAAAACTTTTCGCTATTTCCGCACAAAACTCAGGTCCGCGGAGCGAAGTTGCCGCGGCTAGCTATAGTAAATTCGCAAACGAAATCCAACATTAAAACGAAATCCAACATTAAAATGTCCGACTCACGGTAAACCGGAAAGTCCGCAAAGGCTCGAAATAATTGAGGCGGCCCGGATTGGCGATGAACTGATTGATGGTCGGAGAAAACTGGAAATTATAAAAATCCTTGAGCGCCGGATTATTTTTGATCAGATTGATCTCGCTCTGCTCGATGTAGTCCGGGGGCGCGACAATCTGCGAGTGCAGCCTGTTGATATTGAAGGCGTAGTAGATGCGGAAGGGCGCCTGAATGATGGGCAGCTGCACGACGAGCTCCGCACCGGTGGAGGCACGCGGACGAAAATTTGTGCCGGCGGCGATTTTAAGTTGACGCTGCAAGCCGGCTTGCGACGGAGCGTCGGGGAACTGCGTGAGCAAGCTCTGAAAGCCGGTGGGATCAAGTTTCAACGCGCTTTGACGGGCGACACCCACGGTGCCGATGTCCATGAAGACTCCGGCAGTGACGGGGCCAGCAATGGGAATGCGATATTCGAAGTTGCCCCAGCCCTGCAAGTCGCCGCCCGGGAAAGTAATGGTGTAGCCAAGCACTGGCACATTGAAGGCACGCAGTGTCGGTGAGCCATTGCTGGTCAGGTTGGTGGGATCCAGATATTGGAAGAGTTGCGTGGTGGCAGTAGGAATAAAGGTCACCGGCGAGATGGAACGTATATCAAATCCGCGAATATCGTTTTCGCCGCCCATGTAGAAGCGACTGAAGGGAGGGACTTCCCTGCCGCCATACCCGGTGACATAAGCGGCGGTAACGTGGGCGCCTATTACATTGCGCTTTTTGTGATGCGGATGGTACATGGTCCAAGTGAAAATATTGGAGATGCTGTTTACATTGCCGCCCAGCGGGCCGCCGGAAACGCCAAGACTATAAAAGTAACTTTTGCCGGAAGTGGGATTTTGCGGGTTGTTTATGGTGTTGTAGGTAATGCTGGGCGTGATGGTGCTGGACACGATGCCGTTGAGCGCGCTGGGACCGGCAACGCTGCGGAATTGAAGTTCTTCGAAGAGAATTGAGGAGGCCTGGTTAAAGGCCTTGATGTTGGTGCGAGTGAGGCCATAGGTGACGGAAACGCGGGTGAAAGAGCGCTTCTTAAGAGGATAGCTGGCGAACGTGGTGAAGCCGGTGCTGTTCTGGTTGTAATCCTGAATAAATTGCGGATTGATACTGACGGACTGGCCGGTGATAAGCGCTTGCTGCTGGGCCTGATCGAAATTGTAGCGGCTGGAGAAAACGGTAAAGCCGGTTTGAATGGGACGGTCAAAAAGATAAGGCTCGGTAAAACCAAACTGGAAGACGCGCTGGAGATTACCGAACTGAGCGGAGAAAGATAATGTTTCGCCAAGTCCCAGGAAATTGTTGGTCTGATAGGTGAGACCGATGAAGGTGCCGGATAATCCGCTGACGCCGCCTTGCAAGCCGATGGATTGCTTGCCCTTTTCTTTGAGCTTGAGGTTGATGTCCACCGTGCCTTCTTTAGTGTTGCGCTTTAATTCGGCGGCTTTGTCGGCTTCGATGCGATCGAAATAATCGAGTTGGTTGAGGCGCAGGATGCTCAATTCCCAGGCGCGTTTATTGAAGAGCTGGCCCTCGTCGATGAGCAACTGGCGGCGGATGACTTTGTCACGGGTGGTGGTGTTACCGCTGAAATCTATGCGGCGGACGTAGTACTGCTTTTCTTCGTTGAACTTCAAAGTCAAATTGATAATTTTCTTTTCGTCATCGATGTTCATCTCGGGTTCAGCGGTGAAGTCGATGAAGCCGTATTCGCCATAGGCGTTTTTATAATTCTCGAGGGCTTTGCGAATTTTGTCGGTGGCGAAAATATCGCCCTGTTTCAAGGGGAAAATGCTTTTGAGAGCTTCCACTTTGAGGGACAACGCTTTGTCGGGGTCGGCGCTGATAATTTTCAAAGTTCCCATTTTGTAGCGATCCCCTTCTTCGATGGGGATGGTAATGTTGACGGCTTTCCCCACACCGTGAGCGGTGAAGGGCAGGGGCACGCCGAGCTTGTAGGAAGGCGTATCGACATTTTCCAGGATGGGATCTTTGACGATGACTTTGAAGTAGCCGTTGTCCTGATAAAGGCCGCGCACGCCTACTTCCAGATCTTCGGTTAACTTGTCGCGGTCGTAGGTTTTCGAGAGCACCGCGATTTCGGTGAGATAAAGCGGAATGGCGTAGGGACGATCATGACGCATGGAGCGAATCAACTTGCGATCACTGAAAGCATGATTGCCGGTGAACTTGATGTGGCCGACTTTAACCTTGGGACCTTCTTCAATTTTGAAAACCAGGATGACCGCGTTGCTGGAAGCGATTCGTTCGTATTGCGGTATCACCTTGGCGAATTGACGGCCGTGTTCACCCAATAGTTCGCGAAGAACGACTTCCGCTTTTTTAATCTTCGTGGGATCAAACTGGCTTTCCACGCTGAGACCGACTTTGCGCTCTTTGAAGCGGTCGAGAATGTCGGACTCGGAGATGGAATGTATGCCGTCATAGCGAATGCGGCGGATGACCGGGCGCTCTTTGACGTCGAAAATAATAATTTTTGCGTCGGGGTGATCGGGCGAAGGCGCATCTTCCACGCGCAGTTTTACGTCTTCGAAAAATTGAGTATTCCAAAGCGCCTGGAAGTCGCGGCGCAAAGTCTCTTCGTTGTAGGCATCGCCTTCGCGGCTGAAGATACGAGCTTTTAAAGTGTCGCTACGGATGCGGCGATTGCCTACGAACTCGATGCGCTGGATGATGCCACGCTTTACCGGAACCGCGGGCGACTGAACGGGCGGATTGCTAAGCGATTGGTTGCCGGTACTGGATTGCGGAGGCCGGGCATTGGAATGCGGCGGGGATGAAACAGGGGACGCGTCTGCGCCGGAGCTGTTTCGCGGGGCAGCGGGTGAAGCAATCGCGAAGAAGAGTATAAATATCGCGATGCGTTGGACCCGGCCCGTCAAAACTCCGTAAGGAACACAGACTACTCTTCTTTGAGCGGCCATTGAGGTACTCAAGGCCGCGCCCCCAAACCCAAGATGTTCATCTCCTACCGGACCAGGTGTGGGCCGGCGTCGAGCAGCTAAGCGTTGCCGGGAAGGTCAAACCCTTCCGGCAACGCGTTTGGTGTCAGATTCGTTAGTGAACTACAGGGGTTGCCTCGCCAACAGGCCGGAATGAGAGACCCTCCGCGGCAACGTAAATCTGCAGCGTAGCAGGTCTTTGAATTCCACCCTGAATCAGTGCTTCGGAGAGCGGATCTTCCACGTATTTCTGTAAAGCCCGCCGCAGCGGCCGCGCCCCGTAATTGCGGTCCGCACACGTTTTCTCGAGAATCCACTGCCGTGCTTCCGGTGAAACAACGATCTGCACTTGCCGGTGAATCAGAGTGTCATTCAACTGGCCCACGAGCAAGTCGATAATCCTAAGCAAATCTTCATCGGCGAGGGGATTGAAGATGATCACTTCGTCCAAGCGGTTGAGGAACTCCGGATTGAACGCGCGCTTCACTTCGTTCATCACCAATTCTTCCATGGAGCGTTGACCAGCCTCATCGGTGCCAGACTGGAAACCGATGGAAGTACGCCGCTGCAGATGGCGGGCTCCGAGGTTGGAAGTCATGATGATGATGGTATTGCGGAAATCGACGGTGTTACCCAGGCCGTCGGTGAGCTGGCCGTCTTCGAACACCTGCAACAATATATTGAAGACGTCGGGATGAGCCTTTTCAATTTCATCCAGGAGGATGACGGAGTAAGGAGTACGGCGAACGCGCTCGGTGAGCTGACCGCCTTCTTCATAACCGACATACCCTGGAGGGGCGCCAATCAGCTTGGAGACGGAGTGCTTCTCCATGAATTCGGACATATCGAAGCGCACCAGAGATTTTTCCGAGCCGAAAAGAAATTCGGCGAGGCGGCGAGCTACTTCCGTTTTGCCAACGCCCGTGGGCCCGAGGAAAAAGAAGCAGCCTACGGGACGCAGAGGTGACTTCAAACCGGCACGGCTGCGGCGAATGGCGCGCGCAAGAGCGGTGATGGCTTTGTCCTGACTGATGACGCGCTTGTGCAGCTCGGGTTCGATGCGCAGAAGTTTCTGCTGTTCGTCTTCTTTAATAGAGGAGACGCCGATACCCGTCCAGCGCGAAACGACTTCTTCGATGTCTTCGCGGGTAACGATGCCGGTGGATGCGTCATCGAGTTTGTAGCGCTCGCGAAGGCCGCGCAGATTTTCTTTTTCCTTGCGCTCTTCTTCGGAGTAAAAACGCGCCTTCTCAAATTCATGATTGGCGATGGCGGTTTCCATGCGATGGGTGATGAACTTGACGCGCTTTTGAACTTCACCGACTTCCTCGGGGACGGAGGCTTGGCGCAGCTTGACGCGCGCGCCGGCTTCGTCGATCAAATCGATGGCCTTGTCCGGAAGGAAGCGATCGGGAATATAGCGGTTCGAAAGATAGACGGAATATTTCAACGCCTCGTCGGTATAGCTGACGGCGTGGAATTTCTCATAACGTTCACGGACGCCGGTGATCACCTGCACAGCTTCTTCTTCGTTGGGCGCGGGGACTTTAACGGATTGGAAGCGGCGCTCGAGAGAGCGATCTTTTTCGACGGACTTGCGATATTCGCCGGGAGTAGTAGCGCCAATGCACTGAATTTCGCCACGCGAGAGCGCGGGCTTGAGAATATTCGCGGCATCAAGCGAACCTTCCGCGGAACCGGCGCCAACGAGAGTATGGAGCTCGTCGATAAAGACGATGGAGTTTTGACTCTCCATCAATTCCTTCATGATGGTCTTGAGGCGCTCTTCAAATTGTCCGCGATATTTGGTGCCGGCGACGATGAGCGAGAGATCTAGAGAGAGGATGCGCTTGTCCGCGAGAAAGGGCGGAACGTCGCCATCCGAGATGCGTTGGGCGAGACCTTCGACGATGGCGGTTTTGCCAACGCCGGGTTCACCGATGAGCACAGGATTATTTTTTGTGCGGCGGCACAAAATTTGGATGACGCGCTCGACTTCGCCATCGCGACCGACCAGCGGATCGAGAGAACCTTCGGAAGCAGCCTGAGTAAGATCGCGGCTGAACTCCGCTAGTAAAGAAGTTTCCTTGGGGCGCGCAGCAGTGGTCTTTTCACCGGAAGTGCGGGCCAACTCTTCGCGCAGGGTGGAGAGGCGCAGACCGCGCTCCATCAAAATCTCAGCGCCAAAACACTTTTCTTCGCGCAAAATTCCGAGCAGCAAATGTTCGGTGCCGACGTGTTTCACGCCGAGGCGCTCGGCTTCTTCACCGGCCATGTTGAGAATGCGCTTGCATTCCGCACTCAGTGGGACTTCCACGGAGGTGGAGATGCGCTCGCGAATGGTAATGCGCGCCTCAATCTCTTTGCGGATGGACTCGATGGATCCCTGTTGCCGCAAGAAGCGATTGGCCAGGGCTTTATCCTCGCGCATCAAGCCGAGCAAGAGGTGCTCGGTCTCGATGTAAGGACTGCCGTACTGGCTGGCCTCATATCTGGCAAAGAAAATTACGCGACGTGCTTTTTCGGTATAGCGTTCGAACACGTTAGCTCGCTTCTCCCCCGGGGGTCACACTCGCAGCGGCCGTAGCCTTGCGGGTGGTAAGAACGCCATGCTCCAGCGTCAGCACACGATCACACCGCGCAGCGAGAGCCAGATTGTGCGTCGCGATAAGCGACGTCAAACCCAGCGTGCGGTGCAACCGAACCAACAACTCGAACACAGCCCAAGCATTCTGCTCGTCTAAATTCCCCGTCGGTTCATCTGCCAGTAACACGGCCGGCCCAGTGACAAGCGCCCGGGCAATCGACACGCGTTGCTGTTCCCCGCCGGAGAGTTCCCCTGCACGGTGGCCGGCTCGAGATTCCAAGCCAACCTCCGTAAGCCACTTCCGCGCCATC
>Ga0185299_10006124_pt1 | contig 12982 bp, 16 predicted proteins | sample PaiPotPPA55metaG_FD_128002 | JGI IMG/M metagenome (GOLD analysis project Ga0185299, IMG submission 128002) | Iron sulfur acid spring bacterial and archeal communities from Banff, Canada, to study Microbial Dark Matter (Phase II) - Paint Pots PPA... ...
TTGTAGCGCGTGAGGATCTTGTAGCCGGTCTTGCGCGAGATGCCGAACTGACGGCACAGCACCGCCATCTTCTCCCCATCCAGCAGCCGGGCGATGAACTTGAGCCGTTCATCCATCTGGTTACACTCCTTCCAGGGCACTTTTGCTCTCCTCGCAAAAGGCCCGGTGTGTAACCCATGTCTCCGGAATGAACTGTCACCCATCTCTCAGGAAGGGCACTCAAAACGTTTGAGATTCCAAGAAATCAGGTGAGATCAAAGGATTCTGGCCGCCGAAGTGGTACACAACGGTGGTACACATGGCCCCTCGCGATGGCACGCCCCTGGAAGCATCCCAAGACCGGCATTTTCTGGCTCCGCAAGCGGATCCCGGACGATCTACGTCTCCTTCTCGGAAAGCGCGAGGAGAAGCAGAGCCTCGGCACTCGCGATCCTAACCGAAACCAAGCTGGTTCATGCGCGGGCGCTTGCCGAACTCGGAGCGCGCTGGGCCAATTTACGGTCGGGGCCGAGGGCGGTTAGCGACCGGGAGGCCCACGAACTTGTCGCCCCGGCCTACGAGTGGTGGGTCAACGCGCATCGCGATAATCCCCCAGCGATCAGAAAATCTGGAAATCGGAATAATTCGGCGAGCTTTGGAACTATCATGACCCCTCGAAGTACACGGATCTGCCTTGCCGAGCAAAACCGGCCCGTCCGTATAGCGGATGTTCTACACGTGGAATTGGTAATATAACAGGGGAATTGTATGGCGCTGGGCTGACCGATGCCGGCACGCCGTGCGCCTGTTTCCGCGATCACGGGATGAGTGCAGATGCGCCCAAGCCGAGCGTGACTGGCAGGTTTTTTCCCGAGCGAGTAGGTCTCCGTTGACGAGACGCGTACTTCGTCACGCCTGCAGCGACACTTGCTCGTTCTGATTGACGTTGGGGCTCTCATTTCGATTGTCGTGCTGCAATTATTCGCGGCGGAACTCGTACGCTTGCCCGTCATCAAAAGACAGGCGAAGCAGATTGAGCTTTCCGTCTTTGTCAATTTGGAACTGCACGAAGCCACTCGGCCGTGGGCCCTCGTTTTCCACCACCGCGGCAAACCTGCCGGTGGGCATCAGCTTAGCCGTGAATATGTCGCCATCCCATGGATCGAGCTTTAGTTTGGCGCCGCTTGCCTTTATTTCCAGCACCAGCGCATCGCCTTCTGGCCGGAGGCTGGGCTACGGTCGGCGCCATTACGGCTGGGGTTATTATCGCCGTGGCTATGGTTACCCCTACGCAGGCTATGCCTATCCTAATTATGGCGATGTTCCCTGACTTGACAGAATCCTTATGCCTATCCTTCCTCTTACCTCGGCTTCGGTTTCGGTTGGGGTGGTTGGTAATTTGGCTGCCTCATCGCGCAGCGTCGGATCATCATGGCGCAACTGATTGAAGCGGGCGATGCTTCAGGTACGAAGCCGCCTCGGATGCCTTGGCCGCAGCCGAGAAGATTTCGCGCACTCGCTAATGAACCCTCAGCTCACGTCGCCTGCAAACACCTGCAAGGAGACGGAACTACTCTTTCGGGCATCCGTTATCCTCACGCGGTGAGGCACCGGCTCAGTGGAGAGGCGACAATGGCGAAGGAACCCAAGAAGCTCGATGCGCTGTTTCACGATACGCTGAAGGACATTTATTTCGCGGAAAAGAAGATACTCTCGACCCTGCCTAAGATGGCGAAATCAGCCCGGAGCGAAGAGCTTAAGGCTGCGTTCGAAAAGCATCGCGGCGAAACTGAAGGCCAGATTGAGCGGCTGGAACAGGTATTTGCGATCATTGGAGCGAAGCCGCGGGGAAAGACCTGCGCCGCCATCGTCGGCATTACTGACGAAGGCACAGAAATCACGGAGGAATACAAAGGCTCCCCCGCGCTTGACGCTGGTCTGCTTGCCGCTGCTCAGGCGGTTGAGCACTATGAGATTTCCCGCTATGGAACTCTGCGTGCGTGGGCAGAAGAATTAGGTCTAAATGAAGCCGTCGAGCTACTGCAGGAAACTCTTGAAGAAGAAGAGGCGACTGACAAGGCGCTGACAGAAATCGCGAAATCGACGATAAATCAGCGGGCCGAAGCAGCCTAACACTTTGGCGACACGAGTTCAGTGCCCCGCTGTTGCGGGGCACTTTTGATAACACTATCATGGCCGCCGTCTTCCGCGGGAACTGTGGTTCGGTCTGATGCACCCCTTCGGACTGGGTCAGCGCCGCGCTAAACCACTGCCTATCGGTGAGACCGGAGGGGCAGCAAGCGCAAGACGCTTCCGAGTGCGGGGCGCTGGGTCCGCAGAGGGCCCGCCGTGACGCGTCCCCCGGCGCGTCCCGTTGGAATTTTCAGGGCTGACCGAAACCGATGCAGAACCCGCACGTTAACGTGCCGAATTATCGCAATGCAATGCAACATGGGAGCAGCAAGTGAAGGCCCTGGCTTGGCACGGTAAAGGCGACATTCGCTGCGACGACATTCCTGATCCCAAAATCGAACATCCGCGCGATGCTATCATCAAGGTTACGGCCTGTGCGATCTGCGGTTCCGACCTGCACATTTACGGCGGCATTATCCCAGCGATGAAAAAGGGAGACGTGCTCGGCCACGAGAATATGGGCGAGGTCGTTGAAGTCGGGTCCGGAAACAGGGTGCTGAAAGTCGGCGACCGCATCGTGGTGCCCTTTACGATTGCCTGCGGCGAGTGCTTTTTTTGCCGAAATGGCTTCTATTCAGGCTGCGAGCGCACCAATCCCGATCACGAGAAGGCAGCCAAGGTCTGGGGCAATTCTCCGGCGGGACTATTTGGCTACTCTCGCCTGCTCAAAACGGCGACATCGATCCCTCATTTGTCGTCACACACACGGCCCCGCTCGAGAGGGGTCCTCCGAAAAGCAATTATCGATTTCCAACTTTGCGACGTTACGTAATGTCTCTCCCCTCTTTATTGCTGCGCTTTTCCGTATTGCAGCGCCTTAGTTTTCACTGGCAACTGCGACGTGACATCAATGGTTTTTGCGCCTTGGTCCTGTTCGTCAGCGGCGCACGATTCAGACTGCCGCGCTCGCGCGAGATCAGCGCGCCGTGAACATCATAGGCGATACTGGGACACGCTTCCTTCGATCGGAGTTCAATTAAGGCGGTGACAAGATGCAGGTGTTCAACGAAACAGTACTGTTGCGCCGCGGCGGGCGCGCTCGTCTCCGCATTACCGGAGGACTCGTTCGGCGTCGAATTGGCGTAAGTCACCCTGATGCTCGTGAAGAAGCTAGCGGATGATGGGGCTATCGAGGTTCTGGAGCGCGATCAAATTGAGCTGCCGCTGCAGAGGATGAGTGTATGACCACTATCAATGACCTCAGAGGCTTTTGTTATCCCCTGACTCCGGGCGGGGTCTCGTCCCTGGTGGGCGATCTACCCTGGCACTACGCGACGGAATACCTCACTATTGCCTATCGCACCGATCCAGCGGCGATTACCGCTTACCTGCCTGAGCCCCTCGCGCCTGGCCCCGAGCCGGACCTCGCCTATGTCGCCTTCGGCCGATGGTGGTCCCTGTGGGACAACCAGCCGGAGATGGCTTTCACCAATCCAGAGCGCACCCAGTATCGGGAGTGTGCGATCTGGGTTGGATGTTCGTTCCAAGGCACGGCGGGGCAACTCTGTCTGCAGATCTGGGTGAGCAATGACTTCACCCTGGCCCGGGGCTGGTTTATGGGGTTTGCCAAGAGGTTGGGCCAGATCTATCTGACGGAATACCATCCCCTGAACCCTCGGATGCCGCTTTTAGGCCCAGGGGCACAGATGAAAGGCTATGTCTGTGCCCATGGGGAGCGATTGATTGAGGGGACGCTAGAGATCGAGAAAAAGATCGCCTGTGAAGAGCTACCTCGGCCGATGGGTCTTCCCATTTTTCACATCCGTCATTTCCCTAGCATTGTCCGAGGGGCACCTCCTTCGGTATTGGAGTTAGTAAGGCTTGGAGCGGAGAATGTCCGTTATGGTGAGGACCTCTGGGCCGGTAGGGGGACGCTGAGATTCTTTCCCTCCGAGATCGAAGAGCACCTGCCGCTCGCCCCCCTCGAGATCCTCGGCGCCTATCATTTCAGCTCGGGGTATAGCTTCCCTGGTGGGGAGGTGCTGCATCGCTGGGTCTAGGGTCTAGCCCTCTCAATCGCCTACTTCAAAAGCTGAGCCTTTTTCGAGTCGCAGCTTTCTTGGATGTTGGCAACGGCTCACTTCTAAGTTGCAGTTCTAAGTTCGAATCCTTTCGCAGTGTAATCTCGTGCTGAAACCCGTGCGGCGTGTGAGAGATGCACTCTTGACCAGTGAAATGCGCAGAAGCCATGACCGGCGTGCCGACTCCATTTCCGCCCCTATGCGCCAGGTCGCGGACCCCACGCGATGTCTGCGCCATGGGTCATGTCGGGGATTAGCGTCGGCGCAATTAAAACGCTGGAATTGACTGTGTTGATGTCAACGACACCACACAGTCCCATGGTCACACTAAGTTCCTTCGCTATGATCTCCAGACAGAGACGTACACCTGCTTCACCCATCGCGCCTAAGCCATAAAGAAAAGCGCGTCCGATCATCGTCCCTTTGGCGCCTAGGCCGATCGCCCTCAAGACATCCTGCCCGCTCCTTATGCCGCCATCGAACCAAACCTCCGTTTGGCCCTTAACAGCATTCGCAATCGTGGGCAGCACGCGAATCGAGGAAGGTGCCCCGTCGAGTTGCCGGCCACCGTGGTTGGATACGATAAGCGCATCGGCACCTACGTTGATTGCGCGGCGTGCATCTTCGATATCCATGATGCCCTTCAGCACCAGCTTTCCCGCCCACAACCGGCGGACCCAGGCGATATCGTCCCAGTTTAACCGCGGATCGAATTGCTGCTCCGTCCAAGCGAGCAGCGAGGTCATGTCACTGACGCCATCCACGTGACCGACGAGATTGCCGAAGATCCGCCGCCGCGTGCGCAGCATTTCAAGGCACCATTTGGGTTTCATAACCATGTTGATGAGGGTGGCGATCGTCAGTCTCGGGGGAACAGAAAGTCCGTTACGCAACATTTTGTGACGTTGGCCGGCTAGTGGAAGATCAAGCGTCACCACGAGTGCCGAGCACTGTGCCTGCGTCGCGCGCCCGATGAGGCGCTCGACGAAGTCCCTGTTGCGCATCACATAGAGCTGAAACCAGAACGGTTTCGTGGTGTTGGTCGCGACATCTTCGATCGAGCAAATGCTCGTGGTTGACAAGCAAAACGGCACCCCGAAGGCCTCGGCGGCGCGGGCCACAAGGATCTCGCCGTCCGCATGCTGCATGCCGCAGAGTCCGGTGGGCGCAAGAGCGACCGGCATGGCCACGTCCTCGCCGATCATCGTGGACCGAATCGACCGATTCTCTATGTTCATGGCCACACGCTGCCGAAAGCAAATCGCTGCAAGATCCCGTTCGTTGGCTCGGTACGTGCTCTCGGTCCAGGAACCCGAATCCACATAGTCATAGAACATCCGGGGCACACGCCTGCGTGCCAAGAGACGCAGGTCTTCAATACAAGTGATGACCCGCATCGCAATTGCCCCTCGCGCCGCGCGATTTTACATGTCTCCCCGGCGCTGATAGAAGAGATTTTGCCCAGCCGCTAGAGCCTTCCTGATGGTGACGCCCTCCAGAGGACGCATTCGAATCGGGCGTCACTACCACGAGCGGCCGAGCGATCGAAATGAAAACTGACAGAGGCATACGAAATCTTGAAGCGCGAGGTGTTGAACGGGCGTCCGGGGACGTAGGCGTAATGCAATTGGGGAGATCGCTCGGGACGTGGGCCGTCGCTTCGCAGGTTTCGGCCCTTCTCTATGGGTGCAAAAGCGAAAAGCTCCGGGAGGCAGGCGTCTTAAGAGCGGAGGCAATAGCATTTCGGGATGCCCGCGACGGGGCGATCACCGACGCCGATTGGTCCTCTCGGCGAGCTTGCCACCAGTCGAGTTCGGCCCGAGCCGCAGCCTCGATATCGAGCGGCGCCGGCGTCGCGCGGGCAAGCAGACCAAAATTATTCCTCAAGGAACGGCAACGCCACTTGAGCGCCAGTCCGTGAGATCGACAACTGAAAGGCACGGGCCCCCCGGGCTGCCGCGGCGGCGATCCTGACGCTATCCCAGGAGAGAAACCATATTGGGCTCGCGAATTATCATAGAGATCGGCGAACAACGAAATATAACGTCTTTCGTAATAACGTCTTTCGTAATGCCGCCACATCGTGGTCTCGGAACGCGCCATCGTGGCGGGACTGAATGCCCGCAGGTCGGCACATAACGGCGCAAAGTAATCGTCTGCAGTCTTTTGGACTACGCGGCGAATGTGGCACGGTAGCGTGTCTATCGCGGCCAGCCCGAGGCAAGCCGTTACGTTCCCGCGGAGCTCGCAACGAAATGTCCAAACAATTTTTCCACAAATTCCTTTTGAATGACACGTTTGCGCCTGCCGAGCGATTCAATCCTAAATTAGCATTGGACGCCGTTGGCCGAAACGTGCCCGGCGCACTGGCAGGAGCTATCAGCTTCAGTTGATGGCCTTGCACGCACTGAGGCCAGCGGAAGGAACTTTTCATGCCCGACGCCTATGTCATCGAAGTTTTCGGCCGCACCGCGGGAATCGTCGCCCGCGACTCCCAGAGTAACGGTTTCAATTTCTTTTCTGCGGCATCCCGCTTTAACGCCATAGAAGGCCAGCGTTTTTCCGACCCTCTGGCAGCCGAGCGCGCGGCGCGGATGCTTGCCCAATATGGGAGCCTCCCGCGGCGCGGCGAAACGGAATATTCCCGCCCAAACACTAGTCGCGGTCGTTTCGGTTAGTGGTCGCTGCGGTCCATAAACGAGGAGTCCGCGGGAGAACCGGATCGATCTTCAAATCACGAACGACGTGCGCGACCTTGCATGGAAAAATACGCTCCGATCATACCGCTGACGCCAGACACTCGCTTGGCAGAAATACGGTCAGGCCGTACTTAAACGAAGGTGCTCAGGAGAGGAGCGCGTCAGACAATCGATGGCAGCAAACAATAACCCAACGGACGGAAGTCTTCGCTGGCCTCGTCGAGCGTGTAACATTCCATAACGAAGACAATGGCTTCTGCGTTCTGCGCGTGAAGGCGCACGGCAAGCGTGAACCCATCACCGTCGTCGGTCAGCGGGGATCTCCGCCGGCGAGTTCATCCAATCGATCGGCGAGTGGAACAATGATCGCACGCATGGCGTGCAGTTCCTTCGTAGCTTGCGGCGGCGACAACGCCGCGCTCGCGCGATCCGCCGACGGCGACCGGCTTGCCGCGTAGCTCTGGATTGTTGCGCTGCTCCACCGAGGCAAAAAACGCGCCCATATCGATATGGAGGAGCCGTCCGGCAGCACCTCATTCTCGGAAAAACTCGTCCAGGGCACGATGCAGCGGTTCTCGATCCTGAGCCAGTGTCGCCAATGCAGGATTTGACATTACGGACGTTGGTGACACCCGGATCGGATTTCTTGCCCCTCAGCGCAAAGGCGGGCGAGGGCATCGCGCCATCATCAGCTCACGACCCAAGGGTTGGTTTCGGACAATCGGGGTGGAGTAAGTCCGGGAAGATCCCGTACGACGGTGGCAGATTGCCTGTCCGGTCGCGCATGGTGCGGGCCGATTCGCGGATTACCTGCCGGCCCCTCGTCACCGAGTATAACTTGCACAAAGGCTGATCGTCCCCACCGCCAAATACCGCGCAATCTGGCGCCGACATCGACTGGACGTACCTTGCGTCTCGTCGCCCGCCTGGCAGGCTAGCGGCCATGTCATGCATTCAAGATACTGCAGCAGGGCCGCGACGCGCGTTGCAGGTTGGTTTGAACCGATCTCAGCGGCGGTCAGCTCGCCCCTGCTTAAGGGCGAGAACCAGTTTCAATTCGTCCCCACTCCAGTAACTTGGCGGTGGCGCTGGTGAGCGAGTTCACAGCGCTCTGCACAAATCCGAAAGCCCCGTTGGTTGCCGGGCTTGGCTGGGTCGTCGGTGTTACGGCCTTGGGATCGCCGATCCGCGCTGGCTCGGTGTGGAATGGGCTCGCAGGCATCGCCTTGGCCTTGTTCGCAATCTGGCGAGGCTGGCCATGACGGCCCGGATCTCTTGCCGTGGTGGGCTTTCGCGGCTTCGCCACCCCGCTCACCGCTTTCGCCGTAGGAACCTTGGCTGCCGCAGGGGATTGCGCCGCTGGAAGCGGCGCCTCATTGATATTTGCTTGCGGTGGTGTGACGTTCGGGGGAAGTGTGCCATCCGGCCGGAGCAGATCGGCCTTCATTTTTTCCGACTCGGTGGGAGTTGCCGTACTAAGCAGATCGGCGGGCGTTTGCGCTTGCGCGGGCGCCGACGGCACGGCTGGAGGCCTATTATCAATTTGGGCGTGGGATTCGGTCGGCAGCGTTTTCTCCACTTGCGGCAAGTCGAGGGTTCGTTCGGTGCCATTGACGAGAGCCATCGGCGATGGTTCCGGCGGCTTGCTGGGAATGGCGGCTTCCTGGGCGCGAGCGTCCGCATTACTTGTGGCTTCCGTTTGTTGCTTGGCTGCTCCGCTCTCGGCCTTGAACGTTGCGATCTCGGGTGGGCCTGAAGCCCGGCTTTTAAGGCCAATATCTACGGCTACGCCTGCCACTGTCACGATGACGATCGCAACCATGACATAGAGCGGGCGCCGTGATCTGTATTGCCCGTCGGCGACGCCGGCGAGTCGGGAAAGCGGCTGGTTGTCCTGATGGAGGAAATGTTGCGATCCGATGTCGACGCTCGAAAAAGCATTTGATATTTTGGTTTCTGAAACCGTCGCCGTGGCTTGTTCTCGCGGCGCGCCCAGCAATCCGGCCTCGATTGCAGCGAAATCGCCGCTTATGAGGGGCGCTCGCGCGTTTGACCTTTTGTCCTCGACCGTTGACCTCTCGGCTTCCGGCAGAATCGCTGCCTGTGGCTGCTTCGTGCCCAACAACCCGGCCTCGATCGCAGCGAAATCGCCGCCGACCAGGCGCACTTGCGCATCAGATTGATTCAATTCCCCCGGTTCCCCTGCATCCTGCCGCGTCCTTGCTGAAAGCGGGGTATTTGGCTCGAAATCGGTCCCATGTGGCTCGTCTCTACCATCGATGATGCGGAGAAGTTCGACGAGCGGGTCATCGTCCGTTTGATCGGATGGCCGGCGAAGGCGCCTTTCAAATTCGTCCCAATCGATCATCGGGTGCTGTTTCGTAAAAACATCGCTCATACGTCTGGCCTCCTGTTGCGGCGACGTGGATCCAAGCTCGAACTGGCCTTTCGTTATTAAGATTTCATTAAGAATCGGAATTGTGGCTGATCTTTGCCGCGCTCAAACGGGGACTCAACCTCGAGAAATCTTGCCAAAGAAACACCATCGGATGCGGCTAGTGGGCAAGCTGCGCCGAGCGGATTGAATCCCGCCGAGCCGCGGCGGATCTGGAAAAATCCCAAGCACGGCGCGAAATGGATTGTCCAACCCCAATCGCTTCACGCAAAATAATGTTAGTTGCCCAGGTGGTCCGCCCGCTCCACCAACGGCTTTTATGACCGATGCAGCTTTGAGCACGGACAACTCGTATTTGCGAGCCAGAATCGTCCAAGCTCTATCAATTTGACGGATTCCCTATAATCGGAACAAGCGAGTTAGGGCATCAGACGATCGGCTTGGGCAAGGAAGTTTTAACCACCATGCGCCTATCTTTTTAATCTCTTTAGGCACACACTTGAGGGGAGTCCGGATGAATTGGTTTTCGGTTCAGATGAATGCAGCAATAATCGCTGGTGTGGTCTCCTTAAGCATCACCCTGATCATGATTTTGGCGGCAATCATCCTCACCAATAGAAAAGTGCACCATAATTTCAATCTCGAGTTTGCAGCGGAGGGCGTGGCTCGTGAGATGCTCATGGACCGCGAATGGCCCTATCGCACATTTCGCGTCTTAAAGTATCATCTTTGCGGTTTTACCGACGATGAACTAAGAAGAATCCTGGTTCGAGCAGGAGGCATTCGGCTCACGGCCGGTGGACAGGAGGTTTGGGGACTTCTCTCGCGGAACCGCGAGTACCTCAGCGTTGAGGAAATCAAGGAAGCTCCAACAACTCAAATTGCTTTCGATTCCTCTGGTCACCAGCAGAACCATCAACAGCAGCAGCAAGAGGGTGGCCCTCAAGACGAACTGACTCTTTCACGTGACTCGTCAAGGGCCTTTGAGCGTGTGCGTGCAGAGATGATCAAGCTGGGCACGCTTGAGTGCGTCAGGCCGGCTGCCCGACAGAAGTAGAAAGAAGCGGAATTTGTGACAGAGCCAGCGATACAGTTGTAAAAGGGAATGGCCCCCCAGCGCCGCCATTGCCGTGGAAACCAGAGGTCTAGCAATCCAACTCCGGCGCAACAACTCATTTCAGATCAAGATGGAGAACTCTAATACTTGCCGGCCGAGCGATGTGCAGGAAATGACGAAGGCGCCGGTGAGCATCACCCGTCACGCTGAACAGCGGCGACAGTTTCCTCGCGGTGCCGTTATACGCAGACGGCCCTTTAACCGTGGTGGGAATCAGCGCGGTGTGCGACTTGCAGTTCTATTCACTGAAATCCACTTCTGAAGCTCTATTCACTGAAATCCACTTCTGAAGCGGGTCCTCGCCTTCGAGCACCCTTTGCGAAAATTATACCACGACCACTTGTCGTAATGTTGTCGTTGCAAGGCCAACTAGAATAAAGTACCTGGTTGACAGTAAACCTACTTCCTATACAATATAAATACATTCGGCATTCGCCGCGGCCCCGCCAGCAATGGAGGGGAATATTTAGAGAGCTTTCCAAAACCGCTCTGCACATTTTCAAAATCGTCGCCGTCGAGTTGGCCAAGTCGCGACGACAAGCGACGGGAATCGATCGCGCGAGATTGATGCAGGCACGCGGTCATGTCCGAACTCCCCTCTTTCTTTTGCGTCGTTGTCGGGATGACGAAATAAAATTCATGCGAGACCTTCTTGTAGATGATCACCGGCCGCGAGAACAGCGCGCTCTTGCCATTGACTTCTGATCCGACATTTTCGCCAACGCTCGCCCACCAAATTTCTCGCTCGGAGACAAGCGTGGGTGTCTGTTGTCTTTCATGTTTTTCTTTTTGAGCCCGACCCACTCAGAAGATCTCTTCGACATATTTGGATAGTATACACTCCTTGGCGTCTTGGGGCTGCAAGAATTACATCTCCGAGCTAGGCACCCGCGTCGTGCTGCGGGTGTCCTGCCCGGAGTCGGTTGGTCCCTGACCCGGCCAGCGCCGGTCGATTGCTTTTTCGAAGGGGCCGCCAAAAACCAGAATGACGAGAACGAGAAAGGCACCCAGCACAACGATCTGCCACTCGGCGACGGCGCAAGCCGCGCCGATACACGCGGTCACCCAGACACAGGCTGCTGTGGTCAGCCCATGTACGTGATGACCTTTGCTATTTCGGACAATGACGCCTGCGCCCAGAAACCCGACTCCGGTCATGATACCTTGGACTATGCGACTCGCGTCGGTGCTGCTGCCGTCTTGGATAGATAGAACGGCCAATGCCGACCCGAGGCAAACGAGGCCAAGCGTGCGCACGCCCGTTGGCTTGCCGTGAAGATCGCGATTAAGGCCCAGTACGGCGCCAACCAGGGTCGCGGTGCCGAGCCGCAGGGCGATGTCGAGGGTATCCACAGCGGCGTAATTTACCGGAAGCAGCGACTGGACACAAGGAGCGAGCAGAACCACGCAAGCACGCTGATCGATCCCGCGGCCCCCGCCGCGATGGTGCCTTTTCTTCAGAATCATTATGGCAACCCGTTTAGCGGGGCATTGGGCGGCGACCACAGCGAAGACAGCTCTTTGAGATGGCGGTGGCCAGCGACGCAAAAATAAGCCGGTCCACCCAATCATGGGCTATGTGTCGAAAGCGGATGAGGCGATGTCAGATCCGGGGGGTGGCCCTTCCTCCGGATCAGCTTGGAGGATGTCCTGAGAGGGCCCAAGCGCCATCCGGCATGTAGTGCCGCGAAGCTCAATGAGGCTCGTGTAAACGTGAGAACCTTGCCGGTGATGCGACGGGAAAAGGCACAAGCGGCTCCATTCGCGAGGCTGAAAGTACCGATGCGCTGGAGAGGGGTGGACTGCTCTGTAATAGCTACGAAGCGGGTGTAATGCTCGCGGAGCGAAGGGGCAGATCATCGCCGTTGAGCTTGGGCCAGCCGGTCATGCTGGGAGGAGCCCGAAACGTTCAGTAGCGGGCGGCAACCTTCGTGCGATCGCACGAGCCGGATGATGCAAGAGTATCAAGTCGGGTTCTGTGAGAGGCTCGCGGTGAAATTCCCCGGGCCTACTCGGCAGCCTGCGAAAAGCTCGCAACGAGCATATGTTTTCATGCCTCGGATAGCTGCCTGAAGCGAGCCGTGCCAGGCACTTACGTTCAGCGCCAGAAGCCGTCATTGTGCCAACGCCTAAAAGCGGACCTTAGGAAGCGGATGCTTGAGAGCGACGAGGTCGGATAGGGGCAGGACCTCGCCGCCGCCGAAAAGATTCACCCGTCATATCTCAGCCGCGTCCTGTGGCTGACGCTGCTGGCAGCTGACATGGTCGAGGAGATTCTCGACGGCAGGCAGCCGCCGACGCTGCAGCTCGACCAGCTATTTAGCCCATTACCCGTCACCTCGAATGAGAGAAAGTTAGTGGCGGCAATGTTGGCGGATGGGCAGGAAGTGGATTCCAACATTCTCTTGTTCCCGGTGCGTCGCACAAGAATTCTTACCGAAGGCGTTGCCGTGCGACGGGCGGCGCCGGCATGGTGAAAGCGGCGTACAGCTCCGGGACACCGGCCTATGGCGTCGGAGTCGGCAATGCTGTGCATGTCGTCGACGAGACGGCCGACCTCGACGACGCTGCGCGAATG
>Ga0185299_10006126_pt1 | contig 12981 bp, 8 predicted proteins | sample PaiPotPPA55metaG_FD_128002 | JGI IMG/M metagenome (GOLD analysis project Ga0185299, IMG submission 128002) | Iron sulfur acid spring bacterial and archeal communities from Banff, Canada, to study Microbial Dark Matter (Phase II) - Paint Pots PPA... ...
CGATATGGACACTTATGCGGACGATCTCGCGGCTCTGACTGAAAAGCTTGACCTGAAAAATGCGATTCATGTGGGGCACTCCACCGGCGGCGGAGAAGTTGCCCGTTACATTGGGCGGCATGGCACGAAACGCGTCGGCATGGCCGTGCTTATCAGTGCGGTGCCACCGCTGATGGTGAAGACAGACAAGAATCCCGCCGGCGCGCCCATCTCGGTCTTCGACAACCTGCGAGCTCAACTTGCGGCGAATCGGCCGCAGTTTTACAGGGACATTACGCTCCCGTTCTACGGCTACAATCGGCCCGGCGCGAAGATTTCGGAAGGCATCCGGGAGCACTGGTGGTTGCAGGGGATGATTGGAGGGATGAAGGCGCATTACGACTGTATCAAGGCCTTCTCTGAGACGGACTTCACGGAAGATCTCAAAAAGTTTGACGTGCCGACCCTCATCCTTCATGGCGACGACGACCAGATCGTGCCGATCGCCGCGGCGGGTCTGATGTCGGCTAAGATTGTGAAGAACGCCAAGCTGAAGGTGTATCCAGGTTTCCCGCACGGGATGCCCGCAACCAACGCGGACCAGATCAATGCCGATTTGCTCGCGTTTTTCAAGGTTAGGGGACAAGTAGCAGCGTAATTGCTAGTGCAGTCGATCCGGGTTCGCCGGTGGAGCGCCGGGCGTCTCCGCCCGTCCGTCCACCGATGGATGGAGAGACAACGTGAAGATGAGATTCTCTGACAAGGTTGTGCTGGTTGCTGGCGGTACGGGCGGATTGGGACGCGCGGTGAGCCTTGCGTTTCTGGAGGAAGGCGCCAAGGTGGTTGTCACCTATCGGGATCAGAAAGAGTTTGACGCCCTCAAGAGCGAGGCCGGAACAAATGGCTCGGCGATCGACGGGCACCATGTTGATGTCACCGACGAAACTGCTGTGCGTCAACTCTTCGCCAAAGTGCTCGCGGAACATCGCCGCTTGGACATCCTGGTGAATACGGTGGGCACATACGCTGGCGGCGTGAACTTGTGGGAACTGGAGACGAAGGTTTTCGACCAGATGCTTGCGCTGAATTTGCGCTCGGGGTACGCGTTGTCGCGTGCTGCGATACCGGCGATGCTCAAACAACAACAGGGAGCGATCGTAAACGTAGCGTCAAAAGCCGCGTTGGATCACGGTGCCGGTGCAGCCGCTTATGCCGCTTCAAAGGCCGCTGCATTGGCATTGATGGATTCGTTGGCCGCGGAAGTAAAGGGTACCGGGGTACGGGTGAACTCGATTCTTCCCAGCATCATCGACACAGAGGTGAACCGCAAGGCCATGCCTGGCGCCGACTTTGGAAAGTGGCCGAAGCCCCTGGAGATCGCGCGTGTCATCCTGTTTTTGTGCAGCGACGATGCGAGGGTGATCCATGGCGCGGCCGTGCCGGTCTATGGGGATAGCTGAAACGTAATACATTCGCGACGTACGTGACTGCCGAGTTATTCCTGCACTTTCTCCTGTACTTTCTCCTGCACTTTCTCCTGCATTCTCTCCTGCACTCGTCCTACGGAAGCAGCCCTAACACTCCCACCCCGTTCGTTGTCCCTACATACACCTTACCGTTCGCAATTGTCGGAGTAATGAACTTGTTACCGTTGCCGAAGTGGTCGCGTCCGCCCGCCGCCTGGTTCGAGTTATATAACTCCACACCAAGATTTATCGCACTGTAGGCATGCAGCACCGCCGGCGAGGTATTCTCCGTAGCCCACAAAATCAAATTGCTCGCCGAACTTCCAGAGATGCTGGGCGTGGCTCCCGGGTAACTGAAGTTTGTGCTCGTCGCCGACGTGGGCGTAGGATTCAGCAGGCCGCTGGCATTGAACGAGAACGCCTTGATTGCGTCGCCCACCGCCCCATAGTAGATTCTCCGGTTAGTAAACGCCGGCGCCGAAAATACCTGCCCACCCAACTCACCGGTTACTTCCTGGTAAAGCTGACTATTGTTGTTGGGGTTGAACTTCCCCATGTTAGCCCGATTCGCCAGATAGATGTTTGAGTCCTTGCCGGCGCCCACAACCAGTTGATGTAGCAGGCCGCTAGAGTCCTTGAAAGGTGGCACCACCATTGCGCCGCCCGATCCCAGATCCTCGTCCGCGTTCGACTCGCTTACTGTGTTGTACATGTTGAAGTAGTCGGCCACGGCCAGCTTACCATTCTTGGTGGAGAGCTTCATGATCGCGTTTCCATAATCGCCATCTACCGGGAATCCATTGGCATTCAGTGTGGTATCGAACGTTCCATTGGCGTCGAGAAAGTAAATATTTCCATTCGAGTCCGCCGCTGGTCCCGCCCCTGCCGCCCAGATCGAACCGTCATTCCCGTTCGGCGTCACATTGAGCACCGACTGCTGCGCCAAAGTCGTCTCGTTGTAACTGATAACCCATCCCGTGTACGGCCGGATATCACAGTGAGAAGCCCACGACGTATACAAGATATGATTTACCAGTAACAGCCCGGCCCGCTCTTTATACTGCTTGGGGTCAAAGCTCACGTACCCACCTTGACTGTTATCGCCCGTCCCTGGATACTTGGCCGCGATGGCTATTGGGCCGCCAAATTCCTCCATTCCGCTGGTGATGTCCAGCGCGTGCAGGCGCTGATGATAGTTAGAACTTGAGTCCTTACTCATCGCAACCACATAAATCGTCCCATGCAGCCCCGCGGTAAGATCGATTACCGGAGTAGAAGTAACTCCAATCTCCGGCGTAACCTGCCCGCAGCCACGATCATCCGAGGGAGCCTCGCCCGCCGCGAGAGTGGTGACGTGCCAGAGGGTAGCGCCAGTGTCCGGGTCAAAGCCGTACACCGTGCCATGTTCGGTAGCCACAAACAGCACGTTGTGCGTTCCATTTCCCGGAACAATCACGTTCGGAGCGTACAACGGCTGCGCATCCACCCGCCCGTCTGTGGGGATCACGAACAGTTTTCCAAACTTAGTGGAGTTCACGTTGTTGAGTGTGAGCGCGGTCTCGCTCGAATTCCGTCCTGTCCGCATGTTGTCGTTGTGATATGTCAGGACACCCTTAAACAACGGCGCGGCACGCACCAACATTTCATGACGGAAAATCAGCACTGAAAGAAACGAGAGAAGCAGAATTGCAGCTGCAAGCAGAACGATTCGCAAAGGCAAAGCTCGTCGCATGACGCACCTCGGGATTTGGAGCCGGATTTCGTACCGGCGGTTGGCGGATTTCTAGACGAAGGGGCGAATCCGATGATTTTACTCGAATTCGCGGTTAAGCCGGTCGCGCTAAGCGTTGCCTTAGCGTTTCGATATTCAGTTCTCCCTCCCAGCGCGCGAGGACCACAAGTTAGTGGCCTTCCTTCGTAGGTTCAGGCTCCAGCGTGTGCACCAGCCACGGAATGATCACCTCTTTGAAGATGCGCGGATCAGGCCACACCCCGACTTGCCGCCCTAGGTGACCGCCCTGCGGATTGATCCATGCAGTCTTCGGCACATCGCCTTTGTCGAGCAGTAAGTAGATGTCGGAGATCGGCACCTGAGTGTCCTTCACTCCCGCAAGAATGAGCATGGGCGCCGTCGGCTTGCCGAGCAGTCCTTGTTTGACGAGCGACATTTTCGGCAGGACTTCCGCCATTTCGTCGACAGTTTTCACGTTGTCGAAAATCGCCATCAGTGCCGGGACCTGATCGAAGAGATATTCGCGGTTGCCGATCAAATGATTCATCAGAAAATCTTTTTGAAAAAAAGTATCGGTGGGCGGTGACTGCGCGCTCGCTCCCTTCAAGCGGGCACGCTCGACGATGGCCATCTTCGTCGCCCAATACGCACCCCAACTCACGCCGTGCATGGCAAGCCGGTTCTTGTCGATCTCGGGCCGGGTGGCAATGTAATCGAGCACGCGCGAAAGCATGCGCTCGGCATTTTCACTCACCTTGATCGGATTCTGCCCGGTGCCTGGGCCATCCACGGCCAGGAAGCCAATGCCGAAAGGCAGGATCGCGCTGAAGCTCTCGGACAAATCTTCCTTGCGGCTGTCCAGTCCATTCACCGCCAGTACGAGTGGCACGGGCGCATGCGAATTTTTCGGCAAGCGCAGGTAGCCGATGATTTCTTTTCCTTCAAACGAAATTCTCACGATTTCAAGCGGCGGATCCCAGAAGCGTGCGTGCGCCAGGAAAGCCTCGATCGCTTTCTCATACGAGCGCTGCTTGCCGGCAGAGGCGGGGATGGGCCAGCGTCCGAAGGAATAAAGCCGCCACGCGCGGATGTAATCGGCGTTCGCTTTCACCGGATCGGTTTTCTCCAGTGACTTCGCTTGATTCATGTAGCGATCCGCCACTCCCATAAAGGCCGCCGCCCATTCGTCTTTATCGCGAGTGTGGATGGAGTTGAAGGCTTCCTTCACATCGCCTGGGTCGAGTCCGATGAGCGGGTACTGTCCTACTTCAGCGCGGTGGACGGCTTCGGTCTTGATCTCGTCGATGGTTCGCTCTGCACGCTCCTCGGAGAAGCAGGAGATGGTCAGCGAGAGGATGAGAACCAGAGTTGTTGCGAATGACGTAGGCAATAGCATCGTCAGTCGAGCGGGGAGATGATGATGCCCTAACAGTGTTGACACAGAGCGGATTCCTTTCCATTTGAAGATAAAGATGGGGCCGGAGGACCGGCCCCGATTTATGAAGTCTGCGCGATCAGAAAATAAGCTTCAGACCGAGTTGAACCGAGCGCGAGCCCCCCGAACCCACGGCGGGGTTGGCGGCGGCAACGTCCGGAGTAGCGCAACCGCATCCGAAGCCGCCGACGGATGGATCATTGAAGCCAAAGCCGTTCTGTCCGCCGTAAGGATTGGCGAAGTTAGGATGGTTGAAGATGTTGAAGAACTCAGCCCGGAACTGAGCGCGCATGTGCTCTCCGAAATGCCAGTTCTTCGCGATTGAGAAATCCACGTTCTTGAAGCCGGAATCCGGGAAGATGTTGCGTCCCATGGTGCCGAAGGTTCCCAGAGCCGGAGGAATCATGACGGAATTGCCTTTGGCGTAGCAGCCGAACAGGTTGACGGCAGCCGTGGCCACCCCTGGAGTTCCTCCGTCCAAGGCCAAGGCCTTTGCCGTACAGGCCGCGGGTAAGCCGCCGGTTGAAACTTTGTACTGTGGAATTTGGTTCGGCCCAGACTTGAAGTCGTTCGGGTTCCCAAAGAAATCCCATCGAATGGGGCTTTGCGCTGGAGGACTGACGGGCAGCGCACCGATGCCGGCGGCATCGGTTCCTTCATCCATTGCTCCCCACTTCTGCGGACTTTGCAAGGTGATAATCGAGTTGAGTTCCCAACCCTCTAGGCTCTGCGCGTAGCCCTTCTTGCCGGGAATGGCGTAGGTGAGCGAAACCGTGAGGCGATGCCGAACATCGAAATCGCTGCTGGCGTATTCAGCGCCCGGGTTATGAGCGTTCTGCGGCAGTCCCGATCCGTAACCGAAATCCCAGTTTGCGCCCACGTCATCGAGAGCGTGCGAGTAGGTGTATCCGGCTACCATGCTCAGGCCGTGGAAATTTCTGGAATTCAGTGTCGCTTGCAGGCCGTTGTAGTTCGACCTGTAAACATTCGCCATGTTGAAGATGTTGCCGAGGTATCCGAACTTAGTCGCGAAGGGCACGGCTAATGCCTCAGCATTGGTGTCCGCGGCGCAGTTGTTGTAACCGGTATTGGCGCTCTTCAAGCAAAGGTCGAGGGAGCCAGTACCACCAGAATTGGTTGTCCAGCCTGACCCGACCGGCGGCTGGTTAATGTCGCGGATGCCAGTTAAGTTCCCACCGTGGTTACCCACGTAAGCGACTTCCAGCGTGAGGTTCGGGCTAAACGCATGTTGCAGACTAAGGCTCCAGTTCCAGACGTAAGGTGTGGTCAGATTGCGGTCCACGCTCATGATAGGGCAGGGAGCACCGGGTGGGTTGTTGGGGGGGGCGCAATTGATGGCGGTGCCATTGCCGTACACCGGCGTGTTGTCCCATGTCAAGTTGTTCGGGGGGTTGTTGAGAAAATTCTTTATGGTGATGTTTCCCGTCGTGATCGTGCCGCCGGGTACGATGCCCGCCGTAGGAACACTACCCGGGCCGAACGCATTGTTGAAGGCGATGAACGACTGCCAGTTCACGGTTTCGTAAACCAGCCCGGCGCCGCCGCGGATCACCGTAGATCCTTTGCCGTTCGTATCCCAGGCAAATCCGAAGCGCGGCGCGAAGTTCTTGTGATCGGGATTGTAAAGGCTAGGGATTCGACCAGTGCCGGTTTGCACCTGCACTAATCCGTAGGTCGAGTTCCGATCGAAGTTGCCCAGCAGGTTGTGAGCTTCCTGCGGGACACTGCTAAACTCGTAGCGCACTCCGAAGTTCACGGTCAGATTCTTGGTGGCCCTCCAGTCATCCTGGACGAACAAGCTGTACGCCCAGTTATGGAGATGTAATGTAGGATTTCCGACCTCCAGCGATGATTTAAATGGCAAGCCCGCAAAGAAGTCTTCGAGTGGGGATGAAAAAGGAACACCGGGGGGAGGGGGGCCCGGACTCAGAACGCCGCCCAAGAAAGTAATGCTGCCACGCGCATTCCCGTAGGCTGCGTTCGTCACGTTGCTGCGATGCAATTCTCCGCCGAACTTGATCGAGTGGCTGCCCGCCGTGCGGGAAACATGGTCGATGAACTGCACGATGGAGTCCGGTCCCTGAAACTTAGGCCACTTGAAACCACCCAGGCCGGGAAAGAAATATCCGCCAAACCCGATGCGCGGCAGTCCACCCGTGTTCGGACCCGAGAGGCCGCCGGTGTCGAGCCCGTAGCTGGACCCCGGCGCGTTGAGATCGCCCGGCAATGTCGGCTGGTAGAGGCGGTTGTATCCGAAGCGTGCTTCATTCACCCATAGAGGACTGGGAGTCCATGCCCAACTTCCTCCAACCACCTGGGCACGCGTATGAATGTTCGATCGCCACTTCGATTGGAGCTCGGGAAAATCTTCCACGGTTCCCGTGTTATTTCCGAAAAAATACATCCCGCTGATGCGGTTCTTATCGCTGGCGTTGAAGTCCACTTTGCCGATTGCGTTGTACACCTTGACGTCGTTGGCAAATCCGTTTGGGATCGAGATGGCCTGCGTGGCGGTTAGGCCGGAGCCGATATTCGTTTGGTTATTCGTCGGGAAGCCGGTGCCTTTGCAAGTGACCGTAGAGCCCGAGAGAGCGCAGCCGGCAATATTCAAGGAGGCTGGGCTCACGACGATTCCGGCTGCTACCGCTGCCGGTGACGTGAGATCAGCGATCACGTCCGGAATGCTGTTCTGGCAGTCGCCGGTTGCGAGGTAGACGCAGTTAGCGGCAGCTGTCATCGAGGCCATCGACGGGCTGGTGATGCCGCCGAAAGAGTTTCCTACGTCATAGATCTGCCCTTCATAGGCGCCAAAGAAGAAGGCCTTGTTCTTGATAATCGGCCCGCCAATGCTGCCGCCGTACTGCTCCAGCGTGCGTTGCAGCTTTGTATTTGGCACGGTGTTGAAGAAGTTCCGCGCATCAAACAGGTCGCCATCGCGGCCAAATGCAAACGCGGTTCCATGCACGCTATTGGTGCCGGACTTGAGACCCACGTTAACCACCGCCCCCGGCTTCCACCCGAATTCGGCCGGTGCAAGTTCCTCCACATTGAATTCCTGAATCGCGTCGATTGGCAGAATCGTTGCCGAATCGCCGGCGATACCGGCGCCGTTGATGATGGCTTGGCCGGAGTAGGGCTCGCTGTTGAACAAGCCCTCAACGAAGTAGGCATTGTCTTCCGCGCGCAGTCCGTTGGTGCTCGTGGTGGAGAATCCGCCGCCAGGATAGCGCTCCACACCGGGACGCAACTGGAGCAAGTTCTCGTAGTTCCGCCCGTTCAGTGGCAGATCATTGATCTCCGCGTTGCTCAGAGTGCCGCCCAAAGTGGAGGATGTGGTGTTGACCAGTGGAACTTCGTCGGTAACGACCACCGTCTCGGTAACCTGCCCGGTTGGGAGCGAGATGTCGACGCGCAAGTCCTGCGCAACTTCGACGCCGATGTTCACGCGCTCCACGGTTTTGAAGCCCTTTGCTTCCGCGCGAACTTTGTAAATTCCGGGTTGTAATTCGGTGACGACGTAGTCTCCGGAGGCATCGGAGGCCACGGCTCGAGTGGTGCCGCGCTGAACATCGGTGACGACTACCGCAGCTCCAGCCACAGTTGCGCCGGACTGATCGGAAACAGTCCCAAGAATGCGTCCCGTGGTAGTTTGGGAAATTAGGGGAACAGCCACGGCGAGCACCAGGCAGACGATGCCTAAAATCCGAATGCCATTCGACGGAGAATGCATTACGACCTCCGAATCCTAAAGAGGATGGAAGATTTTCGGTCGCACAGCTCACGACCGCCTTCGATCTGGAAAATAAAAGATGTGGCGAATTGAAGGTATAGCCTTGACGTGGGCTACCCGTCAAGTAGTATTGTGGTCCGACCACAAAACAGCTGACCAAAACAGGTGGCTGGTGGGGGCCCGAACAACTTGGGGGAATACCTACCCAACTAAAGGGAAGAATCAAGCATGGCGATAGCGACTACCAATCCCACGACCGGCGAAGTCGTGAAAAGTTTCGAGCCGCTTACGCCGGCGCAAATTGAGGAGAAGTTGCAGTTGGCTGCCACTGGGTTCCGAAGCCATCGGCGGACTTCGTTTGCGGATCGTGCAACCAAGATGATGCGCGCGGCCGAGATTTTGGAAAAAGAAAAAGACGAGTGCGCCCATCTGATGACGCTCGAAATGGGCAAGCCTCTGAAGGCCGCTGTGGCCGAGGCGCTGAAGTGCGCAACCGGCTGCCGCTACTATGCGGAAAACGCCGAAAAGTTTCTGGCCGACGAAATTGTGGAAACGGGAGCGAAGCGCAGTTTCATTCGCTATCTGCCGATTGGGCCCATCCTGGCCATCATGCCTTGGAACTTTCCCTTCTGGCAGGTGTTCCGTTTTGTGGCGCCGGCATTGATGGCGGGCAACGTTGGACTGCTTAAGCATGCTTCGAACGTTCCGCAGTGCGCGCTGAAGATTGAAGAAATTATCCGCCGCGCCGGTTTTGCCGAAGGCGTGTTCCAGACGCTGCTGATCGGCTCGGGACCGGTCGATGGCATTCTGAACGACCCTCGTGTGGTCGCTGCGACTTTAACGGGCAGTGAGCAGGCCGGAATTCAAGTCGGAGTTTCCGCAGCCAAGCGAATCAAGAAAGTGGTGCTGGAACTGGGCGGCAGTGACCCTTTCATCGTGATGCCGAGCGCCGATCTGGAAGCGGCGGTTGCAACCGCTGTCGACGCGCGGGTTCAGAACAACGGTCAGTCATGCATCGCGGCCAAGCGCTTTATCGTGTCGGAGAAAATTGCCGACGAGTTCGAGCGCAAATTCGTCAAACGCATGCAGGATTTGCGCGTGGGTGATCCGTTCGAGGAGAGCACGCAGCTCGGTCCGCTGGCCAACGCCGACGCTGTTACTTCTCTTGATGCCGATGTGAAAAAAACTGTGGCCGCAGGTGCGCGGGTGCTGACCGGCGGCCATCCCCTGAAACGTCCAGGAAACTTCTACGCGCCGACGGTGCTCGCCAACATTCCGAAAGATTCGCCTGCATATAAGGAAGAATTCTTTGGTCCGGTGGCGTCAATTTTCCGCGTGAAGGATGTGGATCAGGCCATCCAGATCGCAAACGACAGCCGCTTCGGGCTGGGTGCGAGCGCATGGACCAATGATCCGGCGGAAACCGAACGGTTTATCAATGAACTCGATGCCGGCATGGTCTTCCTGAACAAGATGGTGGCTTCCGATCCGCGCCTCCCCTTCGGTGGCGTCAAGTTTTCAGGCCACGGGCGCGAACTTGCCGAGCATGGGATCCGCGAGTTCGTGAATATCAAGACGGTTTGGATCCAGTAGGGCAGTTGTATGGTATATTGGTCGGACCATTATACCGCTATGAATCGTCAACCTGGGCAATTTGAGGGTGTAATGGCAAACGAAACAGTAGATTCCCTGGACGCCAAGCCGGTGTACCGAACGGTAAAGACGTCCCGCCTGTTCGAGCAGATTGTGCAGCAGGTGGAAGACTCGATTCTGAAGGGCCAACTAAAGCCGGGCGACCAGTTGCCGGCGGAGCGCGATCTTGCCCAGCGCTTTGGGGTGAGCCGCACCGCCGTGCGAGAAGCTGTGAAGACTTTGCGTGAAAAAGGTTTGGTCGAGGCTTACTCCGGGCGCGGCACCTTTGTGACGAATGGAACTTCCCAGGCGATTCGACAGTCGCTGGATTTAATGATCCGCATCAACCAGCAGGAAGGGTCGGCGAACTTGGCCGAGTTGCGGCTCGTTCTTGAGCCGGAGATTGCGGGTCTGGCTGCTTCCCGGATTGAGGAACAGCTTCTGAGCACCATGCGCGAAGCAGTCGCTGTGATGGATCGCAACCTCCGTGACCCGGACGCGTACGTGGAAGCGGATCTTGATTTCCATTTAGCGTTGGCGGAAGCGGTGGGGAATCCGCTGATTCTCTCGCTGCTGGATTCGATTGTCGGTCTCTTACGCGAACAGCGCAGCCGCATTTTCAATGTGCAAGGAGGACCGGAGCGGGGGCAGTTCCATCACAAGCGAATCCTGGCGGCCGTCGAGCAGCGGGATTCGGAGGCGGCGCGAGAGGCGATGCGCGCTCATCTTCAGCAAGTGCTGGCGGATTCGTCGTCGTTAGGTAATGGGTTGGGCAAGAAGTAGTTCGCTCTTTAATTTGAAATCAAGGATTTTGCATGTCAAGGATTTGCACATCAGGCTGATTCATAAGCGTGGATTTATAAGCGAAAGGGAATTGTTGTATGGCCAAACTTGGATTCATCGGTCTCGGTGTGATGGGCGGGAACATGGTCGCTCGTCTGCTCGAAAAAGGGCACACCGTGACCGGCTACAACCGGACGCGATCGAAGGCGCAGTGGTTGATCGACAAGGGCATGAAGTTTGCCGAGTCTCCGAAGGCCGTGGCCGCCGCGTCGGATGTGACGTTCACTATGGTGACGAATGCCGCAGCGCTCTCCGCCGTGACGGACGGGCCGGATGGACTGCTCGCGGGCATTGGGCCTGGCAAGTTCCATATCGACATGAGCACCGTGAGCCCTGAGGTGAGCCGCGCGCTGGCTGCGAAAGTTCGCGAGAAGGGCGCCGACATGGTGGACGCGCCGGTTTCGGGCAGCGTCATCACGCTGCAGCAAGGCAAACTCTCAGTGATGGTCGGCGGCCGCAAAGAAACCTTCGAGCGCCTGAAACCGTTGCTTCTGGATATTGGTCCGAAAGTCACACACGTCGGCGACAATGGCGTGGCGCTGTCGATGAAGATCGCGTTGAATCTGCAATTAGCAGTGCAGATGCTGGCTTTTTCCGAAGGCGTCCTGCTTGCGGAAAAGAGTGGGATTCCGCGTGAGGTCGCGGTCGACGTCATGGTACACAGCGCGATAGCATCGCCGATGATTCAGTACCGCGGTCCCTTCGTGTTACAGCAACCGGAAGAGGCATGGTTCGACGTGAACATGATGCAGAAGGACATGCTGCTCGCGATGGAGTTGGGCCGCAAGCTCAATGTTCCGGTTCCCACCACCGCCGTCAGCAACGAGTTCCTGACCGCCGCGCGCGCCATGGGCTGGGAGAAGCTCGACTTCGCCGTCATGTTCGACGTGTTGGCGCGCATGTCGGGAGTTACTAAGTGAGAGTTCAAAAATGACGACCGCCGCACAGCCGAGAGAAGCTTCAGAAAAAGTCGAGTTATGGCTCCGGATGTACCGGCAGATGGTTGCCATCCGTCAATTCGAAGCGCAGGTCAATGAACTTTACACGCGTGCGCTGATGCCCGGCCTTGCGCATCTTTACATCGGCGAGGAGGCGATCGCTGTTGGCGTATGTGAAGCGCTCAAGCGCACCGACTACATCACCAGCACCCATCGCGGTCATGGACATTGTTTGGCGAAAGGCGCTTCCCCAGATCAAATGTTCGCCGAACTGCTGGGCAAGAAGGCCGGGTACTGCAAGGGCAAAGGCGGTTCCATGCACATTGCAGACCCGGCCACCGGCAACCTGGGAGCGAATGCGATCGTGTGCGGCAGCGCCGGCATTGCAACGGGAGCGGCGTTTTCGGCTCGGCGTCTCGGTAACGGTCGCGTGGCGGTATGTTTTTTCGGAGAAGGCGCGCTCGGTCAGGGAGTGTTGTATGAAGTGATGAATCTCGCCCAGCTTTTCAAACTCCCAGTGATCTACGTCTGCGAGAACAATCTTTATACGGAATACACGCATTACTCGGAAACCACGGCTGGAGACATCCTGATGCGAGCGACTGCGTTTGGCCTGGAAGCCGCCAGCGTGGACGGACAGGACGTCCGCGCTGTGCATGGAATCGCCCAGCGCTTGGTGGATCGCGCCCGCCAGGGTGACGGTCCCGCGTTCCTGCTCTGCAATACTTATCGTTATCACGGACATCACGTGGGCGACATCAATCGCGAATACTACCGCTCCAAGCAGGAAGAACAGCTTTGGAAGACGGAACGGGATCCGATCGCGAATTTCGGGAAGTGGCTGGTGGAGCAGAAACTTGCCGACGCGACGGCGCTGGATCGGATGCAGGCTGAACTCGAGTCCGAGATGAAGAAGGCAGTCGACTTCGCGGTGGCTGCGCCGTATCCAACCGTCGATGAAGTGGCAGAGGACGTGTATGCCTGAAAAAGGCGATCGGGAGCTGACATTCGCGCAGGCGATTCGCGAGGCGCTGGCGGAAGAGATGCGCCGCGATCCGACGGTCTGCATTCTGGGCGAAGACGTGGCCGAGGCGGGCACTCCCTTCAAAGTTCTCTCTGGCTTGCTGGAGGAATTCGGCAAAGACCGCGTGCTCGACACGCCGATTTCCGAAGCTGGCTTCACCGGGCTCGCCGTGGGTGCGGCC
>Ga0185299_10006127_pt1 | contig 12980 bp, 13 predicted proteins | sample PaiPotPPA55metaG_FD_128002 | JGI IMG/M metagenome (GOLD analysis project Ga0185299, IMG submission 128002) | Iron sulfur acid spring bacterial and archeal communities from Banff, Canada, to study Microbial Dark Matter (Phase II) - Paint Pots PPA... ...
GCGCACGCACGATATCGACTGGATGTTCCAAGCGTCGATCAACAACTATCCCACGGCCAAAACCATCCCCGGCGTGAAGCTGGCGTGGGTGGACATCAACGGATACGAAGACGTGCAGCTGAACGTCCAGCGCCCGTATCTGCAGGATCTTCGCGTACGCCGGGCCATTGCATACTCAATCGACAAACAGCGCATCGTCAATACGCTTACTTTTGGGCAGCAAACCATTGCCACGGAAGATCAGCCGCCGTTCATGTGGTCGTACAATCCACACGTCCAGCCGTTGTATCCGCCGAACATTCAGCAAGCGCGCACGCTGCTGCAGCAAGCCGGATGGTCCCCGGGCGCAAACGGCATCATGACGAAGAACGGTCAGCCGCTCACCCTCGTGCTCGTCAGCAACAATAGCAACGTGACGCGGCGCAAGAACGCCGTCGAGCTCCAGCAGATGCTGCGGCAGTCCGGTATCGACGTTGAGGTCAAATACTATCCGGGCGACGTACTCTTTGCGCCTGTGGGCGAAGGCGGAATTTTGCAAGGCGGAAAGTTCGATCTCTCCCTGGCAGGCTGGTACTCCGGAGTGGATCCTGACGACGCGTCGCAATTCACGTGTGCGAACGTCGCTCCGGCCGGCTATAACTACCCACGGTATTGCAATCAGGACATGGAAGCCGCACAGAAGGTCGCCCTGGACAACTACGACCGGCCGACGCGAAAGAAGGCGTACTTCCAAATTCAAGATCTGCTTGCGCGAGACGTGCCCGAGATCTTCTTCTACTACTTGCGAACCATGCAGCCCATCAGCGAGAACTTCAAAGGATTCGCGCCCAATCCGGTGACTGAATCCTGGAACGCGTGGCAATGGAGTATTTAGGCTCGCCGGAGCCGATCGGCCGCATCCCGGAGCTGAACTGGCTCCGGAAGATCATCGTCGAACGCGCCCTGACCCGAGGCGATTACGTACTCTCAGGTGGCGTGCGAAGCGATTACTACATCGATAAGTTCGCACTATTCTCGGATCCACAGGTGCTGCGCCGGATCGCCCGCCTGTTCGTGCCGATCATCGCCGAGATCAACCCCGATCTTATCGCGGGCACCGAATTGGGGGGAGTCGTCATCGCCACCGCGGTCTCGCAGCTGAGCAGCATCCCGCTCCTGGCGGTTCGCAAAGAGCCCAAGGGCTACGGCGCGTTCCCCGGCGAGTACGTCGAGGGACCGTACCAACCAGGCGAAAAAGTGCTCTTGCTCGAGGATGTCGTGACGAGCGGCCGCGAGCTGCTGGCCTCAAAAGCCCGCCTTGAAGAACTGAATTTGCGCGTTACGTGCTGCGCCGTGGTCAGCCGCGGTCTGGCCCCCATTCGGTCGCTCGTACAGTTTTCGCTGCCCCGCAGCCAGGCAAAAACCGAAAACTGACCGCCCGCCTATCTGGCATTTCGGATAGGCCGAAATACCGTGCCACGTACCCCTTCGCACGGAGGTGACCGTCCGATTGCCTGAAATCCGGGTAAAATAGACCAAAATTGGCTTGACTATTAAGGAATTCTCAAGCCTTTCCCAAACGAAATCGACTCTATAGGTGAAGGACCTATCATACGTTGTAGGTTAGTCGTAATTAACCACAGCGTATTCTTGCGGGGGAAAATTCGCTATCTTGCATGCCGAGAAAGCAAGCGTTATTCAGTCGATAGACCGTCCCCAGGAACAGCTTGCTCGTCTTAGAGCACTGTGGGACCTTGCATTGGTCGACGACGCCTCCCAGACGCAGCTGGACACTGTGCTGCGGGAGGCTCGCTCGGCGCTGCAATGCGATTACGTCGAGGTCTGGAACACCCCCACCCGGCAACGGATCGCCTACGCGGCCGATGAGAAGTTTCCGCGCCCCATTGGTTCCAGCGCCCTCTGCCGCAGCGTCACCTCCGACAAGCCCGCAATGTTCTTTCGCGACCCCTCCGAGCAAACGCCGCTTCAGGAGGTTCTCCGCTCGCTCGGCTGGTCGACGATTTTCGTTCGTAATTTTCAAACCGGCGATTCCCGTTCGACGCTCTCGTTCGCGTGGAAGGAGCCCCGCCAAAGCTTCGTGACCGAGGTCGAGCTTCAGTACGTCGATTTCTTGACGCACGTCATTTCTCGCCTGATCGAACTAGCGGACAAACAGCGGCAGATCAACGACAGGATGCTGATCGATCCGTTGACAGGATTGCATAACCGGGCAGCCACGCTCGACCACATTGCCGTCATGCTATCGTCCGCGAATCGCACGGGCAGCCCGCTGGCAGTCCTTTACGTCGACCTCGACGGATTCAAGGCGATCAACGACTCGCATGGGCACGCGTTCGGGGACAAAGCGATCGCCGAAGCTGCGAGCCGCATGCGTTCGGCGCTGCGGCGCCATGAGATCGCGGGACGCATCGGCGGCGACGAATTTGCCGTCCTCGTAAGTTTCAACGAAGATACGGAACTCCAAGCGATCGCGCAGCGTCTGCTCGAGGCGATCGCCGAGCCGATGGCATTCGAGACCGTCGACGTGCGGATCACCGCCAGCGTAGGGATTGCGGTATTCCCCGAGGACGGAACATCCGCTCAGGATCTGCTCGCGCATGCGGACTCGGCGATGTACATCGCCAAACGCAAGGGCTCGTCGTACGCGTTTTACGAGGCGGCCGCATCCGCGAATCGCAGGGTCGAGGACACGCTGCCGCCTCCAGTAATTATTGCAGCGGAAGAGCCGGTCGCAGCGGACGATTCCCCGTTCATTCTTTGCTTCCAGCCGATCGTCGATTCACGGACCGGACGCATCGTCGCCGCCGAGGCGCTCATTCGCTGGTTGCATCCGACGCACGGTCTCTTGCTGCCGGACTCGGCAGACGATGAGGGCAAATCAAGCGTCCCTGCACGTATCGATCACGCGGTGATGGAAGCGCTGCTCGGAAGCGAAAAATATCGCGACACGGCGCACTCAATTCCGATTCACGTGAACGTGAGCGAAGCGGCCGAAAATCTACTTTCGGCATATTCTTCTGCGCAAGCGAACATCGCTATCGAGATTCCCGAACCGCTGGTCGCCGAAGATCCTGAACGGTACGCCAGATTCATCATCGAAATACGAGAGCGCGGCTTCACCGTCGGCCTCTCCAATTTCGGGTATGCCGGCCTCGCGCTGCGCTTTATCGCCGATCTTCAGCTCGATTTCGTTAAAATCGGTCCGAAGCTCATTCCAGGAAAGACGTTCGGCACCGGGTCTGCAGCAGCTGCGAAAGCAGCGATCAAACAGGCGCATCACTTCGGCTGGCCGGTCATCGCCGAAAACGTCGAAGACGAATCACAGCGTGAATGGCTCGTGGCCGCAGGCGCTGACGCACTGCAAGGTTATTACATCTGCAGCCCGCTCACGCAGCGTGACTTCACCAACTGGCTGCACTACAGGGCCGCGCAATGATATCCACTGCGCCGCTGACCCGCAACCGTCTTACCGCGCGCCTGAAGGCCGCCGGCGAGTATCCGGCCACGGTCATCTGCGCGCCGGAGGGCTTCGGCAAAACAACCGCTATCCGTCAGTTCCTCGACGCACATCCCGCGGCAACGCTCGAATTTGGCATGCTGCCCGAGCACGGCTCGCTGGTTTCGTTTGCGCGCGAATTGGCCGAGACGCTCGCGCCCGTCGCACCCGGCCTTCGCTCTTCGTTCGCGCGCGCGATTGAATTTGCGACCCAGTCCCCTCACGTCGAAGAGGAATTGGCGATCTGGTTTCTCGGCCATCTCGATCCGCACGCCGAACGCACGATTTTGATCGACGATTTACATCATGCGGCGCAGGACGAGCGAATCGTCAATCTCATCGAGCGCCTCGTCAAAGAATCGCCGCGATGCTATCGGTGGCTTATCGCCTCACGCACGCTGCCGCCGGCGGTCGAACGCTGGCGCGATAGCGATCTCTGCATGGCGCCGCTCGACGAACGCCAGCTCCGTCTTACGGAAGCCGAGATGTGCGAGATTGCCGCGCAATCGGGCCTTTCGGAGACGCTCGCGGCCTCGCTGTATCAAATGACCAACGGCTGGCCGTTAGCCTTTAGTTTGGGCAGCGGTCTGCCGCAGTGGATCGAACGCCTAAAACTGCTGCGCCCGGGAAGCGCCGAAGGGCTGTATGGATTCTTTGCCGAGCAGTTCTTCTTGCAGTGCGACGAATCGCTGCAGCAACTGCTCCTGAACACCTGCGTGTTCACCACGCTGGACAAAGACGTTATCGAAGCCAGTCCGTGGCGCGATTCTTGGCCGGCCGCTCAGCGCGCCGCGCAGGACGGTCGCGTGCTTTCGCTGCGCCACGATGGTTCGATTCAGTTTCGCGATTTATTCCGCGACTTCTTAGAGCACCGGCTCGAGCAAGAAGCCGATACGACGATTGAAGACGCCTGTACGTTTGCGGCGAGCTTGCTCGAAAACTGCGGACGCATCGCGGATGCGCTGCGTCTATACGCGCGCGCGCGCAACGATCTGGGCGTGCTTCACCTGAGCGAACGCCACGGTTTCGCGTTAATCGATGAAGGACGCCTCGATGAGCTCGAGCGGGCGCTTTCGACGCTGGATCCGGAGACCGCGCGGCACAGTTCGGTCGCTCTTGCAGTCAAAGCAATCGCCGAATCGAATGCGGACCGCAACGACATCGCTGAATCGTGGTATCTGCATGCAATCGAAAAGGCGGAGACGGCCATCCTGCGCGCAGAAGTCGCATACCGCTACGGACTCGATCTCGTGCGCCACGGACGGCGCGATGGAATAGAGTTGTTGGAACGGTACGTCGGCGAACAGCTGCCCGTCGAACTCGATGCGTCTTTGAGATCGACGCTGGCCACGGCTTACGTTCTCGCCGAGCGCTTCGACGACGCACGCGGCATGATCGCCACGGCGCTCGCGCTGCTGGATTGCACTTCTTCCAAACAGCTGCAGGCAAAGATTCACCATCACGCTGCTTGGGTCGCGCTTTTTACCGGACAAATTTCGACCGCTAAAGCGTGCGCATCGCTGGCGGTCGAGATTGCGCTGGAATGCGACATGTACGAAGTTGCCGCACGCGCGTACTCTGTTCTCTACAACGTTTCGTACGACGTCGAGGACAATCCTAAAACAACGCTCGACATTTTGGATCGAATATTGGATTGCGGGCTGAAGGCCGGCAGCGCGCCGATGCGCCTGTTCGCACTTCTTTGCAGCATCGACATCCGCGCCGAGATAGGCGACGTCGAGGGTATTGCGGCAATCGAAAAAATGCTCGACGCGCGGGGCATCGACTACGCCGATCGCACGACCAGCGAAACGCTGTTGCCGGCCGAAGCGCTCACGCTGGCGGGACGCGGAAGGTTCGCGCAGGCCTACGATCTCATCTTTCCGACCGGTGACCGTCAGGCTACTGCCGACCGCCGCGCCCTTCGTTTCTCCGAGATCGCGCTCTACGCGGCAGCCGGTGGTCTAGCTCCCGAGGCGGAGGCAGCACTGGTTGAAGTGCAGGTACGTTTGCGCGAATGCGACCCCGCCGCCCGGCGCACCGTGCGCACGCAGCTGAACCGCGCCATTGCAGCGCGCCTGCTGGGCCGTAATGGCGAGGCATATGCCATCATCGAGTACGTCAGCCGGTACACCGGCATGATGTCACCGCGGCTTGCTGCGCTCTACGACAGCGTCGACGCGATCTTCCGGCACTGGGACGGTGCCGATAACTACAATGACGTCTACGAAGCACTCCGGCGTCTTCGGAGCGAGAGTTTTGGTGGATTGGCAGCCGCGCTTGCCGCTCTGCCTTGCGAACAGGAGCAAATCCAAGTTGCTTGAGAACGAAACGGTCTTCAGCGCTCCTGTAGCCCGGCGCATGCACGCGATGCGGCGGGAGATTTCGCAACGCGCGCTTTCCCGCACGCTGCCGCCGGAACGGCGATCGATTCTCGCCGACGTTGTAACCAAGCGTACGCTCGATCGGGTCGTCGAGTGGGCGGCGCAGCGGGATCCCGCACTGATTTTCGACTGGGTGGATTCGGTTCTGCAAGAGTACCCGCAAGAATCGCGTCTCTACAACTTGATGCCCTCAACCGTCAGCGCGGCGCTCGACGTGCTTTCGGAAGAGATGCACCTGCCTGCGGATATGCGCCTGAGCATGACCGACCTTCAGCAGCGCATCGACGTGCACATCGGCGCCTTTTGCAGTAAGCGTCAAGAACAGGATTTACGCGCGATTGACCCCGTCGACGCCAAGATCGACGAACTCATCTTCCGGCTTTCGGCCCAAGATACGCTCACCGCGGAACATTCCAGGTCTGTCGGCATGTGGTGCTGGCGCGTTGCCAAGCGTATGAATCTGTCTCGCTCGGAATCGTACTTACTGACTCGCAGCGGCCTGCTTCACGATGTCGGCAAGACAACGACGCCCCTCGAGATTCTCACGGCGGCCCGCGCGCTGGACGAAGACGAGTGGGCGATCATGCGACAGCATGCCGCTATAGGGGAGACGATTGTGGTTGCCGTCAGCGAGCTGCGGCTATTCGCTCCGGCGGTGCGTTCTCATCACGAACGCTTTGACGGCAAGGGCTACCCGGATGGGCTGGAGCGCAGTTCCATTCCGTTCTCCGCGCGCGTCGTAGCCGTCGCCGACGCATTCAACGCGATGATCGCCCGCAGGCCGTATCGTGCTCCGCTTCCACCCACAGTAGCCGTCGAAGAGCTAAAACGAAACAGCGGGACCCAATTCGATCCCGCTGCCGTTCAAGCTATGATTGACGTTGTGCTTAGCGGCCGATGAAATGCTGCAGCCACGAAACGTCGAGGGTCATGCTCGGTAAACCGGCTATCCCCGAGATCACGATAAACCTGGGAACCGCGCTGCCGCTATCCAGCTTCTTGGGAACGGCACTGCCGCTGTCCAGAGTTTTGGGAACGGCGCTGCCGCTATCCAGCGTCTTGGGAACGGCGCTGCCGCTATCCAACGTCTTGGGAACAGCGCTGCCGCTGTCCATGCGGCTGGGCCCAGGAACGGCGCTTCCGCTGTCCGCGAGGGCCGGCGAAGCGGCGCATACGAAGGCAATTGTGCCAAAAATTAGCGTTTTATACGAGGTCATAACGGCTCCGAAAATAGCTGAAAAGCGAGTAATAGTAAGTGCGCTTTTCTGTATGCTACCGTGCCCGCGTCGGCTTGATAGCTCTCAGCCGTTACAGCACTTGGGGAGTCAAAGGGGAGAAAACTATCCGTCATGATAGGTTCACAGCGGTTGTTATCCACAGAGGACCAACGAGCCCAGGTATTGCCTGCTCAAATCGAGGTGCTGCAGAAGCGTGCGACACCCGCCCTTTTCGTCGTAGACAAGCGGCTTCGGGTGCTCTTTTATCGCCCCGATCCCGACGAGCGGCGTAAGGAATTCCGCCCAGCCGAGAATGGCGCCCTACCGCCCTCGCTTGAGTACACGGTGCTCAAGCTGCTGGCGCAGGAAGAGGAGACCGGCGAGGGTGTCTGGCGCGCCGCGGTGAGCGCTTCGGTCGCCGTCAGGGTTTTCGAACTCGCCGGCGGCGCCACGGTAGCCTACGCGGTGATGGTCGAACGGTTCGCCCTTCGCGATCAAATGGAGACGGTATCGAACCGCTACGGGCTCTCCCCGCGCGAGCGGCAGGTGCTGGCCCTGGTCGTTAAGGGGCTGCGCAACGACGAGATCGCGCAGCACTTGTTCATCTCAAAATCCACGGCAATTTTTCACGTCAAGCAGCTGCTGACGAAAACCAGCTCGCGCAACCGCACCGAGATGGTCTCGAAGATTATCGCCTAGAGGGACGCCAGCACGTCCTCGGCGTGGCCCTCGACGCTGACCTTGGGCCACACTTTCACGACCTTGCCGGACGGGTCGATCAGGAACGTCGAACGCTGCACGCCCTTCGTTATTTTTCCGTACATGTTCTTCTCGACCAGGACGCCGAATGCGTCGCACAGTTTCGAATCGACATCCGCAAGCAGTTTAAACGGAATGTCGTATTTCGCTTTGAACTTTTGGTGCGATGCTACCGAATCGCGGCTCACGCCGACGATCTCAGCGCCTTTGCGCTGGAAGCGCGCATATGCGTCGCGAAACTGCGACGCTTCGTTCGTTCAACCCGGGGTGTCGTCTTTCGGGTAGAACCAGAGCACCAGCGTCTTACCGGTAAGGTCGCCCGTGTTGACCGTTTTACCGCTATCGTCCAAGACCGCGATGCGCGGAATTTTTACGCCTTCGTCCAGCACGGAAGCTCCTTTCACGCCGCACGTAAATGCAAGGTCATTTGCGCCGGTCACAATAACGAGTGACCAAGAACGCCATGTGCAATCCTTCGCCGGATTCCGGCAACATCCGCCAGCCTCATCCGCTGGCTGCCGCGCTCATCGAGCGCGTGCGTGAACTAGAAGCTCACGTGCTCGAGGTCGGTGCGGGAAGCGGGCGAAACACCGCCGCGCTTCGCAACGGCGGCCTTCGCGTACATTCTATCGATGACGCGGATGCGCCCGATCTTCGCTTCGCAGCGCAGACGTTCGATGCAGCGCTCAGCACGCACGCATTTTTGCACGGAACACCGGCAATCGTGACTGGCATGCTTTCGGCAGTGGCACAGGCGCTGCGGCCCGACGCGCCGTTTTATTGTACCTTCACGTCGAAGCGCGACGCGCGTTACGGATCGGGCACGCAAATCGAGGAAGACACGTACGCGCCCGACGCCGGCGATGAAGCCGGCGTTGCCCATGCATATTTCGACGAGAACGGACTACGCACGATGCTCGAGAGCGCGTTCATCATCGAATCGCTCACCGAAGAGAACGTTGACTCGGTCGTCGGCACTTGGGCGCATGCGCGCCGTCCCACCAGAAGCGTGCACTGGTTTTTACGGGCGCGCAAGCGCGGCTAGTAACGCGGAATGGCCGGATCGATGCGCTGCGCGTATGCGTCGATACCGCCTTCGACGTTGTGCACGCTGCTAAACCCACGCACCAGTAGGAAGCGCGCGACGTGTTCGCTTCTCGCGCCATGCTGGCAAAGAACCGCGACCTCTGCGTTCGGATCGATTTCACCCAAGCGCGCCGGAATCTCGCGCATCGGGATATGCACGACGTCCGGAAGCGAGGCGGCTTCGAGCTCGAACGGCTCGCGCACGTCCAGCAACACAAACTCACGACCGCTCGCGCGCCACTGCGCGAGTTCTTCAACGGTAATCGCTTGCATCAGTCTACGTTTTGTCGACGGCGATCAAATTTTGCATCGGACTGGATGCGTTTGCGTAAAGCCGTTTTTCCATCCGTCCCGACAGATACGCAAGACGTCCGGCGTGCACCGCGTGCTTCATCGCTTCGGCCATCTGCACCGGGTCTTTGGCGGCCGCGATTCCGGTATTCATCAAGACCGCGCCCACGCCCAGTTCCATGGCGAGGGCAGCGTCGCTTGCGGTGCCGACACCGGCATCCACGATAACCGGCACGTTCGCGCGCTCTTTGATAATCCGGATGGAATATGGATTGCACACACCGAGCCCGCTGCCGATGGGCGCGGCCAGCGGCATGACCGCAGCGCAGCCCTCTTCTTCTAATTGCTTGCAAGCCACCGGATCGTCGACCACGTATGGCAGCACGGTAAATCCGTCTTTGACCAGCTGCGCGGCGGCCACCAGCGTTTCGCGCGTATCCGGATAGAGCGTTTGCGGATCGCCGATGACTTCAAGCTTGATGATGTCGGTTTCCAACAATTCGCGCGCCAGCTGCGCGGTGAGGATGGCTTCCTTCGCGTTGTAACAACCGGCCGTGTTCGGCAGAACCACGTACTTGCTGCGATCGATGTAGTCGAGCATCGTCTTGCCGCTGCGTTCGTCCAGATTAATACGCCGGATCGCGACAGTGATCATCTGCGTTCCGCTGGCGGCGTGCGCGGCTTGCATGACGTCGAGCGAGGGATACTTGCCCGTGCCGACGATGAGGCGCGAACTGAATTCGTATTTTCCGATTTTGAATGTGTCTGTCATGGCTTTCCTAAGGAAGTCAGCCGCCTGCGACGGCTTTGATGATTTCGATTCGATCGCCGTTCTGGACCCGCTCCTGTTCGAACGTGGAGCGGCGCACGACGCGGTCGTTCTTCGCAACGGCGATTCCGCGCTCGGGCGTTTGCAGCTGCGCGAGCAGTTCCGCGACCGTCAGACCTTCCCGCAACTCGTGCTCTTCTCCATTGATCGAAGCTTTCACAGCGGCAGAGCTTCGCTACGCGATGCCCGCTTTCGTCCCGAAGCGTGCAACGCTGAATGGGGCTAGCGCCTCCATCGTCCCGTTTTGCACGGCATCAGCAAGCAAGCGTGCGGTGGCCGGCGCCAAGAGGATGCCGTTACGGTAGTGGCCCGTCGCCAGATAGTAGCCGAGGCGCGGCGTCGACCCCAGGCACGGCCTGTCGTCCGGGGTGCCCGGGCGTAGGCCTGCCCAGGTTTCGCTCACGGTGAAGTCTCTGAGTGCCGGCGCGGCGCTCGTCGCGGCGTGCAGGAGCGTATGAACACCGCCCGCCGTTACGCGGGTGTCACCAGCATCTTCAACTGTCGCTCCGACCAAGAGCCGGCCGTCTGCACGCGGCACGAAATACGCGCCGGGAACCCATGTCGTCCGGCGCATGAATCCGAGCGGAAGTTGAATCGAGAGCATCTGGCCTTTGACGGCGCGCACCGGGGGAGCGCAGTCAGCCGGTACGCCCGCGAGGCTGCCTGCCCAGGCGCCGGCGGCGTTGATCACGACGCTCGCCGGCAAATAGCCCAAATCGCTTTGCACGCCGAGAACCCGGCGCGCATCGAATTCAACCGCCAGCGAGGCAACACCGGTGTGAATGCGTACGCCCCGCGCTTCGCAAGCTGCCACGAGCGCGCGGCCCAAACGCCGGTTATCGATTTGGCCTTCACCGTCGACGAGCAATCCGCCGCACACCTCTTTACTCAAAGCCGGTTCCGCGAGCAGCGTTTCCGCGCGCGTAAGCAATTTGGCTGAATGGCCGTATGCGTGCAGTTCTTCCAAATGCTCGCGAAGACGTTCGTAACGATCGTAATCGTACGCCGCGTGCAGAATACCGTCTAATCGCAGTTGCGGATCCACGCCGCTTGCATCGCGAACCGCTTCAACAAACGCCGGATACAGGCGAAGCGACGATTCGCAAAGCCTCTGCATCGATGCATCGGGAAGCCGCTCGGTCAACGGCGCGAGCATTCCGGCCGCCGCCCACGACGCGGCACGCGCAGGCTCGCCCGTGTCGTACACCCGCACCGATGCACCACGCGCCGCAAGCTCGAATGCCACCGACAAACCAATAATGCCGGCACCGACAATCGCAACATCGCCGTTAGTTCCCACGCGCGTTTCCACTTAGCACGCAGTTCGCCCCAAACTCACCAACAACTGCGCCCCCCGCACAGTTGTCATCCTGAGGTATCGAAGGACCCCGAGCTTGTCGAGGGGCCGCGTGCGTGCCAATTTCCCCTTCGATTCCTCAGGGTGCTTCGATACCTCAGCATGACAAACGCGCATTTGCGCTACCACACTGGCGCAGTACTATGACAGGGCGCGGCTACATGCCCGTGTAGACGGGGCCCTCGCCGCCCTGGGGCGGTACCCAAGTGATGATCTGATATGGGTCCGCGATGTCGCACGTTTTACAATGCACGCAGTTCGTAAAGTTGATCGTCAGATCGCCTTGCACTTTACCATCTGTCTTCTCGAAAATCGGTTCGTACACTTGGGCGGGGCAAAAATACGCGCACGGATTCCCGTACTCGACCGTGCATTTGTCGCGGCAGATATTCGTGTCCGCCACGTGCAGGTGACAGGGCTGATCCTCTTCGTGCATCGTGCCGCTGTTGTACACGTCGGTGAGTTTGCCGAACGTGATAACGTTGTCGATCGCGGCGCGCGTGGATTCTTTGGGCTTGTACCCGCGCTTCTCCATGCGCTCGAAGCCGTGCTCTCCCGGGAGACGCGCGGAGACACCGAATCCGCGTCCGCCGGTGAACATGCCGAGCCCCGTGTTGAGCATTCCGTGAATCAGCCCGTGCTTGAATCCCTGGTGGAAGTTGCGCGCACTGTACAGTTCGTCGTACGCCCACGATGCCTTGAACTTCGTGTCCATCGCCGAGAGTTGTTCGCGATCGAAATTGCCCGCTTGCAGCGCTTCGAACGCGGTTTCTGCAGCGAGCATACCCGACTTCATTGAAAGATGGATGCCCTTCAGGCGCATGCCGTTCAGGAACCCGGCCGAATCGCCGATAAGCAGCAAACCGTCGCTGTATAAGCGCGGCATCGCATACAATCCGCCTTCCGGTATCGCCTTCGCGCCGTAGCGCAACAGTTTCGCACCTTCGAGCATTGCGCGCACGGACGGATGCGCTTTGAAAAGTTGGAACAGATTATGCGGATCGGTTGTCGGATCTTTGTAATCGAGGCCGACGACGAAACCGATGTCGAGGATGTCGCCCGCCATGCCGTAGATGAAGCCGCCGCCGAAGGTGTCGTTCGGAAGCGGATAGCCCATCGTGTGGATGACGCTTCCCGGCTGCACGCTGCCGGGCGGACATTGCCACAGCTCTTTTACGCCGGCGGCATAAGCTTGCGGCTCGCATCCTTCATCTAAATTGACGCGGGGAACGGCCTGTTTGACGAGCGTGCCGCGCGGTCCCTCACCGAGCACGACGACCTTCGCGAAAATGTCCGCGCCCGGCTCGTAATTCGGCTTAGGCTTACCGAATTTGTCCAGGCCTTTGTCGCCGGTGCGCACGCCGATGACGCGATCGCAATCCCACAGCAGCTCTTGTCCGGGAAACTCGCCGAAGACTTGCGCGCCCGCTTCTTCGGCTTTTTCCGCCATCCATTTCACGATCTTTTGGAGCGATGCGACGTACTTGCCGTGATTGTTCATCATCGGCGGAACGATCGGCGCTTTGATGCGACCGCCGCTCGTTAGCATCCAGAGTTGATC
>Ga0185299_10006129_pt1 | contig 12979 bp, 10 predicted proteins | sample PaiPotPPA55metaG_FD_128002 | JGI IMG/M metagenome (GOLD analysis project Ga0185299, IMG submission 128002) | Iron sulfur acid spring bacterial and archeal communities from Banff, Canada, to study Microbial Dark Matter (Phase II) - Paint Pots PPA... ...
TCGTTCCAGCAGCCCTATCAGCCGCTGCTCGGTCCCGCGGACCAGGTCCGGGGGGATCAGCGGCTTGATTCCGCCGGCCTTGGCGTGGTCGGCCACGGCCTGGGCGGTGGTGTAGGCGGGACGGAAGCCGAAGCGCTCGGCCATCCGTGTGGTGTCGAGCACCCGGCCGTAGGTCAGCAGTTCCAGCTGGTCCCCGGAGAAATCCGCGACGCCCGCCTGCCGCAGCACGCGGCCGAGCCAGGGCGCGGCGAAGCGCGGCACCGGCACGGTGGCCCGGCCCAGCCTGCGTGCGAGCTGGGACAGGGTCAGCGAACCGGCCCCGGCGACGTTGTACACCCCCGGGTGCGCGTCGGACGCGGCCAGGCGCAGCGCCCGGACGACGTCCTCGATGTGCACGAACTGCAGCCGCGGGTCGAAGCCCGCCATGGTGGGCAGCGCCGGTAGCGCCAGATAGTCGGCGAACGGGCCGTCCACCCCAGGGCCGAGGAAGCCGGCGAAGCGCAGCACGGTGACCGCGACATCCGGACGGCGCCGCGCGAAGCCGCGGACGTACTCCTCGACCTCGACGCAGTCCTTGCCGTAGCCGGAATGCGGCGGCCGGTGCGGCTGGGTGTCCTCGGCGAAGTGCGCGGGGTCACGCGGCGCGCTGCCGTAGACGGCTGCGGAGGACTTGACCACCAGGCGGCGCACCGAGGGCGCCCGCTGGCAGGCCGCGAGCAACTGCATGGTGCCGATGACGTTGCGTTCCTTCATCGCGGTGCGCCCGCCCGCCTGGCCCGGAGCGGCCAGCACGTCGAGGTGCAGCACCGTATCCGGGCGGGTCTTGGCGATCAGCGTGGCGATGGCCGGGGCGCGCAGGTCCAGCCGGACGTGTTCGACCCCGTCCACCGCGAGCTGTGGACCCGGCTCCGCCAGGTCCACCGCGAGGACGCGACCGCCGTCGCCGTGCTCGGCGAGGTCGCGCAACACCGCCGCGCCGAGCCGGCGGGCGGCACCGGTCACCAGAAGCGTGCGTCCGGCCGTCATCGTGCGCCCGAGCGCCGGGCTACTTCTTGTTGCGACGCTGGATGCGCGTCTTCTTGAGCAGCTTGCGGTGCTTCTTCTTGGCCATACGCTTGCGACGCTTCTTGATGACAGAGCCCACGGGGGTCCCTCGCTCACTTCTCACTTCGAGCAGCAGGTGCTGCGGACATAGAACAGGGAACCAGGGTACCTGTCCGCAGCCTCTGCTGGGAAAACGGGAGCCGGGGGACGGGGAGGGAGCCGGGCTTGGGGAGAGCCCAGAACGGGAAGGAAGCCCGGATTCGCGGATCGCCTGCGTGATCGATCCCGTGCGGCGGCCGAAGAGAGGGGCGATCGGACCGCGGTGAGCCGGCAGAGCTCAGGAGGTCTCGACGTAGGCGGCGGAGAGGTACTCGCGCACCGCCTTGGCCGGCACCCGGAAGGAGCGGCCCACCCGCACCGCGGGCAGCTCGCCGGAGTGCACCATCCGGTAGACCGTCATCTTCGAGACCCGCATCACCCCGGCGACCTCGGCCACCGTGAGGAAGGCCATGTCGCTCAGGTCGATGTCGCCGCCGAGGATCGGCCGGTTGGTACGTGCTGCGTCTGAATCGGTCATAGGGGCTCCGCATTCCTGGCCGTCGAAATGGGACGGGAATCGGGAATCTTGCGCCGCCCGCGCCGCGGCGCCGACCCGTCTGTGTGTGCGCGTCGTTTCTAAGCGTAGTTGGGTCAGGTGTGGAAGGGGAGGCCTTAGCGCAGAAAAAGGGAGTTTTCCCTGAGGTGCAAATGCGTGGAAACCCTTGTATTCCCGGCGAATCCGGGTGGCCGGGCTCTGATTCGCCCGCCGCCGGTAAGCGGCGAGCGTCGTCAGGACCCTGCTACTGCGGGAACGGCCGCGGCCAGCCGGGCGAGCACGTGGTCGCCCAGCGGTTCGTACACCGGCGGCTCGAGTCCGTCGTCGAGCGGCACGGCCACCCGGACCAGGCCCTCGTGCTCGCCCACGAAGAGGGCGGGGTCGTTGCAGTCGGCGAAGCCGATCGCGTCCGCGCCGGCCTGCGCGGCGCCGCCGCACCAGCCGTGGTCGGCCACGACGAGGTCGGGCAGCGGCGTTCCGGCGGCGGCCAGCGCGGCGAAGGTGGCCCGCAGCGGACGCGCGGCGTGGCTGTGCACCGGGCCGCCGACGTCCTCGAGGGCGGCGACGTCGCCACCGGTGGGGGTGGGGCTGTGCGTGCTGTACGCGGCCGAATAGCCGATGGTCAGCCGCCGCTGGCCGTATCGGGTGGTCGCGTCGTAGCCCCAGCCTTCGCCGAGCCGCAGGATCCGGCAGCCGCGGGCGCGCAGGGCGTCGGCGAAGCGCTGGTAGAGCGGGGCGAGGCTGGCCGGGTGGCCGGTGGCGAACCAGACCGATTCGCGGCGCAGCGCGGCCTCGGCCAGCCGGTCGCCGTAGCGGTCGAGGGCGGCGAGGGTGAGTTCGGGGTCGATGGTGTCGACGCCGGCGCGGTGGCCGGGATCCGGGTTCACCCCGATCCGCTCGGCCATGAGTCCGAGCACTGCTTCGCCGGTCCAGCCGGCCGACGGGTCGAGCCCCAGCAGGTAGTACGGATCGCGGTCCGCGAGCAGCCGATAGTGCAGCAGGTTGTTCTCCCGCGGCGTGGCCACGCGGCCGGCGATTCCGGCCGACTGCAGGTGCTCGAGGAGCGCGGCCCGGTCCGGGGTGTTCATGGCCCCGACTCTAGTCCGGCGGCGCGCTTCCATGTAGGAGCTTCCACCATGAGAACGAGCGCGCATTCGCGTCGCGCCGCCGTGCTGCCGCGCCGAGTCGGGGTGCGTTCGTCAGTCATTTCGATCGGCCGCCGGGTCCACCCGGACCTCCTGGTCCCCCAGGGCCGCCGCCCGGTCCACCGCCCCAAGCCATATGCGAAACCACCTCTCAGCTCGCCGAAGCACTAGTGATCTTCCGGTGCTTCGACGATAAGAGCGGCATCTGGGAGGTGGATTGGCAAAAGACTTCAACTAGGCCAAGAAGATCGTCCGTGCTCGCTGAGAAACCACAAATCAGACGGCGACGGCGGTACGGCTCTCCCGGAAGCCGTAGGCGTACACGAACATCAGCACCGCGAGTCCGGCCGGGATCGCCCAGCCGACGCGGTAGGGCATGTGCGCCTGCCACAGGCTGGTCAGCAGCGGGGCGCCGAGCAGGAAGCCGACGTAGTTGAAGACGTTGAGCCTGGCCACCGCGACGCCGGTCTCGTGCGGGTCGAGCCGTCCGGCGGCGGCGAAGGTCAGCGGGGCCATCACCGAGATGCCGAGGCCCACCACGGCGAAGCCGGCCAGCGCGGCCCAGGCATTCGGGGCGATACCGACCAGGACGAAGCCGAGCACCGCGCACACGGCGGCGGCCCGGGCGATCGGCACCCCGCCGAAGCGGTCGGTCAGCTTGTCCCCGCTGAACCGGCCGATCATCAGCGGCACGGAGTAGACGGCGTAGACGGCGGTGTACTGCCAGCCGTGCGCCATCAGCTCCTTCTCCATGTAGACCCCGCCCGCGCTGGAGACGGTCGAGTCGCCCAGGTAGGCCAGCGCGATCACCGCGCAGATCGCGCCCATCGGCTTCCACGGGATCTTGATCGTCTTGGCCTCGGCGGTGAGCGTCTCGTCGCCGATGCCCTGCAGCAGCCGGGGGCCGAAGGCGAGCAGGATCGGCACGATGACGATCGTGGCACCCAGGTAGAGGTTGCCGTAGGTCTTGCCGTCGAACTTGGAGGTGAGCGAGGCGGCCGCCGAGCCGGCGAACGCGCCGAGCGCCCAGGAGCCGTGGAAGGCGAGGATGATCGAGCGGCCGTAGCGCTTCTGCAGCGCGACGGCCTGCATGTTCGTCGTGGCGTCCACCGCGCCGACGGTGAGCCCGAACAGCGCGAGCACCGGCAGCATCACCACGAAGCTGGGCGCGTAGCCGGCCAGCAGGATCGCGGCCAGGACGCCGACCTGGGCGTAGCGCAGCACCAGGCTCGAGCTGTACCTGGCCACCAGGAAGCCCGCGGTGACCGAGCCGACCCCGGCGATCACCGGGACCACCGCGAGCAGGATGGAGAGCGTGCCGTCGTCGATCTTCAGCCGGGTCTGGATGTTCGCGACCTCGCTGGTCAGCGCGGCGAAGGCGAAGCCCTGCGCGCCGAAGGCCACGAAGGTCGCGCCGCGGGCGCGGCGCAGTACCGGGGTGATCACGGCGCGATCCTCCACCGGCATCGACGCGGACGCGTCGGTCGTCGCCATCCAAGGCCTCCTCGGCTCGCTGGTCGCGGTCGCGTCAGCGTAAGCGGGAAGGCGTCGGTCCGGAAAGACCTGTCCACCAAAATGTGATCCCGCGCTCACATTTAATCCTCGGCGCCCGGCCGGGACGGGCGAGGTCAGTCGCCCGAGGCCAGCTCCCGCGACCGGTCGCGGGCCGCCTCGAGCGCTTCGAGCAGGGCCGCGCGCACGCCGTGCCGCTCCAGCTCGCGGATGGCCGCGATGGTGGTGCCCGCGGGCGAGGTGACCGCCTCGCGCAGCTTCACCGGATGCTCGCCGGAGTCGCGCAGCATCACACCCGCGCCGACCGCGGACTGCACGATCAGCTCGTGCGCGGTGGCCCGCGGCAGGCCGAGCAGGATCCCCGCGTCCACCATCGCCTCGACCAGGAAGTAGAAGTAGGCGGGTCCCGAGCCGGAGAGCGCGGTGACGGCGTCCTGCTGGGACTCGGGCACCCGCAGCGTCCGGCCTACGGGCCGGAAGATCTCCTCGGTGCGACGCAGGTGCTCCTCGGTCGCGTGGGCGCCCGGGGAGATCGCCGACATCGCCTCGTCCACCAGCACCGGCGTGTTGGTCATCACGCGCACCACCGGCAGGCCCTCCACCCCGAGCCGGGTCGCGACGTAGCCGGTGGTGATGCCCGCCGCGCCGGTGATCACCAGCCGGTCGTGCGGCATGTGCGGGGCGAGCTCGGTCAGCAGCACCGCCATGTCCTGCGGTTTGACGGTGAGGATCAGCGTGTCCGCGTGCTTGGCCGCCTCCGCGTTGGACACCACGGCGATGCCGTGACGCTCCGTCAGCTCGGCCGCGCGTTCCGGCCGGCGCGCGGTGACCACCACGTCCCCGGCCGGCTTGCCCGCCCGCAGCAGGCCGGAGACCAGCGCCTCGCCCATCTTTCCGGCGCCGAGCACCGCGATCCGCTGACCCATGTTCGCCATCCCTGCTTCTCGTACGTATTCGTGTTCTGGCACTTCGGAAAGTCGGCAAGCCGGCACGCCGGAACGCCGGAGAACTCAGACGGTGATCTGCCTGGTCTCCCCGGCCTGCCCGTCGGCGGCGCCGAGGACGAGGTGCCGGCGCGCGTAGGTCAGCGCCTCGGCGAGGTCGGCGTCCCGCGCGTCCTGGTTCACCGCGCGCCGGGTGTTGACCTCGAGGATGACGTTGCCGTCGAAGCCGTTGCGGCCCAGCAGGCCGAGCACCTCGGCGCACGGTTGGCTGCCCCGGCCGGGCACCAGGTGCTCGTCCGACTTGGACCCCGAGCCGTCGGCCAGGTGCAGGTGGGCGAGCCGCGGGCCCATCCGGCCGAGCATCGCCATCGTGTCCACCCTGGACGTCGCCGAGTGCGAGAGGTCGAGGGTGAAGTGCGGGTAGTCCTCCTCGGTCGGGTCCCAGCCCGGCGAGTAGGCCTCGACCCGGCGCTCACCGACGATCGGCGCGCTGGCCCGCCACGGGTACATGTTCTCCACCGCGAAGCGGATGTCGGTCTCGTCCTGCATCCGCTTGAGCCCGGCCACGAATTCGGTGGCGTACTTGCCCTGCCAGACGAACGGCGGGTGCACCACCACGGTGGGCGCGCCGAGCTCCTCCGCCACCATTCGAGCCTTGACGAGCTTTCCCCAGGGGTCGGTGCCCCAGACCCGCTGCAGGTTGAGCCAGAACAGGCACGGCGCGTGCACGGCGAGGATCGGCAGGCCGAGCCCGTCGCGCAGCCGGCGCAGCGAGTCGATCGACTGGCTCACCGGGTCGTTGGTGACCATGACCTCGACGCCGTCGTAGCCGAGCCGCTGCGCGGTGGCGAAGCCGGTGGCGGTGTTCTCCGGGTAGACGGAGATGGTGGAGAGCGCGACCTTGGGCAGGCTCATCCGTTCCACCGCTCCGCTGCCACTGACTGCCCATGTCACGTGTCTGAGCGTAGCTCAGTGCCGCCGCGGCGTCAGAGCCGGTCTTACGTCAGATCCATTCTTCCGGCAGCCCGTCCAACCGGCGGAGAATGATCCCCTCACGCAGTGCCCACGGCGAGATGTCCACGGCCTCGGACTCGAACAGGTCGATCGCCGCCTCGGCCACGATCGCGCCGGCGAGCAGCTGCCGGGCCCGGCCGACCGAGACTCCCGGCAGGTTGGCGCGCTCGGCGCTCGACATCCGGGCGAGCTTGGGGATCCACTCGGACAGGTCGGCGCGGAAGAGCCGCCGCGGCACGTACACGCCCTCCGCGCTCGGCGCCGCCCCGGCCATCCTGGCGAGCTGCTTGAAGGTCTTGGACGAGGCACACACCCGGTCCGGTCGGCCGTAGCGCACCAGGTCGCCGACGACCTTGCCGATCTCTGCGCGCACGTGCCGGCGCAGCGCCCGCACGGACGCCTCGTCCGGCGGGTCCTCGGGGAACCACTCCTTGGTCAGCCTGGCCGCACCGAACGGCAGCGACCTGGCCACCTCGGGCATCTCGTCGAAGCCCGAGGCCATCTCCAGCGAGCCGCCGCCGATGTCGAGCACCAGCAGCCGGCCGGCCGACCAGCCGAACCAGCGGCGTACCGCGAGGAAGGTCAGCTGCGCCTCGGCCTGTCCCGGCAGCACCTTCAGCTCCACGCCGGTGCGTTCGCGGATCCCGGCGAGCACCTCCGCGCCGTTGACGGCCTCGCGGACGGCCGAGGTGGCGAAGGCGATCAGCTCCTGGACGCCCTTGTCCTCGGCGATCCGCAGCGCGTCGCGCACGAAGACCTCGAGCCGGTCCCGGCCCTCGTCCACGATGCGGTTGTCCGCGTCGATGAGGTCGACCAGGTGCAGTTCGGTCTTATGCGAGGAGGCCGAAAGCGGCCGCGCCCCCTGGTGCGCGTCCACGACGAGCAAGTGCACAGTATTCGAGCCGACGTCCAAGACTCCCAATCGCATGCTCACGAAACTAGTACACGACATGCGAACCCGCCGGGCAACGAGAGAAAAGACCGGGTATATGCCACGATGAGGCCGATTCTGCCGAGAGTCCCCCTATGCTCCGCGGACCCCCTCTATGCTTGGGGGGTGCCTGAAGTAGCCCTCGATTTCCCCCGTGCCTGGGTCGAGTTCCCCGATCCGGAGAACGCCGAGCAGCTCTACCGCTGCGATCTGACCTGGCTTTGCTCGCGTTGGCAGTGCATCTGGGGCTCCGGCTGCCAGGGCATCAGACCCGGTCGCGCGGATGACGGCTGTTGCACGTTGGGCGCGCATTTCTCCGATACGGACGACGAGAAGCGGGTCAAGGCGGCGGCCCGGCGGCTGACGCCCGAGGGCTGGCAGTTCCACGCCCAGGGCGTGCGGCGCGGCGGAAAACTGGCCGTGATCGAGGTGGACGAGGACGGCGACCGGCAGACGCGCGTGCACGAGGGTGCCTGCATCTTCCTGAACCGGCCGGGGTTCGCGGGCGGGGCGGGCTGCGCGCTGCACGCGCTGGCGCTCAAGGAGGGCCGCCATCCGCTGGAGACGAAGCCGGACGTGTGCTGGCAGCTGCCGATCCGGCGCACCTACGACTGGGTCGAGCGGCCGGACGACTCCCGCGTGCTGGTCATCAGCATCGGCGAGTACGACCGCCGCGGCTGGGGTCCGGGCGGCCACGAGCTCAACTGGTGGTGCACCGGGAACACCGAGGCGCACACGGCCTTCGATCCGGTCTACGTCTCCTACCAGCCGGAACTCGTGGAACTGATGGGTCGGACGGCGTACGACGCGCTGGCCGAACTGTGCGAGGCGCACCTGGCGGCCAAGCACCAGGTCGCGCTGCACCCGGCGGACCCGGATGCCGCGCAAGCCTGAGCCGTCCACACCGACTTCGCCTGCGGTTACCCCGTCGGCGACAGCCCGTTGTGCAACAACTCCTCAACAAGCGACCCGTTCGGCCGCCAGCCGTCTGTCCTCGCTGTAAAGCGACGATATCTTCAGCTGATAGGCCCAAAGACCACCGTCCGAATGGTTCGTGCTCCGTGACCGCTGTCTCGACCCCGCCCGCGCAGAGCAGTCCGGCGCGCGACCGGACGACGGATCGGTTGCGCGCTTTCGGTCGTGAACAACGGCCCTCGCTGGTCGTCCTCGGCGTTGGCGGGCTGTTCCTGCTGCTCATAGCGATACGCCTGCCCTGGGCCGACGACCTGATGCTGCACATGACCGTGCTGCGCAGGCTGATAGCCGACCCGCTGCACCCGGGGAATCCGGTCCTGGATGTCGGCGGCAGCAGCATCTACTACAGCCCTTACATGTTCGTGCTCGCGATGGCGGGCAAGGTGACCGGGCTCGGCGTCTACTCGCTGTACAAGTTCGCCGCGGTGGTGAACGTCGTCCTGCTGCTGACCGGGCTCTACCGCTTCGTGCGCACGCTGAGCGACGCCCGCTGGGCCCCGCCGCTCGCGCTGATAGGCCTGATGTTCTGGTGGGGCACCTTCGTCATAGCGTGGAGCGGCTTCCTCTCGCTGGTCTCGCTGGTGGAGACCGAGGCGTATCCGAGCACGCTCGCGACGGCGCTGACCCTGCACCTGTGGGCCTGGCTCAACCGACGGGACACCCTCGGCGGCCTGCGCCGCATCGCGCTCCTCGGCGCGTTGCTCGGCGTGATCCTGCTGATCCACCAGTTCACCGGGATGAGCGCGGTCGTCGGTTGTGCCGCGATTCTCGTGTCGCGGCACCGGGATTTCCGCCGGCACCTTTCCGTCAAGCAGGGTGTGACGGCGTTGGCAGCCGGCCTGGTCGCCTGCATAGCCGTGATCGCCGTGTGGCCGTACTACCACCTCTGGGACGTGAACCAGGGGCAGCTGGACGTCCTCGACCCGGTACACCGGGCGCTCTACAAAAACGCGGTCGCCTGGTACGGGGCGGGGTTCGTCCTCGGCCTCGCCGCGATCGCGTACCGCTGGTGGCGGGACAAGGCCGACGCGCTGGTGCTGCTGTTCCTCGGCACCGGCGCGATCGTGCTTTACGGCAAGCTGACCGGGCACTGGTCGTATGGCCGAAGCTGGCCGGCAGTGATGCTCGCGGGCCAGCTCGCGGCCGCGATCACTGTGGCGGAAGCCGTGCGCGGACGTGCGAGGGCAGTCTGGTTGGCAGCAGCCGCGCTGGTGACGGCACTCGGCGTGTGGACGCAGTCCTCGGGGCTGTTGTACGTCCTGCCGAGCTCCTGGCAGAGTTCGCTCGCGGTGCACGGAACGATAAAAGGTCTGCCTCACCTTGACTGGCTCAGTCGGTATGTCGGTTCGGACGACGTCGTGGCGGCGTCCGCTCAGTTTGCGCAGTACGAGGTCGCGGCGCACGGCGCCTACAACGTGACCTCGCCCTGGTATCAGCCGGAGATCTCGGTGCAGCTGGGCGCCACCCGGGACAAGGCGGAGCAGACGATCTTCGCCGACGCCTCGACTGTGACCGAGGCCGAACGCGTCGCCGCGCTGCAGAAGTACAACGTGAAGTGGGTGCTGCTGTCCCCCGGCCAGCAGCTGCCGACCGGCCTTCCGGCTCAGCTGACGGCCGAGGGTGACGGATACCGGCTCTACCGAGTGACCGTCAGCGGCTGACCGTCAGCGGCTCCGTACCGGCTGGTGGGGCGCTGTTTTCGCCGGAGCCGAGCTTGCTCCGCCGCCGCCCGGGCTGGCAGTGCTTGTGCTGGTGCCGGTGCTGCTGCTGGACGTCGATTGGCTCGCCGTCGTAGTCGTTGTTGCTGACGCTGTTGCTGTCGCCGTGGCTGACGGCGTGGAAGTCGCAGTAGGCGACTGCGAGGTGGCGGTCGGCGTGGGACTCGAAGGCGTGGTCGGGCTCGACGACGTGCTGCCGCCGCCACCCGATGTCGGGCTCGACGAACTATTGCTCGCCGGGATGCCGCCGTGCAGCGTGACCACGATCCCGCCGGGGCTGAACACGATCTGCGCGCTCCACTGCCCGCTCGGCGCGGAGCTGCTGGCGGTGGCCATGACCACGATGCTCTGACCTGCGGCCAACGTGCCAGAGTGCTGGCTCAAAGTCAGCCAGGACGCTGACGGGGTGGCCGACCACGACAACGGCGCGGTTCCGGCGTTGCGCAACAGGATCTGCACACTGTCCGGGTCTGCGGCCCGCTGGTTCACGCTGACGAAGAAGGCCCCTGAGGAGGCCGTCGTGGGCGTGGGGGAACCGGCGCCGGTCGTGCCGGGAGAGGCCGGGAAGGTCGTGGGCTGCAAACCCGAGCCGAGGCCGGAGAGCGCGGTGCCGTTCTGCGAGCCGCCGGACACCGAGACGGTGAGCTGATCGGGCAACGCGCCCTTGGTGGAGCCCGTACCGGCCGAGCCCAGCGGGATGCCGGAACCGGACTGCGAACCGTCGAGCGCAGCCGAGTTCTGCGGACTCGAGGTGACGCCCAGCATCGCCGCAGCTGCTGCGGCAACCGCGCCGATGGCCCCGAGCGCCATGGCCGACACGACTGCCTGCCGCATCGGCCGGGCCTTATGCCGAGCCCGCGCGCCGGACGCGCCGGCCGCCGATCCCTTGCCGGACTTCGATTTCGCGTACCGGGGCAACCGCGCGTTTCCGGGGGCCGTGGACGCCGGAGCCGACGGCGACGAGGTCGGGCCCGCCGGACGCGGACGTGCAGGCGGGCGAGTGGCGAAGCGGCCGGAAGCCGTGTGCACGAAGGCCGGCTCCGGCTCGGGACGCCAGAGTTCGCCACGGTGCGATACGCCGGCGCTGACGGACACCGCGTCCTTGGGATCAGAGCCCTGCGGAGGCAGAACCCGGTCGGCCCAGCTACCCTTGGCTCTAAAGAGTTCGTCGGCCTCAGGAACCCGGGCGCGCGGGCGCGGGCCCTGACGCTGCGGCAGGTTGGGGTCGGTGGTCGGGGTCGCAGTCGGCGGCCGCCGCCGCATGCTCGAGGTCGGCATCGGTGCCGGCCTCGGCGCCTGTACTGCTGCTGGTGCGGATGCCGGTTCGACTGATGGTGCCACAGCCGATGTCGCAGTCTGTCGTTCGGTCGGCGCGCTCCGGACCGGCCTCGATGTCGTTGCTGACTCGGGAGCGTCGCCGGTCGGACCATCGTCAGTGACCGACACCGTCACCGACTCGCGGACCGGAGCGGAACCAATAGTGCCGCCCAGGATCGCCGTCCCCGCTGCCGTAGCCGTGAAGCCGATGGTCCGTGACGGCGTCGTCCCCGACCCGTTGCCGGAAGAGCCGCTCAGGATCGCCGTGCCGGCCGCCGTCGCGGTGAATCCGACCGTCGCCGGGCCCGCTGACTTCGGAGCTGCCGCCTGTTGTGCCGCCTGCTGTCGCCCGGCGCGTGCGGAGCCCGACTGCCGACGACGCGGGCCACGTCCGGCGCCTGCCGTGGCGGCAGCCGTCGAGTTCTGCGAAGGCTCGACGAACCTGGCCGGAAATCCGGTAGGCCCGAACGATCCGCAGCGAGCGCCGAGCGCGAGCAGGTCCACGCCGGCGTCGGCAGCCGCGTCGACGTCCGCGAGCTCGCCGAGCAGCAGGTCGCGCAGCGCACGCGGGGCCGCCACGTAGGGCAGCATCGTCGGCGCGGACGGCGTGCCGATGACAGTGTGCAGATAGTGCTGGCAGCGGGAGCAACGGTCCACGTGGTCGGTCAGCGGCGCGCGCAGGGTGGCACCCAGCTTTCCGCTCCAGCCGAAGGTGAGCTCGGCCAGTTGGGCGCAGTTGTCCCGGCCGGACGCGGCGACGGCGACCGCGGCGAGCGACCGCTCGAGTTCCCGCCACGCGTCGGCGAGCAGGCCGAAGCCGCGGGTCGGCGCGAGCCCGGCGGCGCCCTCGCGCAGCCCGAGGACGAGGGCGAGCCCGCGGCTGTCGAGGCCGTGCCGGATCGTCAGCTCAAGCACCTCTCGGTGCGCGGGAGTCAGACCCTCGGCCTCGGCCCACGCGAGGGAATGGAACTCGGCGCGACGCAGGTTGCCCTCGAGCTGTATCAGCGAGGCCGCGACCCCGGATTCGCCGAGCGCGTCCGGCTTCGGCCGCAGTCGCGTTGAGACGGGCTTAGGCGCGTCCGACGCGCTAGAAGCGCGCAGCCGGCATTCGTGGCGCAGCAGGGCGTAGAGCCAGGGCTGGATCTGTTCCGGCTGCTGGAGATTGGTGTGGTTGCGGTCGGCTGCGACGAAGGCGCAGTAGACGGCGTCGGCTGCGGCGTCGTGGTCGTGCAGGTACCAGAGTGCGTACGTGTGCAGTCCGTCGGCGTAGGCGTCGTAGGCGGCGGCGCGCCCCCAACCGTCGCCCGCAGTCCCGCCGAGCACCGTGCCATGCGCCGTGCCGTGTACCGCACCGAGCACGGCACCTACGGCGGCGTGCCCCCCACCTGAAGATTCAGCATTCACCCGATCGACGCTAGGCGGGCAAGTTCACATACGTCGCCGTATTTAGGACGTATCACCCAGACGGGTGAGGACGTCCCAGTTCGACCTCACTCTTTCGAGTGAGGTCGAAGGACGCCGCGTCATGCTTCGAACGCCAGGTTCAATACCGGGCGCTCAGCTGGACGATGTTGCCGTGGGCGTAGTCGCGGTCGCGGACGGCGAAGTCGAGGTCGTGGTCGGCGGCGTGGTCGCGGTTGCAGTCGGCGACTTGGTCGGCGGCTTCGTGGTCGTGTGCGTCACCACGGGCGACGTCGTCGTAGTCGTGGTCACGACGCTGGTCGACGTCGAGGTATTCGGCGCCACCACCTGTCCCCCCGAACTCGTCGACGTGGACGCCGAAG
>Ga0185299_10006135_pt1 | contig 12965 bp, 16 predicted proteins | sample PaiPotPPA55metaG_FD_128002 | JGI IMG/M metagenome (GOLD analysis project Ga0185299, IMG submission 128002) | Iron sulfur acid spring bacterial and archeal communities from Banff, Canada, to study Microbial Dark Matter (Phase II) - Paint Pots PPA... ...
GTGAGGTTGGGTCAGGCTAAGTGCTTTATTAGTCAAGGCGGGCTTTGGGGCCCAGCTGGAAACCGACTCTAGAGACGGCACAGCCTATACCCCCGCGCCTTTGGTGATTGGGATCACTGAACGGCATCATTGATCTCTGCTACGTTTAGGGATACATCCTTGCATCCTCTTCCCCCAGATAAAGAGCCTGATGTTCCGACACGACACCCGAGAGAAAGTGCTCGCAAAACTGATTACCGCGCGATGCGAACTTGAAGATGCTCTGAACGCAACCCAAGTCGCACGATACGACCTTCTGGTGCTTCCTGAACCGATACGCATCAAGCTGGCATCCATGATCGACGATCTCAACGGAGTAGTCAGCCAGCTTGAGGGGACTAAGTGAGTCGGGCAAAGGAATCTTGTTGATGTTCTCACGCACGGCCCTTTCCCACCACCCCTCACGGCGTCGCCGACCCCGTGGCCGTACGTGTCATTCACCTTCTTGAACTGATCAAGATCAGCAAGGATATAAGCCACCTCCGATGCATGCCGCATGGCTGAATCGAGGTCTGAGCAGCATTTGCTGCGGTTAAATATGCGAGTGAGACAATCGACGAAGGTCTGCGCCATACCATGTGATTCTCAACCCCACAATCGAAATATATTGCGGGATCTTGATAACTGCTGCAATCAGATAACGCTCATCGACCCCAGTCGTGAGTGCCGAAGCGATCAATGAGAAGCCTGCCGCCGCTTGGATCAGGCGGAAAGTGGCTGCTCTTGGCCTCTCAGACTAGCGAGCAGCCCCGGATACCGTCGTTGTGGTCGGTCGTTGTGCACCGCGATGCCCAGCGCCTCGTAGTCGGTTTCCAGATTGGCCCCAAAGCCTTCCAGCGCCCCGGGTGATTCCAGTGCAAATAAGGTTGCGCTGCAAAAGCATGTAGTGCTGCGTCGCCAGCGGAATCACAACTGCCGGAAACTTCGCGATTCGCGATGGCGCGGCTCAAACCACATGGCGCATCATCGCGGGCAGTTGACCGTATATCTGCGGCTGAACGAAGAAAGGTTCCCGCGATCGACGGCTCATCCGCCGATGAAGGCAAAGCGTGATTTCTTGGCGGGCGTGTAGAACTCGATCACCCTCCGACGCTGTTCCGGGGGCGTCCGTTCGCTACTCTACTTGGTTCAAGCTTTTGTAGATCAACATCGCCACAAGCGTCAGAAAAAATACCCCAGCTCCCGTGCTGAACACCCGTACCGGGATGGTAAGCCTGCTCAGCTTGCTCAATAGTTCCGTTTGCTCCTCGTGCATGTGCGAACTCGCGTCATCAAGAAACAACTGGTCATCCCTGTGCAGCGAGAGCGTGCTCTTGTAGATCAGGAGGACAATCAGACCAATAGCGAAGACTCCGAAGACCACCGACACGATTGTCAACGTCATAAGCCACCTCGGCAGATTGCAACCCCAACTCTTATTTCCCGTGGGATCAAGTGAGATCGAGCACTAAGTCGCGTCTTCTTCCTTCGTTTGTCTGGCCATACATCACAATTCCACCTGGAATAGTCCCACATTTCCGGCACATGAAACTGATCAAAAGTGGTCACAAATAGGCGAGACTGATCAAGCCCGGCGACTTCACCCGCAGGACCCAGAACCCGCTCTCGTCGCCGTGGAACCTGATGCCCTCGATCAGCCCGGAGATTCCTTCGGTTGTGGGCTAGCGTTCAGGGGGTGCGGCGTGCATGGGTCGGAGTCATTTTGCCATGGGAAGCGGCTCGCGGGGGTACCGCCAGGACGCGATTCTAGCCGATGGTCTTAGTAATAGAGCTGAAATCAGACACGATGAGCTAACAATGGAAATTGACGATGCACGTGAGGTCCCTTCTGGCGTTGAGCTTGCCGGCCGCCTCGACATCGGCGGCGAACTGCCGTCATCGCCAAATGAGACTTCTGCCGCAATGTGCTCGCGCAACATCATGGCGTACGCCAGCGAGCCAGCCATGCAGCCTAGGCCCTTGCGGATCATGTAAACATCGAGCCGTGCGGAGGGCGGCGGGGCTATCTCGAACTGAATCGAGACCGAGGCGGCGTCTCCCCCCGAAGAGTGAGCGGGGTTCCCGGAAAGGCAGCCTTTCACGAGGTTGCCTTTCTGCTTTGGATTAAAAGGTCGACCAATATGATGCTGTTGAAGCCACACTGGAGTGGTTACGAATTGGCTGCGTGCAGGACGCTGTTTTTTCTGGGAACTTTGGAAAGAGGAAGGCAGGAGCACGACGTACTAACTGACGAAAGGGTTTCCCGGAAGCAGGCTGATTGTTGAGAGAGGGTATTTTGATGAAGTTGTTTACGATTACAAGAATTTTCTGGAGAGCGCGGTGAAACAGCACCCGAAAGAGAAGTAGGAATGGTGGTAGCAACATGATTGACAATCTGAAGACCGGTGATACGCGGCTCCCGCTATCAATAAGCGCGCCGCTGTTCGCGAAGTCGCGTCGCCGACTCAGGCCACGCCTGCCTTACGCTTATGTCAGTGTCCATGAAAAGAATCTCCATTTAATCAATTGGTGGTACGTCTTCCGGTTCGCCTGACTTGCGGTCCCCCAGTTCGTTAAGGCTAGACTTAGTCAGTGGCGTTGCGCTGTGTAGCCTAAGAGTGAAAGGCATCGCCATAAAAGTCTTTCAGGACGCCGCCACCAGGAGATTGTCCTTCTTTACAGCGGGACGAACTTCTTGCCATTCGATTGAACAGTCCAAGTCGGTTGCATCCGCTGGGCTCGATTGCTCGACCGCCCAAGGCGGTACTGCAGCTGAACGGTCTAGCAGATGGAAGAGGTCCTGGATGGAGCAGAATTCAAAGACACAACCCAACTTAGTCAACTCCAGCACCTGCTCGACATTGTTCATGACATTCATCAGCTTGAATCGGACTGCGTTCGAATCAGCCCACTCCCTCACCCCAAGCAAAAAGCCCAAACCGGCCGCATCGATGCGGTCAACGTGCGCTAGATCAAGTACGAGCATCCTAGTGTCTGTCTGGCTCAGCACCGCATTGCGCAAAATCGCACATGCATCGCCGACTACAATTCGCCCTTGACACCGTACGACGGTAGCTTCTCGAAATTTCTGAACGGCCGCCTTCAACATGACCATCTCCTTCGCATTCTGAGGTTTCGGAGCTGGGCCGGCGTTTCGACTGGCGGAATCCCCGCTCTACCTGTATGTCGAACGGCTTGTGGTGAAATCGACAGCTCCTGCATCTTTAATTTTGGGGATATTTGCGGGACTTCTGTGGGAACGCAAGCCGCACGGACTTTTTCTCCGACCCTAACCCAGGAGGTGATTCGTGAGCCGGCCAAAACGATTGAAGAAGAGCGCATTCCAGTTTGACGTCTCTTGTTGCGCCTAAGGGACACCAGGTAGCAGGCAGGTTTTCATTACTCCTGAAGTTCGCGCAGCCGCCGTTCGAGAAAGCGGCGCTCGCTGTCGTTCGTAACCAGGGCAAGCGCGCGCCTGTAACTGCTGGCAGCTTCCTCGGGGGACCCCATTCGGCGCAGCAGATCCGCACGCGCAGCGTGAAGCAGGTGATAATTCTTGAGGTCGCCGGCAGCAAGTGCATCAATGATTGCCAGTGCCGGTTGGGGACCGTCCACCATTGCGACCGCCACGGCACGGTTCAGAGACACGATTGGCGAAGGTTGCAGACGTTCGAGTTGATCGTAGAGCCCGAGGATACTCGGCCAGTCCGTGTCCTTGAAGCGCGATGCCCGACAATGCAGGGCGGCGATTGCCGCCTGCAGTGCAAACGGACCAGGTCCGCCACGAAACGCCTCCTCGACCAGCGCCAGCGCTTCGGCGATCAGCTGCCGATCCCAGCGGCCACGGTCCTGCTCTTCGAGAACAACGACATCGCCTGCCTCATCAAGACGGGCCTCACGTCGTGCGTTGTGAAGCAGCATCATGGCAACGAGAGCGGTCGCTTCCGCCGGAGGTCGGGGCGACATCAACGTCCTCACCAAGCGCCCTAGGCGGATTGCTTCAACGCAGATGATCGGTCCTGACGAGCGAGCAGCCCCGAGTGGCCGCATAGCCTTCATTGAAGACGAGATAGATTACCGTCAGCACCGCCTCCAAGCGCTCGGCCATCTCGTTCGTCTCCGGCACGCCATACGGAATGCCGGCGTCGCGAATCTTGCGCTTTGCTCGAACCAGTCTCTGTGCCATCGTCGGCGCAGGCACCAGAAAGGCCCGCGCAATCTCGTCAGTCTCCAGCCCGCACAAGGTTCGTAGTGTGAGCGCAACTTGGGCGTCTAGTGCTAGAGCCGGATGGCTCATTTCCAAAACTTAACAACTATTCCCTCATCGTCAACGGAAGGCTACGCCATTCTTTTCCCACTTCGTCCTCTCCCGTAACATTCCCATTAAACTCGTAACCCAACGGTTACAAGTGTTAACGCTTAACGCTTGGCAGGAAGGCTATTCACGAAGTCGGTGATCTGTGAGATCACTTCCTCCTCGCGCGACAGGAATATGTAGTGGGTGGCGTTGGGAATCACGATCACCCTTGCATGGGGCTGCTCCCGAAGGATCGCAATCTGCGATTCCTTGCGACTCGTTTCTGCGGCTCGAGAAGCTGTAAGTTTTGCCGGGTCGCTCGTCTGACCTGGATTGGGAGCTCCGGGATAAGCAAGAATCGCTAGAAAGGGTGTATCGATGGAGTGGAAACGTTCTTCTTCGAGCATCACAGATTGGTTAGCATACCCGTGCCCAAGCCACTCGCCGACCCTCCCGTCCTCACCGATACGAAAATCCTGGCGCACCTCCGTCTCGGGGATGATGCCACCGACGTAACCCTTCATGTAACTCTGGAAGGCAGGAATGCTGGCAAGGTCACTGGCTTTCGGAGAGGGGCCGGTTGCGCCTTCGACTTCGGCTTGAAGGTTGGCAAGGTTCGCCTGAAAAAGCGCCGTGTCCGTCAATGTTTTCGATATGAGGCCGTCATCGAAGAGGTTCTTTTGTAGTGCCGAAAGATCGTCTCTGAGCTGCGCCAAAGCCGGTGTGTAGTCGCCATACTTGGGGTCGTAGAGCGCGAAAGTGCCTCCGGCATCGAGATAGATGAGCGCCGCAGCGCGCCCTGGATGGTACGTGGAGACGGCGCTCAGTTCTTCTCCTGCAATCGAATGCCCGACGAGGACAGGATCGGTGATGTGCAAGGCGTCCAGAACCGCGACGACATCCTCTCCGAGCCGCCTTGGGTCATAACCCGTTTGGGGCGCGGAGGACTGACCAAACCCGCGCCGCGTGATCCCAATGACGTGATAATGCGCCGCGAGCTTCGGCCCTAAGCTGTCAAAAACGTGAGCTGTGTTTCCGAGACCTGCGAGAAGTACGAGGTTGCGTCCGGTCCCCCCCCAGTCGAGCACCTCGAGCTTTACATCTGGCTGAACGTCGACGAACTGGGTTTTGAGCGCAGTCTCGCCCCGAGACGAGGGACTGTTCTGGGCAAAGGCTGCGCAGGCTATCAGGGCAAAAACAGTCATCCGGATTTGTTGGCCCATTTACATCCCCTTCACCGTTACTGTCTTGCAATCCTAGCGCATCAAGGGTTTGCTGGTCTCTCCTCAGCCGCCAATCGAAGGGTGAGGTTTGGACGGTTGGCGATAACCCGCCATTACGGTCGATGCCAAGCAAGCGACAGAAGTGTGAACCAAGCCGGTATCAGTGTACTTTGGTGCTGCGGGAGGTGCGGTTCTACCCACCCGGAGGTCCGGTCCTAACCACCTACGGAGGAGTAGATGGACTCCTTGATATAGTGAACGGCACCACGGGGGCAGTTTTTGAAGCACGACCAGCCGAGCGCATCGTTCAGACTTTCGTTCCGATGAACTGGCCTGAATACCTACACGTCGCAGACTTGCCCTTCAGCGAGTTGCTTTACGCAACCTTGAGATGACTTGCCGGATGGTAAGAAATCTCTATTACACTTTTTGACCTTGGCCGAGAGTCTGGGCGATTCTCGGTGAGCGTTATTGCCAGCTTTCGTCAACTGAACTGGATGCCCATCGCTTATCACGTGCCTTTCGCTTCAGCAGGAAATGTTGAAGTGAATGCAACTTCCAGCAATAGTGAACGCGCGCACGCCGACAATGACATCGACATTGGCGCGCCCTCGCTCCAAGTGATCGATGGTGATTTGCTCTTTTCCTATTCTTTGGATTGAACTTCCAGTTGGTTAAGTACTCCGTCTTCGCCGACGATCTCGGCTGCCTTGGCCTCGATCGCGCTCTTTTCCTTTTGCGACGGCACAGAACCTTTGAGCGTCACGATGCCGTTTTGCGAGTTGATCTTGACGTTCTGAGCATGGGTAAACAGGACTTTGTCCAGCATAATGGACTGGCGAATTCCGCGAGCGATCTCTCGGTCAGCTTCATCTTCTCTTTTTTGATCGGCAACCAGGTCTGCCTTGTTCCGAACCCGATATTTTACCTTTGTACTATCAGCTGCGGCGAAAGGCGTTTGCGCACTCGAAGCCATTGGTACTAGAGTGAGGCACCCGAGCGCGAGCATGATAGAAGCCACTCTCAAAATATGTCTCATCTCTTCCTTCCCCTTATTTTCCTTTAAAGAAGTATGTATTGCATGGCATCAGATGCTCGCTCTAGGAATTATTAGTAGCCCTTTTGCCAGGGATCCATGGAGTCTTTGAAAGGGCCGGCTAACGCAATAGAGCAAATTTTCGTTTTTACGGTTTCCGGAACGAAGGCACAACCTTGGGTATGTCTTCATTATCGTTCGTCACACGAAACGGGATGGGTTTCTTCCGAGGGTAAGCAAGTCAGGGGTGAGTGTAAAAAATCTGGGTTATTAAAGCCCAACCGACTCGCTACCCACCCTCGGAGTTCGACAGGGTTTCATCCTGGCACGCGGCGGACACTGCTTCAATACGGTGTGTTCTGTATGCTCTGCAGATCGCCTCTACCCTCTACTGAGTTCGCGTCAAAACAAAGCGTTTAGTTGCAATAAGTTGCAGTATTTAAGTATGACCAGCCGACCAGAAACGGGACGACGGGCTGCCCAGCGAGCGACTTCCGACCATACCGAATAGCACGCCCACTATCCTGGAACGGCCAGAGTGAACACGCGACTGTGGCAGGCGGATCTCACATCGAAGGCCCCCATTCGGGAGTGTTAGAGTTTTGAAATTCACAGTGGTGGCGCTCGGCTCCCGGCTGTGGGAAAATGTCCAAATGGGGAAAAAAATTACTGTTGGTCAGGTCGTTTTCTCAGACGGCATGGAAGGAGTTTATAGGGTGGTGGGAGTTTCCGGCGAAACGGCGGACATTGAGAAATTCGATATATCAAAACAAAAATCACTGGGCGATCCACTCCGCACGGTTGCCGTTAACAAACTGACCGCATACAAAGAGGACGCCAGTCAAACTGCTGCGCGAATCGTCAGAGAGACTACGCAGGAAGAGAACTAGCCGCTGCCCGGAAGGCCAAGGGCCTTGACTACTCCAGACTCGCGCACCTGACATCCTCCAGAACCCAGAGAGACCGCACGGTTACGGACATCTCGATATAGGCCGGACTCTTGCGCTTAACCGATGGGTGTTTGAGTGCGAGCCGGATAGCCTTCGATATAGGCGCGCTTGACATATTTGCGATAGAAGTTTGCCGTGTCGCTGTCAATCGCTTCTATCAATCCCGCCAACGACGCCACGTCTGTTGCGGCCAACAGACTTTTATGAAGGGCGTTCATCAGTGTCAGTGCACCAAGGCCCGCCCCCTTGTATTTCTCAGTGACCGCCATTCTTCCAAGAAGAGCCACACCCACATGCCCGTATTTGCCCACCTTTTTGGCATTCTCTTCGGGGAGTTGGTCGAGTTTAAGCTCTCTTCTGGATAGCGTGTAGTACGCCAGAACTTGCTTGGCGGTGATGACGAAAACACTGGCGAGCCCTCGTTTGACGTCCTGCGACGCCTGCTCTCGAACCGATCGAGCGAAGCATTCCCCGCAAGAAAAAGCCGCTCGATCGTGGTCACCAAGCGGCTCGATGTTGTATTTACTTTTGTCGGCGATCACAGCTTACTTCATTCTCATGTACGCATTTGCCGCTGCTCGTAGAGCTTCATTAGGCTCCGGTGGATTCATCAAGGCTTCTACAAACGCTCGCTGATTGCGCACACTGAGCTCAATCGTTGTGTGGTCCTGAATAACGGTGGTAGCGGCTCGATGCATAGTTGAGATTGCAAAATCCGTCAGCGTGACGCCCTCGATTGCGGCGGCCCGCTCAAGTAGTTCTTTCTGCTCGGGGCTAACCCGTGCCTCAATTCTCGCGTGTTGTGGAGATGCCATAGACGTGCCCTCTTTCTCTCTGATTACCGTACGGCAAATTGCCGTAACGTATTAATTAAGGCTTCTTCTCGCTGCCCTAACGAGGCTACTGGATGCTGAGAACCAGCCTTATGGCCTCTCTTCCCAAGTTTCAATATTGAATGCCACTCACTGTGGTGTCCGGGCATGGCGGTCTGGCGAACAAAACACGAATATGCCACGCTGTTTTAATGATGACGTGCATCTGAAATGTCCAAGCGAAGGCCCGAACCGGAGCGGAGTAAAGCAGCTTCGATTCGCTCGCGCAATGCTCGCGGGCCATGTGTCGGCAAGTAGGGCGACCCAAGTGAACGAACGACTTAGTTCACCCGCGGCCAGACGGGGCCTGTTGAGGGCCGAGGTGCGGAGGCGTCACCCCGAACAATGGGTTTGAAGGAGAAAAGCTTTGAGACGTGCTCCGAGGCGCTGTGCTGGTTGATGGCAGCGGCAGCCTGCGTCCGCAGGTTGCCGTTGAGAATGACGAAGTCAAGCGTGTTGACACTGTGGGGGCAGTGTATGCAGCTGAATCGCACGCCGCCGCCTACGTGCTTGGTATTGTAGTGTCTCATGTATCTATGATAGTCGCCTTGGAGGCGGAGTCATTACCCAAAGGTAACTTCAAAGCGTGAAATCGCCTGCGTTTTCTATCGGTTTCTGCATGCCAAAAAGTCGTTCGCGTCGAATTGAGCGACCTGATATCGACGAGACCCTGAGCAATGAGCGCAATTGCTCAGATTCGGTTTTGGGATACAGGTAGCCTGTGGAGAGTGTGTCTGTTGGTCCTGTCGCTGAAGAGATGCGCACAAATTTCTTTTACTCCGACGGTCGAACATGACAAAAGGATTGAATGTGTACAAAATAGAAAAAAGCGATCTGGGGTTTGATCTCACCTTCGGCGGCGATATGACAAAAGCCGAACTTGAGAAGTGGTACAAGGAAAGTGACCGCGTCTTGACGGGACGGCACGGCCCCTTCGGCGTGATCATCGATATGAGAACTCTGGCTCCATTACCAGCCGACGCCCAAGCAGTGATGGTCCGGGGGCAGTCGATGTATCAAAGCCGCGGTATGCAACGCTCGTGCGTCATCCTGCACGATGCCATCACGACCATCCAGTTTATGCGACTGGCCAGACAGTCCGGGATTTCAAAGTACGAACGCTATATCGATGCTTCGGCACACAAAGAGTGGCGACAAGAAGCAAAGGACTGGATCAGGCACTCCGTCGCTCCCGCGCCGTGAGAGATTGGGTGGAAAATCGTCACGTCAATTCATGACAAAGGAGAGTTCCTCAATCCATTGAAAACGAAGACTGGCAGAAGCCGAGCTATCGCAACGGCGAGCGCCCCGGGCCTCGACTAGGCATCAATCCAAGGCTTCTTGTGCGTAAGCGTCAGAGGAAGCACACTCTTGACGACTTGACGAGGTTTCGCATTCATCGCCCGCGGGATATTTAGGATACCCACAAGAATAACACGCATGGGTGCAGAGGTTTCCTGCTCTTGAATCCGCCAAACGCCCGGAATGCATGTCCCAGCGAAGGAGAAGAGCACACAAAACCCAGCACAACCATGGTTGTCAGGTTGTCACGGGACGTAGAGCGCAACACCGAGAACTGAATCCGATACGCAGTTACTTTGGTTTTCACCTTAGGGGTTACCCTGAATCCGATAAACCTGCCGGTGAGCTAGACTCGGAACCAGACCCGTTTGTCCAGGATTCTTTTAAGCCTCGCACCGCAGACCTCACGCTCAACTGATGGAGGAGCAAATGGAAGCATCCACCGCTGTCGCTGTGGCCCCAGCCCTTGCCAAGGCGAGCCCGCGTGGTGCCCCATACAGCAAGCCGGTACCGTGGTGGTATCTCTTCTTCTTTTTTTCCGGCTTTCCAGCGCTTCTTTATCAGATCGTTTGGCAGCGGGCGCTGTTCACCCTCTATGGCGTGAACATCGAGTCTGTGACGATGGTCGTCACCGCCTTCATGCTTGGTTTGGGTCTTGGAAGTCTGCTGGGTGGATTCATCTCGCGCTACCAACCGCTGCCATTACTCACGGTCTTTGGTGCAGTCGAACTTTTGATCGCCACCTACGGTGTGATTTCGTTGAAACTCTTTCATTGGGCAGCGGACCTGACGGCCGGATCCGGGGCACTCGAAACCGGACTCCTTGCATTCTTGTTGGTGTTGATCCCGACCGCCTTGATGGGCTCGACGTTGCCCATTTTAGTCTCCTACACGGTTCGTTTTTCGCATAGCGTGGGGTGTTCCGTGGGCGCGTTATACGCGGCCAACACTCTGGGCTCGGCAGTGGCGTGCTTCTGTGCCGGGCTGTTTCTGATGCGATATCTCGGACAATCAGGAACAGTGGCGCTGGCGGCAGGCTTTAATGCTGCGGTGGGCGCGACTGTGCTGGTCTGGCAGTTGTTGACTCGCGGGCGGCAAGCACCAGGCAACGAGATCAAAGACTCGGCTGTGTCGGATGGATTGGCGACACCCAATCCACGCGTGAAGTTAGAACGGATTAAGTCAGACGACGCGTTTGGGATTAGCTTTGGAGCCGCTCTTCTAGCCGCGGGGATTGCGGGATTTGTTTCGCTAGGTTACGAAATTGTCTGGTATCGCCTTTTTTCGTTCACAACCGCTGGGTTGGCCAAGAGCTTTGCCTTTCTTCTGGGCGCCTTTCTCGCGGGAATCGGCGCCGGATCGTTGACTACCAACCGCATTTGCAGCAAGATCACACGCCCACAGAGCTTCGTCCGTATCCTCGTGGCCGCGGTGTTTGGCGCGAACTTACTCGGATTTCTGGTTGGGCCTATCCTGTTCGCCCTGGTGGTACGCGTCTCTTATTTGTGGACGCTCGTACCGATCGGCATCGCTGCCGCCTGTCTTGGCGCTGTGTTCCCTATGCTCTGTCACATTTCGATGCCTGCCGACGAGCGCAGTGGCCCGCGTATGAGCTATCTCTATCTGAGCAACATTCTCGGTTCGGCATTAGGCGGATATCTCACCGGTTTTGTGTTGATGGACAGTCTACCGCTAAGGCAGGTCAGCGTTGTCCTGGCTTTGCTTGGTCTAGCACTTGGAACGGGATTGCTACTCAAGGCGAAGTTGGGCAGGGGCCCGTTCGTTGGCGCCGCCTTGGTTGCGTTGACCGCTGCGCTGCTTGTCGTTTTGGGTTCCGAGCCTCTGTTTCGCGCGATATACGAAAAGATGCTCATGAAGGACAAATACACTTCCGGCGCGCGGTTTGGCACGGTGGTGGAGAACAAGAGCGGCGTTATCGCAGTTACTCAAACGGGGACGGTCTTCGGGGGTGGTATATACGACGGGCGGTTCAACGTAAGCCTGGTGAATGATACGAACGGGATTCAACGTGCGTTCGCTCTCAGCTACTACCATCCAGATCCGAAGGAAGTCCTGATGATCGGACTATCATCAGGATCCTGGGCGCAAGTCATCGCCAATCATCCCCAGGTCGAGCACCTGACCATCGTTGAGATCAATCCTGGATACCTGCGGCTGATTCCACAGGCTCCAGAAGTGGCCAGCCTCTTGCAAAACCCAAAAGTTCATATCGACATCGACGATGGCCGACGTTGGCTTATCCGACATGCTGGCGGGAAGTTTGACGCTATCATCATGAACACGTCCTACAATTGGCGATCTAACACCTCCAACATTTTATCGACAGACTTTTTGCAGCTCATCCGCCAACATCTCAATCCGGGCGGCGTGGATTTTTACAACACAACCGACTCCAATGAAGTGCTCGCGACCGGTGTGAAAGTCTTCCCCTTCGGAATGCGTCTGGCAAACTTCGTCGTGGTGAGCGACACGCCTCTGAAGCTGGACGCAGGGCGCTGGCTCGACGTGCTGTCGCGCTACAGTATCGACGGCAAAGCTGTCTTTGATTTATCGCAAGAGCAGCAGCGTCGCCGCTTGGCCGAGGTAATGTCAATGGTCACAACCATGGATCGGGACGTTCCCGGCTTCTTCACCCTAGAATCGGCTGCCCACATTCGTGCTCGTACTGCCCAGGTGCGCATCATCACGGATGACAACATGGGTACGGAATGGGATCAATAGCGGCGGCGCGATCTCTCGATCTCCGGTCCACGCCGATGGGGCTGTGACCAAAGCACGCGTTCTGCACTCTCATAGTGAGTTCAAGAATTGCTGCAACTGCTTCTTCTCGGCCGCTGTTAGGCGCTCGTAGTGCCTCTTGTGCAATGCCAAAAGAGCCCGATTCTCACGGACATCGAACTCATCTCCAACGGCTCATCCGTGCTTCCTTCAACATGGTACGGTTCACACACTGATCGGAAGGAGTTGATGATCGAGGGTTGATGAGTTCAGGTCGCTTGCTTCCGAAGGCGACACGACATCAGGCGACGATCAAGCCCGTCAGGGAAGTGCCAGAGTCTGTTTGCCCTCGTGGAGGATTTCCTCGTGTCCCTTCCAGATCAGCCCGCCTGACATTCCTGGGGGCAGAGTGACTTGTGCCTCCACGCCATTCGGCACGCGACGATACCGTACTTCCACCATCCCTTTCGCAGCCGGTAAAGCCGCTTCGATCTGGTTCAGTGCACCAAGATGGGGCTCGATCGTAAC